>Ga0209089_10000043_pt1 | contig 113110 bp, 96 predicted proteins | sample ArcticOcean_MG_C_FD_187431 | JGI IMG/M metagenome (GOLD analysis project Ga0209089, IMG submission 187431) | Marine microbial communities from western Arctic Ocean - ArcticOcean_MG_CB2_150 (SPAdes) (version 2) | ecosystem: Environmental > Aquatic > Marine > Oceanic | place: Arctic Ocean...
GATGATACTGCGGACACGATTTATATAGGTTCCCCAAAATCGCGGAATTATCTTCGGGTATATGACAAGGACGCTGAATCTAAAGGTGAAATCCCTGCGATCCGTTGGGAATTACAGTGTCGTGGTGAATCGGCTGAAACTTTGGGGCCGTTGCTTGCTCAAAGTGATTGGAATATAGCTATTCCCGAGCGATTCGTTAGCTTTATTGACTTCAGAGCAAGAGATAAAGAACGCATTGAAGCGCGTACACGATTGGGTTGGTGGAAAAAGTTAGTTGAGGACGCTGAGAGGGCCAATATGTATGAGGCCAAGGCATTGAAAACGCTTGAAGATATGGCTGATTGGGCGATAAAGACAGTGGCGCCTACGTTTGCGGCAATCTATCTAGGTACTGGCCAGAACATGGCTGAAATTAGCAATTTCCTAAAAGATGGAATGAATCGAATGAAACCACGGCAAAAGGATGCTGTCTTAGCCCATCAGGGTTCTGGTAAGGGGAAGTTAAGTCTTTCATATGAGTACTCGCCTAGCGGTTTAGATGCCAAGATTGAGGGTGCTAAGGACGATTTTTATGGGTTGGGTGTGAGCTAGGTCACGGTTTGGACTATATCGGCAATAAACTAGACCAGGGCCCAATGGTTGGCGTGGTGTTTCGTGCCAGTGGCCCTCGGATATTTAGCTGCTTGTTTTTCATTGCTCAATATTGACGCATTATTCGCTACGTCAACAAACAAGACACTTATTGTTAGCATTAAGTAATTAGTATGAGTTAGTAGGCACATTTAATGCATTCATTAAACGCCGAACATTAATTACGTATTGCAGTTTCAATCGCAATTATTTAATACGTATTGAGATTGCAAACGAATAGGTAATTGTTGCGTCTTTATTAATGGGATAACTGTGCCGTCACCGGAGGTCCCAGACAAACTCAATGCTTGTGGTTTTGTTAGGTGCTAGGTTTCAGGGTTCACCGAAAAGGTAGTACCGAATTCTTCAATTGGCCCCCAAGTGGAAATTCGCGTGGCTACTGCGCTCTGGTAGGACTTGTTCAAGAAAGAGTGCCTACGAGCACGGGTGTCACCAGTCTGATTTATTAAGGTTTCCCTTAGCGGATGACGACTGGATATGAGGTAGTTATTCCTGGTGTTTAGTCTGGTTAGGAATTCCACCTTAGGAGGTGTATCGGATTTTCTGCTGTTACAGTTTCGACATGCCAAGACCAGATTCCATACCCCATCCAGGTTTGTTATCTGACGTACCCTCTTTAAGATGTGTGGGAGGAAGTGATCAACTTGAGCTAAGGAATCGCTTCCTGATTCGACGCTGATGTCTATGAAACAGTAGAAGCATCTTCCTTTTTGGTATCCGTTTAAAGCATCTCTACATGAAGTTACATCAGTTCTGGCGGTATCTTTTCTGAGTATATATAACAATCCTCCGTCCAGGTCATACTCGATGTCGATGACATTGCTCGCTATGCCCAATTCCCACGCAGTTTCCACAAGGTTCCACCTGGCTTGTACCTCATGGGGAAGACTGGCGAATTGGTTTCCCTCCGCAAGGTAGAAGAAGTCATCTGTAAGAGTTATCCCTCCGCGGGATTTCCTGTCGTCATGGAAGAATCTCAGTGGAGTGTTTCCCTCGTTTGTGTCTCCCTTTCTTCCTATTACGTGAAAGGCATCAATAACATTGTTAAAACCCAATTTCACGGTGGTTTCGATTAAAGATTGTTCATCAATTTCGCCGTTATTGGATTGGTTGCAAGCCTCTATCAGCGATGGGATGTCATTACGAGTGCTTTGTTTTCCCGAATGTTTCAGGTGCTCTCGGAGATTTCTTGAGAAAGGAACGGCGAGTTCTTCCAATGAGATGAAATCTGCACCACCCGCCGAGAGTTCTATTAACGATGCTGCCAAGGCGAATTTATAGGTGGCCGAATTTTTCCCCATTATTACAATGGATCGCCAGCACGATTCTCTCGTTGGTATTGGTTCTATGAATGGTTCTAGCATCGGATGGAATATTAACGGCTCGAGATCGTTTCGCCAAAGTAGTTTAGAAGTAATCAATTCTATTTCGGAATAACCGGCTCGTCACCGGAGACCCCGGACAAACTTAATTGGATTGCTGGTGGCCTTTTTCTATTGGAAAATTGGCAAAAATCTAAGTCTGTTGTAGCATCCCTGCAAACCCTGATTGGAATTAGTGATGCTACAGAAAGTTGCGGTTCAATTGACTATGGTGGCGGTTATTTTCTCCTTCGCCGCTTGTAGTGACAGTTCGAAGATAGAGACGATAGAACAGGCCTTTGACCTAGTAATAGACTCTCTAAGCGAAAAATATTTTGATGGTGAAAATTGTTTAAGCCTTGTGATGGAGCTAAGTGAGGAAGCGGGAAGAGAGGGTGGCCCTAGTATTTGGTGGAACACAGGGCTCAGTGAGGGCGGGGAGATTAACTATTATACTATTGTTCGGAGTTTCGACCGGCCTGGCGCCCACACGGAATTTGGCATGCAGTGGCATGTGTATCCGGACGGCAGAATAGAGGCCCAACACAAATATCCGCCCTGTTAGCGTAATGAGCCGTGTTAGTGGATGAGAACAGACCAGTCACCGGCGGTCCCGGACAAACTTAATGCTGTGGTTTTGTTAGATGATAGGTTTCAGTCTTTCTGGCCCCAAAAGGCCTCAAAAAGGCCCCAATTTATTTTTGTCCGGTAGGCACGGTTTTAGCGTTTAGTCTCAAAATCGTGTCTGTGGTGGACTGCTGTGTACGCCTGTGAACAAAAAACGCCTGACTCTTAATCAGTAGGTTCTCGGTTCGACCCCGAGGCGGGTCACCAACTTTTAGGCATAAAAAAGCCCCTCAGTTGATTCTGAGGGGCTTTTGTTTTTGCCACCAGGAGCAGAACCCTGACCTGCGTTTCTACAAGTCCATTGTGGCTTTTATGGCCGACATTGCAAAGATGGAAGGAGAGAGGCTGTCTGAAAGAACAAAGCTGGGTCTACGCCGGACGGTGTCTCAGGGGAAGAAGCTAGGAAGGCCGAAGGGATCTAAGGATTCGACGAAGCGGAAGCGGAAACGGACAGGTTATCTCCTGGGTTATTCGGAGTGACCCACAAGAGAGAACGCCGCGAACTACCTAGGCGACAGGAACGGTTAAGACCCGATCCGAGCGACAATGCCTCGGAATGATCGCACAAGCTTCTGGTGCTGGCGACCGACTTTGTATTCTTCTGGATGGGTTTCGATCCACTCGACCACGACTTGCTCCGCTTCGTGAATCCCACGTTCGCTGCAATCTAAGGCGAACTCGGTCTGGGCACGTATCCGTTTGCTTCTCTTGCGTAGTTTGAACCCTATCGAAACCACAATCACGATAGGAAATATCGGCAGGAATAGAAGAAAGAGGAAAAACTTAGTTTGGGACCTTGGGCCGCGGCCGGCTTGGTCGTGGGAAATGAAGTACGGTCCGTTCATCGTGTTACCCCCTGGGTTGGGCTAGAGTATAACCTTGGATCGTACGAGCCGTCATGCTGGACGGTGAGGTGATGGTTACGGTGCGGTGGGACCAAGTGGAGTGACCGAGCTGCCAAATAATGGGGGGTCTCGGGCTAAGCGTGGGCCTTATGCCTGGAAATCGGTGTCAAATGAAAGGTACATTTCGATGTAGTAATATGTGACGATGCGGTTTTGGAGCGGATTGGTCTGCCAAGCGAAAACACTTTAAGCGCAGAATTAAATACAAAACTAGAGTCGGCATGTGGGTTGTTGGAACTAGATTTTGATAAGACCGTTGGAGATATAAACGTCCTAATATCTACTCTCAGCCCGCCCCGACCCTTGTGAGCATATCCCCACCGTCACCAGTACCCCGCACCCTAGGCTTCCCGATGTGGGGTGTACCAGAAACAAGAAAGTCCCCGCGATTGATGGGGCTTCCGTGAAAGTATCGCCAATTGGCGACACCTAGACTTACCCGTAGGGAGGTTTGCAGATGGACGAAATCCGTCTTGGCGTAGAACGACACACATTTACGATATTGGCCAAGTGCCCGCGCACCGGCGCTTTGGGGGTTGCCATAGCCACCTATTCTTTAGGAGTAGGTGGCTATTGTCCGGCCATCAATCCGCAGGCCGGCGTTCTTGCCAGCCAAGCCTTCGCCGACCCGCGGCTGCGTCCGATTGGAATGCAAATCCTGGAATCAGGGGCATCAGCTGAGCAGGCCTTGAAAGGGATGCAAGATGCCGATCCGTATCCCGACTACCGGCAGATTGGAATCGTGGATGCCCAAGGCAACGTGGCAGCATATACAGGGCCGAAGGCCAGAGACTGGGCCGGGCATGAAACGGGGGTGGGTTACGTGGCCATGGGCAATGTGATGGTCGGCCCTCAAGTTGTGGACGCCATGGCACGCACCTTTGAGTCTACGGAGACGGAAGCCTTGGAAGAGCGGCTGCTCCGTTCTATAGAAGCTGGCCGGGATGCTGGCGGGCAGCCTGAAGGGCAGCGTTCCGCAGCGTTGATTGTTTACCGTGTCGAGGAGTCTTATCCCTGGATGGACTTACGAGTCGATGCCCACGATGAGCCGGTAGGTGACTTGCGGCGGGTATATGCGCTATACCAGCCCATGGCCGACTATTATTACTATCTACGGCCTCAGGATCCTGCCAACACCCCAACCCAGCAAGAATGGGTCGCGAAGCTCAACGACTGACGTTAATTGCATAGTGTTAATGGCATAGATGGAAGTAAAGCGTGGCAAAGCGGCTGGGACGCTTTAGGGTCAGCACGGGCGGACCGACTATGCTCATTTGTTCCTCCGAGAACCCGACCGCCCATGGGTAGGACCTCTCAAGCGACTCGGTAACCACGCCCCGTAACCTTCACGCATCTCTTTAATCTAAAATCCAACTCGTTGCCTCCACCTGGTCCCACTGCACCGTAATCATCTCTTCAGTGTCCAGCATGCCGTGATGCCCGTTGGACCACTCGTTCGGGTAGTCCAAGGCTCGCTGACAGGGGGAGGACATCGAGCGTCAGGAAGGTTGGAACAGGCTATGTGACGGGGAACGACGGTGTTTGGATTCGAACGGACTCATCCTTCCCCACCGTCAAATAGCAGAACACGAATAGCCCCTCTTTAATAGCCGATTGGACGTCTTCAATCAGTAATTCCATCATCTCCGGGAGAAATGGCTGCGAACCCTGAACGTCAATTTTGTCAAAGCGAATCATATTATTGTTAGTCAGGCAGACAAAACCAGGATAGACGAATTCGAATCCGACCATCTGTCGGGTAGTCTCTTCACGTAGGACATCAAAATCCTCAGGAATGGCTTGCCACGGCTGTTGCCCCCCGGACACAATGATGACCCTCTTTCCAGCATTGATACCCATGGAGACCATGCTCCCGTCGTCATTAACTAGGAATTGTTGGCCACTTTTCGCCTCAAATACACTTCGGCCGTCTTCGGTTAAGAAATCTCCTTCAAGTACGGTAGACCCTTTGTTACGAGCAAATTCCTTTATCCGTTCAAGGCTCACATTCCCGAGATCAACTACCTCAACTCCGTCGACTAAATGGATGCCTAATCTTCGTTTGAACCATGACTTGAAACTCACCGTCATCCTCTATAGCCATTTCTAGGGTCTTTCTACATTGGAAAGTACGGGCCGACTCTAACATGTCATGGAAGCCGTTCGCAATCTTGCCTGCGGTGCCTGATACCTGTCGTTTGCGGAACGACAAGGATGGGTGGTGCGGCTGCACGGTTGTTTAGAGTCGGTGAAGAAAGTAAACAATCGAACTATTATTTGCGACTGATCTTCAGGCATAAGACCCCCGCCTAGCTCTAAACCCCCCATTATTTGGCTCTCCTAGAGCAAGGTGGACCATGCTCTAAATACCGGATGACAGCCTTTGCTGATTGGGTTAGATTACTTGCCGTTATGAAATCCGTGTCATTTGTTAGGCTGCGTCCTTTGGTTCTGCTATGAAAGAAGCTGATCGGCTCATGTTTCGTCTCCGAATGAGAAGGATGAGGAGCTCTCTCCTCGGCACAGTGTTAATCATGGCAATCGGTGGGGCTTTAGCTCTATTCACATTCGAGTTGCTTCCCAACACCGCGAAAGACTTCGTTGAATCTGGCCAAGCACGCGTATCCGAATGGAAGTCTGAAATTGTAGATAATCAACCTTCGGACTATCTAGGCCGAGTTGCTCTGGAAACAATTTGCTCGGATGCCGCAGAATGAGGTGTTCGCAAGGCACCGGACGGCAACAGATACTGGTCCTGCGAGCGACAAAAAGATACCGCTTTCTTTGGCGCCTCGAAGGATTTTGAGGGGCAATACGGGCCTACCGTCTGCACGACGGAGATGCGGTCCGACTGGAGTGTCCAACTTGCTTCAGGCGAGCAAGTTGAACAACAGATCGGAATCACCCGCTGCGAACGAGGAATCGACCCGGAAGCAGCCATTAGTCTTGTGAGAGAGTATTTCGACAAGCTGAACAACGGAGACGAGGCGGGCTTGCGGAAGATCTTGACACCTGAAATTTTCGTCGAAACTCGGACGATTCTTCTAAGTTTTAGAGACATTGAATTCGAGATTCAGGTTTTAGATATTGAGGCGCCTTCGACATGCTTGGACACCTGCGACGTCTCTGCCAAAGTAATCGCAAGCGGTAATACTCTGGCTCCTGGAGCTATATGGTTTAGCCTTTCCGGCGGCTTTGAAGAAGGAACAAGTGTCTTTTCAATCGGTCAGTTGGATGGTGATACATTGATCACGGGAATAGATTAGCAAGAACACGTACCCGATGTGAGATGGGTCTATGACATTCGAGTCGTGCCTCATGCCGATTTTCCAAAAACCGTGCAATGATTGCCGTTTTCGTACCAAGCCATGTCGTCGTCACACGCCTAGAGTATCGAGTTAGCTTGCTGAGTTTTGCCGACTCTAGGCAGAAGGGGCAAAGGATATCCTTATTCAGCCCTGATCGAGGCGTCCTAGTCGAGCGTAACTAGGGGTGCGGTTTCGGCACCCACGCTCTTTAAGATCCATCGAAGGGTTAGCCGGTGGTCATTTTATATTCCCCGATAGATTGTCTCCGGAAGACTCACTGCTTTAATTAGAGGAAAAGCCTGAACCCAAGTTGCCTTAATCAGCCGCTTCTACTGTTTGGCCGAGACTACTTAGTTGTAGGCCTGGATAACCATTCTGGGCTAAGTCGTCGCAGACCTTCTTGTAGCGGTCGAAGCCCCCAACGTATGGCATGAATACTCGAGGTTTGCCCGGAACGTTAGCACCGACATACCAAGAGTTTGCGAGTGGATAAAGCGTCGAATCCGCAATGTCATTGTTGTGCTGTACCCAGGCATCCTCAGCCTGCTGATCAACATCGAATCTGGTAAAGCCGTTGAGTCGCATATACTCCAGGAATTCGGCGATCCAATCAGTATGCTGCTCGCCAGCCAGGATCATCTGAGTCTTTACCGACGGGCTCTGAGGTCCGGTGATCATAAACAGATTTGGGAAGCCGGCCATCGCCAGCCCCATGAAGGAACGCGGTCCATTCGACCATTTGTCCTGGATGGTAAGTCCTGCTCCATTGTCTAGTTCGATATTGCGCAGCGCTCCGGTCATCGCATCGAAGCCGGTTGCGAAAACTACCGCGTCCAGTTCGTATTCGTTCCCATCGGCTGTCCGTAATCCCTTCGCGGTGAATCGCTCGATCGGAGCTTCGCGAATGTCGACCAGAGTGACGTTGTCTTGGTTGTAGGTCTCGAAGTATCCGCTGTCGAGTATCAGGCGCTTGGTTCCGATCGGGTGGTCGTACGGAATAAGCTTCTCCGCCACTTTCGGATCTTTGACGGTCTGCCGAATTTTTTCGCGCACGAAATCAGCCGCAGTATCATTCGCCTCTTTGTTAACTAGGAGATCCTTGTAGGTGTAGAGGAAGCTGATACTGCCCCCTTCGGCCCACTTCTCTTCGTACGCGGCCTGCCGCTCGTCGTCCGACACGTCTAGTGCCGACTGTGTTGGTGGCGGATAACCAGCTATGCCGAAGGGCGTATCGAAGGCCGCCTCACGGAGGGCCCGGTAGTTGGCCTTGTGCGTCGCCTCTTTCTCGCCATCCATTGGGCCGTTGCGGGCCGGCAGGGAGAATTGTGGGGTCCGCTGGAATACATTGAGTTGGCTTGCTTGCCGGGCGATGATCGGGATGGACTGCACGCCGGAGGAGCCGGTTCCGATAACACCAACGCGCAGGCCAGTGAAATCGACACCTTCATGGGGCCACTGCCCGGTGTGATACCACTTGCCTTGGAAGGCGTCTAAGCCCTCGTAGTCGGGAACTCGCGGTGTTGACAGGTTGCCGGTGGCCATGATGCAGAACCGGCTAGTTATACGTTGTCCGCTCCCCGTCAATAGCACCCACTGGTTCGCGTCCTCGTTGAACGTTGCAGACGTGATCGGGCAGTTGAAGACGATGTCCTTGCGCAAGTCATGCCGGTCAGCCACATGGTTGACGTACCGTAAGATCTCGGGCTGGGTGCCGTACCGTTCGGGCCACTGCCATTCTTGCTCTAGTTTCTCGTCGAAGGAAAATGAGTACTCAAGGCTATCGACATCGCATCGACAACCAGGGTAGCGATTCCAGTACCAGGTACCGCCGACATCCCCACCCTGCTCGTAGACTCGAACTCGATAACCAAGCCCGCGCAGATGATGCAGGGCATATAAGCCGCTTACCCCTCCGCCGACGATTGCCACATCTAGTTCGGTGCTATCCAGGGTCTGTTCACTGGTCATATCGCTTCGCCATCCTTCCATTGTTGTGTTCCGCTGTTGTGTTCCGTCTGCCATCCCTATTCTACACATTCGACGGTTAGGTTTCTTTCCGGTGGGTTTCTCCAATCTATTCACCGTTGGAGGATACTATGCCTAGGCCAACCGTAGAGCCTCAATCCTATCCGCAGAGGTGCAAGGAATTGGGAGTATGGTCGAATTTGACGACCCCGCCCTTGAGGATAAGTTTTGTAGATCAGGCGACCTAGAGGCTATCTGACCTCCACCGGGTCCATTCGCACCGTAACCAACTACTCGGTGTCCAGCAGGCAAGAAAAGGCGCCCCTGGCGGTACACATGGAATACAGTGAGGCCGATCAAATCTAAGTGTGTTATAAACGACCGGAGCATTCGACTCCACCTAGAGGGACTTTGACGCGTGGTCGCATATAAACCAACAAATGCTAGGTATTGGTGCGTTGTCGACTTAGAGTGTACCGGCCTTGAACCTGAGAGGCATGAAATCATCCAGATTGCCCGGGTAGTAATAGACACCGTAGAAAAAACCATAATTCCCGGTCTGACGACGTCCGAGTACATCCAACCCACGCGGTGGGACCAACGAGATAACGCGGCAATGAAAGTCAATGGGCTAACATTTAAAAAGCTCCAAGCCGAGGGGGTCTCGGCAAAGTTGGCATTGGAAGACTTCGGCCGTGGGGTGAATTGGAACGAAACAGTACTCGCTGCTTGGGGCGCGGACTTTGAAACCAAGTTTCTCCAAGATGCATTCAGGCGTATCGACAGGGTAGTACCGTTCACCTTCAAGGTGATCGACGTACGTAGCCTAGGCCACCTTCCGCGAGCGAGGTTAGGTCTCACGGAATATCTGGGGCTAGGTGAAGCGTGTGATTATTACGGCGTATCATTTGATAGTGGCCAAGCCCACGATGCCCTTTATGACACCACTAAAACTGCAGAGTTGGCCCTGGTGTTGCTGGAGAAAACTGGTACGTCTTAAGGCATCCCGACGGCATCCCCTCCCTTCCTCCACCTGGTCGCACCGCACCGTCACCAGTTCCTCAGTGTCGAACATCGCGTGAAACCCGTTAGCCCACTCATCTGGGTGGTCCACGGTCCTCTGGTACACGTTGCTCTCGATTGTTCCAGTTTGGCCGGCGTGTTTGCAGCTTGTCTCGTCCGGTCGTCGCAGTAATATTCACGCCTGATTATTTTGTCTGCTGCCGGATTCTGTTAGTAAGTTTGTTAGTAAGTTTGTTAGCAAAACTGTTAGCATAGGCTCCCAAATCAGTCTCGCTCGAATATTCGTCAACAAGGAGCCACATGGAAACGAAAGTCCGTTTTAACAGCGACGGTATCCAGATTGCCGGGGTGCTTTTTGAGCCGGAGACCGCCGCCGACGATTCCTGCCCAGCAATAATGCTTTGCCAGGGCATGGTCGGCGTCAAGGAATATTTCTGGTTCCCACACCTAGCCCGCCGTTTGGTCGAATTGGGCTGTGTGGCACTTATCTGGGACTATCGGGGCGTTGGCGAAAGCGAGGGTGAGCCGGGCCGTCTGTACCCTTTGGAGCAGGCCGAGGACATTCGTAACGGCCTAACTTTTCTGGATACCAACCGCAAGGTGGATCCCAATAGGCTGGGCCTACTGGGCTTTAGCTTCGGCGCTGGCATGGTGCCTTACGTCGCCGGAATTGACGAGAGGGTCAAGTGTGCTATCAGCGTGGCGGGCTGGGGAGACGGCGAACGTTGGATGCAGAGCATTCGGCGTTATTACGAATGGCTAGAATTGTTGAAGCAGGTCGAGAATGACCGCAAAACCAGGATCGAAACCGGCAAGTCGGAAATGGTGAGTGGCGGAGGAATCTTGGTGGGCGACCCTGCCACAGCCGACGCCCGGCAAAAAGTGATGAACCAGATCCCCGAGATGGAAAATTACCAGAGCACGGCTTATTCCCTGGCCACTGCAGAGAAGCTTTTAGAATTCCAGCCGATCAGCGTGGTGGATCGCATCTCCCCTAGAGCCATAATGTACATCGCCGCAGAGTTGGACTCGGTGACCCCTGCCGAGGGCGTGGTAGATATGTTCGAAGAGACATTCGAGCCAAAGAAGCTGTGGGTGATTCCAAGAGCTGCCCACTACGACGTGTACCGGGAAGACCTGAAAGAACAGATTTGGGACATGTCGGTCGCGTGGTTTAAGCAGCACCTACCCATGTGATCCGACCTAATCTGAGATCGTGGTTTTGGCGCTTAAGAGTTAGTGACCCGCAAGATTGTGGCACCTCAGAGGCGTCTCTGCGGAAATGTCGGCAGTGGCAAGGGCGCACGACTGACCCAAAACACATCCTTATGGCGGATCATGTTGCTTTCCGCAGGTGCGCTAACGCGTCCACTTGGTCTCACCAAGCCGCAGACTCGTTCCATTGTCCACGTCTGTCCACGTCGCGTAGTGAAAGCTCCCTAAAGCGTCTTCTCTTTTTTCAATTTACGCTTTTCCTTTAGCGTATGCAGAGCAGCTGTCTGTTTTTCCTTTTTGGATTTATCTTTTTTGCCACCCTTATCACCCATTACGTTTGCTCCTTTGAAAGTGAATCTTCTACCGGCCCCAGGTTTAAGCCTGATGGGGTTCCTGATGGATTTATTGTAAGCGGACTGCCACTCTAGCCAGAGTTGACATATTATCCGAGATTGGCCATTTCGGCTGACCTTATGCCTTCAGCAAGTCCTGAATGGATTAAATTCCAGCTTACCACCAGTCTTCGAGTCTCGCCAACCTTCTCTTGCTGCGGCGTTGGACGAGGTTTCTGCGATGGACACCCAAATGGAACACGACTTATCGTTATCCTGGCCCCACTGCACCGTCACCGGCTCCTCAGTGTCCAGGATAACGTGATACCCGTTGGTCCATTCGTCCGAGTAGACCATTGTCCTCTGGTAAATATTACTTTCCAAGCTCCCAGTCCGGCCAGCGTACTCGCTGACTGTGATGCTCACCGGTTCGCTTCGGTTACGAATGGTAAGCCACTCTAGTGGGGGTTATTACCTTTGATTTGCGGATGGTACAATGTCGAATAGCACGCCTGAACCCGTTCTCCGAGCAACTGCCGATCAGTGGAGTTTCGGTTCGACCTTGAGGCGGGCCGCCAATGATCAAGCACGAAATGGTCCTCATGGGATCTGTAAAGGCCATAGGATTAACCAACCGGTATTAAATCGGGTTCATCGTCAGCCAATTGAGACCCAATAGAGAAGGAAAAGTAACATGCCGAAGGAATCAACTCACAGGGACCCGGAAGTCAGGGCTGCACGGATCGAACGCCGGATCAAGAACCGGGCCGATACCGCAGCGAGAAAGAAGGTCATAAGAGCGATGAAGGTTAAGAGCTCCTAGATCGAGTAGCTGAAAAGCATTAGCTCTGGCGTAGATTTGGCCAGACCACGTATCAGAACAGCGCCGGCCTCAACTCATGAGGCCGGCGCTGTTGTTTGCTACTGACGTCGGTCGTGGTTACTAAATCCAACGAGATGACCAGGGCGAGAAAGACGACTCAACTGATTCCAACCGCCATGTTTAGCCGCGCCTAACTCAGGCCGTGGCTGCCATCAGGCAGTCGGACGGATGCCCAAGATCTCTGTATAGAATTCGCCGCGGACAAATTTCGCACAGTGGAATCGCTCGGCTAGGGAATGGAACAAGTCCTGATTGGAGATTTGGGGCAGCCCGGACAGATGAGATCCTTGTGGCGGGGTTGGCTCGGTCTGGCCAAACACGTATACGGCGTCTGAATCTATGTTTTGCAGATAGTACTGTTGACCGCCCTGCGGGATCTCGGTCATCGCCATCGTGGAGACGAGCATGTTGGGCCTGGACATCTCGTCGGAGATTAGAGGGGTGGTTTCCGGAGTGGCCAGGCATATTTTCGAGTCGGGACTGCCGGTCAGATAAACGTCGCCGTTACGAATAGCGACATCCTCTGCTTCAAAAAATTCTGTCAGATAATAATATTGGACGGCCAGGGAGGCGGGAAAATCGATAATGAAACACCGTTTGGCGATGTCGTATTGCACAGCTAGACGGGCCATATTTCCATATCCGCCGCCTATCTCTACGTAGTCGATGGGGTTTGAATACATGTGCCTGCAGAAATCGTGCAGGACCCCGATATGGTAGAGGTGCCGCATCGCCGAGCGCGTGATTGAACAGCCGTCGATATTCACCAGGTCCTGTGGGTCGCCGCAGAAGGACTCTTGGTAGGTTGCCAGAAAGAGTGAATAGGTTGATCGTCCAACAGATTCCCGCAGACGGCTAAGATAAGTCTCGCCGCCACCGCCGCAAATCTGAGGGGCGATATTCGGGCTGGCTTGGAACCGGAGGAGCTCTGCAGGTTCGTCGGCGATCGCCAGCGCCATGCGGTCATGATGTTGTTCCCACAGTTCCCAGCGCCCATCAGACGTTGGGATATCACACCGTTCCATCTGGGAAAGCGCCCAACGGGCTCTCTCAACCCTCTCTTCACGAATACGTTCGCGGGGTTGTCTAACAGGGTTAAGCGGCAGCATTCAACAGAATCTCCTGTGGTGCCAACTCCGATTCTATGTCTTCGATCGACCACTGTTCGGCAAAGCGAGCAATGGGTTCTCCGTAACAAAACAGAATCAGATAAGGGACCAGAGGAACCCGATACTTTGAGACCATCCGGGGGTTGTCGTCCGCGTTGACCTTGAACACGGGCAGGCGGCTATCGAAGTGCTCGGCGATCTGGGAAACCACCGGGGCCATGATTCTACAGGCCTCGCAACGAAGGCTCCAGAATTCGACTACCGCGTATTCTTGTTGCCGGAGTCTTTCTTGGTCAAACCACAAATCCGATAACGCCATTGGTTCCGATCGGGACAAAATGCCTCCGCGCAGTTGCGTCATACCTGCTGCGAACTTGGGTTTCCGGCCGTCACTTGACCACGAACAAGTATCGGACGTGATGTACCTAATCGGCAGTACCAACAAGGTCATCATCAGTGGTCCATATGGCCCAGGTAGGAATCACGAGTAATGCGGGATTTTCGATCACAAAGGCAACATGAAATATATGGGTGCTGATCTGCGGTGTGTCCGGCCAGTCTTCTGCGGCTGTTGGTGGAGCGTCTCAGTACAAACAATCCAGCTCACGAACTATAACGCTCCAAGGCAGAATCGCTCGACGCAACTGCCAGTGAGAAATTTTTGCTCGGGTCATCAATGCTAACGAGAGACGAGTCATTAACCACGGGATACTGGTCAACACCGATGGCAGACCGGATGTATTGGAAGATCCGGTCTTCCGAGGCCGGGAAAAAGTTGAATTTCAACAGGTAAACAGCGTTCTCAAGAGAGCAACCGGCCTTCACGGCTTTTTCAAAAGCATCTCCCAGTCCAAGGGGCTGTTCCAGGCGGTATGCCATCGGTCGTTCTGTACGAAAATCCCGGAGGCTAGCTGCATCCTCATCCGATAGCCAAGCGTCCAGGTCGTACATGTACTCCACGGTCTTGCTTGATTGAAGGTCATCGTAGGCGATAGCGCGGTCCATCGAGAAGTGGAACCCCTGCAGTACGTCTTCGCGTTGTTGGTCGCTGAGACCGTTAAAACATTGGCTGATGACGCCGGCCACATAGCTCTGGAGGTCGAGTAGGTTCGATCGACGGGCATGGAATTTGCAGATGGCTGAAGGAACCAGCATCGTTTCCTTCTCGGCAAGTGCCTTGATATCTGCTGGTCCGAACACCCGGGCTATTTCTTCGGCGGTCAAAAGCTCATCCTGACAAGCTTGGCGGAATCCTTTTAGAACCCGGGCAAACGTCTCCGGCCAATTCGACTCATCGCTCACGATGAATTTCGACAGCATCACGATGTCAGCTTCGGTCCCTCTGAGACTGCGCCGGAATTCTTTGAACGCCCGAGAAGCAAAGAATTGGACCAATAAATGGAGGTCCCGGAGCCGCAGGTAATCGTCGAAGGAAAAATCATTCGAGCCAATCACGATCTCTTCGTATTCAACTGTGGAAACATCGCCAAAAGTCCCGCATGCTTCCAGTCCCTGGACACGAAAGGCGGTTTTAAACCCGAACCGTTCCCGTGACGCAGCGGTGGCGGTGTCAGCTCCCAAATTCAACAGATGCACGTATAACTGGATGCGCTCCTGCCCAGTCTTGAGGACTTTGCTTATACCATCGGCGAAGCTGTCATAAGATTCTCCGGGCAGGCCATAGATCAACTCGCAGTGAGTCCTGATGCCTCGTCGTTCGGCCTCCAGCCGGTTCGCTTCGTAATTCTCCATACCGATGTTCTTGCGCCCGATAAGCTCCAAAACATGTTCGTTGGTGCTTTGGAGGGACATGCTCATGCCGGCGATGGGCTTTAATATCTCAAATGTTTGCAGAGTGGTTTTCGTTTGAATCTTGGATGCGTAGATATAGAGCCTTTCCGGACGGGCATGCTTCTCCCGGCAGGCGATGAATGCTTCGGCGATGGTGATATCGCGCTTGAACATCCCAAAATTGGCGTCGGCCACGTAAAAGATTTTGGTGGGATTCTTGCTCCGCATTCCGATGTAGTTGATCTCATCGATGACGGTCTGGAGCTCGAATTGACGAACCACCGAGAGCGTGGCCTGTCCCCAAACACAGAACGAGCAAGAATAAGGACATCCTCGGTTCGTTTCGATGATCGGGGCGAAACGTGGGTCGTCTAAAAACTCATCCAATATTCCGGAGAGATAGGGAGAAGGTATCTCAGTCAAGTCCATCCTGCCGATGGGGTTCATTGGCGTATGGATCACTTGCCCGGACTTGTGATCGAAACTGTAAAAACTAGACGGCCACTGAGAAGGGTCCGATCGATAGAGGTCGAGGTCGTTCTTTTGCAAAATCTGGAGGTATCTCAGGAAGCTGAGTTCGCCTTCACCCGTGATAAACAGGTCGACGTATTGGTTGTCACGGAAGAACTCCGTGATTCGATCGTTGTCGTCATGGTCGAAGTTCGGTCCACCTAAAACGATCCTCAAGTCTGGGACGATCTCTTTGCATCTCCTTGCAATGGCGGCGTCTAGATTGGCATTCCAACCGTAATAGGTCATCGCCAAAACATCGGGAGGATGTGCTGCGACCGCTTCCAGCAATTTGGCCGGGTCTTTGAATATTCTGATCTCGATATCCGATAGATGTTTCAGTGCATAGCTGGCGATATAGCCAGCATTGAGCGGCACCGGGTAAAAGGGCTTGAAATCGTCAACGTAAGCCAGATCCGAAAAATATATCTTCATTACCACCGCGTATTCCGTTTGTGGAAATTTTTATGATTGAACTGCTGATCCGACAGCGCCATGGGCTCGAGCGACGGAAAACCTGAAGGGAAAAACCTGCTCACGGATTCGCCAAGTCCGCTGGGGACTTGGATTTACTCACCGCCACTTATCAGGCCAAGTATTGGCCGTGATTGGGCTAATAATCAGTACCTTAACGGTCATCATCCGCGGCCCAATGAGGTCCATTTAGCGCGTTGCTACTTGCCGTTTGGCCAACACTAAAGCCCAAAGGCCGATCTGTCCGAGCTTGCAGCCGGCGCGTTCTTTGGACCAACGGCCCCTATTGATTGTGTGGTGGTAGCTGGCTAAGATTCAGAGCGACCCGGTCAGATTGACCTAGTTATCAGGACTCTGATGCCGTCGCCTAGACCGCGCGCTGCCAAAGTCCTGAATGATCCTTACGAATATTTTGGGAGAGTTCATGAAGTACGACGTAGTAATCGTCGGCGGCGGGGCCGCCGGATCAGTGTTGGCCAGCAGATTGGCCGAAGACTCGAATACCTCCGTATTGTTGCTGGAAGCAGGAGCGGACTACCCGGACCCCGCCGGCCTGCCGGACGAGATCAAGTTTGGTGGCACCAGGTATGCCGAAGGACAGGACTCGCAGCACAACTGGGCGCTGCGGGCCACCATCACCGAGGAGCAAGGCGAGATACATGTAGCGCAGGGCAAGGTGATCGGAGGCGGGTCGTCCATCAACGGTCAGGCCATGCAGCGGGGGTTCCCCGAGGATTTCGATCACTGGTCGTCCCTGGGCAACGACGAGTGGTCCTACGCCAAAGTGCTGCCCTTCTTTAGAAAGTCCGAGCGTGATCTAGACGTTCGGGACGACTTCCACGGGACAGACGGACCGATGCCGGTCAGACGCCGTCAGGAAGGTACCTGGCCCGACATCCAGAAAGCCTTTCGTGACGCACTCCTACAGGACGGCTTCGGCGCGGTTGAAGATACCAACGGGCCGAACCCCGCCGGCGTTGGCGTCTCACCTTCCAACAACGTGGACGGCATCAGAGTGAGCGCCGCGATGTCCTATCTGGGTCCCATGCGGCATCGCCTCAACCTGACCGTGCGCGGCCAAGTCTTGGTTAGAAAAGTGCTGATAGAGGGTGGTAAAGCCGTTGGCGTGGAAGCAGAGAGCGGCGGAGAGGTCTTCACCATCGAAGCCGACCGAGTTGTATTGAGCGCTGGCGCCGTCAAGTCGCCTCATCTGCTGATGCTGTCGGGTATCGGCCCGGCCGACCAACTGAAAGAATATGGCATCCCCATGGTCCATGAACTTTCCGGAGTCGGTCAGAACCTCTGGAACCACCTGAGCGCCCATATCTCCTACAAGGTCAAAGACGGCAAAACTTTGGCCAGCGGTGCAGATGGCATCCACTTCAGTCTGCACTACACTTCTGAAGGCTCAAGTGAAGCCAATGATATGGTGCTGCGGACCAACACCGTGGTCGATGAGCGGGAGGAACGCGTGCCCGGACTCCGCACCAAGTACGACACCGGCGGCGTTTCACCGGACCAGGCGGCGCGCATCTCCTGCACCCTCGGCCTGCCGGATGGCTCCGGCCAGGTCAGGCTGGCGTCGGCCGACCCGTTGGTCCAGCCGTCATTTAACTACCAATACCTTCAGCATCCCAACGACATACGTCGGGTTAGGGAAGGGATCAGGATGGGCGCCAAGCTGCTGGAATCGGAAGTATATAAAGACGTTGCCGATTTCCGGATCAGCCCATCAGACGAGACTCTGGCCAGTGATGACGCCATAGATCTCTGGCTGCGCCAGACTGTGGGAACGGCCAGGCACGTTTCCGGCACCTGCAGGATGGGGCCTGATTCAGACCCGTCTACGGTAGTTGACCAGTATTGCCGGGTCAAAGGCATCCAGGGTCTTTGGGTGGTCGACGCGTCGGTCATGCCCAGAGTGCCCCGCTCCGGGGGCGCCCACGCCACCGTGCTCATGATTGCCGAGCGGGTCGTCGGCTGGATAGCAGAGAGTTAACCAGACCCAGACAATCCTGCCGTGAAAAAAGCCTTCCATTACACTATGAAGGGCTTTTTTCTGGTACTTCCGATCAGCCGACAATAAATGCTAGGTTGGGTTATAGTGCGCTGGCATTTATCGGTATATTGGTAAGAAGAGGAATATCAGGAGGAGAAATGAAATACGACATCGTCATTATCGGAGCTGGGTCTGCGGGTTGCGCACTCGCCTACCGGCTCTCAGAAGACCCCAACCGCTCCGTGTTGCTGCTGGAAGCCGGGCCTGATTACCCGGACTTCGAACACCTCCCGGACGACCTGAAGAATGGCAACAACGTGTATTATTCAGCCTATGGCCCTCATAACTGGGGTTACACCGCCCGCGTCACCTCGGAACAGCCTGAGTTACAGGTGCCACGAGGCAGGGCGACCGGTGGCTCCAGCGCAGTGAACGGCCAGGTGTTCTACCGGGGTATCCCGGACGATTACGACTCCTGGGCCGCGATGGGCAACGATGAATGGTCCTATACCGACGTGCTCCCCTACTTCCGCAAGATGGAGACTGACCGCGATTTCAGTGGCGACTTCCACGGCAGCGATGGCCCTATTCCCATCAAAAGAGACCCGCGGAATACCTGGGAACCCCACTCTGAGGCGTTCTATCAGGCGTGTGTTGACGCCGGATTCCGGGAAGACGAAGATGCGAACCACCCTGAATCAGAGGGTGTTGGCCCGCGTCCCCGGAACCATATGGACGGCGTCCGGATCAGCATGGCAATCGCCTATTTAGACCCCGCCAGACACCGGCTGAATCTGACCATCCGGGCCAACGCCCCATGCCGCCGCATCATCTTCGAGGGCACCAAGGCCGTGGGAGTGGAAGTTGACAGCAATGATGAGGTATTCGTGGTTGAAGGTGAGGAGATAATCCTGACCAGCGGCGCCATGAAATCGCCACAGATACTCATGCTCTCCGGTGTCGGTCCGGCAGACCACCTCGCGGAGTTCGGAATACCGGTGGTCAAGGACCTCCCGGGCGTGGGACAGAACCTGAGGGACCATCCGTTGGCGACGGCGGTCTACAAGGCCAAGGGAGAAGCGCCGGACTTGGACGTGCCGCTGATCCAAGTCTGTACCAGATACACATCAGAAGGCTCTCACTTGAAGAGCGATATGATCATCAGTCCTACGCTGATGACCAGCGAACACCGGCCGACCCAGATCGAGATCGACGACGATTCCAACTATCTGGGACTGGCCGCCGGCATCCAATTGGCCGTCGGTTCGGGCGAATTGAGGTTGGCTTCGGCCGACCCCAACGACCAGCCCTACCTGGACTACAACTATCTGGAGGAAGAGTTCGACCGCGACCGGCTGCGGAAGGGTATCCGGAAGGTCGTTGAACTCGAGTCTCACCCCGCTATCCAGGCGCTCATCGAAGAGCGGATAACCCCCACTGACGAGGAACTTGCCTCAGACGAGAAGCTGAACGCGTGGCTGCTCAAGAACGTGGGAACATCGCACCACATATCCTGCACCTGCAAGATGGGCCCGGCGTCAGACCCGATGGCTGTGGTGGACCAGCACGGCAAAGTACACGGACTGCAGAACATACGGGTCGTGGACGCTTCGATCATGCCCGACTGCATCCGGGCCAACACCAACGCCACCACGATCATGATCGCGGAGAAGATCTCCGACTTCGTGATCGAGGGCCGGTAGCTCCGGTAATCAAAGTAAATCCGTAGGCGCGGGGTATTAGCCCGCGCCTACAACAATTCCAACAGGGCTTCTGAGACAGCGTCAGGCCGTTGTACCGGTAGGTCGTGCCCGGCTCCGGCGACGATTCGGCGGGCCACTAGATTCGTGAAATCTCGCTGGTCTTCAGATGGGTCATCGGACGGTGTGCCCAACCCGCTCGCTCCGCCCCGTAAGACTATGGTCGGCACAGTTATGGGCGGCGCTTCCGCCAATCTGCGCTCCACATCGAAAAACCTTTCCTCACCCGGCGCGTTCTGGTGACGGTGCCGGTAGGAATGGACCACGATCTCCACGAAGTCTGGGTTATCGAACGACGGCGCCGACTGGTTGAACGCCTCGTCCGTGTAGTCCCATTCCGGCGCCCACGTTTCCCACAGGTGACGGACGATGTCTCTACGGTTCTCCTGCAGGCCGACCCGTCCCTGCTCAGTGTTGAAATACCACTGATACCACATCTTGGCTTCTCGCAAAGCAGGCGCAGGCTTTTCTTTGGTGACGGTGTCCTGGACGGAATACCCGCCCATGGCGACAAACCCTTTCACCAACTCCGGCTGCAAGATCGAGGTTATACAGGCCGCCCTTAGACCCCAGTCGAACCCGGCCAAGGCGCAATGAGTGATCCCCAAGGCTTCGGCAAAATCGACCACATCTTGACCGATGGCTGCCTGCTCTGCCATTCGGGGCGCGTCCGGGTCGAGAAAACTCGTTGGCCCGTAACCCCGTAGGTAGGGCACCAGCACCCGGTGGCCGGCTTCGACCAGCGGCGGGACCACGCCATCGAAAGAGCGGACATCATATGGGAAGCCGTGCAGCAGGATGACGGGAAACCCTGAGGCGTTCCCGTAGTCGCCGTACCCGATGTTCAGCACCGGCGTCTTGACGAAATTTACACTGCTCAGGTCGATCATCTCAGTCCCCGGAAGAATTTTCTGATGTCTTCAACCAGCCTGACTGGTTCTTCAAGGGCGGCGAAATGGCCTCCGGCCGGCATATCGGTCCAGTGCTGTACGTTGTACCCACGATCGGACCACTCACGCAGGGGCACGGTGTTCTCGCTGGGGAATGCCGCCACGCCCACCGGCACCGAAATCTTTTCGTCCTTGGCCAGGTTCCAGGCCTTGCTGAATGCCTCGTAATACAGCCTGGTGGAAGAGTTTATCGACTGCGTAACCCAGTAGATGGTCACCGTGGTCAGAAGTTCGTTCTTGGTGAACCGGGACTCCACGTCTCCGTTGCAATCGCTCCACCGCCGGTACTTCTCCACGATCCAGGCGGCCAGCCCGGCGGGAGAGTCGTTCAGGCCGTAGGAAAGGGTCTGCGGCTTGGTGCTCTGGATGTGCGAGTAGCCTCCCTCGTCGGCCAGCCACTGCTCCCGCTGCTGGAGCATCCCCTTCTCCGCTTCGGACAATTCTCTGGAACCAGGGCCCAAATAGGGAGTGGGGCTGGCCGTCGATGTGGTGTGGATGCCAATGACCTTGTCACCGTGAGACAGCCCGAGCTTCGCAGTGACCCTTGCTCCCCAGTCGCCTCCCTGGGCGGCAAACCGGCTGTAACCCAGGTTCTCGGACATCAGCTTGGCCCACATGTCTCCGATGGCAAATATGTCCAGGCCAGGTTTGGAACTGGCGTCGGAGAACCCGTAGCCGGGCATGGACGGGGCCACGACATCAAAAGCGTCGGCCGGATCGCCGCCGTAGCTCGCCGGGTCACTGAGCATCGGTATGACCTTGTGCATCTCGTAGAACGTGCCAGGCCAGCCGTGGGTTATGACCAGGGGCATGGGGTTTGGTCCTTTCCCCTTTTCGTGTATGAAGTGAATACCGAGGCCGTCAACATCAGTCTTGAAATGCGAGAACGAGTTGATCAACTTCTCTTGGGCGCGCCAGTCGAACTTGGTCCGCCAGTATTCCACCAGCTCTTTTATGTAATCGAGGTTACTGCCATAGTCCCAGCCGGAGCCGGGAATCTCATCGGGCCACCGGGTACGGTCCAGCCGTTCCTTCAAGTCCTCTAGGGCGGCGTCTGACACTTCAATCTTGAACGGTGTAACAGCCATTCTTGCTATCTCCTTGGCCAGTCTTCTTGTCTGGGGCAGGCGCTGTGCCTGCGGTGTACGTTGATCGGAGGATTTTACACGTAAGTGCTTCCCCTGCACCACCGTAGTCGTGTAATACTCTCGTGGAAGGATATATGAAAGGCATAAATAGGGTTTTAATAATCCTGTCTTGCGTATAGATTACTTGTGGCCTGATCTGCGCCACCCTCTGCGCCACCCTCTGCGCCACCCGATGATTAACAACGGCCTACCAACTTAGGAAGTGGGCGGACCGGGCAACGGTCTTGCAACATTAGGAATTCAACATGAACCAGGACGAACTGTCCGCAGTCCTAGGAAAGGCCCGAAACGACGGGTCAGATACGCTGGACCTCTCCAGGGAAGACCTGGAAACTCTCCCGCCCGAGATCGGTGATCTGGTCAACCTGGTGGAGCTGGACCTCTCGAACAATAGCTTGTCTGAACTGCCACGGGAGATCGGGAAGCTAACAAAACTCACCAGGCTGAGTGTCCGCAATAACCGATTGACTAGGTTGCCACCTGAGATCGGCAGTCTCGTCAACCTGAAGGGCCTGTTTCTACAGGTCAACCAACTCACCCAGCTGCCTCCTGAGATCGGGCGGTTGACGAACTTGGGCCGGCTGAATTCAAGCAATAACCTGCTGACCAGCCTGCCGGTAGAGATCGGGAACCTCACCAACCTGACCTGGCTCTATATGGCCGATAACGCACTGACCGAACTGCCTTCCGAGATCGGCAACCTGGCGGCGCTGGCCGATTGCTACCTCCAGGGAAACAGCCTTGCTTCATTGCCACCAGAGATTGGAAACCTGAGCGGACTGACCGAGTTGCAGTTGGACGGGAACGACCTGGCAACGGTTCCGCCGGAGATCGGCAGACTGAGCAACCTGAAGGTGCTCTACCTCAGGGAAAATAACCTGAAGTCGCTCCCGGTTGAAATTGGCGCTCTGGTTGGCCTGTCTTGGCTGTACCTCGGCAATAACGGTCTAACTTCACTGCCACCCGAGATCGGCGACCTAACTGGATTATCCGGGTTATATGTCGAATCCAATAGACTGACTGAGCTGCCGTCCCAAATTGGCAACCTCAAGAACTTGATCTGGCTTTACCTGGAGGGTAACCAGCTGACCAGGCTGCCCTTCGGAGTCGAAAACCTGGCGAACCTGATCCAACTGAACCTTCGCAGTAACAGCCTGACCGAGCTATCAGACGAGATTTGCAGCTTGAGCGCCCTTGTCTTCCTGGACCTAGCCTTCAATAAATTAACGACACTGCCGCCTGAGATGCGGAAACTGACGGCCCTAAACGAGCTGCACTTGAATGATAATCAGATAACTTCACTGCCCTTGGAGATTGGAGACTTGGAAGAATTGATCGACCTTTTTCTGTCGAACAACCGATTGACCAAGGTGCCTCCAACCATGAGCAGGATGAAGAGCCTTGAACGCCTCTTCCTCTCTGATAACATCTTAACGGCACTCCCACCCGAGTTGGATGACCTGGTCGCACAAGATATCGTTTTGCTGGACGGCAACCCGCTTAGCGCATAAGCCCTTCAGCGGGAACCGCTTTTGAGACTGGACGGCAGCAATTAGGTGTAAATACGAATGGCTCTCAAAGGCAGCAGGTCGAACGCGTTTAGTTATAATGGTGCCGCTATAGGCCTGATATCACCTGGATTCAAGAGTCCCAAGGGTCGATTTGTGCAGGCCTGCGCCATCGAAACTGAGGTTAAATTTGAGGGAAGCGCTCAGACCTAGATTCCTATTGGCCATTGCCGTGATTGCGGTCTTTGCCCTATTACCCTCATACGTGTCTGCGCAACGGGCGATACCGCACGCATTTTTAGGCTCGGCCACCATCAACGGAAGCCCCGCCGCAGACGGCACGGTTGTTGCTGCCTTTGTGGACGGAGTTCAGATTGCTGCCAAGTCAGTCGTTGACGGCACCTATCCGGTGCTGTTGGTGGAACCCGACGCGGAGAGTTTCTCCGGCAAAACAGTCACCTTCACCATCGGTGGGTTTGCTGCCACGGAAACTGCTTTGTGGATCCAGGGCGAGGTCACTGAACTGAACCTGACGGCGACCCCGCCATCCGGCACTCCAACTCCCACCCCTCAACCGATAGTGGAGCCCACCCCGGTACTGGTTGTTGGTGAGAAAGGCGAGACAGGCCCCGCCGGATTGCAGGGCCTCCAAGGCCTGCAAGGACCGGCCGGTCCAGCGGGCGCTGCCGGAGCGGCCGGCTCAGCTGGCGGTTTCGGACCTGCCGGGATTTCCGGTCCAGACGGGTCCCAAGGCCTTACCGGTCCCCGCGGAGAAGAAAACAGGAGCGGTAGTTCATTGTTCGGCATCATAGCTTTGTTGCTTGCGGCAATGGCGTTCATCGGCACATTTGGGTCGATGGTTTGGCGGCGGTTGGTGGAAGACTAATATTCCTAACTGAAATCTGGCCAATCTCCAACCAGAGAACCGCACGTTTTGGAGTGTGGACAGGCAGTTGGACGGTAGCTATAATTACACGGCTCTGAATATCGTTGCCCAAGGTCCAGGATAGCGGTGTTTGATGCCTGGAAATGGAAGATGGGGTGAGCCCAGCCCCGTTCGTCGGGGAAGTGTCGGAACTGGTAGACGAGCATGATTTAGGATCATGTGCTGCAAGGCGTCCGGGTTCGAGTCCCGGCTTCCCCACCATAAAGATTAGCACCAGCCAAAGGTGCATCTAAGACTCCTTTAATCAGCCGGAAGCAGCCGGAAATAGCCGGTACAGGCGAAAACAATAGAAACGGTATGCCCATGAGGGCATCCGTAATCATGGCTTGAGCGTATTAATCTAGGACGCAGACCTGAGGAGACCCATTGGCTACACTGCTTCAAGTAAAAGACCTAAAGACTCATTTCTTCACCATGGATGGGGTCGTTAAAGCCGTTGACGGAGTGTCCTACGATTTAGAAGAGGGTGAGACCCTCGGATTGGTGGGTGAGAGCGGTTGCGGCAAGAGCGTGAGCGCGCTTTCCGTCATGCGCCTTATTCCCAACCCGCCCGGCCGGATTGTTAGTGGTGAGATCCTGTTGGACGGCGAAGACATCTTAAAATTAGACATGAATGATATGCGGGAGGTCCGGGGTGCCAAGATCGCGATGGTCTTCCAAGAGCCCATGACCTCGTTGAACCCGGTTCTGACGGTTGAACGGCAACTGACAGAAACCCTCCAGCTCCACATGGGAATGTCGAAGAACGAATCGAAGCAGGAGAGCATCAACCTCCTGGCTCGCGTTGGAATCCCCGACCCGGAAAGCCGGATCAAGCAGTACCCTCATCAGTTCAGCGGCGGCATGCGCCAGCGCGTTATGATTGCGATGGCATTGAGTTGCAACCCCAGGTTGATCATCGCTGATGAGCCAACAACCGCCCTCGACGTCACGATTCAAGCCCAGATCCTAGACTTGATGAAGTCACTGACCACGGAATTTGGCGTAGCTCTGATAATCATCACCCATAACCTGGGTGTTGTGGCGCGTTACGCGGACCGCGTGAACATCATGTACGCCGGCAAGGTCATCGAACGTGGCAACGCCCGCGAGATTTATGCCAACCCCCGCCATCCCTATACGGTGGGCCTGCTTCGGTCAGTACCCCGTTTGGACCTGCCCCGCCGCGCCAAGCTCGACCCGATCGAAGGCCAACCGCCCGACCTGATCAACCTGCCTGTCGGCTGTTCGTTCCGCGAGCGCTGTCGTTGGGCTGTCGACAAGTGCGCCACCGACTCTCCAGAACTCATGGAAGTCGAAAACGGCCACCTTTCCGCCTGCTGGCGGTTAGAAGATCTGGGTCCGACGGCCGTAGACTTCTTGGCCGAGTCGAGTTCCGAATTAGCCGACGCGGAATAATACCTTTGGAGTGACATCTCCAACAAAAATAGGAATAACTATGACTACCATGCCCGAGGCCGCGGCGGCCGGCGCTGCATCACAAAACGACGATATCCTTCTTGAGGTAAAAGACCTCAAGATGCACTTCCCCGTGGGTGGTGGGTTCTTGTCCAGCAAGCCTATGGGATACGTGAAGGCCGTAGACGGTATCAGCTTTACCGTCAAACGCGGTGAAACCTTGGGGCTGGTGGGCGAATCCGGCTGTGGAAAAACCACCACCGGACGCTGCATCCTCCAGTTGTATAAGCCGACTTCCGGACAGGTAATCTTCGACGGCCAGGACTTGACCTCTCTTAAGACCAAACAGATGAGAGCCATGCGCCGCGAGATGCAGGTGATCTTCCAGGACCCGTACAGCTCCCTGAACCCCCGCATGACGGCCGGAAATATAATCGGTGAGCCATTGATCGTCCACAGTCTGGTCAACAACAAGACTGAATACCGTGAAAAGGTAGCTGAGCTGCTCACAAACGTAGGGCTGAACCCCTATATGGCAGACCGCTTCCCCCATGAGTTCAGCGGCGGACAGCGCCAACGCATCGGCGTGGCCCGGGCATTGTCCGTAAGCCCCAAATTCATCGTGGCCGATGAGCCAGTTTCCGCCCTTGACGTGTCGATTCAGGCACAGATCATCAACCTGTTGGAAGACCTGCAAGAGCAATTCAACCTGACGTATCTGTTTATCGCCCATGACCTCTCCGTGGTCCGTCACATCAGCGACCGCGTTGGCGTCATGTACCTTGGTCACATGGTTGAGCTTGCCGAGCGGAACGAGATCTACCGTAACCCGGCCCACCCGTACACCAAGGCGCTGCTGTCAGCGGTGCCCATCCCCGACCCCGTGTTGGACGCCCAACGCGACCGGGTGCTACTCACCGGTGAGGTACCCAGCCCGTTGAACCCGCCTAGTGGTTGTGTTTTCCACCCCCGCTGCCCCGTCGCCAATGACACCTGCTCCCAGGTTATACCGGAGCTACGCGAAGTGGAGCCGCAGCACCACTCGGCATGCTTCCTTTCTACCGGTTACGGCACCCCCTAGCTTCTCAACCGGTACTACAGACAGATTTGAAGAGGGGCTGTCTTATGACAGCCCCTTTATTTTTCATCCGCTGACAAACGTTGTTCACCGCAACCGAGCGTAATCTTCGTTGTAGGTGAAAATGCAGCGTGATACCATTGGAACAGTATGGAACCGAGCCTAATAAGAAACTTTTGCATCATCGCCCACATCGATCATGGGAAGTCCACTCTGGCTGACCGTTTTCTGGAGATTACCGGCACGGTACGTGAAGGTGAGATGCAGGCACAATTCCTAGACAGCATGGAACTGGAGAGGGAGAGGGGCATCACCATCAAGGGGAAGGCTGTGACCATGTCACACACAACCCCCGATGGACAGACCTACCAGTTCAACCTGATCGACACCCCTGGCCATGTGGACTTCAGTTACGAAGTCTCCCGTGCTCTGGCGGCCTGTGAAGGTGCGCTGCTGGTGGTTGACGCCAGCCAGGGCATCGAAGCCCAGACAATCGCCAATACCCTACTGGCTATGGAGTATGACCTCGAGCTTATCCCGGTCTTGAACAAAGTTGACCTCCCTCAGGCCGAGCCGGACCGGGTTTCCGCTGAGATTCAGCAGGCCTTCGGATTCAGGGCAGACGAGATACTTTACGTCTCCGCTAAAGAAGGCACCGGGGCCAAAGAGATATTAGATGCCGTTGTTGATCGCATCCCCGCTCCCAAGGGTGACGTAGATGGTTCCCCCCGCAGTCTGGTTTTCGACTCTGAATACAACTCCTTCAAGGGCATAATCGCCCACGTCCGAGTAAAAGACGGCACCATCACCAAGAATGACAAGATCAAGGTCATGTCTTCCGGTAAGTTGGCAGAGATCGTTGAGGTGGGGGTGTTCGCCCCTGGACCCACGCCCACCGAGTCCTTGGGGACTGGCCAGGTCGGCTATGTGGCCACCGGCTTCAAAGAAGTACGAGACTGTACAGTCGGCGACACTCTGACGGTGGACCGGTTCCCGGCGGAAGAACCGCTACCCGGATACTTTCCGCTGAAGTCCATGGTCTTCGCCGGCCTTTACCCGTCTGATGGCGAAGAATACAACAACCTTCGGAACGCTCTGGAAAAACTTCAGCTCAACGATGCTTCATTGAAGATGGAGCCAGAAAGCAGCACCGCTCTCGGCTTTGGGTTCCGCTGCGGGTTCCTGGGACTGATGCACTTAGAGATCGTCCAAGAACGGCTGGAACGGGAATATGACCTAGACCTGATCGTTACCGCGCCCAGCGTTGCCTATCAGGTGGTGTTGACCGACGGCGAGACGATCACTGTGGACAGTCCGGCCAAAATGCCAGAGCCCAACGAGATATCCGAGATACTCGAGCCGATGCTCGACCTGACGATAGTCGCGCCCAACCGCCATGTCGGTGCGTTGATGGAGCTGATGCACTCTCGGCGCTCCGAATTCAAGCGCATGGAGTACATGCAGGGTGGCGGCACCCGGCGGGACGGCAAAGAGGAGCCTGGAGACGAGTCGCGGGTGGTGATGGAGTACTCCCTTCCCCTGGTAGAGCTTTTGGCGGATTTCTACAACCAATTGAAGTCCAAGACCCAGGGTTACGCATCTTTGGACTACACCGTCTCTGGCTACAAGGCCGCGCCGCTGGTCAAAGTAGAGATATTGGTGAACCACTTCTCGGTCGAGGCCCTTTCGATGATCATGCACCGGGATTCAGCGGTGTTCCAGGGCCGCAAGATCGTGGAGAAGCTGCGCGGCACCATCCCTCGCCAGATGTTTGAAGTCCCGATCCAGGCGTCCATAGGCAGCCGCATCATCGCCAGAGAGACCGTAAAAGCCCTGCGTAAAGACGTGCTGGCCAAGTGCTATGGCGGTGATATCACCCGGAAGCGCAAGCTGCTGGAGAAACAGAAAGAGGGCAAGAAGCGCCGCAAGATGGTTGGGTCTGTCGAAATCCCGCAGGAAGCCTTCTTGACCATCCTGGAAGTCGGCGGGTCTTAACCCCCGGACACGGCTAACTCGGGCTAGATAGCACGGACTAGATAGCCAGAGCGTCTCTCAAGGCCTGTAATTGGACCAGATGGTCGCGGATGTGCCCGCTCAGAGTTCGCTCCAGAATCGTGTTCAGCGACCTTTCTTCGTCCACCTCACGAGTCCTCTGGTGCATCATGACTTTCTTGTCGTCTAGGTCGGCGTCAGATAAGCCCGAGACCGATTCGTTCAGGCTATCGAAGAAACCTTCGACGTCACTGTTGACCCGCTCGATGTCGTAAGCGGAGCGCTCCGGAGTGACATTGGTCAGGTCGCTCCAGATCTCATACTCCTTGACCTCTCCAGAGATAACCCCTTTAACCAGGTTCTGAGCGCCGCCAGGGGGCGTATCCAAGAGGTGGTACACCAACTCCCGCGCCGACCATTCCGAATCGTCTTGCTTCCAGTCCAGGCAGTAGTCCATACCGATCAGGACCGCCAAAAACTCGCTCTTGATGCTCTGGATCAACTCCAGAAGCGCCTGTTTACCGGTGGCCAAAAGGTCTCCTCCTGTTTTACGCTGATGGGCCTGTTCTATCTTGAAACTCACGCAGAAGCGCGATCGCATGTTGTGCTGTGTCTTCACGGTCCAATGCAAAGGCCAAAGAAGCCCGCAGTAGGCCCATGGGAGTACCGCCGTCATACCTAACGCCGTGGAACTCGTAGGCGTATAACTCATGGTCCTGGAGCAGGGCCAGCAGGGCGTCGGTGAGCTGAATCTCTCCCTTTGCGCCAGGCTGGGTGTTCTCCAAGTACTGGAAGATCTCCGGAGGCAGGATGTAGCGCCCAACGATGGTCAGATTGGACGGCGCTTGCTCTCGGGGCGGCTTTTCCACCATACCCTGAATCTTGTGGACCCGGTCGGACACCTGGGCAGCATCGACCACTCCGTAGTTATGGACGATCTCCCAGGGCACGGTTTCAACCGCGATAACCCCGGCGTTCATCTGGTTCGAGACCTGCACCATCTGGCTGATCGCGCCTGGAGCGTGGGCGATGATATCGTCCGGCAGGATCACGACAAATGGCTCATCACCCACTGCGTACTTGGCCATCAGAACGGCATGGCCGAGACCAAGGGCTTCATGCTGGAGGACAAAGCTGACCTTGGCCAGGCTGCCGGCTTCCGATACCTTGGCCAAAAGTTCGCTCTCGCCGCTGGCGCCGAGGCGTTCTTCCAGGTCGGCGTGAGGCTGGAAATAGTCACTGATGGATTCTTTACCAGGGGAGGTTACTATGATGACTTCTTCGACCCCGGCTTCAGCCGCCTCCGCGATGACGTATTGCAAAAGCGGGCGGTCCACGATGGGCAGAAGCTCTTTTGGGACAGACATGGTCACCGGAAGAAACCGGGTACCCAGGCCAGCGGCGGGTATGACTGCTTTGCGTATCTGCATAAATAAACTAGAGCGGCTGGGGCCTACGCGGGTCTGATTCTAGTGGCGGCCAGTCTCTGTGTAAGAGGGCCAACATGGATCATACCCTCTTGACTCGCCCACTCTCTCAATCCTACCATGTTAACGAGGCCGTACTAGACGGGGAGCCAGCGGTGCCCTCTATCCGCAATCCGCTATAGCGGAGTTGAATTCCTCCCCTCGGCTAGTCCAGAGGTCCCATATTATGGGTGGTGATATAGAGGGTTGGGTCCCGCGCGACGTAGACTTGTGAACCCCGCCAGATCCGGAAGGAAGCAACGGTAAACAGGACCCTGCGTGCGCCGTGGGAGTGCCTGGCCTGAGTCATCATTCATGACATGTCCGATGGTCTGTGACAACGGGAGGTGTGCGGTCTTTTGTTTGCCTCGAACTCTCCTACCCCAATACGACGTTGCCTGAATTGGGTTAATGACATATCAAAGTAAGCCGGCAGGCAATCGAACTGGCCCCAGAAAGTCTCTGGGTCAACATTTCCTGGCCGATAGCCGCATCGCCGGCCGGATACTCGATGCCGCCGAACTTTCTCCGGACGACCTGGTGGTTGAGATTGGTCCGGGCCGGGGTGCCCTGACCAAGAGACTGGTTGAAAGGGTCAAGCGTGTGGTGGCCGTCGAGCTTGACTCCAACCTGGCCGTTGCGCTGCCGGAAAGACTGGAATTTCCCCCAAACCTTACCTGCGTGGAAGCCGACGCCCGCGTGGTTGACCTGGCTGAGCTGATCGCCCCGGAGACCTCGTATAAGGTCGTCGCCAACCTCCCTTACTACGCTGCCAACCCCATCATCCGGCGGTTGTTGGAATCTCAACCGAAACCGGCTGTCCTGGTGGTGATGGTCCAGCAAGAGGTCGCCAAAAATATGGTGGCGCAGCCAGGCAGCATGGGAATACTGTCCGTGGCAACCCAGTTCTACGCCAAGGCCAAGATGGTCTGCACCGTGCCGCCCAAGTCCTTTAGGCCCCCGCCCAAAGTGACGTCTTCCGTGGTGCGTCTGGACGTCCTAGCAACCCCCGCCGCCAACGTGGCCAGCGAGGAAGGCTTTTTCACCGTGGTCCGGGCAGGGTTCGCAGCCCCGCGGAAGCAGATACGAAATTCATTAAGCCAGGGACTCCGGATCGAGCCAGTCGCCGGCGGCAAGATATTAGAGCAGGCTGGCGTGGATGCTACGAGGCGGCCTCAGACCCTGAACATCGCTGAGTGGGCTGATATCTACCAGGTGTGGTCGGAGACTATCCAGGCTGCGGAACAAGAGGCCTAGACGGTGGAGATACCCGCCTACGCCAAGTTGAACCTGACCTTTGAAGTGCTGGGCCGCCGTGGTGACGGTTTTCATGAAGTCACGACGATCATGCAGACGGTCGATTTGGCCGACGTGCTGCGGATAGAAGCCGGCACCGAACTCAAGGTTGAGTGCGAATACCCGGAATTGGCGGGGGAGCAGAACCTGGTCTGGCGCGCCGCTGTAGAGCTGGCTAACGCCGGTGGCATCGAGCCCAAAGCCAAGATACATATCGAAAAACACATCCCCGTGGGTATGGGACTTGGCGGAGGTAGTAGCGACGCCGCGACGGCATTATTGGGCTTGAACGAACTCTGGGGCCTGGGGTTGTCCCTCGAAGACCTGTCTGTGATCGCCGCGGAGCTCGGATCTGACGTGTCTTTCTTCCTGTGGGGTGGAACAGCGTTGGCCCAGGGTAGAGGCGAGCAGATCACCAGCCTATCCCCCCTGCCGCCATTGGCGGTCACCCTGGTGTTCCCCGACCTGGTCATCGCCAACAAGACGGCAGCCATGTATTCCAAGCTGACTTTGGGCCAGTTCAGCGATGGCGGCGTGACTCGTCAGATGATACAGATCCTAACTTCGGGCCGGTTCGTAAGAGAGTCTGTGAGCGGGCTGGTATTCAATGCGTTCTCTGAAGTAGCCGCCCAGTCGTACCCGGCGTTGCAGGAGATGTGCCGTCAGGTGGTCGACCAGGGTGGGCCGGTGATGCACCTCTGCGGCGCCGGGCCGGCTTTCTTTGCGCTGCCGTCCAGCGAAGAAGAGCACCAGCGGATAGTAGAGCTATTGCAACCGCACGGCGCCGGGGTTTACCTTGTTAATACGGTCCCGCCCGAACAATGCGGTCTGGGATCACTTCCGGCGAGCACCTAGCGGTCGGCACGACTCCAAAACAGCGAAGGTTTTATCAATGGGCATACTGGCCAGCATATCAATCGGGATCAATCCCAACCTGATCGACTTCGGGAGCATCACACTTTCCTGGCACGGTCTTTTGACCTTCGTAGCGGTCGCGGTTGCGGTCTGGCTGGTGGCGCGTTGGGGCGCAAAAGAAGGCATGATCGTTGACTCCATCTACTCCGTGGCGGTTTGGTGCATCATCGGCGGGGTGATAGGAGCTAGGATCCTTCACGTTATCGACTTCTGGGACGAGATCTACCAAGACGATTTCTTCAGGGTGTTTTCAGTCTGGTCTGGCGGCATCGCGATCTACGGTGCAATCATCGGTGGGTTCATCGGTGGTGCGGTGTATATCATGATCCGCAATTCAGAATGGTTCCTGTCGATGTGGCGGACGGTGTTTCCGTTCATGGGCGAAGCCCACAAGGCTAACCTGCCGGGTATCGGGCGTCTGGCCGACATTACCGCTCCGGCATTGCTCCTTGCCCAGGCCATCGGTCGGCTTGGAGACGTCATCAATGGAGAACACTTCTCCAATTTGACCGAGCTACCCTGGGGGATCATCTACACCCACCCCAACAGCCCGGGTATATTCAGGCCGCCTACTCATCCCGCCGTAGGGTATGAGCTTATCTTCGACCTGGTGTTGCTGGCCGCCATCTGGCCGTTGCGCGACCGGTTGCGGCCTCACGGAATGTTCTTCACCCTGTATCTGGCGACCTATTCCATAGGCCGATTCTTCCTCAGTTTCCTGAGAGAAGAGTTCAACGAATACTTCGGGGCGCTGAACGAGGCTCAAGTGGTGGCGATAATAGTGGTGATATTCACGGTGCCGCTGCTGGTCTGGAAGGCCCAATTGGTGAAACCGACGACCAACCGGGCGTAGCAACCCGGCGAGACTCAGGTCTCGCTAGCCGTCCTGTCATTCCGAGGCGTCAGCCGAGGAATCTCGTTGAGGGTGGGATCACAATGTCGAAGAAAAAAGTCACCCCTCTTCTTCCGTATAGGAGAGGGGTGAAAAAACTCTAAGGCGAGTGCTAGTGGTAGTCCGTTAGCCTTGAGACGGCTTGAAATCCAGCAGCCTCAGAGCGATGGCCCCTCTGCCACGGAATGAGTCGTTCATGACGGTGAAAGCCAGGTCAACGTATTCCGTTTTTGCCTGCCATTTGGCAGCTTGATTGAACGCCAACGCCGTGAACTGAGCGCCGTTCATCTCGACCCTTAGCCTCAGGTGCTGCTGTTCCCTACCCATATGAAAGGTCTCCAAGACCTTGACGCCCATGCTGGCGAAGGCCGGGCGGGTGTTGCCCGGTCCGTATGGTTCCAGGTCTCTGATCCACCGGATCATTGTCTCGTCCAATTCATCCAGTGTAATGACCGCGTCGATATCAACGTTCCTAACCAGCTCTTGTGACTCCAATGCCTTCCCGCTGTAGGCCTCCAGACGCGATTTAAGCTGGGGAATGGACTCCGTGGCAATAGTGAGGCCCGCAGCTTGAGAATGACCGCCAAATCGCACCAGAAGGTCTTCGCAGGACTCCATGGCGGCGACTATGTTGAATTCAGGGATGCTGCGGCCGCTGGCGACGCTAAATTCGCCTTCCATGGCAATGACCACAGCCGGACGCCGGTAGCGGTCTACCAGTCTTCCCGCGATCAGTCCCGCCACGCCCCGTTGGAAGCGTTTGTCGGAGATGACCAACAAAGAAGGTAGTTCGCCTAATTCAGCCACCAACTGGTCGGCTATCACGTAGCTTTCTTCGGAGACCGCCCGCCGCTCCATGTTCAGCGACTCCAGTTTGTGGGTCAGGGCGCCGGCCTCTTCTGGGTCGGTCGTAGTGAGGAGTCTGTAGCTGTCCATGGGGTCGCCCATACGGCCGGCTGAGTTCAATCTGGGCGCGATCGAAAAAGACACTGTCTCGGCAGTTATCTCGTCCGGGTCGACTCGGGCAGAGCTGTAGAGGGCTCTAAGTCCGGGGCGGCGGGTATTTGCCAGCTCCCTGAGACCTTCTTGCACCAGGTAGCGGTTCTCATCCAGTAGTGGAACGAGGTCGGCGATGGTTCCCAAGGCCGCCAGTTCCAGCAGACCGGGGTCCCACGGCTGGCCGTAGAAATCGAACAGTCCCTGGATCAATTTAAAGCCTATTCCGGCGCCGCAGAGTTCGAAGAAGGGATAATCGCCACCCGGTATCTTTGGGTTCAGCGCCGTCACGGCGTTCGGCGTGCCATCATGGGGTAGATGGTGGTCGGTGATGATGACCTCGACGCCCCTGGAATTGGCGTAGCCCACCTCATCGAAGGATGTGATCCCAGTATCCACGGTCACGATCAGGGTCACGCCCTGTTCGGCCAACGTATCGACGGCGGCGTTGGACAGACCGTGGCCTTCATCAACGCGGTGCGGTAGGTACGGCGTAACGGAGATACCCAACGAAGATAGCCCCTCGCAGATGATGGCGGTCCCGGTGATGCCGTCGACGTCGAAGTCGCCGAAGACCCCAACCCGCTCTCCGTTGTTCCCCGCGGCGTATAGGCGCTTGATGGCGGTGTCCATACCGGAGATACGCAGAGGGTCGTAGGGCAGCCGGTGCGGCGGGTTCAATAGAGCGTTTAATTTCTGAGGCGTGTCGATATCGCGTTTAACGAGTATCTGAGCGATGGCGTCGGGCACGTGCCCGGAAAGGGCGGAAATGTCGACGGTGGCAGGCATAGCCCAAGGATGAGCATCGCCGCTGATGTCCAAGCCCTAGCTGCCCAAGCCGGGTTTAGCCATGACCAGGACCGAGTTGTGGCCGCCAAATCCGAAGGAATTACTGAGTGTGATGTTGAGCTCTTGGGGCCGGGCTTTGTTCGGAGTGTAGTCCAAGTCGCAATCCGGGTCGGCCTCCGATAGGTTGATGGTCGGCGGGATGATGCTGTTCTCCATGGCCAGGATGCAGAAACAGGCTTCCAGCGCTCCACCCGAACCAAGCAGATGGCCGGTCATAGATTTCGTGGAGCTTATCGGCACTCGGAAAGCATCTTCGCCCAGAGCTACTTTGATGGCCATGGTCTCGTGACGGTCGTTCAGCGGTGTCGACGTGCCATGGGCGTTCACGTAATCAATTTCAGAAGCGCTGACACCTGCCGCTTCAAGGGCGTTGCTCATCGCCCGTGCCGCACTTTCGCCTGATGCCATCGGTTCGGTGAGATGGTGAGCATCGGAAGTAGCGGCGTAGCCCTTGATCTCGGCCAACGGTGTAGCGCCCCGCCGCTTGGCTGACTCTTCACTCTCCAGCACCAGGACGGCTGCGCCCTCACCCATCACGAAGCCGTCGCGATTGATGTCAAAGGGCCGGCTGGCCTTGCTGGGGTCTTCGTTGAACCGGGATAGGGCCCGGAGGGCGTTGAACCCGGCCACGGCCACGGGAACCACCGGCGCTTCGCTACCGCCGGCCAATACGATGTCTTCTTGGCCTCGTTGGATCATGGCCCAGGCCTGGCCCAAGGCATCGGCGCCGCTGGAACAAGATGAGACCGCGCAGTAATTTCCGCCCATCGACCCGGTGACCATTGAGACTTGAGCAGAGGCCATGTCGCCCAGCATCATTGGGATCAAGAATGGGCTGACGCGTTTGGGGCCGCGGTCGAGCAGTATCTCGTGTTGCTGCGTGAGCGTTCCGATTCCCCCGATGCCACTGCCGATGATCACACCGACACGGTAGGGGTCGACTGCTCCTCGTTCTAGGCCGGCCTGGCGGCAAGCCTGTTGGGCTGCCACGGCGGCGAATTGGGCGAAGCGGTCCATCCGTCTAGCTTCTTTGCGGTCCAGGTATTCTTCGGGGTCGAAGCCTTTGACCTCGGCAGCGAAGTGGGTATCGAAGCCTTCTGAATCGAAGGCCGTGATGAAGTCCACTCCGGATCGACCGTTGATGATGCCGTCCCAGGTTGTTGCTACGTCCAATCCTAGGGGGCTGATGATTCCCATTCCAGTGACAAAGACCCGGTGATTTCCACTCATATATTACCCAACCCGTACACCCACGCGATGTCCCTTCTTAGGGACTCCATATGTATTAACTAAGTATTCACTAAATACGATGGGCCCACAGGTGGGCCCATCGAAAAAGACTTGGATAGGTAAGCGTCTAAGAGACCGCTACCTCCTGGCGCCACCCCGGGAGGAAACGGTCACCGTTTCATCGATGAGTTCGGTGAGTTCGGTGATGCGCCCGGAGATGTTCATCGCCAGTTCTTGGTTGCTGGACGGGCCGGTTAGCTGAGTCAATGAGTCTGACAACTCGTCCACCCGGCCGCGTATGGCGTCCGCAGCTTCTTTCCTAGCATTGGCCAAAGGCTGCGAGACGGAGCGTATCTGCTCGACGAGTTCGTTCACGCGCACGGTGATGTTCTCGCCGAATTCCAGGCCCGTCAGTGACGCGGTTTCAGACCAGTTCCGTAGCGATTCGTTCAAACTTGATGCCAATTTTTCGCTGAGATCACGGCTGGTGGCCGCCATTCGCAGCTTATAAGTTCGGAGGATGCGGAACACCCGCCGGTAAACATCGTCCACCGGGTTGAGTTTGGCCGAATACCTGTCGAACAGGTCCCGACTTTCCTGCATGGTCCAGCGTTTGTCCTGATGGACGAACTGGCGTCCCGTGTACAGGTGGTAGGGCCGCATCTGACCCTCGGCGAGAATGTCGCCGTTCTCGTCCAGCGGGACAAGGGAGTCCCAGTTGGATGTGGCAGGCAACGGGGTGAGGAAGTTAACGGTCTGGTACTTGCTGACCGTGGTCACCCAGTCCGCCAAGTCCATGATGCTCTTTTCGGTGTCGAAAGGCAGCCCGATGATGGTCATGGCCACAACGGTCATACCCACCTCGTTCAGATAATTAAGGTCCTTGTGCATCTGGCCGGGTTCTTGCCGTTTATTTATCGCTATGAGGTTCTCAGCATTGTCTGATTCCACGCCGACATACATCATCTTGATGTTAGCTTCCTGCATGGCGGAGACCAGTTCGGGGTCCTGGCCGACTTCGGCCCGGACCTGACAAATCATGTTCATGCCGTCGGTGTGGCCTTTCCAACCCTCTAGGCGGGCCAGCCGCTCATCACGGAACTTGACCGCCCGTTTGGGAGGCGCGTGCAAGTCATCGGAGATGAATATCTGGAACGAGCCATTCTTGGCGGTGTGGACCAGGCCGTCGGCAGCCAGATCGCGCAATTGGGCCAGCCGCTTGAACTCGGTCTCTCTGGAAATCATGCGGTAGCCGAGGAACTGTTGGATCACCTGGCAATAGGTGCAGTTCTCAGTGCACCCTCTGATGGTTTCGATCACTGCTCCGACCATTGGGTTGTCGGAGTTAAGGTCTTTTATGGAACGGAAATCAGGGAGTTCCACAAAGTCGGGTGAAACCAAACCCTGACGCATGGTCTGGACGACACCGCCGTCTTTGCGGTAACTGATGCCGGGTATTTTCGCCAGGTACTGGTCCCGGTCAGCGCCGCGGTGCTCCAAAAGCACGTCGGACAGTTGGCCGATGATATCTTCGCCCTCACGTTGGACGATGACATCGAAGTTACCGTAGGCGAACGCTTCTTCGGCGAGAGGGCTCATTTGAGGGCCGCCGCCGATGGTGACGATATTCGGGTGGAATTCCTTGGCCTGCTTGGCTATCTGGTAACCACGGGGCGCTTCATTGATGAGCGCCGTGACCATGAAGATATCGACACCTTCTAAGTCTTTGTCCGGGTCCATGAGGCCGGAGCGGTCTTCAAACCAAATCTCCCGCTCATATATGTTGGGGCCTTCCCACTGGGCTAGAGCGCCCGAGAGGAACAGCATTCCCTGCCTGGGTATGGCTACATATTCAAAGTTTCCACCGGCCGATGCTGGTTGAAACAGCACCACTCGTTTTATTCGCGACATTTGTGCTCCTACTGGCTACTGTCAGTTGGCATAATTCGCCAAGTATTGATCTCTATTTGAGAAGCGATTGGCTGTGCGCCAATGGTCCGGCGGTCCTTGGCAGGTCAGATGTAATCACACCGGCGCTAGTCATTGCTTTGCGGGCTATTATACAAGACAACCCAGAGTCAGAAGAACGGATTTCACAACCTGAGACGCCCGGTTTTGAAGGCGTTTCAGACAAGTTTTAATGGACTTCTGAACTTGGTCTGCCTACATGACATAAATACCCATGTATTTTACGCCACAAAGAACCAATTGTCATAATATCCGGTGCCGCACGGCCAACCAGAGCACGGCAAACGCGGAATCATGCCGAAATTCCTACATTCCGGCCACTATTTCCCCTGGAAGTGGGGTATCAATTCCTTGGCGATGACCTCAAGGTGTCGGGCGCGGTCTTCCTTTGGGCAACTGATGGTGAAGACGATATGCCGCGCGCCGGCGTCGATGTACTCCTGGAGTTGTTGGATGCAGTTCTCAACCGTCCCCAACAGACAGTACTTCCGGACGATGTCGAGGAACTCCCCGCCGTAAAGGTATTGTCCACCAAGCTGCTCGGCCGCCACTTCGGCCGCCTGCTGTTCGGTGGGATAGATGGCGATGTAGGGAAAATAGGCCCACTGGAACTGTGACATGTCCCGGCCGGCGTCGGCGGCGAATCCTTTGATCTTCGCAACACTGTCAGCGTATCTGGGAGCGTCGTAGAAATAAGGCATCCAGCCTTCGCCGTATTTGGCGGCCCGGGCCATGGCGGCATCCCGCCTTCCGGAGACCCACACTGGCGGGTTCGGCTTCTGCACGGGCGTTGGGTTGATCATGGCATCAGTCAACTGGAAATGCCTTCCGGAAAAGGTGACCCGTTCGCCGGTCCAGAGCTTGCGCATCACCTCCAGACATTCGTCGGTACGACGCCCACGTTGGTTCACCTGGAGTCCGGCTGCTTCAAATTCCACCGGAAACTCTCCTCCGATGCCCACGCCAAGGGTCAGCCGTCCACCGATGGCCGCGTCCAGAGTGGCGGTCATGCGGGCCAGCACCAGCGGGTGATAGAAAGGGGTCAAGATGATCGAAGACAAGACGCGCAGGCTGTCGGTCGCGCCGGCGGCCACGGCCAGTACCGGCAACGCAGCATGGGTGGGACCCGGCGGGTCGCCGCGCATGAAATGCTCCCCGGCCGAGATATATTCGTAGCCCAATTCTTCCATCCACCGGGCTTGCCGGGCGGTCTCTCCGATCTCCAAAACCAGGCCAGCGCCGAAATGCAGGTCCAAATCCGCCATCAGATCTCTCCCTAAATACGAGGTTTGCTGTGTGACGCAGACATTCTACTCCAACCGAACTCGGCATAAGACCGAGTGAAGCCATAGGTCACCCAAGATTCCCTTGACACGGGCCTGGGGGATTTGCCACCGTTATTGCTGGTAGCTAAGTCCAGTCGCCCATCGCCCAGTGGCAAGGCGGAGAGAGTAAATTGCTAGTTTTGGTAACGGGCGCCACCGGGTTTCTTGGCCGGCAGGTGGTCCGAGAGCTTTTGGAACGCGGCGATCAGGTGCGCTGTCTGGTCCACACTCCGGGGAAAGAAAGGATGTTTTCCCACCGTGAGGTCGAGGTCCAATACGGCAGCGTGCGAGACCCAGTCTCCCTGAGCAGCGCCTTTTATGACGTTGAAGCGGTTGTGCATCTGGTGGGCGTGATACGCCCCAAGCGCCGGGACTCGTTCGAGGATATGCACCGGGAGGGCACGGCCAACGTCCTAACGGCAGCTAAAGAAGTCGGCGCGAGACATTTTCTGCATGTGAGCGTCATTGGCTCAGCTAATGACCGGACATATCCCTATCTATACACCAAATGGCTGGGCGAACAGGAAGTTATCAATGGTGGCATTCCCTACACCATATTCCGGCCTTCCATGCTATTTGGCGAAGGCGACGAATTTTTAAACGCCCTGGCCGGGTTGGTCCGCCTGTTCCCCGTGGTTCCGGTTATCGGATCAGGCAATAACCGTATGCAACCGCTGGCGGTCGATGACCTGGCCCGCTGCATCGCGGCGACCCTGGGCCGGGAAGACCTGAAGGGCCAGACCCTAGACCTGGGAGGGCCGCAACGTGTGAATTACAACGAACTCGTTTCCGAGGTCGCCAAAGCCATGGGAAAACGCCGGCTTCGGGTCCATCTGCCCACCTGGCTCATGTACGCCATCGCCAAGGTCAGCCAAGGGTTGATGGCCAGGCCACCGATCACCACCGATCAGATCAAGATGTTAGGCCTCAGAAGTGTGGCCGAGCTGGGCGAAGTGGAGCGGATATTTGGGTTTACCCCTCGCTCGATGGAAGGTAACATTGATTTCGTGAACTCGGTCGGAGTGGCCGACAGTATCCAGATGCTCTTGGGTTCCATGCCCCGCCACATCCGCGACCACTAGCCTTCAGGCCAGTCTCCGTGGGAGCTCCCGCGTCAGCTTCCATGCCAGCTTCCGTGCCAGCTTTGGTGCTAGCCTCGATTCACCTTTAGGAGCCAAGTGGACTACCGCCAGTCTATCGCCCGCCTTCTTACCCTGGTTGACCACGAACGAAACAAGGTCACTGGCCCCCGGCAGAAAGCCATCTATGATCTGACCCGGATGGAGGCTTTGCTGGCGAGGCTGGGCGACCCGCAGCATCAGATACCAGCGGTCCATATCGCGGGTACCAAGGGCAAGGGCAGCACTGCGGCATTGTGTGATTCCGCCCTTCACGCCGCCGGATTCAAGACCGGGTTCTACTCATCCCCTCATATCCATACATTCCGGGAGCGAATCAGACGCAACTCGGAACCCATCTCCGAAGACGGGTTTGCGGCTCTGGTGGAGGGGCTGTGGCCGCTGCACGAAGAACTTAATAATGACCCGAATATCGGGCCTCTGACCCTGTTCGAATTCCTGACTGGTATGGCATTTCAGTCGTTCACTGAAGACCGGGCCGATGTCCAGGTCATCGAGGTCGGGTTGGGCGGAAGATTGGACGCCACGAACGTGCTGGACGCCGGGGTTTGCGTTATAACCTCCATCAGTCTCGACCACATGGCCGTGTTGGGGGACTCCATCGGCGAGATCGCTGCCGACAAGGCCGGAATCATCAAGTCGGGCGCAACCGTGGTGATCGCTCCCCAGTCTCCCGAGGCCCTGTCGCCGATACTGGCCGCCTGCCAAGAGAAGGAAGCGGCTCCCATATTGGTGGGCCGGGATATCACCTGGGAGGAAGGCGGTTCCGGGACCGACGGCCAGCGGTTCACAGTACGCGGGCTGAACGGTGAATATCGTCTGCACATGCCGCTCTTGGGGTCTCACCAGCTCGAGAACGCGGCATCGGCTGTGGCAGCATTGGAAGCGTTGGGCAGCCAGGGCATAAAAGTCACTGCCAAGGCGATGGAGATAGGCTTTGAACGGGTCAGTTGGCCGTGCCGGATGGAGGTATTATCGCGCGCTCCATTCTTGGTGGCCGACGGTGCACACAACGTATACTCTGTGGAGAGCTTGCTGAAGTCGTTACCCAAGTATCTGGAATACGACAGGCTTATCCTGGTGGCTGGATTCTCCAGGGACAAAAACGTAGAGGGCATGGCTCAGGCCCTGGGCGAAAAGGCAGATGCCATCTTCGCCACGGCCTCCCGGCACCCACGCTCTCTGACACCATCAGAAGTTTCAGCACTGTTCGTGGACTCGGGTAAGACGGCCTCAGTGGCCGCAACGCCCGCGGAAGCGCTTAGGATGGCATTAGATAGCGCGGGCAAGAAAGATTTGGTCCTGGCGACAGGCTCGCTGTTTCTCACTGCGGAAGTACGGGAATCGGCACTGGGTATCGAGCCAGAGATCTATCCGGAATTGCCTGCATCAGGCTAACAATTCCGACCCAGACCGGAAGAATGGAAAGAAAAATCAGGAGCGTCTCCAGTGTCTGATGAGCGGGTTAGGGTAGTAATCACCGGGATGGGGGCGATGACCCCGCTGGGCGAGAACCCCGACGAGTATTGGAAGAACTTGGTCGCAGGTGTGTCGGGTATCGGCCCGATGACCCTCTGTGACCCCGAGGGTTATCCCTGCCGGATATCCGGGGAAGTGTCCGGTTTCGACCCAGCTAATTATCTCGATGCCAAGGAAGCCCGCCGAATGGCCCGCTTCACCCAATTGGCCGTTGCGGCGGCCCTCCAAGCAGTGGAAGCGGCCTCATACGATATCTCCAAGGATGACCCGTACCGCGTGGGAGTATTGCTGGGCAATGGCAATGGCGGGTTCCCGACCTTGGAGGAGAACTGCCGGATACTGGCCGAACGGGGCGGTATGCGTATGTCTCCCTTCTTCTTTCCCATGATCCTGCCAAACATGGCTGCAGCCGCTGTCAGCCGTTACATCGGCGCCCACGGCTACAATTCCACCGCCACCACGGCCTGCGCCGCGTCGAACCAGGCGTTGGGCGAGGCAGCATCAGTTATTCGGAGGGGCGTGGCTGACGTAATGATCGCCGGCGGGACAGAGGCCGGGATCAGCCTATTGGGGTTGTCTGGTTTTGCGGTGATGCGCGCTCTCAGCACCAGGAACGAAGAACCGCAGAAGGCGAGCCGCCCTTTTGACTCGGGCCGCGATGGGTTCATCCCATCAGAAGGCTCGGTGATAATGGTGCTGGAGAGTTTGGAGCACGCCTTGGGACGCGGGGCTAATATCTTGGCCGAATTGTCAGGCTTCGGGTCAACCAGCGATGCCGGGCATCCAGTGCAGCCAGAAGAGAACGGGACCAGCGCAGCGGCAGCGATGCAGATAGCCTTGGCCGACGCGGAAGTCAGCCTGGATCAAGTTGGCTACATCAACGCCCATGGGACGTCCACTCCTTTGAATGACGCCCTGGAAACCGTCGCCATCAAAAGGCTGTTTGGAGACCTGGCCTACAAGATTCCCATCAGCTCAACTAAGTCCATGATCGGGCATTCTTTGGGCGCGGCAGGGTCATTGGACGCCGCAGTCTGCGTTAAGACGATCACTGAAGGGATGATCCACCCCACGGTGAACCAACATGAACCAGATCCAAAATGCGACCTAGATTACGTGCCGAACAAAGCCCGCGCGGCCGACGTCCAAGTTGCCCTTTCCAACGCCTTTGGTTTTGGTGGCCAGAACGCCTGCCTGGTGTTTCGCAAATATGTTGAGTAAGTCTATTAAATAGATGACATCTGATTCTTGACCCTTTGGTATCACGCCCGGCTAAAATGGATGGGGCTCTGTTAGCCCATTGGGAACGGAGCTTTTTCAGCCCATCGGGCAGGCCATTAGGGCGGCTGATCATCAAGAGTGAGGGGAGATAGGATGGCCGAACGGCTGGTATCAGGCGACCTCCAACAAGAAGACCAGCAAGAAGACCAGGACGTATCACTGCGTCCCAAGCGTCTGGAGGACTTCGTCGGCCAGGCCAACACCAAAGAGAACCTCTCGATCTCGATCCAGGCCGCCAAGATTCGGGAAGAGGCTCTCGACCACGTCATCATCTACGGCCCCCCGGGCCTCGGCAAGACCACTCTAGCCAATATCATCGCCTCCGAGATGGGCGTCGCCATCAGAGTTACTTCAGGCCCTGCGGTGGAACGGGCCGGCGACATGGCCGCCATCTTAACCAGCCTCCAGCCCGGCGATGTTTTATTCATCGACGAAGTACACCGTCTGAACCGTGTTGTCGAAGAGGTCCTGTATTCCGCGATGGAAGACTTTTTCCTCTCCTGGATGGTCGGCAAGGGCCTGGCTGCGCGCAACGTCAACCTCAGGATCAGCCCATTTACCTTGGTGGGCGCCACCACCCGGTTCTCCATGGTCAGCGCACCGCTCAGGGACCGCTTCGGTTCTGTATGCCGTCTGGACTACTACGACACCGATGACATGAAGGTGATAGTCGATCGGTCCGCGCGCATCCTGGAAGTGGACGCCGACCCTGAAGGATTGGACCTGATTGCGTCGCGCTCCAGAGGAACGCCAAGGGTAGCCAACCGTCTTTTGAAACGCACCCGTGATTATGCCTTGGTCAAGGCCGATAACCGTGTCGACGGTGCAGTGGCCAAGGCCGCACTGGAGCAGTTGAACGTTGACGAGCTGGGACTGGATATCTCCGACCACCGCCTGCTGCTCAGCATCATAGATAAATTCTCCGGTGGGCCCGTCGGACTAGAAACCCTGGCGGCGTCGTTGAGCGAGGACTCGGACACCATAATGGACGTCTGGGAGCCCTTCCTGCTGAAGCTGGGTTTCTTAGAACGGACACCCAGGGGACGCGTGGCAACCCGCCGCGCCCACGACCATCTGGGCCGGCCATACGCCACCACTGACGTCACCGATCAGAATCGCCTCAACGGCTTCTGAGCCTGGCTCCACCCCTTTACCTACTCCGGCGTGATTCTTCTTATTGCCCACTGAGTACCTACGGGCTAGAATAGTCCGATACTATTCCCTGCCTACTGACTATTCATACCCTTTTTCGACCCTTTCATAAAAGAGTGGAGTACAAAAGGGTGGAGTACAAAAGTGGAGTTCAATTGACGGTATCCGCCCGCTCTGGCCAGGCAACGCAGGTCTCAGAAAGCGGTCCTCCTCTCGATGAGGTTATCGCCAAAGCGAGGTCGGGCACTGCTTTGTCAGAACCTGACGTCCAGACCCTGGTCTCGACCGGACCCGAAACCAGCCAAGATATCTGCGCCGTAGCCTCTGAGATGCGCCTACAAGGCAAGGGCAGCACCGTTACCTTCTCACCCAAAGTCTTCATCCCCCTTACGCATCTCTGTCGTGATTTCTGCGGCTACTGCACCTTCCGTAAAGACCCACAGCAGGCCGGCAAAGACCTCTTTATGACCCCTGAGCAGATACTGGACGTGGCCAATGCTGGTGCGGCGATGGGTTGCACCGAGGCTTTATTTACCCTGGGCGAACGGCCGGAGCAACGCTACCCGGAAGCCCGGGAATGGTTGGAGAAACGCGGATTCAAGACCACTCTGGAATATCTGACCTACGCCTGCCAGCTGGTTCTTGAAGAGACCGATATGCTGCCCCACGCGAACCCCGGCACCATGGCCCGCAGAGAGATTGCCGCGCTACAGCCGTTCAACCCCTCGATGGGTCTGATGCTGGAGAGCACCAGTAAAACCCTTTACGCAGTCGGAGGGCCCCACGAATTCGCTCCCAGCAAGCGCCCGAAGGTCCGCCTGAAGACGCTGGAACTGGCCGGGCAGTTGCAGGTGCCTTTCACCACTGGTATCCTCGTCGGCATAGGTGAAAGCCGCCGGGACCGCATAGAATCACTGGTGGCGATCGCGGACCTTCATGCCCAGTACGGCCACATCCAGGAAGTGATCATCCAGAACTTCCGGGCCAAACCGGATACTGCGATGGAGGATGCACCTGACGCAGATACGGACGAGTTCCTCTGGACGGTTGCGGTGGCTAGGCTCATACTGGGGCCGGACGCCAATCTTCAGGTGCCGCCAAACCTTAGCGCCAGCAACTACCATATATATCTGGAGGCGGGGATCAATGATTGGGGCGGTGTTTCGCCGTTGACCCCAGATTTCGTCAATCCTGAAGCCCCTTGGCCAGCCCTCACAGACTTGAAGAATAAAACCGAGGCCGCCGGGTTCCAATTGAAACCCAGGCTTCCTGTCTATCCGGAGTACTTCCTAGGCACGAAAGAATTTCTACCCGACCCCCTTATAGCAAAGGTCTTGTCCATGGCTGATGCAGAGGGATACGTCGCAGGGGGAATGCAAAGATATGTCGGCAGCATCTGAACACCGGTCACATAACCTGGAAACCATGATTGGCGCGCTGAAGCCTGAAACGGCTGCAGTGTTGGACAAGGCCCTATCCGGAGAGGACATCACCAGCGAAGAAGCGGTGGTGCTGTTCGGCACGGAAGGCCAGGAATACAACGCCATGGTGATGACGGCGGATGAATTGCGGAGGCGCACGGTGGGAGACATCGTCACCTACGTGGTCAACCGCAACATCAACTTCACCAACGTGTGCATAAAGGGCTGTGGCTTCTGCGCCTTCAGCCGCGACTTCCGCGAGGAAGAGGGCTACTTACTGCCGCCGGAAGAGATCATCAGAAGGGCCAAAGAGGCCTGGGATTACGGCGCAACCGAGGTCTGCATCCAGGCTGGGCTGCCCCCTAAGATGGAAGGAGACCTCTACATCCGTCTCTGCGAGGCGATCAAAAAAGAACTGCCGGACATGCACATACACGGCTTCTCACCAGAGGAAGTCTTGTACGGCTCCATCCGGTCCGAGAGCACGATCAAAGCCTATCTGACCGAATTGAAGGCGGCGGGTGTCGGCAGTTTGCCTGGCACGTCGGCTGAGGTCTTGGACCAAGAGTTGAGGGACAAGATTTCCCCCGGCCGGATCACCGTTGACAAATGGACCGAGGTGATCACCACCGCCCACGAGTTGGGTATCCCCACGACATCGACCGTGATGTTTGGGTTTCTTGAGACGCCTCTCCAACTGGCCAAGCACATGGACCTGATCAGAGGCATCCAGAAGCAGACCGGCGGGATCACAGAGTTTGTACCCTTAAGTTTTGTGCATACCGAAGCGCCAATGTTCATGAAAGGCCTGGTGGAAGGCGTCCGTCCCGGCCCTTCCGGCATGGACGTGATCAAGATGCACGCCATCGCCCGTATCATGCTCAACAACTGGATACCCAATATCCAGGCTTCGTGGGTCAAAGAAGGCCCCCGCATGTCTCAGCTTTTGCTCACCGCAGGGGTCAATGACCTCGGCGGCACGCTGATCAATGAGAGCATCTCCACCGCCGCCGGAGCGCAACACGGACAGCTCATGCGTCCGTCCGAGTTCAGGCAGATGATCCGGCAGGCAGGCCGTATCCCCGCCGAGCGCTATACCACCTACAAGACCCGCCGGGTGTTCAGCGACACAGACCAGGAGCTTGATCCTCTGGACCTGGTCGGCGACAACGTGGAAGAGATCTTTGGGTCGTATGACCGGTTGGTCAAATTGGACACCTACCGGTTTGAGCATCCCAACAGCCCAAGCGCAAAGGTATAGCCGACAGTGTCCTTTTCTGGCGCCGCCCACGGCCGTGTAACTCCAATTTGGCCTGGCCGTAGATGGTAACTCCTGATTCTCCTGCAGTACTGGCCCTGGCCGGAGGCGTCGGCGGGGCCAAACTCGCCCTGGGGTTGTCGCTTTGTCTCTCGCCCGACGACCTGGTGATCTGCGTGAACACCGGGGACGACGAGACGTTTCACGGGCTCCATGTCTCCCCTGACCTGGATACCATGATGTACACGCTGTCCGGTCTGTCCAACAAGGACACTGGCTGGGGCTTGGCAGGCGACACTTTCACCGCCCTTGAGATGCTGGGCAAATTTGGCGTGGACACCTGGTTCAACCTGGGAGACCGCGACCTTGCGACCCACATCAGACGCAACCAGCTCCTGACCGAAGGCAAGACCTTGTCGGAGGTCACGGCAGAGTTAAACCGGAGTCTGGGCGTCTTCCACGGTGTAGTTCCCATGAGCGACGACCCGGTCAAGACAGTGCTGTTGACCGACGAAGGTGAACTGCCCATGCAGCGTTACTTCGTGGGCCGTAGAGCCGAACCGAAGGTGACTGAGGTACTCTATCAGGGCGCAGAGACCGCCACCGCGTCGCCCGGACTACAGGACGCTCTAGCCAAGGCAGGTATGCTGGTCCTCTGTCCGTCCAATCCTTATTTGAGCCTGGGCCCCATACTGGCCCTGCCCGGCGTCAGGCAGCGGATGCGGGCATTTCCCGGCAAAAAGGTATGTGTCAGCCCGATAGTCGGCGGAGATGCCGTGAAGGGCCCTGCCGGCAAGATCATGGCTGAGTTGGGAAAACAGGTCTCCTGCGTCGAAATCGCCCGAGAGTACAAAGACATCTGCGATGTGTTGGTTATCGACGACCAGGACAAGGCCCTGGCTTCAGAGATCGAGGAAATGGGCATAACTCCGCTGGTAACATCGACTATCATGGAGTCGGAAAAAGATAAAATTGCCCTGGCCAGAGAGATACTCGCTCTGTCTGATTAGGGCCGCTGTCCCGGAAACCGCCGCCGCCCCAGATACAGTCGTCGCCCCGGATACAGTCGTTGCCCCGGATACAAAGGAATATGGTCACCGAATCCAGGAACGTAATCGCCATCATCCCCATGAAGCCGCTCTCCCAAGGGAAGTCGCGTCTCGCGCAGGCCCTGAGCGCCGAGCAACGGGCCGACCTTGCCTTGGGTATGCTCCGGCGAGTGATTCTGGCCATCAAGGCCGCAGCGGTGGACACAGTCTGGGTGGTCGGTGGAGATGACCGAGTCCGGGAACTAACTAAGAACCTGGGCGCGAACTCCGTGGAAGAACTGGGCGAAGACCTGAACGACACACTGAAAAAGGCGTTTGAATTAGCGTTTGAACAAGGTAAATCCGCCATGTATGTGGCTGGAGACCTGCCGTTCTTGAAACCGGCCGACGTTCACAGCATGTTGCAGGCTTCCCGCAGCCAGGGCAACGTTACTCTGGCCCCGGCCCGCCGTGACGGCGGAACCAACTCCATCTTGGTGCCGGTGGGAGTACAAATGCAGCCCGAGTTGGGGCAGGGCAGTTTCATGAAACACCTGACCCAAGCCGCCAGACTAGAGACCTCTGTCGCCATCAACTCCAGCCAGGGCCTGGGCTTTGACCTTGACGTGGTCGATGATCTACAGACGTTCCAGCACATGGAGCCGGGGCTATTGGAGCGGCTTTCCGAAGAGCTTGAGTTGCAGCCGATCGATCAAGACGGTGACAGTGGTGCTTAATCTTGGCCGGTAAAAAAATAAAACTCGGCATCCTGCTGCCCACGCGAGGGCTGTTGTTGCGGGGAGAACAGCCCCCCAACATCGACCGGATCATCGGGCTTGCAGAGACGGTGGAGCAGGCAGGTCTGGACGGGGTCTGGGTGGGCGACAGCCTGGTCGCCAAACCCCGCATGGAACCCCTGGCCGTGCTCGCTGCCTTGGCCGCACGCACCAGCCGCGTCAGATTGGGGACGGCCGTACTCTTGCCTGCCCTTAGACACCCGGTGCTGCTGGCCCAGACCATGGCGACTGTTGAACTGATATCCGGCGGCCGCTTGGTCATAGGCGCCGGAGTGGGCGGGGCCTTCAACGACGACCAGAAACGCGAATGGGAAGCGGCCGGGGTGCCGTCGAAAGGGCGGGGACGCCGGTTCGAAGAGATCATAGAGATAGTCCAGGGCCTGGGCTCGGGAAAGCCGTTTACCTTCCAGGGCCGGGATTTTGAACTGGATTCGACGTTGATGCGGCCAGTTCCCGCCAGAGACGGCGGCGTACCTTTCTTGCTGGCCAGCCATTACCGCGCCCAGAGTCCAGCGCAGATTCGGCGCGCAGCCCGCTTGGGCGCCGGGATCATCTCGATCTCCGACACGCCGGAAGAATTTGCCCAGGTCATCGAGCAGGTGAACGAGAAAGCAGCTGAGTTCGGCCGTGACCCGGCCAGCCTGGAGAAGACGTTTTATATCACGGTTAACATGAATTCCGATCTGGCCAAAGCCGAGGCCGACGCGGTCGAATGGCTGACCGGGTATTACGGCTCCGATATCTGGGGCACCCGTTGGGGGCCTTTCGGCGGGGCGCAGAGAGTGGCAGACCGGATCGCGGAATATGTGGCGGCCGGCGCTGAGACCGTGGTGGTGCGCTTCGCCAGCTTCGAGCCCGAGAAGCAGTTAGAGATGTTCCTGGAAAAGGTGGCCCCGGCCTTCGCCTAGGCAATGGCAGTGACAAAGTGTTTGGCCCAATGTCTGATCGTGGGCCTGGCAGAGATGAAGTGTTAGGCCAATGTCTGATCGTGGGCTTGGCAGAGATGAAGTGTTAGGGAGGTAGATAGATGTTTCCGATAGACCTGTCCGGTAAAAAAGGAATCGTGTTCGGGGTGGCAAACGACCGGAGCATCGCCTGGGGCATCACTCAGGCCCTTTCACAAGCCGGGGCGCGCATCGCCCTCACCTACCAGGGAGACCGCCTTAAAGAGCGCGTGGAAGGCCTGGCGGCCACCATGGAAGGCTCTCTCACCCTCCCCTGCGACGCCACCGACGACGAACAGATCGCTCAGGTGTTCCAGACGTTGAAAGAAGAGTTCGGGGATATCTCTTTCCTGGTGCACAGCATCGCGTTCGCCAATAAAGAGGACCTGGAAGGCCGGTTCGTGGACACCGGACGAGACGGCTTTCGCTTGGCTCTCGAAGTAAGCTCCTATTCTCTGCTAGCCCTGGTTCGCCACGCCACACCGCTCATGACCGACGGCGGCAGTGTGCTTGCCATGACATTTGACGCCTCGCAGCGGGTCTATCCCGGCTATAACGTGATGGGTACGGCGAAGGCGGCCTTGGAACACAGCGTCCGCCAACTGGCCTACGAGTTCGGGGATCAGAACATCAGGGTCAACGCGATTTCGGCCGGACCCCTGCAAACCCTGGCGGCTAGAGGTATCAGCGGGTTCAGAGACATGCACCACAACGCTGCCGAAAAAGCCCCTCTGAAGCGCAACATCACGGTGGACGAGGTAGCCAAAACGGCCTTGTTCCTTTGTAGCGACCTCTCCAGTGGCATCACCGGCACGATCATCCCGGTGGACGCCGGATACCACATCATGGCCGTCTAACCGGCCAGAGTAGAACCCAGTCGCCGTCTAAATAAAAAGGACTCACATTCGTGTGAGTCCTTTTTCTATTCTGATCGGTCTTAGCTGGGAATTAGCCGGGAGAAGAGCTGGGGTCCAATCCCTGAAGGTGGCGGCGGTCGTCTTCTGCCAGTTTAGGTCGGCCAAGCTCCGCATAAGCTTCTGCGCGTCTCTGCCAGGCCTCGGCGTAGTTCGGGTCCAGGGCAATCGCCTTGGTGAACTGGTCGATTGCTTCCTGGAACTTCCCGGCGTCGAACCGCTCGATCCCTCGAGAGACCATCACTGCGGCAGTCGGAGCTACTCCAATGTCAAAGGTGCCCCAGGGAACGTGCTCTTTCTCGGGTTCTGGTTCTGGCGTCTCTGGTGCGGCTATCGGCTCAGCGTCCTGCGCCAGTACGGAATCTGGGGTAATCTCAGCAACAGGTGCGTCTGCAGTCGTGGGAGACTCAGTCTCGGCAGGTGTTTCAACGGTAGCCGACTCCGTTGGTTCGGTCGTTTCAGTTGGTTGAGCAACGCCGGTGGAAGGCACGGTCGTCTGAGCCTGGGGCCGGGCCGGGAAGGGTTGGCCTTCGTCAGGCAGTTCAGGTGAATACGATTCGCTCAGGTCCCAACCGCAACCGGTGCAGAAATGCTGACCATCGGTGTGCGACTTGGCGCATCGGGCACAGGCCAAACGGTCTGTTGGCACGGCAGGTGCGTCGCTGGGGAGTTTGATGAACAAGAGCACCAGGGCTGGAAGCACACCGAATAGGTGCCAGGGGAGCAGGCCCAGAATCAAGGCGGCTCCGCCCCATGCCCAGGCGTTACGCTCTTTGGTCATGGCCAGACGGGCGGTCCAGACAGCTAGCAGGAATACCACTAGGTATTGAAATATTTCAGCCAAGTTCTACGTCCTCGATAAGACCCGCAGCGCTCCGATTTATGCCCTTAAGGGTTCCCCGGACGCCTGCGGGAAAGGCGAGTGTCCTAACATTGAATATACACCCGTAAGAGTCGCTCGGCAACGCCAGCCGCCAGGCTGAATCAGGCGAGATCACACACGCCGGTTGTGGAGCAATCCAGCAGCGCCCAGGCTCCGTACCAGGGAGGGTTTTGGTGGTTGATATTTCCAATCTAGATTCCATAGCAAGTAAATATCGCCAAAAATTGACAGGGTAAAATTCGTGCTGCTAAAATTGGGCGCGTCCCGGTCCGGCAATGTAAACCACGCCTATTACGTGCCTGACGGATCGAGTTAACATAATTGCTGGTTCGCTACATATTCATCGGTTATTACTACGATAAAAGCCAGTAATTCGGATTAGATTTAACAAGTAGTAGAAGTGACTAGATACCGGGCGCGGCCCAACATGGGCATCGGCCGGTCATTCCCGGTAATTCTCGGTAATTCTCGGTCATTCAGTGAGGGAGGTGCGGCGTGTCGGTGGCAGAAAAGAGAACTACTCTTCAGCAATATGTAACGTCCGAGTGGCAAGACAAGGGTCAACATGAGGGCCTAGGGGCCGTCATCATGGCCATCGCCAACGGTTCGGTCCGCGTCCAACAACAGGTCCAGCAGGCCGCCTTGGCCGACGCGCTGGGCACGACCGGCGAGACAAACGTCCAGGGTGAGATCGTCCAGCGCTTGGACGCCGCCAGCTCCGACATCTTCGTGGAAACACTCTCTCAGTCAGGCCACGTGGCCGCGATCGGCTGCGAAGAGATCGGACGGCCGGTGATTGTCGAAGGCGAGGTCGCCGACGGCTATATCGTCCTGATGGACCCCTTGGACGGCTCATCCAATATCGACGTCGCCGTTAGTATCGGCTCGATATTCGGGATCTGGCAGAAGAGTCCCGGCGAGACTGTGAATGATGATTCCCTGCTCAAGCCCGGTAATCAACAGGTTGCCGCTGCGTACGTGGTCTACGGCTCAAGCACCGTATTGGTGCTGGCCACCAAGGACAATGTCTGCGGGTTCACCCTCGATAGTGCGTCAGGGTCATTTGCGGTGACCCACCCCAACATCAGGATCCCTGCTGATTGCCCGTATTACAGCACCAACGAGGGCAACAATAAAGTCTTGGACGAGCCTACTCGGAAAGCGATTGGCCTGCTCCGAGAAAAATACTCCCAACGGTACGTGGGTTCTCTGGTGGCCGATTTCCACCGAAACCTTCTGAAGGGCGGGATCTTCGCCTACCCCGCCGATTCCAGCCGCAAAGACGGGCGCCTCAGGCTGATGTATGAAGGGAATCCATTGGGTTTCGTGGCCGAGCAGGCAGGCGGGGCGGCTTCGACCGGATACGAACGAATATTGGACATAATTCCGAAGGAGCTGCACCAGCGGACTCCTTTGATCTTGGGCAACAAGGACGTTGTCGAGGAGACTGTGTCGGTGATTAGTGGTGGCTAAGAGCCTTGCTTGCCACCAGACATAACCAGGATAATAGGGGAATGAGAGGTGATTCATGGATAAGCAGCGTTTAGTCCAAACCGCTCAGGCACTGGTTGCGGAAGGGAAGGGTATCCTGGCAGCCGATGAGAGCGGCGGTACCATAAAAAGAAGATTTGACAGCATCAACGTGGAGTCGACCGAAGAGAACCGCCGGAACTACCGCGAGATGCTGTTTCGCACCGCTGGTGTAAACGAGTTTATCAGTGGTGTGATTCTGTTTGACGAGACCATCCGCCAGGACGCCGCCGATGGCACGTCGATGGTCAAGGTATTGTCGGACCAGGGCATCATCCCCGGTATCAAGGTGGACAAGGGCACCGTGCCCCTGCCTGAATCGCCGGACGAACTGGTGACCGAGGGCTTGGATGGCCTGCGCGACCGGCTCAAGGAATACAACGAGCTCGGCGCCGGCTTCACCAAGTGGCGGGCGGTTATCAACATCAGCGAAACCACGCCCACATCTTATGGTGTTGCGGCGAACGCGCACGCACTTGCCCGTTTCGCGGCGTTGAGCCAAGAGGCAGGCCTGGTACCCATCGTGGAACCGGAGATCCTTCGTGACGGCGACCACGACATCGACAGGTGCTTCGAGGTTACAGAAGAGACCCTGCGTGAGGTATTTGAACAACTGGCCCAGCAGAAAGTCTTGTTGGAAGGAATGCTACTCAAGCCCAGTATGGTTATCTCAGGCGGCGCAGCAGCCAAGCGCGCCAATCCTCAAGAGGTCGCTGAGCGGACCATCGAGGCTTTCAAGCGGACGTTACCGGCTTCGGTCCCAGGAGTGGTGTTCTTGTCAGGTGGTGAGGCCGATGATTCAGTCACGGCTAATCTGAACGCGATCAACCAGCAGGCCAAAGACGCCAAAGCTCCCTGGGAACTTAGCTTCTCCTTCGGTAGAAGCCTGCAGGGCGCTCCATTGGCAGCCTGGGCAGGAAAAGCCGAGAACACGGAAGCCGCTGCCTTGGCTTTCTACACCAGGGCCAAGCTGACCGGCGCAGCTCGCAAGGGCACTGCCTAACAAAGCGTCACTCAGGCCGATACCACAAAAAAGGGGCAGGTTTAAAACCTGCCCTTTTTTGATGCCTGCTGTTTTTGCCCTGGTTCCGGCGCCGCCGTCATCCCTGCGAAGGCAGGAATCCAGGCTAGTCATGCCTGCCAGTGCCAAACGGGTTGTGGAGAACAGATGCCCTCACCTCCGACTGCGTCGAGAGTCTCGACTTCGTCGGACCTAATCCTCTCCCATGCGTGGGAGAGGGGATTATATTCGTCGTTCTGAATATTTCCGGTGTTATGGCGGGGCTTTAAATAGCTTAGGTAGCTAAGCAGTCATGAACTACTCCGGCTTTTCGACGACCCGGATCGCTAGTTCATCCAGCTGCGCCGCTGAGACCGGAGTGGGGGCCTCGAATAACAGGTCGGTCCCGCTCTGGGTCTTGGGGAAGGCGATCACGTCGCGGATGGATGTGCTGCCAGTCAGGATGGCGACCAACCGGTCGATGCCCGGAGCGATGCCGCCATGGGGTGGCGCACCGTACTCAAACGCCTCGAGTATCTGGCCAAACTGTGACTGGGTCTCCTGTTCAGAGAGCCCCAGAATTGCGAATATTTTCTCTTGGAGTTGGCGGTTGTGTATTCGGATGCTGCCACTGGCCAACTCTGAGCCGTTGCAGACGAGGTCGTAGGCCTTAGACTTGATATTCCCCAGGTTGTCGCCGTCCAAGTCTGCCTCGTGGCCGTCTTCTGGAGCGGTGAAAGGGTGATGAGACGAGTCCCAGCGCTCGGCGTCTTCGTTCCAATCGAACAACGGGAATTTGGTCACGAAAGCGAATGCCAGTTCATCGGGGTCGGCGAATTCCAACAACTCGTTGATGTGGTTCCGCATAACCGATAGCCAGGCATTCAACCTGGGCTGGCGGCCAGCCATCAGCAGGATCAGATCGCCGGGACCGGCACCCATCTTGTCGGCCAGACGTTGGTGCCATTCCGGGGGCATCCGGAGCCCGGCTGATTCCAATATCTCTTCCCCGGTCAACTGGCCCACCGGATTGGTGCCCCGGTAGCGTATGTAAACGAGACCGCCTGCCCCGGCAGCCTTGGCGGTGTCTTCCAGTTCTTTGACCTGACCGGTGACAAAACCGGCTTGGCCTGGGATTACAAAGCCCTTGATGTGTCCGCCGCCCTCCACCGTGGAGAGAAACACCCTGAATTCGGTCTCGCTGGCCAATTCCGATACGTCGGTCATCTCGAGGCCGAAGCGCAGGTCAGGCTTGTCTGAGGCGTAACGTTCCATGGCTTCCTGGTGGCTGATTCTGGGGAAGGGCTTCCGCAGCTTCTTCCCCGGGGTCACAGACTCGATCATCCCGGTATAAAGCTCTTCTGTCAGGTCGAGTATGTCTTCTTCCTCGACGAAGCTCATCTCCAGGTCAAGCTGAGTGAACTCCAACTGCCGGTCGGCGCGCAGGTCTTCGTCGCGGAAGCAACGTGCGATCTGGAAATACCGCTCTACGCCGGCGACCATAAGCAACTGTTTCATCTGCTGCGGAGACTGGGGCAGGGCGTAGAAGTTTCCGGGCTGCATCCGGCTGGGGACCAGGAAGTCCCGAGCGCCTTCCGGGGTGCTCTTGATCAGGATTGGGGTTTCGATCTCCAGGAAGTCCCGGTCGCTCAAAAAATCCCGGATGTACTTGACCACATTGTGCCGCAGCGTCAGGTTACGCAGCATCGGCGGGCGGCGCAGGTCGAGGTAGCGGTAGCGCAGACGCAGGGCCTCATCAGCCTCGGCGTCTTCTTCGATGTAGAAAGGAGGGGTCAGCGAGCGGTTGAGGATCGTAACTTCCGATGCCATGATTTCGATCTCGCCGGTCTTCATGGCCGGGTTTTCACTGCCTTCCGGACGGCGAGTGACCGTGCCTTTGACCTGGACGACCCATTCACCTCTGACCTCTTCGGCGATGCGGGTAGCAGCGTCGGCGGTCTCTGGATTGAAGACAACCTGAACTGGGCCCGACCGGTCTCGCAGGTCAAGAAAGATTATTCCGCCATGGTCCCGTCTCCGGCCGATCCAACCCGCCAGGGTAACCTGATCGCCGGCATTTTCGACCCTCAGGGAGCCGCAATCCGCGCTACGCAGCACGCAATTCCTCCATTATCTTTTGGTGTGATGATACGCCATATGCAGCAGGGGCGGACCGCCCGAGGGAAACTGCAGATTAACGCTAATAAACGCTAATTACCTGGAAATACCTGGAATATATCTTGGAAAGGGTTCTCTTGTTGTTGGGTAAGCCCGGCCACCGCTTCGGCCAACTCCGTGGGCGAGGCCACCGGTGGTAAACAGACAGTGTCCAGACAAACGTGAGCCCGGGCCACGGCGTCGCCTTCGGCCGCCAGGATAGTCTTGATGTCTAGGTTCGGTTGGGGCAGGCGGGCGGCGGCGGCCACCATCTCCTGGCAGTTGGGGTCTTCCGGCCGTCCTTCTATCGTCACTTCAACCAGGTCGGTTTTCAACAGGTGCACGGCCAGACCGTAATCGGCGGCGAACTCGCCCTGCTCCCGGAACAACTCGACGAAGGCGCTTAAAGTTGCTGCAGCGATCTGCCGGTAGTCATCGTTACGGGTGGGCTGGTGCAGGCGGATCAACGCCTGGGCCGCGACCGTATTGTCGGCGAGTATCTTTTCTCTGATCTGCAGATGCCCGATGGCTTCAGTATCTTCTTCGATGTCGAAGAACCCACCGCCGTTCTGATCGAAGAATCGGTCGACCATCAGTTTAGCTACGGCGACCGCACGCTCCAGGTAGGACTCTGAGGCGGTGTTGCCGTGGGCTTGGAGCAGGGCAGTCAGCAACCATGCTAGATCGGTGAAGAAAGCCGGAGCGTCCGATGGCCCATCTGCCGAATAAACGTGGCTGAACGAGCCGGACTGCTCCATAGAATCCAGCCGGTCCAATATTCCGAGCGCTTTCGATTGAAGCTCCGGGTCGCCCAGCTTCCACGCAGCATCCAGGAGAACGGTAACCGCCAGTCCGTTGCTGTTGGCATAGCAGGACGGGTCTGGCGCGGGCCGGTTCTCTTCCGTGCGCTGATCGGCGCTCAATGAGTAGTAATCCGAATGGGCACCCTGGCTGCCCCGGAACCCCGGCACCGCCGGGTCATAGAGTTGTTCCAGCAGATAATCGAGGGTCTGCTTGGCCTTCTCCCGGTATTCGGGGCGGTCAAGCAGGATGCTGGCGTCGAGGAACTCCCGGGCCATGTTCAGGTTGTCTTCCAGCATCTTCTCGTGCTGTGGTTGACCCCAATCTGCCTGGGCGCAATGCCTGAAAACTCCGCCGTCTGCGCCGTCCCACACCTGGCCCTCAGACATGCCGTCCAGGGTCTTGGTGAGCATCGAGGCAAAAAACTCTTCGCCGCTGGTGCGGTACTGGTGGTTCAGAAACCGGATGATGGAGGCATTGGGGAATTTGGGCTCGCTGCCGAACCCGCCATTGGCTGTGTCATAGGAACCGGCAACGATGCGGGAGACCCGGTCGACCATGGAGACGTCAAGTTCCTCGCTGGCGACGAAACGCTTGGCGTGCTCTTTACGATTGTTCAGCAGGTCCCGGGCTTGGGTGTAAAGGGTGGGCCTGTCATTCTCGTAAGCCTCTGCGAACTCCGAAATCATAGAGATCAACTGTTCGGGCGGCAGATAGGTGGCGCCGCCGATCAGTCCGCCGTGGGCCGTCATGAATGCAGTGGTCGGCCAGCCGCCGACATTGTATCTGGAATTGATATCTGGCCGGTGGTCGTTGTCCACCCGGATGGCCACAAAATGGTCGTTGAGCAGGTCCTGAACTTCGGGGTCGGAGTAGGTTTCCTCGTCCATCACGTGGCACCAGTAGCACCATACCGCTGAGATGGAGAGCAGGACCGGCTTATCTTCTTCCTGGGCTTTCGCGAATGCGGCCGGGCCCCAGGGCAGCCAGTTTATGGCGTGGGCCTGGTTTGGGTTTGGTGAAAAACGGAACTCGGACAATGGGGCCGCCTTTGTGAATTTTCCCCTGTTCGGCCTCAAGATACGGTGCTTGGACTGAGGGTGAGGAGGCACGAAAAGTGCTTAGCAACGTTAGCATAGCACCCTCTGATTATCAATTAGAGCCTCTGGTAGAGCCTCTGGTCACGCCCCTGGCCGTGGCTCAGGCAGAATGCGGAACTTGGTCGTTAAACACTCACCAAGTCTGGCTGATCCATTGGGTAGCCGGCATGGGAGATAGGTACACTCAACGCGATCTTGGCCTGCTCCATGATCTCCGGAGCGACATTGGTCAACTCCACGATCGAGCCGTTCTCCATAGAGGCGATGGGCAGGCCGTTTTGGAGCACCAACCGGTTGCGTACCACCGACGGCACCCGCCGTCCCGGGGAGAGTATGCCGGCCAAATTCAAGGGATCGCAGGCAGATAGGGCGATGAATCTCCCGTCTGGCTCCAAGTTCTTGGTCTTACGGAGCAGCTCCACGGCCTCCGGCAAGGCAAACTGCTCGCCGATGAAGCCTGACACGAACCGGCCTCCCCTGATCTCGCCCCTAGCTTCCAATCGTCGAAACACCCGCACCAGGTCTCGCCAGCGGTAGGTCAGAGCATCTCTGGCCAATAGTTCCGGGAATATTATCCCGTAGCGGTCCAATAACTGCCGGGCGATGGGTTCGCTGCGGTCGTCCACCGGATCGAATGACTCGAGCAGCGACCACCGGCTGTAGCCGCGTCTGCGGTTCATGCTGGAGCGGCTGTTGTCCCGGCCACCGCGGCCATTGCGCCGGGGCCGCCGGACGATTCCACCCAGACGTTGTCGCAGGGACTCCACGCCGTCCACGGTCACCCGGCCCGATGCAGCCAGCGTCCAGAGCGCTTCTTCGACGTCTGATGGCAGGCGTTGGGTGGCTGAAACGATGTCAGACAGGAATGACGCCCCCCGCTGACTCAGAAACTCGACCACTTCTTTGGCGGCGCCCGTCAGGCCTTCAGCGTCCTGGCCGGTGGGACCAAGTATCCAGTCCAGTGAGTCCCGTAGAACCATTGTTATGGGGGTGGCCCTGGAGAAAGTCGAGCGTCCGGATTGGTGGCCGGACCCGTTCTGGCGTTCGTAGGACTGCCGGGACTGTAATGACACTCTGCCCCAGAGGACTTCGCCGCCCAGGCAGAGCCGGTCCAACATGACCGGGTCGTAATCTGAAACCCGTGAGAGCAAGACTTCTTCTTCGATCGCCCCGGACGCAGACTCGAACCCTTGTAACTGTTCGATGGCGGCTAACAGTCCACCCTCGCCCTGAAGGCGAACCGACGGGTCGACATGCTGCCAGCGGAGCAGGAACCGCATGAATGCAGCGGGCGGCACCGGTTCTACTTCTTTGCGCAGCGTGTCGATAGTGGACCTGTGGATCCGGGACAATATGCGCCGGTCACAGAACTCCACTTCTTCGACTTCGGTCCGGAAGCTGCCACGGAGCACAACGCCATCGTTTTCGAGCCTCGCCAGGGCGTAAACGATATCGTCGTTCGGTATCCCGAGATACCCAACTATCTCGGTCGCGGTCAGGGGTCCGGAGGACTCCACCCAACCGCGCAGGACCGAATGGATGCTGTCTTCTCTGGCGGTCTCTCCAGTATTTTCTTTCGTGTTCAGGAGATGGGCCGGCGGCTCAGGATGATAGACGGCTTCGGGGTAGACCGGATTTAGCAGGGAAAGCCGTTCGGCAGCGGCCCAGTACGCCACACCGTCCGACTCCAACCGGTAAACACGGCCATCAGCCATCAGGGACTGGAACCACACTTCGACCGCGCCCATGCCGTCCTTGGCTGCGCTGGCCATAGCAATGGATTCTGGCAGCACACCCAAGACTAATAACGCGTCGTGAAGCTCGTCTGCGTCCTGCATCCTGGGCCAGGCGTTGGCCGACTCTCTTTCAATGGCGGCGGGGTCGAGCGCGCTCAGGTCTCGAGAGTCTTCAGGCAGCGCCCTTCGCAGCGAAACAGCCCTGGCGCGGCGTTCTTCCAGGGGCGCATCGTCCAGGAAAGCATAGGGCATCGCGTTCAATATCTGGTGTGAGAATGCCGATGGCTGCACGGTGTCCCGGCCGAAGATCTCTATCTTGCCATCGCTGATGCCGCCGAGCAGGTCCTTGCACCCCTCCACGTCCATTGCTTCAGTGAGGCAGTCACGCATGGTCTCAAATACCAAGGGATGGTCAGGAAGCTCGATGTCGCCGGGCATGGCGTTGTCTTGGCAGGCGACCTGGGCAGGGAAGACCGCCGCCAACAGGTCTTCCGAGCGCATCCTGATCAACGGCGAAGGCACTTTGCGCCCGCCGGTGTGCCGCAGGATCGCCAGGGCACGGGTGGCGTTCCAGCGCCAGCGGGTTACGAAGAGAGGTGCCTGCAAAATAGCTTGTTCCAGCACGCCCTCGATGGTCTTCTCGTTCAGGTAGGTAAACACTTCGTCCACGGGCATGGACAACCCCGGACCCAGGGCGAAGTTCAGTCCGTCGTCAGTGGCCGTGGCCTGAAGTTCAAAGTCAAAAGTCCGGCATATCTTCTTGCGGAGGGCCATGCCCCAGGCCCGGTTGACCCTGGCGCCGAACGGGGCGTGGATCACCAATTGCATCCCGCCGCTTTCGTCAAAGAACCGCTCGGCGACGACCTTGGACTTGGAGGGGATAACACCCAGGACGCGCTTGCCCTCTACCAGGTAGGCGACCAACTGACGGCTGGACTCCGCGTCCACGCCAGACTCGGCCATGACCCACTCTTGGGCTTTCGAATGATCATCCAGGCGTAGATCGATGCCTTCCCGGAGATCTGATACTTCTTGAGATAGCTCCCAGGTGCGGCCCGGCGCTTCGCCAAGCCAGAATGGGACTGTCGGCGGCTGTCCCTGGGCGTCTTCCACCCGCACCTTGCCGCTTTCGACCCGGCGGATCTTCCAGGGATTATTACCCAGGAGGAACACATCCCCGGCCAGACTCTCGATGGCAAAGTCTTCGTTGACCGTGCCCACGAATGTTTCTTCCGGTTCGAGAATCACGTCATAGTCGGCGTTGTCGGGGATGGCTCCGCCGCTGGTCATGGCGGCGATTGGCGCGCCCCGCCGGCCCTTCACCTTTAGGTTGATGCCGTCCCGGTGGAGGTAGGCGCCGCGCCGGCCCTGGCGTAGCGTGAAGCCTTCGGACAAGATCTCAATGACTTGATCGAACTTCTCTTGCGGCAGCTCGCGGTACGGATAGGCTCTACGGCAAAGGTCGAATAGCCCGGCTTCGGTCCACTCTTCCTGGGCGCAGGAGGCGACGATCTGCTGGGCCAAAACGTCCATCGGCCAAGGAGGGATCACAAGGGTATCTAGGTTCCCATGTTTGATCGCCCGAGATAACGCGATACACTCGGCCAGCTCGTCTCGGGTAAGAGGGAACAGTCTTCCTTTGGGTGTGCCACCAACCTGATGGCCAGAGCGCCCGACCCGTTGCAGTAATACACCGATCGACCGGGGAGAGCCTATCTGGGCGACGAGGTCTACCACTCCGATATCGATGCCCAACTCAAGGGATGCCGTTGCGACGCAGACCTTGACTTGGCCGTTCTTGAGTTTCTGCTCGGCGGCCAGCCTGGTGGTGCGAGACAGACTGCCGTGATGGGCTACTACGGCTTCCTCGCCCAGGCGCGCTGACAGTTGATGGGAGATGCGCTCAACCAACCTGCGGGTATTGACGAAGACCAAGGTCGTGCCGTGAGCCTTGACCAGTTCGGTCACTGAGTCCAATGCCTCGTCCCACATCTCATGAGAGGCAATTGGCCCAAGTTCCCGCTGGGGCAGCTCGAGGGCCAGGTCGATAGTCCGGGAACGGCCGGTGTCCACGATTAAACAATCGGGTCTGCCGTCAGCGTCTATGGAGTCGCTGCCGACCAATAACCGCCCGATCTCTTCTATGGGACGCTGGGTGGCGGACAGTCCGATCCTCACGACGGGTCCATCTGCCAGGGCACAGAGCCGCTCTACGGAAAGAGACAGGTGGGAGCCGCGTTTGTCGTCGGCCACGGCGTGGATCTCATCGAGTATCAGTGTGTGGGCCCCGGTCAGCCCTTGGCGGCCGCTCCGGGAGGTCAGCAGTATGTACAGAGACTCAGGGGTGGTGATCAGGATGTGCGGCGGCCTCTTGGCCATCTTGGCCCGTTCTGAGGCTTTAGTGTCCCCGGTGCGCACGGCAGCGCGAATCTCGGGGAGTGGAGTCCCGGCGGCCTCTGCCAGCGCTGCGATCTCTTCCAATGGCGTGGCCAGGTTCTTCTGGATGTCGTTGGACAGGGCCTTTAGCGGCGATACGTACACTACCTGCGTGGTGTCGGGTAACTCGCCGGAAAGCCCCTGACGGACCAGACCGTCGATGCAGGTGAGGAACGCGGCCAGAGTCTTGCCTGATCCGGTGGGTGCGGCGATCAGTGTGTGCCGTCCCTGCGCGATGGCCGGCCAGCCGTCGACTTGAGCTTCGGTAGGCTCGTTGAACCGGCTCTTGAACCACTCTTGAACGAGGGGATGGAACCGAGAGAGGGACATGTCGAAATTCTAGCACAGCGCCTGAGATGAGAGTCTTTACATAATGGTCATTAATCGAGTACAACGCTATGCCTGATTGTCATTTTTAGGCCGCTGTACCGGGTGTTTTCCTGTATTGAAATTGAGTATGCTATATTTCCGGTTCGGTATTGGTTGGGGATCACTGATCGGCGTTAAAAACGTAGCCGATTTCCGGCCCATAAACAGGATTCATGGACCAGGAATTAGGGAGTAGAGGCGAACATGGCAGAGATATTGGAGTTCAAACCCAATCCTTTCAATGGAGCGGTGGTCGACAAGACGGCATTGCCCAGCGACCCGGAAGACTTTGATGCCCGGCTCGCCGCGTCCATGACCCAATGGGCGGCCGATGGATTCCTGACGGTCTGGCTGAATATACCCAAGAACCAATCGGAATTGATCCCTAAGGCCATCGACCGTGGGTTCGATTTCCACCACACCGGTGACGACTATATCTTGCTCACCTGCCTTCTGGTTGGAGGCGCTCATATCCCGCCCTTCGCGACTCACTACATCGGCATCGGCGGCGTTGTACTGACGCCCGAGAGAGACTTGTTGGTGGTCCGAGAGAAGTACGGAGTGGGTGGCCGCGAGCCGACATTAAAGCTGCCCGGCGGTGCCCTCCAGGCTGGTGAACACCTGGGACAGGCAGTAGAACGGGAAGTACTTGAGGAGACGGGCGTCAAAGCCGTGTTCGAGTCCATCGCCTGCTTCCGCCAATGGCACGGGTACAGGTACGGGAAGTCGGACATCTATTTCGTTGGCAAACTGCGGCCCCTGAGCAAAGAGATCACCATGCAGACCGACGAGATCCAAGAGTGCCTTTGGATGCCGGTAGACGAGTTCATCGGTTCCGAGAAAATCAGCAATTTCAACAAGCAGATCGTGCGTGCTGCCTTGGAATCAGACGGCGTGGTCCAGTCATTTATCGAAGGGTTCGGTGGTCCGGAAAGCCGGGAGTATTTCATGCCGAGGCACCTGATCGATGGGGTGTCGGGCGTGGTCGAGTTTCCCGCCGACCCGACTGCAATCAACTAACTCCCTATCGGTATTTTAGGCACCGATCACCTGTTTCGCAGGACGGAATGATGGCCCAAACAGGCCGGGCGCGATGGCACCGAGCGTACTTGGCGCGAGAGTCTCATCTGAGAAAATAAGACTATGGCTACATTGATGCAACCTCCCATGCAACCTCCGGCAAAGTATGACTCCAACTGGGCATTATTGGTCTTCTTGGGCAGCAACCTCGGCCTGCTCCCCGTTTTCGCCGCGCTGATCTTAAATCAGCTTTCGTTTTAAGGGGCACGTTCTAGTCGCCACGTCCTGATATCCACGTCCTAACCGCCATTCCACCCGCTTTTCCCCCAACAGCCCGTCCGCCACCCCTTGCTACCACCACTTCCGAACGGTTGATACTCGTGGTTGACCAACATTTGGGCGGTTCCATATAATTCTGTTCCCACCGATTCGTTTGAATCGGTTCGATCTGGCAAAGGAACACCGTTGGAACAAACCACGCCAAACATCCCAAGTAATTGGTGGTACTTGTTAGGAATGCTTCTTGCTGCGGCTGGTATTGCCGTATTCGTCGTTCTTCAGATAAGCAAGACCGACCCGGATTATCGCGTCGTGTTCCCTGGCAAAGAGGATATTGAACTGGACGAAGGGGAATACACGCTGTTCTACGAACATACCAGTATTTTCAATGGAGCCGTGTTCATAACCGACCCTATCGTCCCTGCCCTGCGGTTCTTTGTCGCCGACACTGAAGAGGTCGGAGTGCCGCTCGATACGCCTACCGTCAATAAGACGTATGACTTTGACGGCCGGGCCGGTTATTCGGTGGTGAATTTCAAGATTGAGTCTGCTGGTGTTTACACGGTCGGCGGTATCGATCCGGAGAAGACCATACGTTCATTTTTCATTTTTGCCGTCGGTAAGAAAACCTCAGGCTCGTTATTGATCGCCGTCATCGCATTGGTCGGCGGCCTTGGTACGTCCGCAGTATTGATGGGGAGCACCTTTGTGACCCGCCGGCGCGGTTGATCCAGCAACGCTGATGTGGGTTGCTTAGGTTTTGGACGGGCAGCCCGAGCTTTCCGGCTAACATCCAAACCACATATCGGCTGCGTATATCCATACGTGTTTGCGCCCTTGAAATATAAAAGGCCCCCGGTTTCAAACGGGGGTCTAATAATTCCAGATAATGGTGCGCCCGGCGAGATTCGAACTCACAACCCCTGGGTTCGAAGCCCAGTACTCTATCCGTTGAGCTACGGGCGCATCTTAAGAGTGAATCGAGTAAAATCGTAATTGGGGCGAGCGACGGGATTCGAACCCGTGATCTCCTGTGCCACAGACAGGCGCCTTAGGCCTCTTGGCTACGCTCGCCATGTTGAAAGCTGCTGTGCGAAGAGGGTAGGACCCAGCCGACACAGTTTCGATTAAGCTTGAATATGTTAGCAAATGGGTGTGGCTCTTACAAGGAGCCGCAGCTTGCGCGAGAGGGCCTGAAATTGGAAATTCCTGCGACGTATCGTCCAGTCTCGCTGGCTGTTCCATTGAAATAGTGGAGTCAGGATACTTAAAATAGCCATAAGCCGTAAGCCGTAGATTGATGCCCGCGCTTGTCCGCGCTTGATTAGAGCGCTCTATCCCGGTTATTGAGGAACAACGATATGGGTTGGAAGACACTCCTGTTAGCCTTTGGACTTCTTTTCTTGGTTGCGGCCTGCTCCGGATCCTCGGATGGCGAATCTGGCGGGTCCGCACCCGAGTCGCCTGAAGCGACGTCGGTATCCGGCGGACAGGCATCCAGTGACTCCTCAGGCAGCGGCGAACCGCTTGAAGGCGGGCGCTTCGTCCGGCTTTACGTGGACCCTCCGACCCTTGATCCCCACCTGACCACCGATGCCACGTCCGCTCAGATCATCGTAGAAATCTTTGGCGGACTGGTTACGATAGATAAAGACCTAAACGTGGTCCCGGACCTGGCAGAAGGCTGGGACATCTCCGACAATGGCCGTGTCTACACCTTTAGGATCCGACCCGACGCGGTGTTCCACGACGGCAAACCTGTGACCGCTGAGGACGTCCGTTGGTCTTTGGAACGGGCCACAGACCCCCTTACTGAATCTCCCAACGTTGACCAATACCTGGGCGATATAGTCGGGGTGGACACCAAACTGGCCGGTGACGCTCTGGAGATATCTGGCGTGCGGGTGATCAACGAACGGACCATCGAGATCACCATCGACCAGCCCAAGTCTTTCTTCCTGGCCAAACTCACCTATCCGACGGCCTTTGTCTTGGACCAACTCAACATTGAGGCCAATCCCAAGAATTGGTTCCGGAAGCCCAATGGCACCGGCCCGTTCAAGATGACCGAGTACAAAGTTGGCGAAACCCTGATTCTCAGCCGCCATGATGGCTATCACCTTGGCGCGGCCAAACTCGCCAAAGTCGAGCTGATCCTGAGCGGCGGGACGTCGATGCTCATGTATGAGAACGACGAGATCGACATCGCCGGCGTGGGGTTGGCTGATATCGACCGCTTGAGTGACCCTTCCCACAGTCTCAACGCCGAGTTGGTGACCGCCGCTCCGTCGTTCAGTGTCCAATACATCGGCCTTAACGTGAATGAACCACCCCTAGATGACGTCAAGGTCCGTCAGGCGCTGAACCTGGCCATCGACAAACGAGAGATCGCGACCATCGTGCTGGGCGACCAGGTCGTTCCGGCGACCGGTATCCTGCCTCCTGGATTCCCCGGTTTCAGCGAGTCGGTATCCGGCTACGAGTTCGACCCCGTGAAAGCGAAGCGGCTACTGGAAGAATCCAAGTACGGCGACGACCTGGAAAACCTACCCCCAATCACCATCACCACGCCCGGTAGCTTTGGCGCCAACGTGAGCCTGGACATGGAAGTTGTCCTGGCGATGTGGGAGAAGAACCTCGGCATCAAGACCGAGTTCCAGCAGACCGAGTTCGCCACGTTCTTGAAAGACCTGAACAAGCGGCGCTTCCAGATGTTCGACATCGGTTGGATCGCAGATTATCCGGACCCGGAGAACTTCCTGGACATCCTGTTCTACAGCGACAGCAGCAATAACCACACCAATTACAACAACCCGGTGGTTGACGCTCTTCTGGAAAAAGCCAGAGTCGAGACCGATGAGACGCTCCGGTTCAGTATCTATAACGAAGTGGAGCAGACCATCTTGGATGACGCTCCTTGGATCCCGTTGTGGTACAGCGGCGAGCGCTATCTGCTGGTGAAGCCGAATGTGCATGACTTCTTCCAGACACCGCTCATCATCCCGAAACTAAGGCACGTCTATCTGACGGACAAATAAGGGCCGGAGACAAACGTGGGACGATACATACTCAGCCGGATGGCCTGGCTGCCAGTGATCTTGTTGATCGTCTCGTTCATCACTTTCGCATTGGGACGGTTTGGGCCGGGAGACCCGGTCGAAGTTCTCATGGGCCAGTATGCCGACCCTGAGGTTGTCGAGCGTATCCGCGAACAACGCGGCTTCAATGACAATATCTTTGTCCAATACGGCCGCTACGTCAAAAACATCACCCGCGGCGACTTCGGTGAGAGCTTCAAATACCGTGGCCGCACAGTCAGCGAACTCCTGCGGAAAAAGATGTGGGTCTCAGCTCAGCTAAATATCGCCGCTCTGTTTCTATCGGTGTCTGTAGGCGTTCCGTTGGGGCTATTCTCAGCTTTGAAGCAAGGCACCGCTTGGGACACAGGCACCGTGGCGTTCACGTTACTAGGGCAGTCCATTCCCGTTTTCCTGACGGCGCCCTTAGTGTTGATTATTTTCGCCCTAAAGTTAGATATACTGCCTACCCACGGTTGGGGAGGGCTTTTCGACACCCGTGTGATCCTGCCGGCGCTAGTCATGGGCGTTCCGGGGATCGCCATCATCACCAGGTTGACTCGGGCCAGCACGATGGAGGTCATTAGCCAGGACTACATTCGCACTGCCCGTGCTAAGGGGCTTTCAGAAATGACCGTCCAACGCCGCCACGTGTTGCGGAATGCGATGATCCCGGTGGTCACCATGTTGGGCTTCTCCCTAGCCGGAATCGCTTTCACGTCCTTCATAGTTGAGCGATTCTTCGGCATTCCAGGCATCGGAAACCTATTCATAGAATCGATATTTGCCAGGGATTTCCCCATCATCAACGCCGTGATAATCATCGGCACGACGATGTTTGTGCTCGCCAATCTGATCGTTGACCTGATATACCCCTGGCTCGACCCAAGGATCAGACTCGGGGGCTCCTATGCTGCCTGAGCAAGCTCAACAGGCTTTGGAGACACGGCAGACGACCAGTCCCAGCTATTGGGCGATCTCCATCCGCAGGCTGCTCCGGAAGAAGATTGGAGTGGGCTGCCTGACAGTCATCGTCATCATGTACGGCTCCGGCATCTTTGCACCCCTGGTCACACCCTACGGCTACAATGACCAGGACCTGTCGATGGCTAAACAAGGACCCAGCGTCGGCCATCCATTCGGGACCGACCGGCTGGGCAGGGATAGCCTGACCCGCATCATCTACGGTCTCAGGACCACCGTTATCATCACCGTGATAACCCTGGTGACCGGGAGCCTAGCATTGGGGATCACGCTGGGATTGCTCGCTGGTTATTTCGGAAAATTCGTAGACACCTTGATCATGCGGGTGGGGGAGGTGTCGTCTGCTTTCCCTGAAATCTTCCTTGTGTTGATAATAATATCCACGATGAAAGCTCCGATGACCAGGTGGGCTAGATCAGTGGAAGATATAGTCGGGTTCGAGATAGTGAGCCTGGGTGTGGTGGATTACCTGGTACTGGCGCTGGCCCTGGCGATCTTCTCTTGGTTCGGTATGGCAAGGCTGGTCAGAGGTCAGGTGCTTCAGGCTAGAGAGAACCAATACGTGGAGGCTGCCCGGGCGATCGGAGCATCCACGCCGCGGATCCTCTGGCGGCACCTGCTGCCCAATGTGATGGGCCCGGTGATCGTGACCGTCTCGGCCGGACTGGCGGGCGTTGCAGGCTCGGAGGTACTGCTCAGTTTCTTGGGCATCGGCATCCAACCGCCGACACCAAGCCTTGGGCTGATGATCTTTGAGAACGGGAGTATCTCGGTCCTGCGGTCAGACCCTCACCTGCTTTTGTTCCCGGTGCTCACGCTGTCGTTGCTGCTCTTCACCTTCAACCTGCTGGGTGACGCTGTGAACGACGCCTTCAACCCCCGCGCCCGGTAGTCCTCTTAGTCAGGTCGGCTTACTACCCATCTTCAGCATAAACATGGCCTACGCGCGCCCTTCGATATGTCCAGGATGAACGATGGGAACGAAACTACTCAACCTGAATGATGGGCACAGATCTGACGCAGTGAAAAGTTGGTTTGGTCTGTGCCCTCGTTAGCGGAAGGGCCGGCGGCGGCGGAGACGAGGGAAGGCAATCAGGCCAAATGGGGCAGCCAGCAGCAGCAATATACCTGCTCCAGTGGGGGCATTGCCGCCGACAGGGGCGCTGCAACTCGGAGAGTTTGCGTCGCCGGCCGAATCTGTGTCTTCATCACCCGTTGTTCCGGCCGGGCGGGCATCGGACTCGGGAGTAGATTCGGGCATGGCGGTTCCAACTGCGCCGGAATCGCCGGTGGAACCCTCGGAATCCGCTCCTTCGGTCTGGGAATCGGAATCTTCATTGTTCTGGTTTGCAAGTTCGTTGGGAGGCGGCAATGGCTCCAGTCCTAGCCATTCTCTCCAAGCCGAATCTAACCCGAATTGGTCCATGCCATAGACTTCAAGCAGGGCTTGGTCGATGTCGAGGGTGCGTTGGAGGACGGGGAACAGGGCGGCCATCCGCGCCTCGCCGTATGAATCAATCATGTACTGGACTACAGACCGGCCCTGGCCGTAGGCGATGATGATGTCTTCAGGTGTGCCGCCAAAGGAATTGAGGTACCACAGCGGTTTGATCCGGCGGGTGAATATTCCATAGCGCAAGGCAGCTTCGTAGTCGTCAGTCGGGTCAACGTTTCCGTACTCGGCCAATCCCTCATTGAGCCACGAGGGCACTTGGCTGAGGGCTGAACCGGCGGCTTCACCAACCAACAAGTGGGTGAATTCATGGGAGACAGTGCCGGTCACAGTCGGGTCGAACCCATGCACCAGCAGGACCCGTTCGTTACTGAATGCCATACCCTGAGTCTGTAGTCCTTCACTGACAGCCTGGGACCGGAAGGGCAGGGCGGAAGCCATATGACGGTAGTTGTTGTAGGAAACGATGCGCAACGGTTCGGTGGGAGCGATGCCCAGCACCGGCAGCATCTTTTCCAGGTTTGCCTTGGCCGCATCAAGGACAACATTGGCACGGTCAACGACGTATTCACCGTAGTAATAGACCGTGATCAGGCCTTCAACAACCGTCTCCCACTCGAATCGGTTGTCTTGGTAAACGAACTCCTCAGGCTCCGTGCGCACCACTGCACCGGCTTTGTCGCGGACTTCAAATGAGAACTCAATCTTGGTTCCGGGAGGATAATATTCGCCACCGGTGCCACTGGGGAGGATCGACTCCCCCTCGACGCTATTGCCTGGTTCGAAGTCGACTGAGCGGTAGGCACTGCGTCCTTTTTGGTCCACCTTGCTGAAAAAGACCCGGATATCGTCGATCTCGTCAACGCTGCTGGCGATGACCGAGAACTTGATGCCATCGGGGAATTGGCTTTCGGCTTTGGCCTCAACGACGTTGATATTCCCCTCATCGGCCTGAGTGACCGCTGAAGATGAAAACGCCATCCCGACGAGCAATATCAGACTTGTTACGAATACGAATTTGCGCACGTGTGCCTCTTTCAACAAGTTTACGTTAGTGCTACGCAGTTGTCGATGAAACGGACTTCCAGCGAGGCTCCCAGGGCGTGTGGAATACCGCGCGTAGAAAACCAAAGGAACTTGTCTTGACGGTGATTTTCAATACGCCTAGAATTAATCGCGCTGCCGGGTAGGCACATGGGACCAGTAGCGATTTTTCGTGTGGGGCTAATTCCGAAACCCTGAGCTGGTCGAGAGTGCAGCATGGCGTTGCCACGGAAAAACCAACATTTAGATATGGTGCAGATAGATGGCAATCACTGTCGGCCGGGTGATCGACCTTAACTTTGAGCCCTTTTACATCGACATGGTGCGGCGAGGCATCGTCCTTCAGAACGTTCGTCTCAGTGACATGCCCCAGGCATTACGCGACGGAGAGGTCAACGCCGGGCCGGTAAGCCTGGTCGACAGCTTCGCTCTTGAAGACATCTGTAAGCCGGTGGCCGGCTTTTGCCTGTCGGCTTCAAACCGGGCTGGAAGCAACCTGCTCTACTCCAAGAAGCCAATGGAAGAACTGGATGAAGGGGTCATCGCGGCCGCGACGGCTGATACGACGACCCAAAAGTTGTTCCAGGTCTTACTGGCTGAGAAACACAATGGTAAACCTGGTTCTTACGTAACCATGCCCGACGATCATGACGCCTTCGTGATCTCCGGAGATGATGCCTTGCGCCGCCGCCGGGGAGCCAGGGGTTACGAGCACCGGTATGACCTGGGCGAAGAATGGCACACAATGACCAGTCTGCCGTTCGTGTTCGCCCGCTGGATGGCCCGCAAAGAACTGAACGACGATGAGACACTGCTGGTGGAAGACACACTATACGTTGGCCTGGAGGACGGTGTGGACAGCCTGTTCCACCTGTCCGACCCCAAAGACCATCTCCTGATGATGGCCCGGGATATCGTGGACTACATCATCGGCTACCGGTACTTCGTCGGCCTCTCCGAACGCAAATCCATCGATCTTTTCAAGGAATATTTGGCCAAGCTGCCCGAGTAGCCCTACCGGAGTAACCCTGCTCGCCGTATTCCACCTTTAATGCCGGAGGTGCGCCCGTCGTGAAGATCACCGATGGCTGTTTCGAAGCCACGGGCCACACGTCCATCATCTGCGACTTCTCCCCACCTCGCTCCGGGGATTCGGCCGTGGTGGAGCAAGCCCAGATCGACGCTGATTTCATCTCCGTGGCCTACAACCCCGGCCGGGCCGTGCGGACAAACTCCCCCATGCTGGCCGCCGCTATCCAACGGTCTGGCAAAGAAGCGGTGTTCACCCTGGCCACCAGGGACATGAACAAGCTGGCGATGCAGTCCCAATTGTTGGGCGCTCAGATGCTGGGGCTTCAGAACGTGGTGGTAGTACAGGGCGACCCATTCGGCGAGCAAGACCGGGCGCGAGTGGTCTCGGTAAACGATTACCAGCCCACCGGCCTGATCGCGGCCATCGCGCAGATGAACCAGGGCGTTGACTTCAAACAAAGCAACCTGCGAATGCCGACAGATTTCTGCATCGGAGCGACCGTTGACCTGACCCGTGGCATCGTGGAAGAAGCCCAACTTGCGGCGCGTAAGGTGCAGGCCGGGGCTGAGTTTCTGATCACCCAGCCAATCTTCGATGTGGACCAGGTGGCCCGTTTCCGAGAGTCCTACGCCCACCACGTCGGCAATGCTGGGACTCTGCCCATCTACTTCGGCCTGCAGATATTGGAGAAGGACGGCGTTGTATTCAGTTCTGTACCCGAATCGGTGCGGAAAGAACTGGAAGGCGGCCGGTCTGGTACCGATATCGCTCTGGAGGTCTACGAGAAATTCCAGGAGGCAAGGTTCAACAACATCTACCTGATGCCCCCCATAAAACGCGGCGGCGCCCGGAACTACGAAGCCGCCAAAGAATTCCTAAGCAAAATAGTCAAAAAATAAAGAAGGCCGCCGGTTTTACCGGTGGCCTTCTTTTTGCTGAAAGCTTTTACGGCGCCCAGGGGACCGGCGCTTCGCTGTTGTACTGGTCTGTGACAACGTCCACCACTGCCGGCCGGCCCGATGCGATGGCCTGCTCGATAGCGCTCTGGATGTCGCCAGGCTTTTCAACCCGGATGCCGAAAGCGCCCATGGACTCGGCTACCTTGGCCAGATCGACGTCGGTGAACTGCCAGAGTTCTCCGGGCGACCCGCCCTCGATGCCCTCATAGGCCCGTTCGTCGCCCCGTTTGTCCTGGGCGAGAGCGTGGTTGTTATTGACCACCGTTACCACCGGGATATTATTCCGGACCGCAGTTTCCAGCTCGCCGATGTGATACCAGAACCCGCCGTCGCCGCTGAAGCAGACCACCGGCTGGTCGGGCAGGGCGCACTTGGCGCCCATGGCGGCAGATAACCCCCAACCCAAGGAACCGGCGCAGCGGAGGTAGCTTTGGCCCGGCTCGTTCATGTCCACCATCGAGCCAGTCCAGATACCGGCATGGCCGGTGTCAGCCACCAGCACTCCGTCTGAAGGCAACCATTTGGTTATCTCTGTGCAGAGCCGCTGAGGGATGATGGGGACCGCGTCAGAGTTGGCCAATGGCGCCACTTCGTCTCGCCATTCTTGGACCAATTCCTGTGCTCTGGATACCCAAGCCGACCGGTCGCCCACCGGTTCTGAAGCCTCGATCAAACGCCGGGTACTCGCCTTGGCGTCACCTTGAAGCGCCACCTGAGCGGAGTAAGTGCGGCCCAATTCCGAGGGGTCAATGTCGATCTGGATCACCGGAGTGCCCATGGCCGGCACTCGCCATTCGTTGGTCACCTGGCTGCCTGTGTGGCTGCCGATGAAGAGGACTAGATCAGCCTCGTGTACCACCCGGTTGGCGCACCAGCGTGAATAGGATCCGACAACGCCGACGGCCAATGGGTGATTATCGGGAATCGCGCCCTTGGCGTTAAGCGATGTGGCCACCGGGATATTCAGCAGTTCAGCCAGTTCCACAACTTCTCGCTGGGCGCTGGACGACGTTACACCGCCTCCGGCTACTATGACTGGGCGTTTTGCGTTGGCCAGCAACTGGGCCGCTTCCCGCACCCGTTCGGGTTCCGGTTCGGGACGGAACGCAGGCCGCTGGGTGAATGACTCTTCCAGTAATATCTCAAGGTCAGCTTCCCCGTCTTCAACGACATTTCCGCTGATGCCTTCAAAGTCCAGGTGCACCGGGGCCGGGGCGCCGGTCGTGGCTTCCCGGAAGGCCTGCCGGAGCAGACCGGGTAGTTCATTCACAGAGTCAACGACGGCGCTGAACTTGGTCGTCGAGGCGAACGGCTTGGAGTGCTCGATCTCCTGATAGGCGTTGCGGTTCTGCTGGAGATTGGACTTGTGTCCGGTCAGCGCCAATACGGGAGACAGACCCAAGTAGGCGTCCTGGAGTCCCGCAGCCAGGTTTACAGCGCCCACCGACTGGGCCATGCAGACTCCGACCTTGTTGGAAGCCCTGGCATAGCCGTCAGCCATGTAGGCTGCAGCTTTTTCGCCGTGGGTCACCACACGTTTGATACCCACCACGTCCATCTCCGCCAGGCTCCTTCGAAGCACCGCCGGCACGAAGAACACGTGGGATACTCCGTAGGCTTTCAGGGTGTCGGCCAGATACTTGGCCCCAGTCATCCTAGGCATGATTCTTCCTCACAAACACCTAAAGTTGTCAGTTGCTAGAGTCCGGGATTAAATGCCGCGTTCGTCAAATACTTCAATCTAAATAACTGCGCGAGTGTCTGATTTGCGATTAAATGCCCCGTTCGTCAAATACCTCTTTGGCCACTTTGACTGCGTTGGCGCCCACCGGCCAACCGGCGTAGAACGTGGTATGCAGGATCACTTCGCCGATCTCTTCCTTGGTGACGCCGTTGTCCAAGGCGCGGCCGATGTGTCCCTTGAGCTGGTCCGTGCGGTAGAGGGCGACCAGATTGGCTACCGTGATTAGGCTGCGGTCCCGCTTGGATAATTCCGGCCGCTCCCAGATATCTCCGAATAGAACCTCGGCGCTCATCTCTTCTAATTTGGGCGATACCTCGCGCATCGCGCTACGTCCTGTCGACATTGTTTGGGCCTCTCTTATCGTTTATCGAATTAGCTACGGGGCCGGCACGGCGATGCCAGGACCCCAGTTGATGCCGAATTCAGCCCGTTCCACTCGATTTCCGCTGAAGGTGGACGCTTTCTGGGCGGCCAGCCAAACGGCGGCGTCGTTGATCGAGTCGGGTTGTTCCATTGGTATGTGGCCGGTTCCGGGCCAGTCGCCGCGACGGTTCATCCAGGTGTCGACACGGCCTGGGCTAAGCACGTTGACCGAGATATCGTGCTCCCGGACTTCCTCCGCAATGCTCAAATAGGCCCGGTCCAGTGCGGCTTTGCTCATCGAATAGCCAACACGCCCTTCCCGGTAGCCCTGGGATGCGCCTGAGGTGATGCAGAAGATAGACCCACCGCCCTTCTGTTCGATCATGGCCGGCAGGACGTATTTGCAGAGCAATATCGGCCCACGGATATTGACGGTGAGACAACGGTCGAGCAGGTCTTCTTCCAGGTCGACCACCGGAGACTCGCAGTCCACCCCGGCGTTGGAGACCACGATGTCGATGCGGCCAAAGTGTTTCACCGTGCGGTCAGCCAGGTGCTTTAGGTCTTCCGACTTCGTCACGTCGCAGGGGATGGCCAGGGCCTCACCGCCGGCCTCGGCGATGCGCCGGGCGGTGTCGTTGATGGTCCCTGAGCCGTATTGGATGAAGGGGGAGTCGGAGGGAGGTTCGTTCTCGGTGCGGGAGGCGACGATCACCTGGGCGCCGGCAGCGGCGAAGGCCAGAGAAATGGCGCGTCCGATGCCACGACTAGCGCCGGTCACGATGGCCACCTTCCCTTTCAGTTCATCTGAGGCAGCCATATCTACTCCGTGAAGCCGTCCGCCAGATTACAACATCCGGGGGTAATCAATTAGGCGGTCAGGCGGAATTTCGGTAGGGTGATCGTTTCGTCCAAGACTTCAAAGACCACTTCCACGGCCATGCCAATCTTGATCTTGGCCGGGTCCGGGTCGTCAATAACCAGGTTGCTGGGCATTCGGGGGCCTTCTTCCAACTCGACGATCACCGGCACATAAGGCGCTTTATCCCGGAAGGGGGGAGTGGGGCCACGGTGGACGATCGAAAAGGTGTGGATGATGCCTTTGCCGCTACTCTTGATCCAATCTGTGTCCCGGGAGAAACACTCGGGGCAGATGTCCCTGGGATAGAAATAAGAAACATCGCAGGCCTTGCAGTGGCGTAGCCATAATTCCTCTTCCTTGCATTTTTCCCAATAGTAATCGGATTCCGGTTGCGGTTGAGGGGCCGGAATCGGCGGCGAAGACTGCTGCTGGGTCATCTACCACTCCTGTGATCGGGTACGTGAACGGCTCCGGGGCAATGCCATCAAAAGAATAGGGACAAAATCTACAGGCGTCAAGAACGATTCAAGCCCAAAAACATTTAAGAAAATACTCGGTCTGAATGGAGTGTTGCGCCCTGATGGGGCCTTCGAGTAACGTTGCCTGTGTAACCTGACGAGGAGAACTTGTACGTATGCGCATCGCGGTCATGGGCACCGGAAGCACTGGCGGGTATTTCGGGGGCATGTTGGCCCGTGGCGGCAACGAGGTAACGCTCATCGCCCGCGGCGCACATCTGGACGCCATCAGAACAGACGGACTTACAATCATCCGAGACCATGAAGAGTTCACTGTTCAATGCCAAGCCACGGATGACCCGTCTGAGGTTGGTCACGTCGACCTGGCGCTAATCTGCGTCAAGACCTACCAGAATGACGCTGCTCTGCCACTGATGCAGCCGTTGGTCGGGCCGAAGACGACTGTGCTCTGCCTACAAAATGGGGTGGACAGTTATCTGAAAGCAGCTGAAATTTTGGGAGAGCAGGAAGTCCTGCCCGGTGCTGCGTTCATAGAAGCCGCCGTGCTTGGGCCAGGAAAGATAAAACAAACCGGGAGTCTCGTGCGGATAATCATGGGGGAGAGCGACGGCGCTGAGTCGCCCCGTTGCCAGGCAATCCGTGACGCATTTGTTGCTTCCGGAGTGCATGCCGAGATACTGCCGGATATCCGTGCTGGGCTGTGGGAGAAATTCTTGTTCATCGCCGCCATGGCCGGGGTCACGTCCATGGCCCGAGCCACGCTGGCCGAGTTGATGCCCCAACATCATTGGCGGAAGGTGGTGCTTGACTGCCTGGCGGAGATAGACACCGTCGCCAGGGCCAGTGGCGTTGGTCTGCCCACGGATATAGTGGCCAACACGGTGAGTTCTATAGAAGAGCACCTGGCTGACTTACAAGCGTCGATGCACACCGACCTGATGGCCGGCCGTCCCTTGGAGCTTGATGCACTGAACGGCGCGGTCGTCCGGGCCGGTATCGAAACGGGCGTCGCCACCCCAATAAACGATGTCATTTACGCGATGTTAAAAAGCAGTCAAGAGGGGACTTCAGTTTGAGCGAAGCAGAAGAAACGCCGGATAGCCATGACCTGGGCAAGCTGACCAGATGGCACGAAGGCCTGAACGCAGAGACTGGCCGGGGATTTCCTGTCTGTGCGCTGTTCCTGGCGTCTGGTGAGGACACTCGGGCCCACGACATATTCCGCGTCTATAGGTCGGCTTTCGAAGCATTGGACGCGGGCTTCCACGACTTGGTGATCTTCGGCCAACACGGTATGTCCACCACCTGCGCAGCCTTGATCCAGGGCCTGGGGTTGTCTGGCCTGGACACACCCTCTCTGGTCTTGATTAATGATGCTGCTGGCATGGTCTTCCATAGCACCCGGCTGCCGGCTGGTTCGTTGGCAGACGGCCAGACGGAGGAAGATGGCGCAGCGGTTGCCTGGAGGGTGGCATTGACCGAGGTCGAACGGTCCGCGAAAGACGGAGTTACCGCTTCGCTGGGGTCGGTGAAGGGATTGGAGAGGATGAACGTCTCCGGAGAGACTTTGGCGGAGGCTGTGGGGCGGGTGAAGCTTGAGGTAGAAGCCGCCTGACTAGAACGCTGCGGCCAAGACGGCCCAGGCGCCCCAGCCAATAAGCAGTACTCCTGTAACCTTGGAAACTTTTTGCCCGGCCGGAACGACTTTTTCTGCCAGCACGAAGGCAGCCAAGGCAGCGATCCACACCAGGTTCATCACACCCAATACGAACAGCAATGCCATGAGTATCCAGCAGCAACCGAGGCAGTATCTGCCGTGCTGCAGGCCCATCATGAATGCCCCCCGGGTCCCCTCTTTCCAGTCGGACATTAGAAAGCTCAGCGGACTGCGGCAGTGGGTCAGACAGGCATACTTCAGTTGGCTCCACTGGAAAACGCCGGCCATGATCAGCAGCCCGCCTCCCAGGTATCCGCTGGAACTGCCACCCATCATGGAAGTCAGTAATGACGCCTGATGCAGGCCCCAATTGCCTAGAGTAGCGCCCAGGGCGAACCCGGCCCAGATCACCAGATACCCGGACAAGAACACCCCAGTGGATACGAACGGCCGCGAATCCTGACGCCGTTTGCGGTTAACTGCGGCGAAGATTAGCAGCATCGGGGCGGCACTGGGGACCATCATGGCCACCATCATCACCGACCACATCACGAACATCAGTAAGAAATCGACACCGCTCCAGGACCGGACGTTGCCCATGGCCATGCCCATGGACGTCCCCATGTCGGCATTGCTCTGGGCCAGGTAGATCGTGTATGCCCAGGCGATGGCGGCAACAGCCACCACGCCGGCGATGACAATCATCCGGTCTTTCTTGATGAGCGATTCTATGTGATCAGTTGTCTGCATGTGTCTTTATACGATTGGGGCCGCGATCTCTCGCGGCCCCTCGATTGCCTGGATCAGTCTTGGATCGCACGGTTAGTCAGTCAGAATGGGAGTTAACCGGTCTTACTGGTTGGTCCATTCCACCGGTGCGAAGATGGCGCTCTGGCCGGAGTGGTCGAACTTGATCGAACCGGTGTCCACTTTCATAACCGAAGTGCAGGCGTTGTCGCCATCGTCCCAGATCAGTCCGCCTCCGGGGAATACGATGTGGACTTCGTTCTCATCGCCGGTGACCGGGTTCAATAGAGGCGTGAACTTTGCTTCGCAGATGCCGTCGATGCTGAAGCCGCTGTTGCGGCCATTGACGTCCATTTTGATGGACGTCATGTGAGGGCCGTCCAAAGAGCTCAGGGTTGTGGCCAAGATTTCCCAAGGCATCCCGCCGGCCTGGCCGGTCAGGATGGTTGCGATGCCGCCAACCTGCTCTTCAGTGGCCGATTCATCGATGTAGATTGCAGCGGCGCCGTCACCCTCATGGATGGCCTTGGGCCATTTGGCGGCCAGAACGACCTTCATGCCCGACAGGTCAACATCGCCGATCTTGCCCTCGTCGATCTTGATCCCTATCAATGCTTCACAGGAGCCGTGATCCGGGAATCCGCCGAAGTTGCAGTTGCAACCGGAGTCGCAGTTGCATGTCTCCAGGAATACGCCCTTCACCCGGTAGGGAGTTTGTGTCTGTGTCAATTTGTGTTCCTCCTAACAAAATAAGCTGATATAAACGTGATAAATCATATACGTGTCCATGAACCCTGAATAGCCTTGGCATGGTGGTTCCCAACCAATCATTATTGAACTCAGTAGCGATTTTGATTATTGCTGCTTGACCGTGAGTCTAGCGGTGCTATAATTCTACGCGCAGGAGGTGGCCTATTGGAACCGTTTGAGTTTGTATCACCTAGTAGTATCGATGAAGCCGTGAAAACCCTGGCTTCAAATGGAGACAACGTCAGGATCATGGCCGGTGGCACGGATATGCTGGTGCAGATGCGCGCCGGACGCCGGACCGCCCCCCTTGTTGTCAATATCAAAGGCATCCCCGAATTGAATGTAGTTTCTTACGACGCCTCCAAAGGTCTTACCTTGGGAGCAGCGGTGCCGTGTTACAAGATTTACCAAGACGAGAAATTGTCTGCGGTATATCCGGGTCTGATGGACTCCGCCTCATTGATTGGCGGAATTCAGATTCAGGGCCGGGCTAGCATCGGCGGAAACATCTGCAACGCAGCACCCAGCGGCGACGCGATTCCCGCGGTGATCGCACTGGGCGGCGTCTGCAATGTCGCCGGTCCCAAGGGAACACGAGAAATACTGGTTGAAGACTTTTGCACCGCTCCCGGTCGCAACGCCCTTGAGAACGGAGAGATACTGGTGTCGATCTTCCTCCCGGTGCCCCAGGCAAATTCGGGCGCCAATTACCAGCGCTTCATACCCAGAAATGAAATGGACATCGCCGTTGCCGGAGTAGGCAGCAGCGTCGTCCTGGACGCTTCAGGTCAGAACTTCGTTTCTGCCCGCATCGCCCTGGCATCTGTGGCTCCCACCCCGGTGTTCGCCAAGGAAGCCGGTGACAGCTTGGCCGGAAAGGCCGTCTCCGAGGAGTCTATTCAACAGGCTTCCGAGTTGGCCCAGGCCGCAGCGAAGCCAATCAGCGATATGCGCGGAACCGTCCGCCAACGCACCCACCTGATCGGCGTATTGACCCGCCGCACCCTCAACAACGCCATCGAACGAGCCAGGGGAGGATAACAATGCCCGGAGTTACCCAAGTACAGACAACTTTGAATGGTGAGGTCGTCAACTTCCTGTGTGAACCTCGCCAAAGCCTTCTGGAATGCCTGCGCGATGTCCTGGGCATGACCGGAACGAAAGAAGGATGCAACGATGGCAACTGCGGCGCCTGCACCGTTATGATGGACGGCAGGATCGTAGATTCATGTTTGGTCCTCGGCGTAGAAGCCGAAGGCGCCGAAATCATGACCATCGAAGGTATGGCCTCTCCTGAGGGCCTGCACCCGCTGCAACAGTCTTTCCTGGAAAACGCCGCCCTCCAGTGCGGCATCTGCACGCCTGGTTTCTTGCTGGCCTCCAAGGGCCTCTTGGACCAAGAACCCGACGCTGACGAAGGACGCATCCGTCACTGGCTGGCCGGCAACCTCTGCCGCTGCACCGGTTACGACAAGATCGTCCGGGCTGTATTGCAGGTAAGCAAGGCCAAATAGCAGGCGTATATCAATGGCAATCAACCGGAGCTCTCCAAATTAAACTTGGGGCTCCGGTTTTAATTTACGGGGGTATAAAAACATGACCTCGAATCAAGTTCTCTCTGAAGTGGAATATAACGTCGTTGGAACGCGCCCGGTGCGTCCCGATGGTGTTGACAAGGTTACCGGCCGGGCCCGTTACGGCGACGACACCAACCTCACGGGAACGCTGCGCGCCAAGGTGCTGCGTAGCCCTCATGCCCATGCCCGGATCAAATCCATAAACACCAGCAAAGCCGAAGCATTTCCCGGAGTGCGAGCGGTCATCACAGCCAAAGACCTGCCTTTCGCGTCTCTATCCAAAGACGAATTGGGCGGCGAGTACGGCGGACTAAAATTCGCATCGGACCACATGATGGCCAGCGACAAGGTGCTGTTCAAAGGCCACCCAGTTGCTGCGGTTGCTGCAGTGAACGCACACGTGGCCGAGTCCGCGATGGCCCTGATCGAAGTCGAATATGAAGTGCTTGAAGCGGTTATCGATGTTCGCGAGGCCATGAAAGACAGCGCCCCGCTGATCCACGAGGACCTGCGTACCAATGACATGGGCCAGACCGCTGACAAGCCCAGCAATATCGCCACCCACATGAGCTATGCCACCGGCGATGTCGAGAAGGGTTTCGCCGAAGCCGACCTGGTGATGGAGAAGGAATACACCACCGCCACAGTTCACCAGGGTTACATCGAGCCACATAACACCACCGCATTCTGGAACTCTGATGGTCAGTTGAACCTCTGGACCAGCACCCAAGGGAGCTTCCAAGTTAGGTCCACCGTGGCCAATATCCTTCGCCTGCCAGTGTCTCAGATCAAGGTGACACCGATGGAGATTGGCGGCGGGTTCGGCGGTAAGATCACCGCCTACCTGGACGCCATCTGTGCGGTGCTTTCCAAGAAATCCGGAACACCGGTCAAGGCGCTGATGACCCGGTCCGAGGTCTTCGAAGCCTCCGGCCCGGCCCCCGCTTCCTGGATGCGCGTAAAGATCGGCGTTAAGAACAGCGGAAAAATGACGGCTGTCGAGACTGAGATGGCCATGGACGCCGGAGCTTACCCGGGCTCCCCAGTCATGCAGGCCATCGTCTGCGCTTTTGCGTGCTATGACGTGGAGAACGGCAAGGTCGACGGCTATGACGTGGTCGACAACAAGCCCAAGACCGCAGCCTACCGCGCTCCCGGCGCGCCCCAAGCGGCTTTCGCCGTGGAGTCGCTGGTCGACGAGATCTGTGCCGAGCTCAAGATGGACCCCATCGAATTCCGGTTGCTCAACGCAGCCACGGAAGGAACCCGGCGCATCGAGGGCCCAGTAGCCAGGCGCATTGGCTTCGTAGAGTGCCTCGAAGCCGCCCGCGACCATGACCATTACAAATCCAAGCTCGGCACGGGCGAGGGCCGGGGCATTGCCGCCGGCTACTGGCCCAACCGTGGCTTCCAGTCCAGCGTGGTGATGACCGTCAACTACGACGGCGTAATCAGCCTGATCATGGGCTCGGTAGACATCGGCGGCACCAGGGCGTCGATCGCCCAGCAGACCGCTGAGACCCTTGGAATAGCCTACGAGGACGTCAAACCCACGGTTGTGGACACCGACTCCATCGGCTACACCTTCATCACCGGTGGTAGTCGTACTTGCTTCGCCACCGGCATAGCGGCCATCAACGCGGCTGAGGACGTTAAAAGCCAGATGGTCTCCCGGGCGGCTAAGATCTGGGACACCAACGAAGATGACGTCGAGTACGTTGGCGGCATGGTGCAGCACAAGTCTGACGAAGAGCTGAAGTTCTCTTTCAAGGACATGGCTCGCCAGTTGGCCACCACCGGCGGCGCCATATCGGGCCGCTCCAATGTTGACCCCTCCGGAGAGGGCAACGGATATGCAGTGCACATGGCCGACGTGGTCGTCGACGCCGACACCGGCAAGACCGACGTTACCCGCTTCACCGCGATCCAAGATGCCGGTAAAGCGATCCACCCCAGCTATGTCGAAGGACAGATGCAGGGTGGCGCGGTCCAGGGCATCGGCTGGGCCCTCAACGAAGAGTACTTCTTCGACGACTCGGGCAAGATGATGAACCCGACGTTCTTGGATTACCGCATGCCCACGACGCTGGACCTTCCGATGATCGACACCGTGATCGTCGAGGTCGCCAACCCAGGTCACCCGTACGGGGTGCGCGGAGTTGGTGAGGCAGCGATCTGCCCGCCCATGGCCGCCGTCGGCAACGCCGTCAGTAACGCCACCGGCAACCGCATGCGCAGCCTACCGATCACACCAGGAAAGATACTGGAGGCGGGCTGGGAGAACGGCAAGGGCTAACCTAGCCTAAAACCAAGAGCACTGAAACCGTCCTTCCGGGCAGTATGCCGGGAAGGACGGTTTTTTCTCGCTTTGTTGTGGCGGGATTTCCGTGCCCTCGTCTCAATCTGACACCGGCTGGGGTTGACAACCACTTCGCCATATCGGAACCTGAATAAGAGCGACTCGGCGGCGTTGTGTCACCCAGGTACTTGGAAAAGGAGACCGGAAATTGTCTACGATATTCATCCCAACCATGCTCCTATCCTTGACCTCAGGCACGAAACGGGTCGAGATGGAAGCCCGAAACGTCCGCCAGGTGATCGAACGCCTTGACGAGATGTTCCCCGGGATCAAAGAACGTCTCGTTGAGGACGGGGAGATTCGCCCCAGCCTCGCAATCGCCATCGACGGCGATGTGGCAATCATGGGCATGCTGGAGAAAGTTGGGGAGAACAGTGAAGTCCATTTTGTTCCCGCTATTGGCGGCGGTATTTAGCCGCATTTTTCATTGACTGTCAAGAATACCGGCACTTACAATTGGAAACCGCGCCTTCTTGCCCACCAGGGGCGAAGAAGGCCTCATTGGACCAAAGGACCTGATCAACTGATATGAATTCCAACTCGCGGGTTGAGAACCCGGTTTCTGCTGGAGGCGTTGTCTGCCAGATGAACAGCGGCCGCCTCGAAACCGTACTCTGCGGCCGCAGCCAACCGGTGCGTTGGAGTCTGGCCAAGGGCACGCCCGACGCCGGTGAAACACTGGAGCAGACGGCCCTCCGTGAAGTCCGTGAAGAAACCGGGCTGGAAGTCAAAATTGACGGATCGCTGGGCAGCATCGACTATTGGTTCGCCGACCGCGAGAAGGATGTGCGCTATCATAAGACCGTGCATTTCTATCTAATGGTGCCAGTGGGCGGCGCTACGGACCAGCACGACCCGGAATTTGACGTGGTCCAGTGGTTCGACGCCAAAGAAGCCCTGAAGACCCTGGCCTATGCCAATGAAGTGAATGTGCTGCAACGGGCTTTGGACCTGATCGAAGAAAGGGACGGCGCTAACTCGGGAGAGAGGATCTGATCGAATGACCGACTCTGGGGCATCTTCGTTACAAGGCGCCAGGATCATCCTGCGCGACAAACGGCCCGACGACGCCGAGAACGACTACCGTTGGCGTAGCGACCCGGAACTGGCGCGTTTGGATGCGGCGATCCCGCTGACAATGTCTTTTGAACGCTACCTCAAACTGTTCGAAGACCAGATGAAGTACCCCACGCCCGGGTCACATCATTACTCCATCGAGACTGTGGAAGGCGTATTCATCGGCAACTGCATGTACTACGACCTGGATACGGTCAACCGGGAAGCCGAACTGGGGATCGTCATTGGCGACCGCGATTACTGGAGCGACGGCTATGGCTACGATGCGGTGACAACCCTGCTCGACCACATGTTCAACGTGCGCGAACTCAAGCGGGTCTACCTGCACACATTGGAATGGAATGGCCGTGCCCAAAAGAGCTTCTCCAAGAGCGGGTTCAATCCGGTGAAGCCTGTCCGTAGGATGGCCCACGATTTCCTGCTGATGGACGTACTCAGAGACGATTGGTTCTCCACCCGCGATGAGCGCCTGGCAGCTCGCTTCAAGGACCAGGGCAATTCGGATAGCGAGACTTCTCCATCCAGCCAGACGACCGCTGACTAGGCTACTGGTTAAGCAACCGCTGCGACTGCCTCAACAAGGCTGACGGCCCCAGTGTAGAGCGCCCTCCCCACAATCACTCCCTCAACCCCCGTCGGCACTAGCCCAATGATGTCATCAACCGATGACACGCCCCCCGAAGCCTGGATGGCCAGTCCCGTCTCACCGGCCAGTTTGGCGTTGGTTGCCAGGTCTGGCCCGCTTAGAGCGCCGTCCCGGGCGATATCGGTGTAGAGCAGCCTCAGAACGCCAATCTGGGCCATTTGCCGGGCCAGGTCTAACACTGTGACAGAGCTGGTCTCTTTCCACCCTTGTAGGGCCACCAGCCCGTCTTTGGCGTCCACCGAAACAACAACCCGCTCACTCCCGTGTTTCCGGCAAACTTCTTTCACCATGTCCGGGTCACGCACCGCAGCCGTACCGATCACCACCCGGTCGACTCCGGCATCCAGCCAGGCATCGGCTGACGCTATGTCGCGAATGCCGCCGCCCACCTGGACGGGGATGCTCAGAGCATTGACGATGGCGGAGATGATTGCCAGATGGACCGGTTTACCCTGGACCGCTCCGTCCAGATCAACCAGATGCAGCCGGTGACCGCCCTGTTCCTGCCACGAAAGGGCCATCGCCAGTGGGTCGTCGGAGAACACGGTCTCTTGCGCGAAATCGCCTTGAAAGAGACGCACACAGCGTCCGTCTTTCAAGTCGATTGCCGGGATTACTTCCATGAAAGTTCCTTTAGAGGTGCTACCAACGGCAGGACTTAGCCAGCCAGAGCGATAAAGTTCTTATAGAGGCGCAGGCCGGCCGGGCCGCTTTTTTCCGGGTGAAACTGGGTGGCGACCAGGTTGCCGCTGGCGTAGATGCTGCAAAATGGGATGCCGTATTCGGTGGTGCCGCTGACGCCTTTTTGATCGGCGGGTGCGGCGTAATAGCTATGCACGAAATAGAAATAGCTGTCCTGAGGAATGCCAGCCAAAATGGGGTGGTCGTTCTCGAACCTGACGTTATTCCAGCCCATGTGCGGGACTTTCAGTCCCGGCGGCAGCAACTTGGCGCTACCCGCAACCACACCCAGGCAGCGCGCGTCGCCTTCTTCGGTGCGGTCCATCAAAAGTTGCAGTCCTAGGCAAACGCCCAAGAATGGTTTACCGGACGCTATGTAGTCCCTGATCGGGTCTACAAGACCTCGCTGGTTCAGCGCGCCCATGGCTGCCGGTCCGGAGCCGACTCCAGGCAGGACCACGGCGTCGGCGTTGTCGAATTCTGCCGGGTCACCGCTGACCAAGGGGGTCACACCCTGCGACTCAAGCGCGCGTGACACGCTGCGCAGGTTTCCCGAATCGTAATCGATAACCACCAGTTTCATTTGTTTTGCTTCTTGAGTCGAGTCCACTAGATTTATCCTGCACAAAATCCGCTCATGGTGAGCACCGGCCGAGGTTGAGAGTCTCGATAGTATCAGACCTGCCGAGCCACTCGTCGGCCTTAGTCATGACCTCTGGGTCAGATATGACTGATGCGCATCCTTCGACAGGCTCAGGACGAGCGGAAGGTGTGGCTGGAATTCAGGTCAGTTTAGTTTCGCTCATGGTGAGCCTGTCGAACCACCGTCAGTGGGGCAACCTTCTCTTACCGGCAGAATGGCTAGTGCGCGCCTATCGACAGGCTCAGGACGAGCGGAGTTGTAGTTCAGGCTTACTAGGTAGCCCGCTCGATGGGAATTTCCCGGTCTTCATAGCGGGCCAAGACGAATAACAGGTCCCCCAACCGGTTCAAGTAGGTCATTATCAGGGAGTTGGTCAGCAAGTCCTGCTCGGCCATGGCCACTACGCGGCGCTCGGCTGTGCGAATCACACAACGTGCCAGGTCAATGGCCGAAGACGCCTGGGAGCCACCCGGCAGGATAAACACCTTGGGCATCTCGAACTCTTCTTCCAAGGAATCGATAGTCGTTTCCAGGGATTCCACCATCTCTGCCGTCACTGGCTTGAAATGCTGTTGGAACAGTTCGTACTTTCCGGGGTCGGTTGCCAGTTCAGCGGCGATGGTAAACAGCTCCCTTTGCAGTTCACGCAGTAAGTCGTTCACCTTGGGGTCGCTGGTAAAAGCGCGGGCCAGTCCCATGACCGACACGGCTTCGTCGGTTATACCGTAAGCCTCGGTATTGGGGCTGTTCTTGGACACCCGGCCACCATAGAGCAGGCTGGTCTCCCCGGAATCGCCGAATTTCGTATAGACCTTTTTTCTGTAGCCGCCGGATGTATCAGATGTATTTGATGTGGAAGAAGACACGCGCAGCACCTTCGAAGTATCGGTTTGGATGAGTCGCCCAAGGCGAAATATCAGGCGTGATACGGCCTAATCTGGCAGCCTGCAGGCAGTTCGAATTGTAGCATAGGGGTTTGGTGGGGGCTATACTAACCACCACTCCACGAGAGGTGCGATGTTATGCCGCCGGAAGTGCGGGTTATCGGTATCGAAGGCATGCCTGAGTTCAAGGACGGCGACGATCTGGCCGGACCGATGATGGACGCCGCCCAGGCCCAGGGTACGCCGTTGGAAGATGGGGACATCTTGATCGTCACCCAAAAGATCATCTCCAAAGTAGAAGGCAAGGTCGTCAAGATCAGCGACGTTGAAGCGTCCCCGTTGGCTATCTCCATCACTGAGGGACACCGGCGGGACCCGCGGCACACTGAATGGGTGCTCCGGGAGTCCAAGCGCATCGTGCGGATGGACCGGGGGGTGATCATCTCCGAGACCAAGCACGGTTTCTATTGTGCCAACGCCGGCATCGATGCCTCCAACATCCCGGGGAACGATACCCTGGCGCTGCTGCCAGACGATTCTGACGCATCGGCACGGCGCATCCGGCAGGCGGTCAAACAGCGCCTTGGTATAACAGTTGCAGTGATCGTATCTGACACGTTTGGCCGGCCCTGGCGAAATGCCGCCGCCGATGTGGCGATTGGGGTCGCCGGTATAGACCCGATCCACAGCTACGTGGGTCAGATGGACAGCTTCGGCCACGAGATGTTCACCACCGAGATCGCCGTCGTTGACGAGCTGGCCGCTGCGGGAGAACTGGTCAGCGGCAAAGTGGACGGCGTGCCGGTGAGCATCATCCGCGGCTACCCCTACGTGCCGATGGAAGACGCCAGCATTGAGCGCATCCTCCGGGGCTCTGAAAAAGACCTGTTCCGGTAGGGTTATTACGCCAAAGGCTTCGCCAGAACAAACACCAGAGTGGGGGATTTCTCTATGGCCAGAGTGCGTGGGCTAACCGAACAAGAGGCGACCCCGGAAGTAAAAGAACTCTTCCAGCGCCAAAAAGACCTGTTTGGCGACGTTCTAAACACCACTCCGGTGTTTGCCATGAGGCCGACCATCATGGCCGGGTCTACGGCCCTGGCGGCAGGCATCGATGCTTCCGGTCTTATCGAACCACCGCTGAAATACCTGGTCTACACCAAGACTGCTTGGATCAACGGCTGCCCTTTTTGAATCGATATCAATGCGTCGCGGGCGGCGCAAGAGAACGGCTCAGCGGAGAAATTGGGCCACTTGGATTCATATAAAGACAGCCACCTCTTCAGCGTCCGCGAGAAGCTGGCTTTGGAACTTGCGGAGCGCATGACCTATACGGGTAAGCGTGTGACCGACCGGTTCTTCAAGAAACTCCAGAAAGAGTTTACCGACGAGGAATTGGTGGAGCTTGCCGCGATCATCGCCTATGAGAACTTCCGGAGCAAATTCAACCCGGTGTTCGGCATCGAAGCCAACGGTCTGTGCCATCTGCCGGTGGTGCAATCCATGACAGCGGTGGCCACCGAGAAGTTCTAGAATTCTTCTAGTCGTTCAGGGGAGATTTCAGGTGAGCTTTCAGCGGCGGGTTCAGGAGAACTGGCTGACTGCGGAGAGTCATCAACAAATAACGGCAGTTGCTGAACGTAGGGTTCCTCAACCTCCGCATCCTCTCCGAAGTTGGCCATGCCTACTCCCACCAGACGGAATGTCCGGCCCGGCTCCAGTTCAGCCGCCAATAACGCCCAGGCGGCTTCCTTGATCGGTTCTTCGTCACTGGTGTGGTAGGGCAACGTGAACTGGCGTGTGAATGTAGTGAAGTCGGCCAGGCGCAGCTTGAGTTTCACGGTGCGGCCCTTCAGACCGTTTCGTTCCAGGGAGTGGGCTACTCCGACGGCCTTGCGTTCCACGACATCCCTGAGCTCGGCTTCATCGCCGACGTCGTTGGTGAAGGTGCTCTCGGAGGAGATGGACTTGGTTGCGCTCTCCGTGTGGACTGCCCCGTCGTCCTGGCCCAAGGCCTGGGCGCGGACGCTCATTGCGCGTTTGCCGAACATCCTGGTAAGCCATTCCGGTGACTGCTCTGCCAACTGTCCGATTGTCTCGATTCCTTCACGGTTTAGCCGTTCGGCGGTCTTGGGTCCGATACCCCAGAGCTTGTTGACTGCCAGGGGCGCCAGGAACCCCGCTTCCTCTCCAGGTTGGACGACCACCAAGCCGTCGGGCTTGTCCAGGTCCGAACCGATCTTGGCGACCGTCTTGCAGGTGCCAACGCCCACTGACACGATCAGTCCGGTCTCCTCGATCACGCGCCGCTTCAGGTCCAAGGCCACAGCCAGCGGCTTCTCTCCGGCCTCCACCATCTCCGTGATGTCCAGATAGGCTTCGTCCAAAGAAAGGGGCTCTACCAGAGGGGTGAGGTCCCGGAATATGCCCATGACCTCGCCGGACTTCTCTCTGTAGCGGGTGAACCTAGGCTGGACTATTATCCCCTGCGGACACCGGTGGACTGCCGTACGCATGGGCATGGCCGAATGAACGCCGAAGACCCTTGCTTCATACGAAGCCGTGGCAACCACGCCCCGGTTCTCGGGCCGGCCGCCCACCAGTACGGGCTTCCCGACCAGTTCCGGGTTGTCCAACTGCTCAACGGCAGCGTAGAAGGCGTCCAGGTCGGCATGGATGATGTGCCGCAATGCGAAGACCTCGCGAGGCAGGTAATCGTGTTTCGAATATCTTATTTTACTGCTAATAGCACTCGTGGTCAGCCAAGGGATTTCAGACAATCTTTAAGGGTTTCGACCGGTTTGCTGGATATTGACAGACCGAAGATACGGGTATACAAACGAACGATCATTCAATGTTAAAAACGAATGACGTTTTTGTTAGGTGACAGATGCCAAAGGTAAGCGAAGCTCACATCGAGGCCCGCCGCCAGCAGATATTGGAGGCGGCAAATGCTTGTTTTGCGAGGCAGGGATTCCACCAGACCAGTGTCCAGGACATCTGCCGAGAGGCGGAGCTGAGTCCGGGCGCGGTCTACCGGTATTTCCCCAGCAAGGAACACATCATCGCCGCCACTTGTTTGGACTGCCAACAGGGGATCATAGCCTTGATCGAGTTGGCTAGGTCTCAGGGCGGTTCTCCATTGCAGACTTTGGATTTCATCATAGGCCACGGTTTGGAGATGCTCAGTGGGGAGTCTTTTCTCGAAGTCAGCATGATGAACGTCCAGGTCTGGTCTGAAGCCTTGCGGAGTGTAGAGATCAGAGACGCGCTTTTGGCGGCTTCGATCGGAACCCTGGAACAGGCGTTCTCCGAGCTTTTCCTAGAAGCTCAAGAACAAGGCCAAGTTGACAGCAAACTAGATTCTGGTGCGCTGGCCATCACGCTGATGGGGACGTTTCATGGTCTGGTATTGCATAAATCATTGGATTCAACGATAGACATCAGCGCCTGCGGCGAGGCCATGCGGGCTATGTACCAAGGTCTATTTCGGATAACAACGGACGCCGCGTAAAATACCCGTCCGATTAAAACTGACAACGAATATCTGGAGGAACAGGAACAATGGCATTGAATCTCTCGACGGAAACCCTGGCTAGAACGAGCGCAAGCCACCCTTGGCGAGTGGTCGGCATATGGGTGGTGGTCCTAGCAGCCTGTATGTTCTTCATCGCGTCGTTTCTAGAAGACGGTTTGACGAACAAATTCGTTTTTACAAACGACTCTGAGGTCAAAGTGGGGATCGACTTCCTAGAAGACGAGATTCGTGGCCCCACGGGAACCAACGAGGCCGTGGTATTCGAATCAACTAAATTCACGGTTGATGACCCGGAATACCGCGAGGTTGTTGAAACTCTTACCGCCAACATCTTGGCGCTGGGGCCCGAGATAATTCGCCCGGAGACGCTGGGCAATTTCTATAGCCTGAATCTGCCGTTCTTGGTCTCTGAAGACCGCGGCGCCACCCTAATCACTTTAGTGATGGCCGGCGACTTCGACCAGAACGCCGATAACATCGGTGCCGTGGTTGACGTTGTCCATGAATCGGCGGCAGCGGCAGAGGGCGATTTCACCATCAAAATCACCGGTCAAGCCACCGTTGGCCTGGACAACCGGGAACTGAGCCAAGAGGACCTCGAAAAGGGCGAAATGTTGGGAGTCCCCATCGCGTTGATCATCCTCGTCGTGGTGCTGGGAGCGCTGGCGGCAGCATTCGTGCCGTTGGTCATGGCCATAGTGTCCATAGTAGTGGCCATCGGAATCTCAGCCTTGGTCGGTACGTTCTTCGAGCTCTCTCTCTTCGTAACCAACATCATTACGATGATCGGCCTTGCAGTCGGTATCGACTACTCCTTGTTCGTTGTATCCCGTTACCGTGAAGAGCGGGGACGCGGGATGGAAAAGGTTGATGCTATCGCTCAGGCCGGGGCCACTGCCGGACGGGCTGTGGTCTTCAGCGGAATGACCGTTGTGCTGGCACTGATCGGCATGCTGTTGATACCCTTCAACATCTTCATATCGATCGGCCTTGGAGCCATATTCGTGGTGCTTGGCGCCATGTTGGCCGCCATGACCTTATTGCCAGCAATTCTGGGCATCATGGGAGACAAGGTAAACTCCCTACGCGTGCCTTTCATCGGCAAGGGGCAAGTTAACTTTGAGCCGAACAACGCCGGAGGGTTCTGGGACAAGCTGGTCCGCCTGGTGATGGCCCAGCCGATAATCAGCCTGTTCTTGACCGGTGGGCTGCTCATCGTGCTGATCATCCCATTCTTCAACATCAATACCGGGTTTGCAGGAATCTCCACCTACCCGGACGAACTTGAGTCCAAACAAGCGTTCCTGGTACTAGATGAGAAGTTCTCCTTTGGCGAGGTAACTCCGGTCGAGATCGTAATCAGAGGCGATATCGCATCTGCCCCGGTCCAGGCTGGCATCGAGCGACTCAAGGAATTAATTGCCAATGATGCTGAAGACGCTTTTGGCGAACCCCGCGAATTAGAAGTGTCCGACGCCGGGACGCTGGCGCTACTTGCAGTCCCAGTGGCGGGCGATACCTCTGGAGAGTTCTCGATCGCAGCCGTTACCCGGTTGGATGAGCTTTACGTTGAAGAGGCCTTTGCTGGCACCGATACTACGATTTACGTTACCGGTGAGACGGCTTTCAACATTGAGTTTTTCAACATCTCGTCCGAATCCGCCAAGATAGTATTCCCATTCGTGTTGGGGATCAGCTTCCTGCTGCTCTTGGTAGTGTTCCGATCGATCGTCCTGCCGATCAAGGCCATCATCCTAAACCTCATGGCGGTGGGGGCGGCCTACGGCATACTCGTCTTGGTTTTCCAAGAAGGATTCCTGGCCGGCTTCTTTGGCCTGCAGGAATCGCGCACCATCGAATCGTGGATACCGTTATTCCTGTTCACGATCCTCTTTGGGTTGTCCATGGACTACCACGTGTTCCTGCTCTCTCGAATCCGGGAGCACTATGACCAGTCAGGGGACACAGAAGAGGCGGTTGCATTTGGCATCCGGTCTACTGGGCGCCTGATCACCGGCGCAGCCCTGATCATGGTAGCCGTGTTCTGGGGGTTCTCCACGGGCTCACTGATCGGTCTACAGCAGATGGGCTTCGGCCTGGGCTTGGCCATCTTGTTGGACGCCACGATCGTCCGCTGTGTGATGGTGCCTGCGTCCATGAAGCTCCTTGGCAAATGGAACTGGTATCTGCCCGGTTGGCTGGAATGGCTACCCAACGTCAAGTTTGAACCGACTGAAGTGTCGGCACCGGCCAGCGCCGACGACTAAAACAAACCACAAAATAGTGCTCAAAAAGAGGCGGCCCGAATCATCGGACCGCCTCTTTATTTGCCTACGGCAGCCGTGGCGTAAGGTAACTGTTCACGGTACAATACGCCCTCAACCGTAGCTGCTCGAGACGTAAGGAGGCCCCATGGCAACGATACTTGAAGACTACATCGCCAAGCACCCCGGCTCAGCCGAGCGGTATCTGGAAGCCTCACAGATATTCCCGGGCGGTGTAACCCATGACACCCGTTACGCCCAGCCTTTCCCGCTGTACATGACGCGCGGTGAAGGTCCCCGCAAGTGGGACGTGGACGGCAACGAATACATCGATTACGTATCGGGGCACGGGGCTTTGCTGCTGGGCCACTCTCACCCAGCCATCGCCGAGGCTGTCTCCAAGCAGATCTTGCTGGGCACCCATCTGGGCGCGTCCACTGATGATGAAATTCGATGGGCCAAGGCCATCAAGGCGCTGATGCCCTCGATCGAGAAACTGCGATTCCACAGCTCAGGCACCGAGGCCACTCTGATGGCTATGCGCCTGGCACGGGCCTACACCGGCAAAGACAAAGTCATCAAGCTGCAGGACCACTTCCACGGCTGGCACGATTACGCCATGGCCGGTTCGGACCGGTCCGCTCCCGGCATCCCCGAAGCCAGCTGGGGCACCATGGTGGTCGTCCCTGCCGGAAACTTGAGCGCAGTGGAAGATGCCATCAAGAGGGACCCTGACATCGCCGCAATCATACTGGAGCCCACCGGCGCCCACTTCGGGCAACTGCCCTTCGACGTCCCGAATTATCTGAAAGGGCTGCGGGAGCTTACTGCCCAGACCGGGGTCATCCTGATCTTCGACGAGGTGGTTACCGGGTTCAGGGCCGCGCCGGGCGGCGTGCAGGAACGCTACAACATCAGGCCCGACCTAACGACGATGGCCAAGATCGTGGCCGGTGGTCTGCCCGGAGGAGCTGTCGGCGGCAAGGCTGAAATCATCGACATGATCGCCCACCGCAACGACCCGGACTGGGATAATAACCACCGTGTCTACCATCCGGGTACTTTCAACGGTAACCCACTGTCTGCGGCAGCCGGCTATACGGCCCTGGAGATGATTGCGTCCCAACCCATAAACCAACAGGCCGACGCCATGGCCGTCAGACTAAAGACCGGTCTTAACGACATCCTGGGCCGTTTGGAGATTCCGGGCCACATCCACGGCATCGCATCGATGCTCCACGTGGTGCTGGCCGATTGTGACTGCGATCGGGAGCTCTGCACCATGTCCCACACCAAGATTGCCGAGGCCAACGCATCGCCGGCGGTTACAGCCATGAAACGCGGCCTGCAGAACCGGGGCGTGGACATCATGAGCCGAGAAACTTTCCTGGTCTCCAGCACCCACACTGAGCAAGAGATCGACTTCACCCTTAACGCCTTCCAGGAGACCATGACGGCAGTAAGGGCCGACGGCCTGATTTAAGGTCTCAGCCGCAAAGCTCGTCTGAGGGTAGCAAAACCTATGGCCTAGGCTATGAGTCGGATTGAGTGTAATGACTGATAGGTCGGCGAACCGGCAGGCTGCTTACTTCAACGCCATCTGCGGTCCATTTCCTAATCTCTCGTTCTTAGATACCCATACCCAATTCCACCAACGATTCCAACGGCAACCAAAACCGCCAGCAAGATCATGACCAGCGAATATCCCTGGTCGGATGGTGATTCCGAAGCGTCCTGATCGCCAGAACCAGCGGGCGAGCCAGAAGTGTTATCGGCTGGTTGGGTAGCAGGCTGTTCTTGCTTCGTCTGGGATTCGGCGTTGGATTCTGATCGGTTGAACGTCAATGCAAAAACGCTGAACCGGTTCGTCAGTACCGATGCCGCCATGTCATCTACGTCGATGGTCGTATGCAGGGGCAACCACCGGTCCAATGCCGGTTCGTAGCGCTGGATCAATATTCCGTTTGATCCCCATGCCGACAGTTCATTACTGGTAAACCCCATCTTAAGAACTGCTTGTTCCAAAAGCAGCACATCACTCAGAAGGACGCCGTTTGAATCCAAGAGATTAACTTCGATCGTGTTGCCAAGGTCGTGGTTTGGGGGTACAGGAGGACTCGGATTATCACTGGCCACCCGTAATGCTACGAAACCCGATTCCTCCACGGCCCCGGCGGGAATCGTTAGGACCACGATGTTATTTGGCAAGGCGACTATCGCTCCCGTGGCCGGTGTGATATCTGACACAACGGCGCCTTCCAAAGCTGAATCTCTATCAATGGCAATGGAAAATGCTTCTGTAGCCGAAGTTGAACCGAGCGGCCCCCCGGCCGATTCTGATACAACCCTCACCGCACCGTCGGATGTAGTGGCTGGCCAGCTCGTAGAATCTATGGCGTTGACCAAGTCTTTCACGATTAACTCTAACGGACTCACCCCTCTTGTGAGACCGGTGACCTGGAGGTTGAACGTATTCATACGGCCAACCGGGCCGGGTCTCTCACCGTGAAATCCAACGATGTTAACGACCGATTCCTCCTCGTTAACACTGAATACCGGAGGCCCACCGAATGGGGGTTCTCCTGCAGATACGTCGTCGATTTGAATAATGGACTGGTCATATCCAATGGAGATGTTATAACCGGCTAATCCGCCTTCCTGAGTGAAACTTATGGTGACCGGAATCGTGGTTGACCCTCCTTTAGCGACCACAGACGTACCAACCATTACGGCGATATTGGAAGCGGCAGCAAGCTCGCCCGTTACGGTCGTAATCTCGACCGTTTCGCCTAAAATATCAGTCAGTTCAGCGGAGGCGAACGTCAGTGCAGTCGATGCGTCCACGCTTCCGACCGCCGTGACATTAATCCTGGCTAGGAGAAGGTCTTCAGCGTCTCCGACCTGCATTCGAGGGCGACTTAACGTAACGCGGCCAGCTTTATTGTCTATGATGGATTTAGGGTTCTGGCCGCCCCCCCCCGATTACAGAATCAACATTGATTGCTGCTGAATCATATTCCAATGACAACTCATACCCACCTATCCGCTCTGGACTATCTAGGTCAAATAGCCAGACGTCCAATACGGCCTGGTCGCCGGGGTCCAAAAAGAGTGGCGAAGGCGACAGTACTAGCGTGGTATGGTCAGCCAAAACCGGTCGAGAGGTCGAGGTGCCCATTGCTACCATGGCGACCAACCCGAACAACACTAGCAAGATCAATCTATAAGAACGCCAACATATTGGTGACTTCGATGATGTCTCGATGGGAAGACCTTCTTTGCTAAGGAACCGGGTCGTAGAACTCGTCCACGTTGCCAACCAAGAACTGGGCGATCAAAATAGCATCGGCCAAACTGATCACATCATTAGGTGAGTCGTCGTTGACGCTACCTGCGTTCACTGGATTGACTTCACCACCGGCCTCTCCCGCCGGCCTGAACACAGGGGCCACCAAGTGCTGTGCGATGAACAACGCATCGCTGATCGATATGTTGCCATTCGCTAGCGCATCGCCTCTCAGGAAGGTCCGAGTATCCGGGGGCGATTCCTGGTTCACCAGGCCATCGAATTCATCTTTGATTTCTACGAAATTCAGGTCTACCGTTGTTAGTCCAGAAACAGGGTTATTGGAACCGGTTAGTCTGAGCGCTACGAATGCCAGCGGGTCGATCGGCGCTGCGGTTCCAGAGCCAGACGCGAAGCTGGTGGCCTGCATATGCACTAACCCGGAACTGATGGCGCAATCGGTTACGCCTTCGTCGAACGGGGCCTTTAACCGGCAATCGGTCGCTTGGGCCTGAGATGGCGGGAAAGTGATATTCGCTTCGTAGCTTGAAATCTTTCGAGTTGGCAGTGGGTCACCAGAGCCGAAATCCTTAATCAGGTCGATGGTTGGTTTGACCCCGGTGGGCAAAGCTACGTCGTCAACATCTTGCGCTGCCACCAGATCTGTTTCGGCATCCGCAGAAGTTGCCACCAAGCATATTTCGCCGTCTTGGTGCCCGTTGTCGATAGCAACGGCAGCGTTGTTCACCAGTTCCTCTACCGCCAGGTCCAACGGACTACACTCGCCTACTGAGCCAACCCCTAAAAAGACCACGTTTGCCACTGTGATCGTCGTTGGGACGGGAATCGATCCACCCTGGAAGGTGTTCCAGGCTACTACGCCACCAGTTACGGTTGTCGTGACATTGAATGCGGTCACCCCATTGAATGGCGCCTCTCCGCCAGACACCGTGCTAGCTTCGATTACAGAATCGTCGTAGTAGATCTTGAATTGGTATGCCCCTAGGTCTCCGGAAGGCACATCTAAAACGTTTATCGGTATCGTTACCGATGCTCCGGTGACACTCAGTCCGATCTCCGTAATCAGCGGCACAGTGACTGTGGCAGACCCCCCGGTCACCCCTTGGGTGAGTTCAGATACACGAGCAGAAAAACCAGCAGAACTTAGGCCCTGATCTGGGTCAGTTGATATCTTTGCCCAGAATCGGTCCAAGGTATCATCCAGGCGAGTTGGATCGGAGTTCGCAAGCAAAGAATTGAACAATATCATGAAGGTCGCGACCCCAATAGCTAGGCCCAGAGCCGTGATCGAGGCTAGTTGTTTTGGTCCGATGTTTCGTCTGTCGCGGTCCATAAAGGGCTCCAGCTAGTTTTTCTTGAGTCCGGCCAACATCTTTGTCCCAGAAGTCAGGTGCACGAGTTGCGCTTCAATCTGCTCGGAAGTCCGACCAGACGCAAAGCCATCTAGAGCGAGGCGGCTGTTGATGAAAAACTTACCATTACGAGAGTTGCAATGAATACGATATATAACCATATATGTTATGTTTGTGTCAATCTAGCTAACCCTTCTTGGTCCATTTCGCGTTGGCCGTTGTTACCCACGCCTCTCGATTCTGGTAGAATTCCCAAATCCAAGGCTAACTGCACATAACGAGGTGAATCATCATGCCCAGTTTTACCGATAAATTGACCGTTGGCGGCAGCGAGATGGATATGTACGCTGCTCTACCTGATGGGTCCGGCCCTCATCCTGCCGTGGTGATCGCTTTTCACATTGGCGGACTTGACGATTTCGACCGGAAGATGGCCGACCAGTTGGCCGAAGCCGGCTTCGTAGCCGTGGTGCCCGACCTGTTTCACCGGTTCTCCAAAGAGGTGATGGACGGGCCGCGGTTGGACCGTTTAGGCCACCTGAAAGATGCCGACATCATCGCCGACATGAACGCCGCGGTGGATTTCCTCACGGCCAACTCCGCGATCGACAACGACCGCATCGGTGTCACCGGCTTCTGCATGGGCGGACGCATCGCCTGGATGATGGCCGCCAGCAACCAGATATTCAAAGCCACTGTACCCTTCTACGGTGGCAACATCATGGGCAACTGGGGCCCCGGCGACACGCCGTTCTCCATGGCTAATAACATCAACTGCCCGATGCTGTTCCACTTCGGCGCCGATGACGGCAACCCGTCGGTGGCCGACCGCGATACCTTCGATGCGGAACTCAAAAAGTTGGGCAAGGACTTCGAATTCCACACCTATGAAGGTGCAGGTCACGCATTCATGGACTACACCAACCCGGACCGCCATCATGAGGCATCGGCCGCCGCCGCCTGGCCCCGGACCGTAGAGTTCTTCAACAAGCATCTGAAGTAGAACTGTAGTCTGGTGATTGCACATCCCTTCCCCCGTCTGCGGAGGAAGGTTGAGCTGAGGCGCTTGCCTTGGAATATATAACTGAGCTTAGAGGGGTTGTATGCCGTCTTTTTGGGAAAAGGTGCAGGTGAACGGGACCGAGATGGATATCTACGCCAGCGTGCCGGACGGCTCCGGCCCCTTCCCCGCCGTGGTGGTGGCCCAACACGCCAGTGGCGTCGATAAGTTCATCCAGGACATGGCCGACAAATTGGCCGTTGCGGGCTATGCCGCAGTTGCGCCAGACCTGTTCCACCGGATCACCGACGAGATGGTCGAGAGCACCGGGAAGACGAAGCGTGACCAACTAAGCGACCCGTTGATCATTGCCGATATCAACGCCACTGTGGATTTTCTCACTGCCAATCCGTCTGTAGACTCGGACAGGATAGGCATCACCGGGTTCTGCATGGGTGGGCGGGTAACCTGGCTGGCGGCGGCGACCAACCCGGCTATCAAGGCTGCCGTGCCCTACTACGGCGGCAACATCATGGTCCCCTGGGGCGATGCCACTGAAGCCCCTCTGGCGTTGACGTCCGGCATAAAATGCCCGGTGTTGTTCCACTTCGGGGAGATCGACGAGAACCCCTCCCAAGCCGACATGCTGGTGTTCGACCGGGAGCTTTCCTCGCACAGCGTTCCCCACCAGTTCTACACCTATCCAGGCGCAAACCACGCCTTCATGAACCCGGCCAACCCACCTCGCTATCAGAGGATCGCCGCAGAGATGTCTTGGCCGCGTACTCTGGATTTCTTTGGAGCGCACCTGAGCGGCCCTATGGCTTCCGGTTATGACGGACCGGCCTGCGAATGATTCACACATAATTTTAGGAGTAACCATGCCCCGCGTATCACTGGACTTGGAGTTAGCAAACGACCGAGCGGTCGCAAAATCAGACGGCTGGAGGATCGCCCCCGGCCTGGTACCCGGCGAACCCAATCAGGGACTGGTCGCCGAGATGGGTGACAGCCCGGCCCGGCTACCCGAATACGATGACTCAGGCTGGGAACACGACTCGGACATCCAGAAACGCCGCTCTGTTGGATTCACTTTTGCCTGGTACCGCATCAAGATCACCATCCCCGCCGAGGTCAAAGGCGAGAAGATCGGCGGAGGCCGGGTCTGGTTCGAGACCAACGTAGACAACTACGGAGAAGTCTACGTCGACGGCAACATCGACCGAGACAAATGGGTGGTTACGGGTAACAATACCCCCAAACGGGTTCTCATCGAAGACCCGGCAGTCCCCGGAACAGAACATACCATTGCCGTCCTGGTGGCCAACGCCCCGCTCGGTGCGCCGGTGGGCACCATCTTCATGCGCTACGCCACCCTGGCATTCGAGCCTGCTCCTGGCGCTTAATCCCCCTACGCCCTATCCTGAGACCATGTTATCCGGCCGGCGGCCCACGAACCGGGCTGCCGGCCGGTTGGATTTACCGGAGGCGCCATGAGCAGTCAATCGTTCGCCGGGAAGCTGGCCGCACCAGAGTTCCCCGAAGGACTGGAATGGGTCAATTCGGACCGGCCGCTAACGATGCAGGAACTCCAAGGCCGGATCGTGATCCTGGACTTCTGGACCTACTGTTGAATCAACTGCGCCCATATATTTCCGCAGTTGCGGAAACTGGAAAAGAAATACGCCAACGAACTGACGGTCATCGGGGTCCACTCGGCCAAGTTTCCCAACGAGAAAGACACCTACAACGTGGACAAGGCTGTCCGTAGGTACCAACTCGAGCACCCGGTGATCAATGACGGCCAGTTTCAGGTCTGGCAGCAATACTCCTGCCGGGCGTGGCCTACGCTGATGTTCATCGATCCTCAGGGCAACGTGATGGGCAAACACGAAGGCGAGATGTCTTTCGCCGATTTCGACAGCCTAATCAGTAAAATGGTCGTTGAGTTCGACTCCCAAGGAACCCTGAACCACAAGCCCTTTCAGTCCACCTATAAACCGACTGAAGAGACGTTGCTCAGCTTCCCCGGCAAGGTATTGGCCGATGGCCCGGGCGACCGGCTTTTCATCGCCGACACGAACCACAACCGCATCGTCGTCACGTCATTAAGCGGTTCCGTGAAACAGGTGATTGGCAGTGGTGAGGAGGCGCTGGCAGACGGCGATTTTACAAGCTGCGCCTTCAACCACCCACAGGGTATGGCACTCAATGGTGAAACCCTGTTTGTGGCCGATACCGAGAATCACGCCATTCGGCGAGTGGATCTGGCCGCCCAAACAGTGGAGACGATCGCAGGGACCGGCGAACAGGGACACAGCAGGGAGGGACGACGCCCGGGTCTGATCACGGAGCTATGCTCGCCGTTTGACCTGGTCCACCACAACGATACACTCTATATCGCCATGGCCGGGATACACCAACTCTGGTCGATGGACCTGAAAGACGGCATCGTCGGTCCATTTGCGGGTACGGGCGGTGAGGCCATAACCGATGGGCCATTGGCCACCGCAGAGCTAGCCCAGCCCTGCGGCATCACCACGGACGGCGCGAAACTGTTCTTTGCCGACAGCGAGACCAGTTCGGTCCGTTCAGCCGATATCGACCCGGCGGGAAAGGTCAGAACGATCGTGGGTCTGGACCTGTTTGTGTTTGGAGATGTGGATGGTTCAGACCACCACGTTAGGCTGCAGCACCCCATCGGCATCACGTACTATGAGGGCGTGATATATATTACCGACACTTACAATCACAAAGTAAAACGGGTATTGCCCGTAACCCGCAGCGCCTTCACGGTTCTCGGGAACGGAGCGGCCGGCCATGTCGACGGGGCTTCGGACCAAGCACAGTTCTCCGAACCCAGCGGGATCAGTTTCACCAACGGCAAGATGTACATAGCCGACACAAATAATCACGCCATCAGAGTGGCGGACATATCATCTGGAGTCGTCTCTACGCTCGATATCATCGGACTCTGATAGCTGGCTCGAAGCAGTAACTCCCTAATGACAATGATAGAAGAAGTGAAGATTGCTGTCCCATAGTTCCCTTAGTTCTCGCAGGTCGTTTGGCTTTGGATCAACCATCGCCGCAGCGGGGTGGATGGGTCTTATCTTCTACTTCTCGTCTCTATCGGGAGACGAAACATCTCGTATCTTTGAGTCAGGGTTCATTTCCTGGCTGGGCAATGGAATAAGTTACACGGGGCACGTCCTGCTTTACTCGGTGTTAGGCGCCTTGATTCTCTGCGCCCTATGGGGGTGGGACCGAATACCCTTTGCGTGATCCTAGGGGTCGGTTGCTCTTTGCTATACGCAATCTCAGATGAATTCCATCAATCGTTCGTCGATGGCCGAACAGCCACGTTGATAGATGTGGTGGTCGACACCGTGTCGGCGGCGGCGGCCTCGGTTACCTTATGGATCCTCATCAACCTTACTTCTAGGAAAGAGACCGCTTAGCTGACGCATAAGAACACCAACATCAGACCAAGGTAAAGCCCATTTGGACCCAGCCGTTGCGGGCTTACAAGCAGGTGTTATTCGGGGGCTTGCCGGTAGATGGTCAGGATGCGTGCCATACCGGCAAGGTCATTTTCTACGCTGGTTGAGCTTTGGGGGAATTGCTGTAGGGCCAATTCTTGGACCAACGGAATCTGCTCCGGGTCCATCTCAAGCAGGATTATGCCGGTGTCCTTGAGTTTTTCTTCAGCCTGAATAAGAAGGCGCCTGATCAGGTCCAGGCCATCGGCCCCGCCGTCCAAAGCCAGGACCGGCTCCTGCTGGACCTCTGGCTCAAGGGTTGGAATACGGTCGGTGGGAATATAAGGCAGGTTGGCCACTATCAGGTCTACCGGCTCCGGGACAGGATCAAGAAGGTCGCCAATGCCGAGGGTCACCCTGTCGGCGACGCTATGGACCCGAATGTTGTAGGCAGCCACGTCGAGTACAGCATCGGCCACGTCAAGCGCGAAAATCCTGGCGTTGGGCAGGTGGATCGCCAGGTTGATGGCAATAGCCCCACTGCCGGTACCAACATCGGCGATAACCAGGTCAACGGACTCCATGCCCATCATAGCCATGAACAGGGCGTGCTCTACCAGGCCTTCTGTCTCCGGGCGCGGTATCAGCACTGCAGGAGTCAGGACCACATTGATGCCGTAGAACTCGCGCATGCCCATGATGTAAGCCAACGGTTCACGCTGGTACCGGCGTGCCAGCAGAGCGTCCAACGACTCTTGCTGCAGGGCTGAGACTTCGGTCTCCTGCTCAGCGAAGATGCTCTGGCGGGGCATCCGCATCACGTTCATCACCAGCACCTCGGCCTCAAGACGAGCATCGGGTATGCCGACCTCTTCCAGCTTACGATGGGTATCTTGAATGACGGTACGTAGTACGGTCATGGGCGTAGTTATATCCTCTTGGTGTGTGAGAGTTTCTGGCCAGCATTGATCATAGAAGCGTTGATTATAGAAACGTTTACCAAGGAAGCGTTTACTAGGGAAGCGTTTACGAGGGAAATGACGGCGATAAGAAAACGCCTTTGCAGGCCTTAGGCGGTCGCCTCGGCCAGCAGACGTTCTTCTTCCCAGGCGCTGAGGCGGTCGAACATGTCTTCCAGACCGCCGTCCATGAGCCGGGGTATGTCATGGAAGTTGGCATTGCTGCGGTGGTCGGTGATCCGGTCCTGAGGGTAATTGTAGGTGCGAATCTTATCGGAGCGTTCCGCGCCACTCACCTGAGAGCGACGAGTCTCGCTGAGATCGGCCTCTTTTCGTAGCCGGTCGGCCTCGAATAAACGGGACCGAAGCATGGTCATCGCACGCTGTTTGTTCTTGTGCTGCGAGCGTTCGTCCTGACAGACCACGGTAAGCCCCGATGGTTCATGGACGATCCGCACGGCCGTGGCCACTTTGTTAACGTTCTGGCCACCATGTCCGCCGGCGTGGAAGATGTCGATGCGAAGCTCGTTGGGGTCGACCTTAACCTCGACCTCATCGACCACCGGCAACACCACCACCGTGGCTGTTGAGGTGTGTATCCGGCCCTGGGTCTCAGTGTTGGGTATCCGTTGGACCCGGTGCACGCCGCTCTCAAATTTCATGCGGCTGAACACGCCTTTGCCCTGTATCTCAAATACGATCTTGTTGAACCCACCAACTTCAGTGGCGTTGGACTCCATAATCTCGACGTTCCAGCCTTGGTTCACGGAATACCGGGAATAGGCGCGGTAGAGATCGGCGGCAAAGATACCGGCTTCGGCCCCGCCGGTCCCCGCCCGGATCTCCATGATCACGTCCCGTTCGTCGTTGGGGTCTTTGGGCAGCAGCGCCAAGCGGAGCGCTTGGGTCAATTCAACCAGCTTGTTCTGAGTGCCGCCCAGTTCTTCCTTGGCCATCTCGACAAGTTCCGCCTCGGAAGCCTCGCGAATGATGGATTCAAGGTCGTCAATCTCGCCGACGATACTCTTATATTGGCTACCGATCTTGACGAGGTTTTCCAGCGATGCCCGTTCTTTAGCTAGCGCCTGGATGCGATCGAAATTGGCCGCAACTTCAGGGTCTCCCATAGATTCTTCAATCTCGTGGTAGCGGGCAATCACCGGGTCTAATTTGTCGAGCATTGTTGCCATTATTAAGTCTTTTCTTGATATTCAATCAGCTAGATTATAGCCAGAATAGCTGTGTCGAATACCGCAATATTGAAGCCATTTTAACCTAGGAATCCAGGAGAAACAAGCTGGATAACGTTGATTCACTAGAGGAGCGAACTCTAGCGAGACATGGCCTTTGGCCTTAGGACGAATGGAAATCCGGCTATGTTGCCGGACCTCTCTTAACTCCCCAATGGACGGCTACGGTCCCAAAACCAAGACGGAGGTACCCCACGTCAGCGAGTCCCAAACCTGACAGCATCTCCGCCAATCGTCCGGCTTCTAGAAAATGATCAACCGACCGGGGTAGGTACGAGTAAGCGGTTCCATCGCCCGTGACCAATCGGCCGATAAGCGGGACCAGCCCGTGGAAGATGGGCCGGAAGAGGGATGACCGCAACCCGGGCTTCATCGGTGAGAGCTCTAATATCGCCACCCGTCCACCTGGGCGAATCACGCGGACCATCTCGGACAGGGCTTTCTCGACGTCGGGCATATTCCTGAGGCTGAAGCCAGCGGTGGCGCAGGCAAAACTGTCATCGGCAAAGGGTAGAGAAAGTGCATCGCCAGCGATCATTGTGACCGAGTCGCCCATCCCTCGTGCCGCTGCCTTGGCGCTGCCCCTAGTGACCATACTCTGCAGCAGGTCCAGGCCGACAGCATGTTCGATCCCCGGCCTGCGCGCCAACTCGAGAGCTAGGTCCCCGGTCCCGCTGGATACGTCGATGGCATTTCCGCTCAGCCCTTGGGTAGCCAAAGCTGCTGTGTAACGCTTCCAGCGGCGGTGCATGCCCAGCGTCATCAGGTCGTTCATCAGGTCGTAACGGCCCGATATTCGAGAGAAGAGGTCGGCTACGTATCGTTGTTTTTCGGCGCCTTTTAATTCAGCCATATTGGGGGAGGATCAAGCGTCGGGGCCTTGATATTGCATCTCACCAGGCATGGTACGGTCCAAGCCAAGGGCCACGAATATGCGAGCCACCACGAAATCTACGATGTCGCTGATTCCCTGGGGTTTGAGATAAAAGGCCGGCTCCGGAGGGACTACTATGGCGCCCATGCGGCTGAGGGTCAGCATGTTCTCGAGGTGGATGCTGTGCAGCGGGGTCTCCCTGGGCACCAGCACCAGAGGCCGCCGTTCTTTGAGACAGACATCCGCGCTGCGCAATAGCAGGTTGCCGGAGAGCCCGTTGGCCAGGGACGCGATGCTGTTCATGCTGGCCGGGACGATCACCATGCCCGCGGTGGGGTAGGTGCCACTGGCCACCGGCGCTCTCAGCTCATTTATCGGGTAATGGACGAATGACGGGTGTTCCTGCCATTCCACCAGCGTTTCGTTGAAATTCTCTCCCAGCTCTTCCTGCCAGACCATGCGGCCCGGATTGGAACAGAGCGCCACCGTGGGTATGTCACGGCGCAACAGCTCATCCACCGTTGCCCTGGCCATCACGGCCCCGCTGGCTCCAGTGATACCGACCACCACTGGGTTGGAATTCACAGAGGTCATAGCGCCACGCCCAGTATGGTGAAGACCAGCAGCACCATAGAGATCACGCTGTTGTACTGGAAGAGCGGCGAACGCAATTTGGACAGGTCGTCCGGCTTGAGCAGTCCGTTCTCAAAGGCCAGAAGGCTGACTGCAATGGCCCAACCGATGAAGTAGTAGAAAGACAGGTCCATCCAAAAGCCCAGGGCCAATAACGCAGCGGCGGCGGCAGTGTGCATGACCTTGGTCGTCCGCAGCGCAGCAGCGATCCCGAAGCGTTTGGGGAATGAATTCACGCCGTATTTCCGGTCGAAGTCTAAATCCGCGCAGCCGTAGACGATGTCAAAGCCACCGGCCCAGAGCGCAACCACCACCGAGATCAGCACTGGTTCTGGGTCGAGACGTCCTGTAACTGCGATCCAGGCGGCAGACGGAGATATGGCCAGCGCCCAGCCCAAGAAGAAGTGGCACGCCCAGGTGTAGTACTTGGCGAAGGAATACATGACGACGTACGCCGCAGCCACCGGCGCGAGAGCGAGGGCCAAACCGTTCAGTTGCCACGCCGCGTAGAAGAATACCCCGGTGCCGACAACCATCAACCCAAAAACCTCAAACGGTTTCAATTTACCCGTGGGAAGGTGACGGCCGGCTGTCCGTGGATTGTGTACGTCTTCTTTTCGGTGGAGGAACCGGTTGGCGGCCATACCGAGTGTCCTGACCCCGGTTAAGGCCACGGTGATCCAGATGAAAACGCTCCAACCGGGCCATCCGTCGGCGGCCAGTATCATGCCCATGAAGCAAAATGGCAGGGCGTAGAGCGACTCCCAGATCCGAATGGTGCTGAGGTAACGTGGAATCCTTGTAGCGATGATTCCAGCGGGGGTTGTTATGGCGTTGGCGGCCGACATGTTCAGTATCTTCTCACATCACCATGGAGTGCGCGGTGGTGATGTTATTCCGGTTTTCGCTGACGGTTAGGAGATGCCGTATTCGTTCCACTTCCGGTCGACCAGGTCTTTTACCGCCGGGTCCATGATGATGTCCGGGGGCCATTCCCGCCGCCGGCCGCCCTCTTCAGGGACTTTGATGGTGGCGTCGATGCCGACCTTGCCGCCGAATTTGGGCGTCGCTGAGCCGATATCCAGGTCGTCGATCGGGCCATCGGAGAAAACGAAGTCACGGGACGGGTCGATGTTGTTGGTCACCCGCCAAGCGACCTCCGACATGTTGTGGACGTCTACGTTGTGGTCCACCACTATGATGGTCTTTACCAGGCTCATCAGACCCAGCCCCCAGAGTCCGTGCATCACCTTGCGGCCGTGGCCTGGGAACTCTTTCTTGATCGATACGATGACCAGGTTGGTGAACGAGCCCTCGGCCGGCATGTTGATATCAACGACCTCGGGCAGGATCAATTTCATTAAAGGCAGGAATATCCGTTCGGTCACCTTGCCCATGTAAAAGTCTTCCATGGGCGGCCGGCCCACGATGGCGGCCGGGTAGATGGGGTCTTTCCGGTGGGTGATACAGGTGATGTGGAAGACCGGGTAGGGGTCTTCCATAGAATAGTATCCGGTGTGATCGCCGAAGGGGCCTTCGTCACGTTCTTCGCCCGGGGTCACGTAGCCTTCCAGCACGATCTCCGCCTGCGCCGGGACCATCAGGTCGCTGGTCTTGGCTTTGACCAGGTCCACACCTTCTTCCCGTAGAAACCCGGCCACAGCCATCTCGTCCATGTCCGGCGGCAGTGGCGCTGATCCTGTCCAGATAGTGGCTGGATCACCGCCCAGGGCAACCGCAACGTCCATTCTGACCAGGCCCAGTTCGTGGCTCATGCGGTAGTGGTGCGTGCCAACTTTATGGGTCTGCCAATGCATGCCGGTGGTCTGCTTGTCGTAGACCTGCATCCGATAGGTACCGTAGTTCTGGATGCCGGTCACCGGGTCTTTGGTAATGACCAGCGGCAGGGTTACGAACTGTCCGCCGTCCAGAGGCCAGCATTTCAGCACCGGGAACTTGTAGAGATCGACGTCGTCCCCCTGCAGCACTATCTCCTGGCAGGGCGCGCTGTTCACTGTCTTGGCCTGGTAAGAACCCATGTTCACCAGCTTGCCCAGGGTGCGGAGTTTATTCAGCAGGCCTTTGGGAGGGCCGTGCATCAGGTCCAAAACTCCTTCTACCCGGCCGACCAGTTCGTCCAGACTATCCACGCCAAGAGCCCAGGCTGTCCGCTGGAAAGACCCGTACATATTTATGATCACAGGAGTGTCGAACCCGGTGACGTTCTCAAATAACAGGGCAGGGCCACCGGACTTAATAACCCGGTCGGCGATCTCCGTGATTTCCAACTCATGGTTGACCGGCGTAGTGATACGGCGCAGCTCACCCTTCTCTTCCAGAAAGTTTATGAACTCTCGCAGGTCTTTAAATTTCATATCCAGCGTATCTGACAGGCTTCAAATAGTTCAGTTGGCACGGTGACATTGTAGCTGTTGGAAAGTCATGGCTTCAATCTAATGAGCAACCTAACTCTGCCGGTAGGCTTTAGCTGTCAGTGAGATGACGAGATAAATCCCCTCCCCCATCGTTCCGCAGAAGAATGGGGGAGGATTAGGTCCGACTAAGTCGAGACTCTCAACGTAGTCGGAGGTGGGAGCAACGGTTCTCAGTAAGCCAAATTATTGCCGCCAGTCGTGTTTGCCTGGATTCCGGCCTTCGCCGGAATGACTAATAGTTAAGCCTGGCTGCCGGCAAACAAAAAACAGGGCTGGCACTCGCCAGCCCTGTTTAAGATTCACCCTTGTCCAGTCTGGTTTAAAAACTGGATGACGACTCGGTGCGCATCTTGCTGAAGCAATCGCTGCAGTACACCGGCCTGTCGCCGCGGGGTCGGAAAGGCACCATGGCATCATTGCCGCACTCGGCGCAATTGATCGGATACATCTCCTTGGGGCCGTCTTGGTACATCCCAGCAGACCGTTGCTCGGAGCGTCGAACAGCCCGGCAGCTACGACAGCGCTTGGGCTCGTTGCCGAATCCTCTTGCCTGGAAAAATTCCTGTTCACCCGCCGTAAAGATAAATTCCCCACCGCACTCCACACAATTTAAAGTCTTGTCTGACAATGCCACTGAACCACCTCCTGGATATTCTCCCCTATTTGGCTCCCCCGGGCATTTTGTGCTGGTTAGAATCCACCCACCCTCCTGGAGGGTTTTGGTAATCTGTCCAGCCTGACCCTAGATTTGCTTGGGGCACATTATACCTATTAGGAACGGGGTTGCAACCGATTTTTGCGCCTATCCTTAAATGCGTTGGCAAGGGTAATCCAATATTGTATTTGCAAATAGTAGACGGAATCCGTCAGCACGGTGACCGGTAAGGAACCACGGTTTCGCGGCGGTTGGCGGTGTTCCATTGTTGACATAAACGAAACGTTCAACTGGTTTTTACATCAACGGCAGACGTGGCAAACACCGGACTTATCGAATACCTGGAATTTCTCGAAATTACAACGGTTGCTGGTCAACCGGAAGGTCAGAACGGGGGCCTTGACCCTCGTCGACCAAGAAACACGACGACGCCTTGAAGACGGCCCACAACTGCTGCCCGGTCTGGATACCCATCTCCTCCAACGCCGCACCGGTGATGTGACAACGCATCGGCTGGCCGCAGTCCAACGTCACCGCGTAACCAGGTGGCCGGGACTCGATTGAGATGACGTGGCCGGGAAGCCGGTTGCGGGCCGAGGAACCGGAGAGGTCTTCTTTGGCCAAGATGATGTCTGACGCCCTGATAGCGACGGTAACCCGGTCTTGTTGTCCTTCCGGGGTGGAGTTTCCGGTGATGTGCGCGTCCAACGGCACCTCTAGCTGTAGACCGGGGCCGATACAGGTCATCGTCCCGTCCCGAGGATTTCTCTCGTGCACTATGAGGTCGAAGAGGTTTTCGACTCCCACCAGCCGGGCCACACGGCCTTGGCCCGGTTGTCCTAGGACTTCCAATGGGTCGCCCGTAACCAGCGTGCGGCCTTCATCGATGACTTGGACCGAGTCTCCCAGCGCCAAGGCCTCTTCCCGGTCGTGGGTCACCAACATCACCGGCACCGGCGACTGTACCAACATCGCCCTGATCTCCCGCCGCAGGGTCCGCCGCAGTTCCGCGTCCAACGATGCGAACGGTTCATCCAACAACAACATGGCCGGTTCGGGCGCCAATGCCCTGGCCAAGGCTACCCTTTGTTGCTGACCGCCAGAGAGCTCCCAGGGATACCGGTCAGCCAGGCCATCCAGTTGGAAAAGGTCAGAAAGGTTGGTGACGCGTTTTTTCGCAGCTGAAGAATTACGGTCTTCGAGTCCAAATGCGATGTTGCCTGCAACCGTGAGGTGGGGGAAAAGATTGTATTGCTGGGTGAGGTAACCAAGCTTCCGTTCGTGGGTGGGAACCCAGACCTGATCTTGGCTGTCATAAACCACCCGTCCGCCAACTTCCACATGGCCGGCCACCGGGTGCAGGAGTCCGGCGATCGCCCTGAGGGTGCTCGATTTACCGGCGCCGGACGGGCCGAACAACACCAAGACCTCGCCGGGGGCGACCTCCCATTCTGTTTCCAGGTTGAAGTTACCCAAGCGGCATTGGACCCAGCCCCTGGCCGTCGCCTCATGCGCCGGTTGGGCGGTCATCGGCTCTGCCACCTTCGCCGGGTGAGCAGACCCAGGAGCACCAGTACAACGATAGAACCGGCCAACAGCATCACCGACAGGGCTAATGCGCCGTCCAGGCTCGTCTCCATGGCCGACATTATCGCCAGAGGCATGGTCTGGGTCTCGCCGGTCAGATTCCCGGCGAACATCATGGTCGCTCCGAATTCGGAGAGCGCCCGGGCCCAAGCCAGACCCAGCCCAGTGAGCATGGCCGGACTCGCTAACGGCAGCGTCACCCTGAAGAAGGTTCGCCACGGCGAAACACCCAAGGTCTGGGCGATGTCTTCATAGTCCTTGGGTACAGCCTGGAAACCCAATTTGGCCGAACGGATAAAGAACGGCGAGGCGACAAATATCTGTGCGAATACCACGGCCATTGTCGTGAATGGGATCGTGATTCCGACACTTTCTAGCGGCGGCCCAATCAGCCCATTTCGACCGAAGGCCATCAACATGGCGACACCGGCCACCACCGGCGGCAGTATCAGAGGGAGTTCCACCAGGCTGTCCACCACCCTGGCCCACAGGCTTTCGCTCCGTGCCAGCAGGTAGGCAAAAGGGGTGCCCAAGACCACCACCACGGCCATGCTTATGACGCTGGTTATCAGGGATAACCTGAGGGCTGTCAGGGCAGAGTCACTTGTGATCGCGCCTAGGAAATCGCTCTGCTGCGCAGCCCGGACCAACAGCGCGACCACCGGTAGACCGATAAAGAGCACGAATAGGAGTGCGCCACCAGTGCCCAATATGCCGGCAGGGTGGTTTGCGGCTCGGATCATGGCGAGCCAAACCCATGCTTGCCGAGGATACTCTGACCTTCTTCAGACAAGACGAACTCGACGAATGCCTGGGCTAATTCTTTGTCGGCCGCACTCTCTAAAACAACGATCGGATACCGGGCGCTCACATTAAGCTCTGGCGGGAGGGCAAACACCGTGATGTCACCCTCTGCTTGGGCCGCCGCAGCATCGGTCTGGTAAACGATCCCGGCGTCCACTTCGCCCAGTACGACTTTCTGGGCCACGTTCCTGACGTTAGGTTCCTCAGAAACCAGGTTCGACAAGACATCTGTTTCGAACTGGCTGCCTAACCCCAATGCTTTATCCTGCGCAAGTAACTTTAATAGTTGCCGAGAGTATCCGCCTGCCGGGACATTGCTTTGGGCCAGCACCAGCCGGACTCCTGGAAGCGCCAGTCCGGGGATGTCAGTCACTGGGCCATCGGTCATTGAAATCACCACCAACGTATTCGATGCGAAATTCTGAGGCAATCCCGATATCAAATCTTCTTTCATAAGCGGGTCGATTTGAAGATGGTCCGCTGAGGCGAAAACGCCTGCTTTGGCCCCTAATTCCAATTGAGAACGCAACCGTTGGCTGCCGCCAAAGTCCAACGCCACCTCAACCCCGGGGGTCGCGGCCTCGAAGGCTTGACCGATCTCTTTGAAAGCCTCGGTCAAGGAAGATGCGGCCATTACCCGGAGGGTGACACCAGGGTTTCCGCCGCAGGAAACTGCTACGAATAACAAGGCTGCGAGTAGGTATTTGGCCTGCGCAATCGGGGGTGTTGGATGGGTCGAGTTGAACATATTTCAGAATGGCCGATTGTAAAGTAAACTTGATATTTTATCAAGGTTATTGTACTTTTATGGCATGCCTCGCAATAGTAGTAACCTCCAAAATAACCTGAAGCAGGCCCGTACCAAGGTCGGTCTCACACAGGGAGAACTGGCCGGACAGGCCGGTATCAGCCGTCAGGCCTACTCATCTCTAGAGTCAGGCTCCGCCAACCCGTCCACCGAGATTGCATTGCGACTGGCCCAGACTTTGAAAGAAAGGGTGGAGTCGTTATTCTTTCTGCCGGACCAACCTCCAGTTATCGTTACAGCGGAGTTGGTCACGACATCTACAGCGGAGACTTCCCCTCAGGACTCAGTTCAACGGGCACGGTTGTTCCGTGTTGGCGACAAGATGTTCGCCCGGCCATTGGCTGGGGCCGACAACACCCGCCACGCCGTGGTCACCGCGGAGGGCCTGATAGTTTCCGGCGGGTCTTTCGGCGGGTCTTTCGACGGGTCTGCTGGCGGGTCCTCTGGCGAATCCACCGGCAGAACCTCTGGCGAGGCTCCTGGCGAACAGGGGCGGCGGGTCAGTGTGCAGCCGTTCGACCCGGAGGAAGTAGAGTCTCCTACCCTGGC
>Ga0209089_10000045_pt1 | contig 111586 bp, 90 predicted proteins | sample ArcticOcean_MG_C_FD_187431 | JGI IMG/M metagenome (GOLD analysis project Ga0209089, IMG submission 187431) | Marine microbial communities from western Arctic Ocean - ArcticOcean_MG_CB2_150 (SPAdes) (version 2) | ecosystem: Environmental > Aquatic > Marine > Oceanic | place: Arctic Ocean...
ATGTCAGCCAGGGGCGACTGGAGTGCCTGGCCGCCGAATCGCGGCTCGGATTGCGAACCGTTCACCTGCTGACTCATCGCCTTGCCGACACAGCTGGCAGTTCGTTTCGCACAACTGTTCGTCTCGGCATCGCCAATCCGGCTGGCAAGAGGATCAGTCGTTCATCGGTCGCCGGTTTCCTGGTTGGCGTGGGCGGTGCCACGATGGATTATCGAGCTGCTGCTCTGGTGCACCAGTTCCGGGGTCCCGGGGCAGGAATTCTGGCCGCCGTGCGAACTGACGGTTCTGTCTTTTTCCAGGATTACGAAAAGCCCGGCTTCCTGGGCATCCGCGAACGGCCCTCCGGAACGCTCTCTCGCGACGGCTGGAAAGTTGTGCGAGCTGACAGTACCGAGGCTGGTAATCCGGCGGCCAACGTGCTGGATGGCAACCCGGCAACTGTCTGGCATACCGAGTGGAAGCTCAAGAAGCCTCCGCATCCACACGAGATCGTGATTGACATGGGAGCGGTTCGCGATCTGGCGGGCTTTGCCTACCTGCCGCGACCAGAAAACGCAGCTGGACGAATCGATCGATATGAGTTTTACCTGAGCAACGATCCTCGCGACTGGGGGCAGCCGATAGCGAGTGGCCGTTTGCCTAACGAGGGAAAATTACAGCGGATCCGCTTTGAGCGAACAACGGGGCGCTATTTCAAGCTGGTTGCACTCTCGGCGCACCTCGAGCGGCCCAGTACTACGGTGGCGGAACTGTATGCTCTGTCGGATAAGACCGAGCAGCCGGCGCCTGTTGGAAATGATACAGGGCGATTGGCCGGTATCAGCCTGCAACTGGAGGCAACTCCTCTGGAGGATGGCAACTACCAGTTGCAACTGGAGAGTGTCGGTGCCGACGGCAATCCGCTGGGAACCGCCTCGATGATCGTGCCGGCATCGCGACTGGTGGGTAATGTCGCGCTGGCGTCCCATCCGGGCCAGGTGGTGGGTGAGCGAGTCGGCGGCCGCTACTGGTTCCAGGACTGGCAGCTGACGGGGGACCGCTTGGATGTCGATCCGGAGCGGATGCTGGGTCCCATCGTGGCGACGCAATATACACTCAGTCGCGGGACGCTCAAGTTGACTGCCCAGCTGGTGCCGCTGGGTGAAAAAGATACGGCATCCGTCCAGTTACAGTTACAGCAGGAGGGAGCCTGGGAGCAGGTGGCTGAGGCGACTATCATCCGACCAGGTTTTACAGCTCCCTTGCGAGTTGACGATTGGTCAGCGGACAAGGATGTACCCTACCGGGTTGTTTACCAGCTGATGTCCAGCGATGGAATGACGCAGCCCTATTCCTGGGAGGGCATTATTCGCAAGGATCCGGTCGATAAGCCGACCATCGTGGTGGCAGGGTTCACCGGCAACCACAATAACTCGCACCTGATTTCCCGCCAGCCTTTTGATTGGACCACGGGAATCTGGTTTCCTCACGATGATGTGGTGGGACATGTAGCACAGCACAAGCCGGATATCCTGTTCTTCTCCGGCGACCAGGTCTACGAGGGCCGCAGTCCAACTTTTGCTGACCGAGATCACATCAAGCAGGACTATCTCTACAAGTGGTTCCTCTGGTGCTGGGCCTACCGCGGGCTGACGCGAAATACCCCCTGCGTGACGATTCCGGATGATCATGATGTCTACCAGGGCAACCTCTGGGGTGAGGGGGGCAGGCCGATTCACCAGGATCACTTCGGTGGCTATGTCCATCCGGCCGATTTTGTCCAGATGGTCGAGCGGACGCAGACCAGCCACCTGCCGGATCCCTACGATCCCGAACCGGCGATGCAGGGGATCAAGCCGTACTACACGTCACTGGTCTACGGCCGGATTGGGTTTGCCGTGCTGGAAGACAGGAAATTCAAGTCTGGCTGTGCTGGTCGATTGCCGCCAACCGGTACGGCGAGGCCGGACCACATTAACAATCCTGAGTTTGACGTTCGCCGCGCAGACATTGAGGGAGTTCAGTTACTGGGGCCCAGGCAACTTGAATTCCTCGCCGACTGGGGAAAAAACTGGCAGGGGACAGACATGAAAATGGCCCTCTCGCAGACCATCTTTGCCGGCATGGCGACCCATCACGGTCCCAACCTGGATTATCTGATCGCCGACCTCGACAGCAACGGCTGGCCCCAGTCGGGTCGCAACAGGGCGCTGGATGCCCTCCGCCGCTGCTTTGCATTTCACCTGGCAGGCGATCAGCACCTGGCCACAATTGTGCAGCATGGTCTCGATCAGCATGGCGACGGTCCCTGGTCGTTTTGTGTGCCCTCGATTGCAAACTTTTACCCACGCAAGTGGTCGCCGCTGGTTGAGGGAGCGAACCGGCCGGCGGGAGCTCCTTCATGGCAGGGGGAACACCGCGACGGACTGGGTAATCTGGTCACGGTCTATGCGGCCACGAACCCGGGCGAGGACCTGGGTCATGAACCGCGGGCCCTGCACAACGGCATGCCGGGCTACGGGATCGTACGACTCAACAAACAGCAGCGGACGATCACGATGGAATGCTGGCCGCGGTTTGCTGATCCTGAGAATCCGGACCATCGCCCCTACCCAGGATGGCCCCGCACGATCAGCCAGCAGGATAACTATGCTCGCCAGGCAGTGGCCTACCTGCCGCGAATCACCACGAATGTCGACGATCCGGTGATCCAGGTCATCAACCAGGCGACCGGCGAGACGGAATATACCTTGAGGATCCGTGGCCGTGAATTTCGACCGCGCGTGTTTGCCAAGGGAAAATACACCCTGGTCGTCAGCCGCCCGGACCAGCAGCAGTTCGTTGAACTGCGGGATGTGGCCAGCATCGAGCGGGATGACAAGGCCACGCTGAATATCACGGTCTTCAAGTAGACGGTTGGTTAGGGCGAGTCAGCTGGTGTGGTCGGGATACGGTCGTCCCGGTTGAACAAGTTCAGCAACTGTTGCGGTTCAATAGGCAGCTGGATCGGCTTCACACTGCCGTCAGCAAATAATACGACGACAGAATCTCCCAGCTCACCAAGACTGCCGATCGGATCCGCTGGATCGATTTGCAGGTCGGCTGGACTTGTCCAGGGAACCCCTTTGTCGGCTGACGCCATCAGGACCAGGACTGTACTGCTGGTGCCGTCGGCAATGTGATTTTGTGTGAGTTCCGTTGTTGCGCCAAGAATCGACCTCTCGGATACAGGGGCAAGAAAGTTGGTTATTCCGGGGGGGAGTTCCTGGGCGTGATCCACGTAGGGAAAGGGCATCTTCTCGAGCAGGGTCAGATTGTGCTCGCTGTCCCATGGTTCATCGAGGTGGAACTGGTTGTACAGTTCTTCCTGGTCGAGGAACGGTAAGATGTGTACCCGCCAGCTCAATAGTGGCTTGCCATCCTTGAACTGGATCCGCTCACCCTCGCCCACCGGGTACTTCTCGTTGGTGACGAGGTAGTTCATGATGCCCAAGCCGATCTGCTTGAGGTTGTTCATGTTGGAGAGATTTGCGGCGCTGGACCTGGCCGATCCGAGAGAATCCTGCAACAGGCCAACTCCAGCTTCGAGTGCTTCTTCGGGCAGTGCAACCGTGACTGTTGTGGTCAGGCCGGTTCGCTCCACATCGAAAGCCTTGAGCAGATTTTCAGCAAGCTCCATACCTGCCACGGCGACAGGGTCGGCATTGGGATCCATGGCAAGTTGCTTCTTGAGCTCGGGCACCATCAACTCGAGCAGCGAGATGACTGAGCTAATGGCAATCTGAGCTGTTATTGCAGTTGTCCGGCTTTTGGCATTCAATTCGAGTTGCAGCTGCGGGTCAGAACTGACTCGCAGGTTGAGCGTGGCGGTAGCGAGGTTGTTCGGCAAGGAGGTGAGCGCCGCCATCTGAGGAAGGATACTCTCTTTCAGGCCGTCCATGATTCCCTCCGGCAGGACCCCGGGAGTTGCCGTCACGATCAGATCGTTGTCGAGGCTGACGGTAGAAAGAGCGATGGCTAGCGGGCTACTTCCATCGGCAGCGATCATCTTCAGCAGAAGTTCCTGCCGGGAAATCACCAGCGTCTGGTCATCCATCAGACAAATGCAGTCCGGCACTGCTGGTACCGTTTCGGCCTTGTTGATCAGGCAGCTCTTGCCTTCCAGCTGTTGCTCCTGCCAGTCGCCGGGAATCCGGCTGATCAGCTGGGTTCTGATATCTGTCAGTACGGCATCGGCTCGAAACTGCACGATGATGGCGAAATTGAAGACCGGTTCTGCAGCGACGAATTCCTGCGCGATTTCACCGCCAGACGGGCCGGATGCTTGTCCGTCAATCGCCGGCAGCGGTGGCGGTCGGGATGTCTGGTCTGCAGGGAAAAACGAGAGGCTTTCCGAAAGGATGATCATTCTCTCGATCTGCGCGAGCGGGAAGCCGGTCTCATTTTCAATTTCTTCCAAGGGAGTATCAATCGACTCTAAGACGGTCCCTACCAGTTGGGACTTGAGCAATTGCTGGACTTGTAGAACTGCTGCAATCTGGAAACCGTCGGCCACCAGGTCGGCTGGCAGCGAGTTTTTCTGGCTGGGGTCCACCACCGGGGCCGGCTCATCGGCATCGATCGGATCTCTGTTGACATGGGAACCTCCTGGTATCGATTCCATCGAGGTGTCGATCGGGCCATTGGGATCCTGCCCCTCCCGCGGCGCGACAAGCTTGAAGCGGTCAATCGATGGCTCAGAGTAAATGACGCCAGAGAGCAGGTAGACCAGTCCGGCGACGCAGGCCAGCGAAACTGGAATGACAATGGCATACGTTTTCATGACGGAAATTTCTTAAAACCACGCATTGGTCTGTTTGGAATAGAGACCTTGCGGCTGGCTGGCTGTCTTGAAACGGGCCGGGGAGCAGCGCTAGGTTGTAATCTCGAAGCCTTTCCGCTGTTCGCGGCTGACCATCGAATTGGCCTGCTCGTCACCAGGGAATTCTTCTTTCTTGGGATCCCACTCGAGCTTGCGGTTCAGCAGCATGGCAATGTTAGCCAGGTGACAAACGCTCACGCTTCGGTGGTGAGTGAAAACATCAGAGATAGGCTGTTTGCGACTCTTGACGCTGGCGAAGAAGTTCACCATGTGTGGTTGTGGCTTACCGCCGTAGAGCTTGGTAACTTCCGTCGCCAGCCACTCCTGTTCGGATTTACTGCCGGCAATATCCTCAACCGGTTTGCCCGTCAGGCTTCCGCGGTTGACGCGGATCTTACCCAACTCACCCTCGATGACCAGCTCGTTGGCTCCACTGGTCAGTCGAATCTGATGACCGTTGGCAAAGGTGGAATTGACATCGAACGAATGGGCCACGTTGTAGCAGTTAGGCTGGGTGTTGAAGACGCCCTTGCCTTCAATTGTCGTCGGGCCGGTGTCGCCGAGGCCCAGGGCCCACATGGCAATATCGGTATGATGGACACCCCAGTCCGTGACCTGGCCGCCGGAGTACTCCATCCACCAGCGGAATTGGTAATGAGACCGTTCCTTGATGTAGTCGGTGTCGGGAGCCTGTCCCAGCCACATATTCCAGTCCAGGTTATCCGGCGCGGCGCTGGCGCTGAATGGCCCGCCCTTCTGAGCAGTTCCAACGGAGGAAATCGCCTTGAGGTTCTTACCCAGTCGGCCACTGCGGGCGATCACTGCGGCGCGGATAAAGTTCGCGCCATATTCACTTCGCTGCTGCGTACCAACCTGGAAGACACGGCCGGTTTTCTTCACAACCTTGCCGATTTGCTGACCTTCCTTGATGGTCAGGGTAAGCGGCTTTTCACAGTAGACATCCTTGCCCGCCTGCATGGCATCGATTGCGATCTTGGTGTGCCAGTGATCCGGTGTCCCGATCGTGACAACATCCACCTCTTTGATGTCCAGGATGTCGCGATAATCGCTGAATGTCTTGCATGACTCGCCATATTTCCTGGCGAAGCCAGCTGCCCGATTTGAATCGACATCGCAACAGGCGACCATATTACCAAGCTGGCCTGCCTGGTGACCTACCGCCGATCCGCGACCGCCATTCCCGATAGCTGCCACGGTCAGCTTGTCATTTGCAGACTTGTTTTGCTGGGAAAACAAGTCGACCTCGCTGGCAAAGTAAGGCACTGCCGCCAGGGCACCGAGTTGAGCTGATGTCTGCAGGAACTGGCGCCGGTCGGTTGTGCGATGAGTCATGACTTCAGATTCCTCGATAAGAAAGGTGGCCGCTTGCTGTGTATAGGCTTAAGGGAGTGCCGTTTCGCGCCAGGTTGTTGCTGAGCGCACCACAACAGAACGCGCATTATTGTAGCTCAATTCTCACCGCATGCATTGTTTGCCCGCTCCTCGCTGATCGCCCGTTGGAGGGCGGACTGGATGCGGTCGGTGGCGGCCTGGATAAGTCCCGGGTGAAGTCCCAGCGGCTCGCTGACCACATAGGAAACGCCGGGGTGTTTTGAGGCAGCTTGTGCTGCCAGAGCTGGAATATGCTCGCGCCAGTGGCGACCGGGTCCCAGGAACCAGGGGTGAATGACGAGGTAACAGGCTCCGCGGTCGAGGCAGCGATCCATCGCAGTCTGCATGTCCGGCTGGGCAATTTCCATGTGTGCCGGCTCCACGATCTGAAAGCTACCTTCCGCTTCCAGCAGTCGTACCACATCCAGTAATTGCCGGTTGCTTTCCTCCCGGCGGGATCCATGATCAATCACGATCAGACCCAGTTTATCTGCCGGAGCATCTGGCGGAATTCGGCCATGGCATGCGAGGGGGACGCTGGTCACGGTTTCTCTCCCATGTTTGCACCCTTGCTGCATGTTATGATTGGCTCACGTTGATCTATTATAGACAGCCCCCGCTGCTGCGGCAGGCGTGCTGGTATCGGTCGAGTGAACGCTGAGCATGATATCCGCGAGCCAGATCCAGGTTATTTTTCGAGATCAGCAGGCGGCTGTCCTGGACCAACTGGATCTCCAGGTCGAGCGAGGTGAATTTGTCACCGTGCTGGGTCCTTCCGGGTGTGGCAAGTCCACTCTGCTGCGGCTGATCGCCGGCCTGCAGCCTCTCACTTCAGGCAGGCTGGAGGTGGGAGAGTCGGAACAACCTCCGCAACTCGGCTTTGTCTTTCAGGACCCCACGCTCCTGCCCTGGCGCACTGTACTGGACAACATCCGCCTGCCACTGGAACTGCAGCAACTGCCGCTTGAACAGCAACTGCAGGCCGCTCGCCAGAGCTTGCAGCTGATTGGCTTGAGCGACGACGATGCAACCAAGTACCCGCGGATGCTCTCCGGTGGCATGCGAATGCGCGTCTCACTGGCTCGTTCACTGGTGACGGAACCTGACCTGTTGTTGTTGGACGAGCCATTTGCTGCCCTCGATGACATACTTCGCCAGCAACTCAACGAGGAACTGCTGGCAGTCTGGCAGCAGCGGCAACAGACAATTGTGTTTGTCACGCATAACGTCAGCGAGGCTGTCTTCCTTAGTCAGCGAGTCTGTCTGATGCAGTCGAATCCCGGCCTGGTTGTTGACGAAGTGGAGATTCCTTTCCCTTATCCCCGTGAATCGGCCTTGCGCGGCGAGCCCGAATTTGGGGCCATGGTCCAGCAGGTTTCGGATCGACTCAGGGAGCTGGTGACATGAGTGCCGGGAGACAACGCTGGAAATCGAACCTGCTACCGCCCCTGCTGCTGCTCGTGGTGACCCTTCTCGCCTGGCAACTGCTGGTCTGGCTGCTGGATGTGAAACCCTACGTGCTGCCAGCTCCTGGCTCGGTAGCCAGGGCAGCTATCCGCGAATACAGGGACCTGCTGGCCGCTGTCTGGCTGACTGGCAAAGCGGCCGGGCTGGGATTGCTGATCAGCATCTGCCTGGGGACCGTGACGGCGCTCCTGTTTAGCCAATCACAGTTGATCCGCCGCAGCTTTTATCCCTATGCAATTGCCCTGCAGACCGTACCCATTGTGGCAATCGCTCCGTTGATCGTGATCTGGTTCGAAGAGGGTTTTCATAGCGTTGTACTGGTGACAGTCATCATCAGCCTGTTCCCTGTGATCACCGCGGTCACCACGGGACTGACATCCATCGACCAGGGCCAGTTTGATCTGTTCACGTTGAACCGTGCCAGTCGCTGGCAGCTGTTGTTCAAGTTACGTGTTCCTTCGGCCGTACCGTACCTGGTAACGGGGGCTCGAACCGCAGCAGGGCTTGCTGTCGTGGGAGCGATCGTGGGCGAGTTTTTTGTCAGCCACTCACTGACTCACCGTGGCCTGGGCTATTTCATCCAGTTCAGCGTCCCGAATCTGAAGGTCGACTTGCTGATCTGCTGCGTCCTCTGCGCCACACTGCTGGGTGTACTGATGTTCGCCGCCGTATCACTGGCCGGCCGCTACCTGCTGGATCGCTGGACCGCAGAAATGGAGCAGCATTAGCCAGCGGTCAGCGACCGGCGACTGGGAGATCGATCGGGATGCTGTCCTGGCAGCAACCTGAATGAGCTGCCAGGAGTCCAGGTCAACCCATTAGGATTCTGTCATATCCGCTGGTACCATTTCAGGAGATTTGACCAGGACACCAGGTCTCCTCAGAAACGAGAATAACGATGAACCACGGTTACTGGATGGCCTTGTGCCTTGTGCTTTGTGCGGCCACGGCTTGCAAGCCCGAAGCCTCCACGTCGGACCCAGCCAGCTCGGACTCCCGGCTCAGGAAGATCCAGCTGCAGCTGAACTGGTTTCCCGAGGCTGAACATGGCGGATTCTATACAGCTCAGCTGGCGGGCTTCTATGCCGAAGAAGGCCTCGACGTGGAGATACTTGCGGGCGGGCCGGGAGCCAGCGTGATCCAGAAGGCAGCGGCTGGTACGGTGACATTTGCTGTAGCAAATGCAGACCAGGTGGTGATTGGTCGACATCAGCAGGCGGATGTGGTGGCCTTGATGGCCCCCCTGCAAGACAGCCCTCGCTCAATCATGCTGCATGCCGATTCGGACGTGGAGGGGTTTGACGATCTCGAAGGGCTCACGATAGCGATGGGCAGCGGTAAGGCGTATGCCCGCTTCATGGAAAACCAGGGGCTGCTTGAAGGAGTGCAGATCGTATCGTATTCAGGCAGCGTGGCCCGCTTCCTGACAGACAAGGACTTTGCCCAACAGGCCTATATCTTCAGCGAACCTTTCCTGGCTCAGCAGCAGGGTGCCGCCACTCGCAACCTGATGGTCTCCACGCTCGGTTTCAATCCCTACACCAGCATCTTGATTACCAGCGGCGATCAACTGCAGGCTGACCGTGAACTGGTGGACGCGATGGTGCGGGCCTCCATCCGCGGCTGGCACAAGTACCTGCAGGATCCTGTCGAGACCAACCAGCGGATCAACGAGTTGAATGAGAACATGGGACTTGAAATCCTGGCCTTCGGCGCGGAACAACTCAAGCCACTTTGCCTGCCCGCTGGGATGACGACCGAGCAACTGGGCCAGATGACCCTGGACCGCTGGCAGACGCTGACCGAGCAGCTGAAGGAGATCGGCATGCTTGAACAGGCGGTTGACGCCAGCGAGTGTTTTTATCTCGGTGGCCTCCCAAAGCAGTAGCTGAATAAACGCGAGTAGCAGGGCAGCCAGAAGCGACTGATCTTCCCTGCCAGGCTGTTTTTTGGCACACTTCGCCTCCCCTTGCTGGCCCCATCCGTCCCCGGGAGATGTGGAGATGTTGCGCACTATTCGGCGAATGCCCTTTCTGTCACCGTTTCTGCTCCTGGCAATCACAAGCGGCCTGCTCCTTACGCTAGCAACCACCGATCAGCTGCCGGCTCAGACCAACAGCGTGGCGGTTGACGACGAGCAGGCGACGGAGCCGGCGTCGGATGATCAGCCAGCAGCGGATGAGGATTCTGAGGCTGAATTGGATTCACCGCAGATGGTGGGCTGGTTGGATGCCTTGTTGCCGCCGGCCCTGGACAACGAACACTTCGGTTTGCGCGATGCCCAATGGCTCTGCCTGCTGGCTCTGATTGCCATTGGTTTCTTGGGTGACGTGCTGATCCGGCGGATCCTGGTGATTGTCGGCAAGTTGCTTTTCAAGGAATCTTTTGGCGTTATGGAGCGAAAGGGGCGGCGCAGAATCGTCAAGCCGATTGGGCTGCTGGGGCAGGCGGTGATCTGGTACTGGGGCACGGACCTGATCGGCCTGCCAAACAATCTTACTGTGGTCCTGGGCGTGGCCTTGAAGCTCTTCACTGTGGTGGCAGGCATCTGGACGGCGTTCATGGTGATCGATCTGGTCGGCCGTTTCATGAAGGAAAAAGCTGAATCCACTGAGACCAAGTTTGATGATCTGCTGGTCCCGCTGATTACCAAGACCCTCAAGGTCTTCACGGTTTGTGTCGGGCTGGTGCTGATGGCAGATCTCTTTCAACTGAAAATTACCGCACTGATTGGTGGTCTTGGGTTGGGTGGTATGGCCCTCGCACTGGCCTCACAGGATGCCCTGCAGAATGTTTTCGGTTCCTTGCTGGTACTCACCGATCGTCCCTTTGAAATCGGCGATTGGATCGTGGCGGAAGGTGTCGAGGGGACAGTCGAATCGGTCGGTGTTCGCAGTACCCGTATTCGCACGTTTGAAAATTCCCAGGTGATTATTCCCAACAGCAAGTTCACTCAGTCGGTGGTGAACAACATGGGTCGGCGCCAGTTCCGCCGATTGCGAGTTGTGCTGGGTCTCGAGTATGATTCCACACCCCAGCAGCTGGACGCTTTTTGCGAAGGTGTGAGAGAGCTGATTCGACGGGGACGCTTCACGCGCAACGATGTCTACCACGTCTACTTCAATAATTTTGGTGACAACAGCCTCGATATCCTGATGTACTGCTTCATTGAATGCGAGGATTATGCGTCGGAGTTACAGCAGCGGCACGAGTTGTTCATGCAGGTTCTGCAATTGGCTGACCAACTCGGCTTGTCGTTTGCTTTCCCCACGCGGACGATTCACATGTTCCAGCAGGATGGCACGCCGGCAGCGAAGCCGACGCTGGATGATCCGGAGGGGACGGGTCGCGAACTGGCTGGGAAGTTGGCCGGCCCGGAAGCCGAACAGCCGGAACATCAAAAGCCACTGGAAGCCGGCCTGTTCGGGACCGATCACGGTGGTAGCGAATGAGTTAGAGGTTGCAGCTGGTTCAACCTCTAACCCCCTTGCTTCATTGTTTACGTTGTTGGGGTCCGTTATCATAGACCGCTACCCGCATCCAGCGGGCTCAAGCCAATACTGCATGCGTGCTCTTTCGAGAGGTGCCCGATGGCTCTGTACCAGTTACTTGCTGCCCCTCCGACCCCTAGCCAGATCATCTGGTATACGGTGATCGGCGTCGCCGTACTATTTGGACTCGGTACCCTCTACTTCGTCTATCGATACGGCCGACTCTGGTTCCAGGCTTACATGTCGCAGGCCGACGTGGGAATGATGGCCCTGGTAGCCATGGGATTCCAGCAAGTTGATTCGAGAATGATCGTGAACGCCAAGATTCGGGCCAAGCAGGCCGGTATGAATATGGACCGGGATACTGGTATCAGCACAACGCGGCTATCGGCACACTACCTGGCTGGCGGCAACGTCTTGAATGTCATTCATGCCATCATTGCGGCCGAGCGCGCCGGTATCGACCTGGACTTTGACCGCGCGTCGGCAATCGACCTGGCTGGCCGCGACGTTCGCGATGCGGTTCAGACAAGTGTGCAGCCCAAGGTGATTGCCTGTCCGGATCCAGAACGCAGTGGCAAGATGACGCTCAGCGCGATAGCCCAGGACGGTGTGGAATTAAAAGTTCGTTCTCTGGTGACAGTCCGCACGAACCTGGAACAACTGATCGGCGGTGCCACCGAAGCGACGGTGATTGCACGTGTTGGTGAAAGCATCATCTCATCCATTGGTTCCACCTCGGATCACTTGCATGTGCTGGAGAATCCCGACCGTATTACCAAGGCGGTGCTGGAACGCGGCCTGGATGCCCAGACCGCTTTTGCCATCGTCTCCATTGATATCGCAGACATCGATGTGGGTGAGAACATTGGTGCACGCCTGCAAGTGGACCAGGCCGAGGCTGATACGCGTGTCGCTCAGGCGAAAGCCGAGCAACGGCGTGCAGAAGCGGTTGCTACCGAACAGGAAATGCGAGCCAAGGTTGTTGAAAACGAGGGTCATGTCATCCTGGCCGAATCGTCCGTGCCACTGGCACTGGCTGAGGCCTTTCGGGCTGGCAACCTCTAATAAGCCGTGATTTATGCGGCCCCCAGATAGGAATATCCGACGATGTCGAGCCTGCTGATTGCCGCTGCTCTGCTGACTGCAGAGGCCTCCATCGAACAAGTGAAACTGCTGGAGGTGTTTCGTCAGGAATTCATCCAGATCACGCCCGGCAAAGGCGACTTCCCCGATTCCTTCGAGATGGGTCGTGCTGAGGGTGGCGGTGACAATGAACGGCCGGTTCGCCGGGTGAAATTCAAGCACTCCTTTGCGGTGGCCCGCTACGAGGTGCCGCAAAACCTCTGGGAAGCGGTGATGGGTAACAATCCCTCTCGCTGGAAAGGGCCTCGCAACAGTGTGGAGATGTTGTCATTCAAGGAAGCGGAGGAGTTCTGTGAGAAAGTTACCGCGCTGATGCGGACCGCCAAGCTGATCAAGGCGAACCAGCGAGTTCGCTTGCCGTCGGAAGCGGAATGGGAATATGTTGCCCGCGCCGGTAGCACCAGCGTTTACTCGTTCGGAGATGACGTGGAGACGCTGGATGAATATGGCTGGCATACCGGCAACGCCGCTGGCAACGATCCACCGGTCGGCGCCAAGAAACCGAATGCCTGGGGACTCTACGATGTCCACGGGTATCTCTGGGAGTGGTGTCTCGACAGCGGACACGATACCTACAAGGGTGGACCACGAGATGGATCGGCCTGGGTCGACGATAAACCGCAAGGCCGGGTGATGCGTGGAGGCAGCTGGAAAGACAAGGCCGAGAAACTCACTAGCAGCTTCCGCTTGATCGCACCCGCTGGTACTCGCGATGCCGCCGTTGGCCTGCGATGTGTGCTGGCCACGGAAAAGTAGTCAGCCGGGACTCTTAATTGCTGCCATCCAGCAGGTCTGTGAAGTCGCGTCGCGGATGGATCTTCTTGAGTGACGAGAAAGCAGCATTTCGGAGCAACTCGTCGGCTTGCTGATCCAGGTAAATCGTCGTCAGTGATTCCGTTGCCGAGTCTGCCAGGTTGCCGATGGAACCGAGACTCACTGCAGCTGCCCGGCAGGTGGTCTTGTCGGCGTGCTTGAGCAAGCTGATCAGGCGGTCGATTGTGAGCTGGTCTGCTGGCTGGATCCGACCGAGTCGGACAGTGGCTGAAATCCGTACCATCTTGGTTGGACTGTCGGTCGTCTTGAGCAGCACGGCGCGAGCAGCTGGCCCGATCTCGGCCAGCACCTGGCAGGCGGCGATGCGAGCCTTCTCGGAGCGACTCTCGTCTGAGAGGATCATGGAGAGTGGCGGGATGACTGCCTCACCCTGCTTGGAAAGCCAGCTGGCAGCACGGTCCTGCTGTTTTATTTGGCCAGCTTCTGCCAGCTCGATCAGCTTCTGGATTGCCTCGTCGACGCTGGCAAAAGCATCCGCTGCGACTTCCTGGGTAAATGGCTTTACAGATCTGCTGGCGCGAGCCTTTTTCTTGTCTGGGCCAGGCATCTTACCGCAGCCGATCAGCAGGCTGCTGGTAATAGCCAGCATTGCCAGCAGGTATACCGTGATCTGTCGGGTGGAGTATTGCATCGCTAGTGGATCCGTTGACCGGGTTTGGCTCCCTCGTCCACCGACAGCATAAAGACTTCTTCACCACCGGGTCCGGCAGCTGTGATCATTCCCTCGCTGGTCCCAAATCGCATCTGCCGCGGCTGGAGATTGGCAACCATCACGACCAGTCGGCCGACCAGCTGTTCTGGATCGTAGGCCTGCTTGATACCGGCAAACACGCTGCGACGTTCGTCACCACCCAGGCTGAGTGTCAGCTGCAAGAGCCGGTCCGCTCCCTCCACATGATTCGCTTCGACCACACGGGCGATTCGCAGGTCGACTTTGGCGAATTCGTCAATCGAGATTTGCTCAGCAAGTGGTTCATCCAGTAGCGGTTGGCCGCTGTCCTGGGGAGTCCCTGTGGCGGCTGCCGGTTCATCAGCGAGGTCTTTCGATTCTTCGATCATTGCGTCCAGATCTTTCTTGTCCACGCGGGTCATCATGTGTTCGAAGGGAGCAACAGCGATTCCCTCCAGGGGGGCCTGGGACTGGTCCCAGTGATCGATCGTACCTTCCAGTAGCCGCTCCGTCTTCTCCTTCAGCGAGGGGAGCACCGGCGAAAGGTAGATCACAATCTGTCGGAACAGGTTCAGGGCCACGCTGCAGGCTTCCTGCAACTGGCCCGCCTTCTCCGGGTCCTTACTTAACTTCCATGGTTCCGCGGCTTCCACGTACTGGTTAGCACGATCGGCCAGTTCCATGATCAGGCGCATGGCGCGGTTGAAGTCACATCGTTCATAGGCAGCGGCAATGTCCTCGCCGGCCGCAGCACCCTGCTTAAAGAGGCCATTATCTTCCGGGTAGCTCGCGGCCAGGCCCAGCGGTGCGGCGAACTTGGCCGTCCTGCTCGCCAGGTTGACTACCTTGCCGACCAGGTCGCTATTCACCTTGACCACGAACTCATCCAGGTTCATGTCCAGGTCATCCATGTGCGAACCCAGCTTGGAGGCATAGAAGTACCGCAGCCAAGCTGGATCAAGGTGCTTGAGATAGGTCGACGCTCGTACAAACGTCCCGTCCCGCTTGGACATCTTGCGCCCGTCGACGGTCAGGAAACCGTGAATCTGGACCCGGGTTGGCAAGCTGTAGCCAGCTGTCTTCAGCATGGCTGGCCAGAACAGGGTGTGGAAGTAAATGATGTCCTTGCCGATGAAATGATGAATCTCCGTGTCCGAGCTTCGCCACCAGCTGTCAAAATCCTCACCGCTGCGGTCACACCACTGGCGAGTGGATGCCATGTATCCGATCGGTGCATCGAACCAGACAAACCAGTAGTTGCCGGGACTGTCAGATATCTCGAAGCCGAAATAGGGAGCTGGACGGGAAATGTCCCAATCGCGAAGCGGCTCGTTGAGGAAGTGGCCCTTGAGATAGTTGGCCACCTCGGTCTGCAGATGCTCACCCGACTGTGTCCATTCCTCGAGAAACTCGTGGAGCTGTTCAATTTGGATAAACAGGTGGTCCGCGGACTTTTCGACAGGGACCTCGCCCGACAGGGAACTGACTGGATCGAGCAACTCACTGGCGGAATAGGTTGCACCGCACTCACAACCGTCCCCGTACTGGTCCTGCTTGCCACACTTGGGACAGGTGCCACGGACGAAACGGTCTGCCAGGAAAATTCCCTTGGCAGGGTCATACAACTGGGTCACCTCCCGCTCATCGACCAGTCCGGCGTCGCGGATGGCCGACCAGAACTGACCACAGAGTTCCCTGTTCTCCTCGCAGTGCGTGCTGCCGTAATTGTCAAACTCGATGCCAAAACCGGCAAAGTCACGCTCGTGCTCCTGCTGGACACGGGCAATGAACTCCTCTTCCCTGCACCCTTCCCGCTCAGCACTCATCATGATGGCTGTGCCATGCGTGTCGTCGGCACAAATGTAGAGGCAACGATTACCAACCAGCTTCTGGAAGCGGACCCAGATATCGGTCTGCAAGTACTCCACAAGATGTCCGATGTGAATCGGCCCGTTGGCGTACGGGAGCGCGGATGTGACGAGGATTCGTCGGGCGTGACTCATCAGCTGCTTTCCAGGTCGACTGGGAATAAAAGCCTGGCCGTGGGAACTGTAATTACAGGACCAGCTGGGCATGACTCAAGGTTCACTGCCAGAGCTGGAAGGGGATATTGTAGCCCAGCGACCTGCCAGCAGAAACTGCTCTTGCCCCGGGGACCGCACTAGGAGACATTGGTATCCCGCCTGGCATGGATGCCGGGTGCGTTTCGTAATGCCAGTTCCAGGGAGGGACAATCATGCACTGGCAGGCCCTGTTATTGACGGCCGCGATGGGCCAATCCGATGGCCTTGAGATGTTGGAGTTCACTGCCGACTGGTGCCCCGCCTGTCGGACGATGGAAGCCACCGTCGATCGACTGATCCGCAACGGCCACTCGGTTCGTCGCGTGATTGTGGACCGTGAACCCGACCAGGTCGCTCGTTATCGCGTCGTCAAGATGCCGACTTTTGTGCTGGTCAAGGATGGCAAGGAGGTTGGTCGGATCGTCGGACCGACATCCTATGCTCGCCTCGAACAGATGATCCGACGGGCACGACCACCGACCAGGGTGTCGGCGCCAGCCCAGCAGTCAACGGTTAACAGGGCGACGGCGAACCTGCCAGTAAATCCCCCGGCGGCGCCCCTGCCAGCCAGACCAACTCGCTCCCTTCAGCAGAAGATCCTGCAGGCAACAGTGCGACTGGAGGTCCGCGACCGGGAGGGCATCAGCCTGGGAAGTGGCACTCTGATTGACTCCCGTGACGGCCACGCCCTGGTACTCACCTGCGGGCATCTGTTTCGTGATTCGCAAGGCACGGGTCAGATCGTGGTGGAGTTGTTTCTGCCTCAACAGCGGCGCAAGGTACCGGGCCAGCTGATCCGATATGATTCCGAACGCGATGATATTGCCTTGCTGAAGATTCAGCCCGGGGTGAACCTGCCATTTCTCCCCGTTGCCTCCGCCGCCACGCGTCTGCAAGCGGGCCAGCCAGTCTGGAATGCCGGTTGCGACCGGGGCGATGAACCGACGGTGAAACAGACCCGCATCAACTCAATCAACCGCTACCACGGCCCAGACAATATCCAGGTCGAGGGGATGCCGGCTGATGGACGCAGCGGGGGTGGGTTGTTCAACGCAGCGGGCGAGCTGATCGGTGTCTGTAATGCTGCCGATCCGTTAGACGAGGAGGGATTTTACAGTAGCCTGCCAAACGTCCGCCGCCAGATTCGGCAGGCTGGACTGGCGTATGTCATGCCCCAGCCCGCTCCGGCGGCGACTGTCATGCTGGGCCATCTGCCCGGCAGGAACCGGGTTGTTATCTATGGACCCGATGGCCAGGAACTGATGATCGCCGCTCCGACTGAGCAGACACTGCGAGTGATTGTTCAGCAGGCAGAGCAGCAAGGCCGCGCAATTCCCGATGGGATTTGGCAGGCAGCGGGCCTGTCCCGCTCGCCGCGGCCCGCAGGCTATGTCCAACAAGGCAGGCCGCTGGTCATCCGTGGTCAATCACGCGAAGCCCCTCGTCGGTGACCTGCCGGTAAAAGCAACTCTGGTAACCCTCGTGGCAGGCTGGTCCCTGTTGCTGGACCTTGAGCAGGATTGTATCGGCATCGCAATCGATAAATACCTCTTCAACCGTCTGCCAGTGGCCGCTGGTTTCACCCTTCTTCCAGAGTGACTGCCGGCTGCGACTCCAGTAAGTCGCCTGTCCGCTGGCCAAAGTTTCGTCGTAGGACTGCTGGTTCATGTAAGCCAGCATCAGGACTTGCCCGGAGCTGGCATCCTGTGCGATCGCTGGCAGCAGGCCATTGTTGCCGCGGTTGAAATCGGGGCCCTGGGTTGGATGTTCGGTCATGGATCGTCCTTTCCAGCATGGGATGGCTCAATCGCGAGCCTGTGCATTGTAGCAACAGCGGAGTTAAGCGGGTAATCGTGTCTCGGAGCGTAAAACTGCGGAATTCTGGGGAACTTTTCCGGTTCGGCGCGCGTTAAACAAGTACTGTTTGGTGGGTCACGAAAATAAAATCCTGGTACCAAAGTTCGCGGTTGTTTGCTGAGTTACCCTCAGCTGGACTTTTAACCTGAATTCACTTTTTGCCTGATCTTCCGAGCGATACAGATCAATTCGCTGCTCAACGGAGAACAGGCAAATGACAACTGTTGAATATCACTTTGGCCTGCTAGAGTCACTCGCTCCATCCTCCATGGACCGGCCAGCCCGCTCAAAGGTTCTCAATAAGGACCAGCAGCGGACCGAAATTCCCGCTGAGTCGTCCAGCGATGAGCCGCTACCGCTGTCTGATGAACCACTCAACCGGCTTTCCCGGGTTCGCCGGCAGCAGGAAATGTCGATGCGCAGCGTGGGCCGGCAGACAGGTGTGAGTGTCCGCACACTGCGTGAGCAGGAACAGCCAGGTGCCGATTTGCGAATCAGTGAATTGCGGAAGTGGCAGAAGGCACTGGATGTGCCGATGGCCGAGTTGCTGGAGGAGCCGGGTACGCAGTTATCCGCACCAGTCATGGAACGGGCTCGCTACATCCGGCTGATGAAGACCGCCTCGGCAATCCTTGAGCAGGCAGAAGACGAGGGCATTCAGCGGATGGCATCGATGCTCGTCGACCAGCTGGTTGAAGTCATGCCCGAGCTGGCAGGCGTCACCGCCTGGCACACGTTTGGCCAGCGCCGCGGACTTGATGAGATGGGTAAGGTTGTCGAGCGGATGTTGCCGGCGAGCTCACTCTATAGCTCCTGCCGCCGCGACTAAGCCGCCAGGGACCGAGTGGCCGTCATGAGAATACAGGGCTTCGCCGCAGGCGAAAACCATCGGGTTCCTAGCCTGCATCGATTTCCAGGATCACCTCGACCTCGGTGGTGATATTGCCTGGCAGGGCTCCCATGCCGACGGCGCTGCGAGCACCCACTCCATTCTCTTCGCCGAAGACTTCAGCCATCAGGTCGCTGAAACCATTAATCACTGCTGGCTGTTGACCGAAGTCTTCAGTGCAGTTGACCATACCGAGCGTCTTAACGATGCGGCGGACACGGTCCAGGCTTCCCAGGTTGGCCTGCAAGGTTGCCAGGATGGCAAGGCCGGTCTGGCGAGCAGCCTGGTAACCGGCATCCTGGTCGACTTCGGAGCCGACGCGGCCTGTCAGCATACTGCCATCTGAGCAGAGTGGGCCATGACCGGAGACGTAGACCATATTGCCGATAATCACAAGTGGCTTGTAGACACCACCTGGCTTGGGCGGGTCAGGCAATTCGAGGCCAAGCTCAGTAACGCGTTGTTCAGCACTCATGGTGTGTCCTTTTACTCATAGTGGGTTGTGACAGCCTGTTGTTGATCAGATCGTGGGTCTGTTTATCGTGGTCAGGTGGCCAGCAAGCGACCTTCCAGCTGTTGTTCGATCTGTGCCACTGCGGCGTCGCGAAGTTCGTCGGCCTGCTGGCCGGTCATCGTTCCCTCGTCCGATCGCAGCACGATGGTAAACAGAATCCGCTTGGTATTCTCGCCATCGCGCTCGACATCCCGGTAAGTTTCCCGGTACAGCAGGTGCTCAAGTTGATCCCCGCTTGTGGCTGCGACCAGTTGCTGCAGCTGGGACCAGCGCACCGACTCCGCCACGATCACATTCAGATCTCGCGAGATGGAGGGATAGGCACTGGTTGGCTTGTGTTGCGGCACCAGTTCGGCCAGACGGGCCAGCAATTCGATATTCAATTCCAGGATGGTGGTTTCACCACGCAGAGAAAAAGTATCGCAGCCGGCCTGGCAGACATCGCCCAGCAGGCCCAGCCGTTCGCCATCCAGCCACAATTCTGCACTGCGGCTGATATCAAGCAGCGGCAGGTCGACCGGCTTGAGTTCAGTTTCTTGCGATATTTTAAGAGCTGCCAGCAGGGATTCCAGCAGGCCTTTGACAGCGAAATACCCTTGTCCGCTTGCCAGTGCCAGGGTCCATTGCTGGCGGGGCAACTGGTCATCGCTGGGCAGGTAAATGCTGGCTGTTTCAAATAACTCGATCAGCGGATTTGCCAGCGACTGGTTAACCCGGCGTGCTTCCAGCAGGCTGGGAACCAGGCTGGTGCGGAGAGTATCCGCTCCCTTCAGCATCGGGGTGTTACTGCGAATCGGCTGACGCTCTGTCCAGGCCATGAATTCACCCGGCCAGTCGGCTGGAACCATGCTGGCAGTGATCGCTTCATCAAAACCGGCGGAAACCAGTGCCTGCCGCAGGCGGTCCTGGACGCGATCTCGATCGGTCCGTTGGGAAGAAGCCATCGGGACGCCAACATCTTCCGGGATTTTGTCGTAACCGTGCACGCGAGCGAGATCCTCGACCAGGTCAATCTCGCGGGACAGGTCGCCACGCCAACTGGGTGCAGTCAGCTCGATAGACTCGCTGTTACTTTCCTGGATCAGACAGCCGAGGGTGGTCAGTATGCGGGCAACTTCATCGGCAGGAATGTGGATACCGAGTATCCGTTCAAGCTGAGCAAGTCGCAGCACGACGGGCTCGGAGGACTGCCCCGCTGCGCCTGCTTCGACAATGCCCTCGGCCATTTCTCCCCCGGCAATTTCCAGGATCAACTGGCAGCAGCGGCGGCTTGCCCAGTCCACACCAAGCGGATCAACACCTCGCTCAAAGCGAAAACTGGAGGGGCTATGCAGTCCCAGGGCACGGGCCGTGGTACGAGTTGCGAGGGGATCGAAGCGAGCAGCCTCGATCAGCAGATCGCTGGTCTGGGAGGAAACTTCCGAGTCCGCACCGCCCATCACGCCCCCCAGTGCGATAGCCCGGTTGGTGTCACCGATCACACACATACCGGCAGCCAGCGTGTACTCGTTATGGTCGATGGCGACAAAGGTCTCTTCGGCCTGTGCTTCGCGAACAATCACCTGCCCACCCTGGACCTTGGCGAGGTCAAAGGCATGTAACGGCTGGCCAACTTCCATCAGCACATAGTTGGTGATATCGACGATATTGTTGACCGGTGCCCAATCGTGGTTGATCGGTCGAAAGATGGTTGCCAGCAGATCGACCAGCCAGGCGGGGCTGGCTTGAACCTTCACGCCCCGAATGATACGGGCGGTATAGTGTGGGCAGAGTTGCTGGGCTTCGAGTCTCAGCTGGACGTAATCAGCGGCGCTGTCAGAGCCGCTGGCTGGATCGGCCGCAGGCAACTTCAGTGGCTGGTCATAGAGGACGGAAACTTCCCGTGCGACACCTATGTGACCGAGGCAGTCAGGCCGGTTACTTGGTACTTCCAACTCGATCGCCAGGTCGTCTCCGACGGGCCGGGTCCCCTCGTGGTTGAGACCGGACATGGAGAAGCGATCCTCCAGTTCGGCCTGGGTCATGCCCAGGTCGACGTACTGTTTCAGCCAGTTCCAGGAGACAAGCATTGTAATTCTCTTCGCGGACCAGCAGCTGGTGAACTCTCACCACGCTAAAACTGGTGCAGGAACCTCACATCGTTCTTGTAGAACTCACGGATATCCATCACGCCATGACGACGCATGCATAGTCTTTCAACACCCAGTCCAAAAGCAAACCCACTCACAACTTCCGGATCATAGCCGACAGAGGTGAGGACATTGGGGTCGACCATGCCGGCGCCCCCGAATTCAATCCATTGATCGTTCCAGTGAAAATCAACTTCCACGCTCGGCTCAGTAAAGGGGAAGAAGGAGGGCCGAAAGCGAATGTGCACTTCTTCACCGAGATAGCTGGTGGCGAACAGCCTGAGCACGCTCTTGAGGTCAGCCATGGTGACTTTCTCGTCAATCAGCAGACCTTCCATCTGGTGGAACATCGGGTAGTGGGTGGCGTCCGCTGTGTCAGGTCGGTAGACACGACCAAGCGAGATGATGCGAATCGGAGGCGGTGTACTTTCCATCACACGAATCTGGACGGTGCTGGTCTGGCTGCGTAAAAGCAGCGGAGCATCGGCTGGCTGGGACTTCTGGCTGGTCGCCAGGTAGAAGTTATCCAGTGGGTCGCGAGCCGGATGGGCGGCGGGGATATTGAGTGCCTCAAAGTTGTGCCAGGCATCTTCGATCTCGGGACCATCGGCCACGGAGAAACCAAGCCGGCCCATGATATCCTTGAGTTCTTCGATTGTCTGGGTAAGTGGATGCAGGTGGCCCACGACCAATGGGCTGCCAGGCAAGGTGGCATCGAAGCTGGGGTCTGCTGATCGCTCCTGGCTGTTGCCACTCAGTCGCTGTTGAGCCTCTTCCAGGGCGGCCTCGACTGCCTGCTTGGTGGCATTAAACTGCTTGCCCGCGGCCGGCTTGTCCTCGCGGTCTACCGATCCCATCTGCTTCTGCAGTGACTTGAGTTGCCCCTGCTTGGATCCCAGGAAATCGATCCGGGTCGCTTCCAGATCGTCGAGCGAGCCCGCCTGTTGGAACGCCGCAGTTGCTGACTCTGTCAGCTGCTGCAGTTGATCGAGGAATTGTTGGATTGCCATCGTCGTCTAGCAACCTTGCTCGACTAGGGGAGATCCAGCAGGGCGTTGTGGGCCAGCGAACTAGGCCGCCAGGGCCACTCGGACCTGTTCTACCACCGCGTCGAAAGCTGCCGAGTCATGGATTGCCATTTCGGAGAGTATCTTGCGGTTAAGCTCAATTCCACTCCGGGACAGCCCGTTTATGAACTCGCTGTATCGTAAACCACGTTGCCGAGCAGCGGCACTGATGCGAGTGATCCACAAGCGTCGAAAGTCTCGCTTCTTGCGTCGTCTATCGCGAAAGGCATAAGCCCCGCTACGGACGAGTGTTTCCTTGGCAGTTCGCAGCAGGTTACTTCGCCCGCCGCGATAACCCTTGGTCTTTTTGAAAAGACGCCGCTTCGCCCTGGTGCGGGCCGAGCCCTTCTTTGTTCTCATCGATTCTTGTCCTTCTGTGCCACATCGAGGCCCTTCCGTTAGCTGGAAGCGTTACTGCCCGTGCGGTGAGTTATTGCTGTTCGAGCCGGCTCAACTGCTGTTGCCGCTAAGTGCTCGCTGTATCGACTGCTCCATGTTCTTGCTGAGGGTCGTTGTACCACGCAGATTACGCTTACGTTTTTGCGACATACCTGAAGCCAGGTGACTGGTCCCAGACTGGCGGTGCTTGGCCTTGCCAGATGCGGTCAGCCGGAAACGCTTCTTCGTCCCCTTGTGAGTCTTCTGCTTGGGCATCGTGTCTCTTCCAGTCGAGCAAGAAGTAGTCAGTTGCAAGCCGTTGATTCTAAATCGTCACTGCAGCCGGCGAAAGGGGGATCGCCAACCAATGCCGGACAGAGCAGGAGAGAATAGTAAGTTGAGAGTTGATCCGCCGCAGGTGAAGAGGCGTCGACGTCGTTATGATTGAGTTGTGGCCAACAACCCCTGACTTTGCCGGCTGGGAGCGGACTTTACCATGGACGATGTTCTCGTACGAGGAACTGTCCAGCTCGCCATGCTGCTCTACCTGGTCTGCCTGGTCCGCTGGATTATCAGCCCGGCGGTTACCAGCGGGCAGGAAAAGGCGCTGCCTGCTCAACGCATTACCTGGACGATCGGCTGCCTGATTTTCTTGGCTCACGTGGCAGCCGCCTTTCATTACCGGCACGACTGGAGCCACCAGCTGGCTTACCAGTTTACCGCTCGCGACACACTGGAAACCGTTGGTATCAAGTTCGGAGCCGGGATTTATTTCAGCTATACTTTCGCTCTGCTGTGGTGCCTGGACGTGGTCTGGATGTGGATCGGGCCTGCCAGCCACCGGCAGCGACCCAGCTGGAGCTGGATACTATTGCACGGATACCTGCTGGCTATTGCCGCCAACGGAGCCGTTGTGTTTGCCAGCGGTCCAACTCGCTGGATCGGCGCCCCTGCCCTGCTGTTGCTGGCTGTGCTGCTGATTGTCCGGCTGCGTCGCCCCCACGGACTTACTGCCTGACCGATTGACTGCCGTATGGCTAGATCACCCAGTAATATCGCTTACCTGACATCTGGCGCCGCCAGCATGTACTGCGGCAGTTGCCTGCATGACAACACGCTGGCCCGCGCGATTTCGCAGCTCGATGTCGATATCCAGCTGATCCCGACTTACACGCCGATCCGTACGGACGAGGAAAACGCCAGCGTAGACCGGGTCTTCTTCGGCGGCGTGAACGTCTTCCTGCAGCAGAAGATATTCCTCTTTCGATACCTGCCAGCGTTTCTTGATCGCTTCCTGGATGCCCCCTGGCTGCTTCGCAAGGTGACCAGCAAGGCCTCGTCCATAAGTGCATCGCAACTCGGTTCGCTGACCGTCTCCATGCTCAAGGGAGTGCGAGGCAATCAGCGAAAGGAAGTCAGGCGACTCAGCCGCTGGTTACAGAAGGAGGTCCAACCGGACATCGTTGTGCTCTCCAATATGCTGATCGGCGGCTGCCTGCCAGAGATCAAGCAGCGGCTGGACGTGCCGGTGGTTGTCACGCTGCAGGGTGACGATATCTTCCTGGATGAGCTGACTGAGCCGTACCGGACCCAGGCGATTGACTTGATGAAGCAACTTGTACCAACCGTGGATGGCTTCCTGGTTAACAGCCGGTTCTACGGTGAGCGGATGGGACAATTACTGGAGATCCCAGCCGAGAAGATTCACCTTGTTCCACTGGGACTCGACACCAGCGATTTTGAGTCGCTGACTGCTGCACCGGCGGCAACTGCAGAAAACCTGACGCTGGGCTACCTCGCTCGACTCGCTCCGGAAAAGGGCCTGCACCTGCTGGTCGATGCATTTATTGAGCTCAAGAAGATGCAGGGGATGGAGAACGTCGACTTGCGGATTGCCGGTTGGCTTGGCCAGCACCGCGAGGACTATGCGGAACAACAATTTCAGAAGCTTCGCGAGGCAGGATTGGGCGACAGCTTTCAGTATCAGGGCGAGCTGGATCGAGAGGGCAAGATTGAATTCCTGCAGGCGATCGACCTGTTCTCGGTACCGACCACGTACCAGGAACCGAAGGGTCTGTTCGTGCTGGAGAGCCTGGCGGCGGGGGTACCTGTTGTTCAGCCAGACCACGGCGCCTTTCCGGAAATGCTTGACCGGCTGGGTGGCGGTCTGCTGGTTGAGCCGGACAATGTGCCTGCCCTGGCAGCAGGGCTTGCCGAGCTGATCCGGGATACGGAGAGACGCCAGCAATTGGGCCAGGCCGGTCGCCAGGCTGTGCTCCAGCAGTGTCATGCTGGCGAGATGGCGCGACAGATGTTGCAGGCCTTGAGCGTTATCGGCGGCCAGCAGTGAGTCCAGCGTGGTTAGTCGAAACGGCTGACTACTTGGGAACGATCATGCAGGTAATGCGCCGTCCCTGTCGCGAGGGTGGCGATTCGACCTTACCGAACTCGTCGAGTTCAGCGATCACGCGGTTCATGACCTTTTCACCCTCGTCGATGTGGGCCATTTCGCGGCCACGAAAAATCACCGAGATTTGGACTTTGTCACGATGCTCGAGAAAATCCCGCGCCTTGCGGACCTTGAAATCAATATCATGCTGACCGGTTTTGGGACGCAGACGAATTTCCTTGGTCTTGGTCGCATGCGTACTCTGGGTCTGCTTCTTCTTTTTCTGGTACTTGTACTTACCGAAGTCCATGATCCGGCATACAGGCGGACGTTCACGGGGGCCGACCTCGACCAGGTCCAGCCCTGATTCTTCGGCCATCGAAAGGGCCTCTTCCGTTTCCACGATTCCGAGTTGTTCACCCTCGGCATTAATAAGTCGGACAGGGGAAAGTTGGATCTGTTGATTGATCCTGGGTTGATTCCGGTCGATCGTCGCAGTCCTTTCGCGTGGTGTTATCTGCCATTACCTGCTACCGCGTTGGTAGCCTGGCAAGCAAGGGTGAGTATGAAGTCCCAGGCGCAGCATCGTCAACCGTTAAGAGGCTATTTTTCCTGTCAGTAACCGACAATAAGGTTGGGGTCGCTCAGCCTTGCCGGCGTCTCTATACTTGCTCCCTTCTATCGCCCTGGAAGGCAAACCCACCGGTCGTCCTTTGTATCGACGTCCACTTCCAGCTGGCACGCTGATCATGGGAGCTCCCGCCATGCTTACTGTTCGATTGCCTGATGGTTCGGAAAAGCAGTTTTCAGACCCGGTCACGGTGGCCGATGTAGCTGCAGATATTGGCCCCGGACTGGCCAGAGCTGCGCTGGCTGGTGAGTTGGATGGGACCACCGTTGGCATCGACCACCAGTTGCCAACCGAGGGCGAGGTCGTCCTGCGGATACTCACCAAGCGAGATGCGGAAGCACTTTCCGTGCTCCGACACTCCTGTGCCCATGTGATGGCGCGGGCCGTCATGAGGTTGTTTGAAGGAGTCAAGCTGGCCTTTGGCCCCACGATCGATAGCGGCTTCTATTATGACTTCGACCTCGAACACTCGCTCAGCGAGGAAGATTTTGAGGCCATCGAGCAGGAAATGGCTCGTATCGTCAAGGACGATGAACCATTCGAACGGATCGAACAGGACCGCGACAGCTCACGGAACCTCTGCGAGGAAATGGACCAGTCGTACAAGGTCGAACACATCGAGGATGGTCTGGCCGACCACCAGACGCTCTCGTTTTACCAGCAAGGCGAATTTATCGACCTCTGCCGTGGTCCCCACATTCCATCAGCCGGTGCTATCGGTGCCTTCAAGCTGCTGAGCGTGGCGGGGGCTTACTGGAAAGGCGATCAATCCCGGCAGCAACTGCAGCGACTTTATGGAACCGCTTTTTTCGATAAGCAGGAACTGGCAGATCACCTTGAGAAGATCGAAGAAGCCCGCAAACGCGACCATCGCGTGCTGGGTAAACAACTCGACCTGTTCACGATCAGCCCGGTGGTCGGCTCGGGGCTGGTGCTGTGGCAGCCCAAGGGGGCCATGATCCGTAGCCTGCTGGAAGGCTTCGTCCGAGATGAACTACAGCGGCGTGGCTACCTGCCGGTCTATACGCCGAATATTGGCCGAGTTGAGCTGTACGAGATGTCGGGTCATTACCCCTACTACAAGGACAGCATGTTCGCTCCGATCATCATGGAGCAGGATGAGCAGTATCTGCTTAAGCCAATGAACTGTCCTCATCACGCCATGATCTACAAGGCCAGGCCGCGCAGCTATCGTGAGTTGCCATTCAGGTTGGCTGAGTTCGGCACGGTCTATCGCTACGAAAAGTCGGGTGAACTGTCTGGTATGACGCGCGTGCGCGGCTTTACCCAGGACGACGCCCATATTTTTTGCACGCCAGACCAGGTTGCCGATGAGTTCCATGGCTGTCTGGAGATGACCCAGTTTGTGCTCAAGAGCCTGGGCCTGAACAACTACCGCGTGCGACTTGGTTTTCGGGATCCAGCCAGCGACAAGTACGTGGGGGATGATCGTCGTTGGCAGGAAGCTCAGTCGTCACTGATGGAAGTCTGCCAGGGACTTGGGGTTGAGCCCACCGTGGAGGAGGGCGAAGCTGCCTTTTATGGCCCCAAGGCCGACTTTGTGCTGACCGACTGCATCGGCCGCGAATGGCAACTTGGTACCGTCCAGCTGGACTATAACCTGCCAAGCGAGGAGCGGTTTGATCTGCAATATGTCGGGGCCGATAACGCCAGCCATGCACCGGTCGTGATTCACCGCGCACCGCTCGGTTCGATGGAGCGGTTTATCGGAATGCTGATCGAGCATTATGCCGGCGCATTTCCACTCTGGCTGGCACCAGAACAAGCCCGTGTGCTGGCGGTCAGTGAAAAGTTTGAGGAATATGGCCAGCGTGTCGAGAAGCAGCTGCGAGAGGCCGGGCTGCGAGTATCTGGAGATTACCGGCCAGAGAAGATCGGGGCGAAGATTCGCGATGCCCAGCTGGAGAAGATTCCCTATATGCTGGTTGTCGGTGGCCGGGAAATGGAAAGTGACCAGGTCAGCCTGCGGGATCGGATCGAGGGGGATCTGGGTGCCATGCCGATCGCCGAGGCACTTCACAAGCTGCAGTCCGAAATTGAATCGCGGGCCGTGCGACAGACGTTTACCGGCAGCGCCGGACTGGCTGAGAAAGCTGCCGGCAACGAGTACTAGTTCGAGGCCATTGCACCGGCCTTGAGCCTGATAGTCGCCCTGTTTTTCCTGCTACCTTCCTGGCTTGGCTGGATCCTGTTTTACCGTCAGGCCTGCTCTTGATGGCCCGTAAGGCGATCAAGATCCGAGTCGCCAGGGCGACGAAAGAAAGTAGAGAGTTGACTGTAGCAGAGAGCTGGTTTCAGAGAGCCAGGCTCTCGCTGCTACGTCCTCCTGCGATATCCTGCCCAGCACATGCGGACCGGGTACTGGCCCACTGCACTTTCCGTTTCGCCCTTCTATTCTAGTGGTGAAACGTGTTCCTCAAACGCACAATTCTTCGCCACTTTCTAGGTCATAAAACACGCTGCAAATGAACAAAGAGCCACCCGTACATTTAGTACCAAAACAGGAAGTACCGGTTAATGGCACACGGCTTGCGGAGGCCAGAACTCTGTTCCCCATGATCCGACATGACAGCGGAATACACGCCCCCCTGGAATGAGGGATTCTCCTTGGTAGACTATCGGAAAGTAAAATTCCTAGCAGCTTATGGGCAGGGTGTATATGAAACTGTTGGGCGTAAAGCAGCCGTCGCACACGATGGCTTATGGGTTTTAATGCAGAGATTGTTCTTACGGAGTTGTGATGCGTTTTAATTGTTATCGAACAGTTTGTTATCTAGCTTCTCTTACACTCATTTTGTTAGCGACGATTCTTGCTGATTCGCTCGTTGCTGAGGATAAGTTAGCGGCACTTGTGCGAGTGGTCGATTTGTCGGTTGGCGAATCTGTTCATGTGGAATTGTGCGATGGCGACCGTGTTCAGGTGAGATTGCTTGATCTCCAGGAGACCCGTGATCCGATTCGTCAGGCAATTCGTAGTGCTAAGGTTAAGATCCAAGTTGATGGTGAAGTAATCGAACTTGAATCGGGGATGTACAATTTGCCGCAAGTGCTAGGTAAAGTGCAAGTCGATTGCTCGGTTACTGGAGGATACAACTCCAATGGCACGCCTGGATTTTGGGGGCTGGAGAAGGATGCGAGATTGCGGTTTTGGCCAGCAGAATCACCATTATTGCGTCCTGGCACGTTCATTTATCCTGTGGAGCAGCGATGGCTGGCGACGCGGACATGGTTTGATAATGAGCCGGTCGATGGTGGTACGAAAGTCTTGCCACAGATCTATTACCATAGCGGATTGGACATTGGTGGCACGGAGCGTCTCGTCCAAGTGATCGCTGCGACGGATGCGATTGTTGTTTCAAGCGGTGATGATGTGCTGTCTGACTATTTGCTCAAAGACGGGAGTACGCCGAAGTACGGGGAAGGTAATAGTCCTATTGCGCCACGGGCTGATGTTGTGTATTTGCGTGACAGTCGCGGGTGGTATTACAGGTACAGCCATTTAGATTCCATTGACGAACGAGTGCGTCCTGGGCGAGTCATCAAGCAGGGTAAACCGGTCGGGGTTATGGGAAAAAAGGGGGCGAGTGGCGGGTGGTCGCACTTGCATTTTGAGATCAAAAGCAAGCAGCCATCAGGCAAGTGGGGTACGCAAGCGGGGTACGCGTTTATTTGGGAAGCATATCGACGGCAGTACAAGCCCCAGTTAGTTGCGAACACTAGTCGCAAACATTTTGTGATGGCCGGCGAGTCTGTCACGATGAATGGACATAAATCCTATAGTGCCAGTGATAGTATTCGGAGCTTCCAATGGTTGTTTACCGATGGTACGCGGGCCGAGGGGCCCGAGGTGAATCGAACCTACGCGCGCCCTGGCGCTTACAGCGAAGTGTTAAAGATAACGGATAAGGCTGGAAATGTTGATTATGATTTTGCCAGCGTGCATGTGCTCGATCCTGCGAATCCTGATCTCTATGTTCCTCAGATTCATGCCGCCTATTGGCCGACTCGTGATAACAAAGTAGATGAATTGATTACGTTCAAGGTGCGGTCGTTCGGCACGACCGAAGGCGAAGAGGTCTGGGATTTCGGCGATGGAAGTCCGTTAGTTCAAGTTAAATCGGACGGCAACGTAGACCCTCAGGCAAAGAACGGCTATGCAATTACTAAGCACGCTTACTCCAAACCGGGTGACTATCTGGTCAAAGTGCAACGTGCCAGAAGCGATGGAGTTGCGGCTATTTTTCATCTGCACGTGCATGTTGTTCGGTAAGGCACGCAAAGCCACAGCCACGAATGTCGTCCACAGCATGCTGGTACCGCTTGCCCAGTATCGCGGGCCGAAAACAAACGGTCCACAATGGCCGCACCAAGGGATGGTAACACGCCTCTTCGGAAACGCACGATGGGCGTAACAGCATCATCAAAAAAGCTGGGTTAGAACCTTGGCCCAACCTGTTCGTGAATTTATGGAAATCGTGTGTGCTCGATCTTAAACGAGTGCATCCAGAGCACGTCGTCGATGATTGGATCGGACACACGACTGGTGTTTCGAGGGAGTTTTACTGCCACACCATCGAGAGTCATTACGAAGATGTTAATGCTCAGAAGTCACGTCTACCAAATTCAAGTGGTGACACATCTGAAAGGCTGGCAGAGAATGCAGAGGTGACTCATGGATGAGCACCTAGATTCGATGCGTTATCAGTTACAGAGCACAACTACTGTCAAAAATGTATGGTTGGAATCTTGGAACCTGTGAGTGACTCTGAGGAGGTTTGTGATATTTGCAATAAGACTTACAGATACCCAGAAGATGAATAGCAAAACCAACAGCTTTGCTAGCTATTGCCACCAGCTGATGCTGGTGGCTTTTTTTATGTCACTGACCCTTGGGCCTTACGTTTTGTTCCTCAATTTGTTCCTCAGCATACGTCGGATTTTTGCTCAATGCCCGAGCACTGATGAGTCATGCATCTCAATAAACATGCTGAAAACCACCAAAAAAACCCTCATTCACTATCGTGTGCCGATAAGTGCTGAGGGTCTTAGTGGGCGGTACTGGACTTGAACCAGCGACCTCCACGATGTCAACGTGGCGCTCTAGCCAGCTGAGCTAACCGCCCTCTTGTCAGCAGACAATCTGACTTGCGATGGCCCTGCCGTCAACCCAGCCTGATCGAGCGATCGCGCTGGTCTGCTGCGCTTACTTCTGCATCGGCAGTCGCATTTGCAGCTGCTTGCCATTTCGCATGACTGTCACCGGAATCGTCTGGCCCGGCTTGGTGTTCTGCGCCGTGTAGCCAAGTAGCTGGCTGGTTGTCCAGGCATCCGTATGGCCATTAAAAGAGACAACAATATCGCCGACACGGAAGCCCGCACGTTTGGCCGCTGCATGCGCACCATACTGCCCGACATGTTTGACCCGCAGGGCGAGCCCATCGGTTTTGACACCAACTGCCTGTCGCTGCTCAGCCGTGGTCGGCTCAAACAACAAGCCACCGGTCCCCATGCGACGGAGTTGCCAGCTGGTCACCCGCCAGGAAATATCCGTTTGTTTCCGCCAACCCTTGGGCAACGCGACCTTCAGCTCCGCAAGTTTCCCGCCGCGGCGAACTACCGCAACCAGGCTGTCCGATGTCGCTGCGTGATGCAGTACCCACTGCAGATCAGCTATTGAGATGATTGCCTGGCCATCGAGCGAGAGCAGCTCATCCGCCGTCTTGAAGCCGGCCTGGGCTGCGATCGACTCATCTGCAACCCGGGATACAGTTGCTCGGGTGTCTGGATCGAGTGTCAGGCCAATCGTGCTCGGCAAGGGCTGAGGATATAGCAGCTTGTCGGGAATCGGCTGACCCGCATCGCGATATATTTGGCGTGCAGCGTCGCGGACCTGGTGGCAATGCAGGCAGCTGACGGCGACCTTGCCTTCGTAATCCAGTTCTTTCTTGTAGCGACCCTTGAGCGAGGGGTAATTGTCGGGCCGCGGATACTTGGTCTCGACAGCTTGCTTGCCAGCCAGGACTGCCTTGTTGGCTGGATAGCCTTGATGGAGTTTGAGGGCAGCTTGCATCGCCTCGGCCAGCCCCCGTCGGCTCATATGCTTTTCCGCATCATCGACACTGCTGCGGGTTCCATAACGACCATAGATCGTCTTGTCCGCGTTCATGAAGAAGATCGAAAACGTCAGGTCAAAATCAAACTGGAACAACGTCAGGTCCAGGTCGTTTGCCTTGACCAACCTGACAAAAACGAATTCATCAACCAGCTCACTCAACTCACCTTGACGACGGACAACCTGCCCGTCAAAGCCTTCGCAGGCGTGTCATGGGATTCATCTGAAGACGATCATCAAAGGTCGTCGGGATTCCTGAGCCTCCTTGATCGCCGTATCGAGGTCGTCATAAAACCACGATTCATTCTCGGAGAAACTCTGGCGATCCTCGCGAACAGCTGTGTCACGCTGGTTTTGGGCAACAACCGACGTCAAGCTTGCCAGGCTGATGGCTGCAAAAAGTGCCAGAGTCCACTTCATGAATCAACACCGCTCAGAAATATTAGAGCTGGGACGAGGAGAGCATTATATGGCATGACTCAAGCGTGTGCGGCGGATCAACGTTTGTACTCCCCGGCTTGCCTGGCAGCTGCCAGCAGGCTCATCCCAGCATCGCCTGGGTACGGAACTCACGTATCGCTGTGATCAACTCTCGCATCGACTGGAATCGATCGGCCGGGTTCTTCTCCAGTGCCTTGAGACAGATTGCTTCCAGTCCGGACGGAATCTGGCGGTCTGGTGCCCGTTCCGAAGGTGACTGTAACGGGTGATCCATGATCTTTTCGAAAGTGGTACGAACATCCGCACCCTGGAATGGCAGGCTGAACGTCAGCATCTCGTAGAGCACCACGCCCAGGCTGTAGATATCGCTGCGCTGATCCACAATCTGCCCCACAACCTGTTCGGGGGACATGTAGAGTGGCGTTCCCGGGCGCTGCCCGGTGCCATGCTGGGATTCGTATTCCTCGGACGTCGTGTGCGGCGACGGTTCCTCGTGTGGCATTCCCCAGATTCGGGCAATTCCCCAGTCCAGCAGCATGACTTCGCCAAACAGCCCGACCAGGATGTTTTCGGGCTTCACGTCGCGGTGAATGATACCGTGGATGTGCGCATAGTCGAGCACGTAGCCGGTCTGGATAAGAATGTCCAACAGCCGATCGATGGGAAACTCAGCCAGTGTGTCAGTATCATTCTTGTAGAGCGATACGAGGATCTGGTAGAGATTGCGGCCCGCCACTTTTTTCATCGTGAAGTACAGCTCGCCCTGGTCACTGAAGCCAATCTCGTAGACCGGCACGGTGTTGGGATGTTGCAACTGGGCAGTCAGCCGGGCTTCACGCAAGAACCGCCGTCGCTCCTGGGCGTTTTCGGCGTGCTTCTTTTGCAGACACTTGTAGGCCACCGTGCGTCCCAGCGCAGTGTCCTGGCAGGAGAGGATGCTGCCCTTGCCACCGGATGCAAAGGGCCGAAACTTTTTGTACTTCTGGAAGCCATTAGTGAATCCGGCTGGCAGATCCATGTCCGTTTCCGAGGCCATCACAGGTGGGTATTCGCCAGACATTTGAGGTCGCTCTCTTTCCGGAGTTCAGATCACAGTTAACGTGGCTCTCGGCGATGGTGTAGAGGCCAGTAACCCGCCCGCCTTGACTCAGCCTGAGTAATCCACAGGGTCTACTTGTCAGTCGAAAGTAATCTGTGCCAGCGGCTCTCGGCTGGGAGTTGTGAAATCTGGTCTGCATGTTTGCTAACTGCGCTGGCACGCTGGCCGACGGGTAGCTGTTCCAGTTGGCTGACCAACTGGCCACCGGCGATTTCCTGCTGCCATGATTCCAGCCCCGGCAGCGAGCTGAGCCGCTGGAAAAACAACTCGGCAGCCCGGGGGCGACCTGTCTCGAGCAACTCAAGACCGAAATCGAGAATCAAGGTGATCGATGATAAATCCAGCTGCATTGCTATTTCGAATTCAGCCCAGGCCAGTTCAGGTTCATCAAAGCCGTGATAACGCTGGCCCAGGTGGACATGTCCTCGACCATCGACCGGCACCAGTTCTCTCTGCATTCGCGATCGGTGGGCCCATCCTTCCAGCCAGCCGACTCGCCGCCTCCCGCTACTAAAATGATCGGATCGCAGGCTGGTCAGCTGTTGGCGATAAGCTGCTCTGCGCAGCTTGCCCGGCCAACTGTCAGCCAGATTGACTATCCCGGTACCTGCTATTTCTTCGGCAATCCACTGGCCGATAAGCTGGTGGGATCGAATCGTTGGGTGCACGTGGTCGACGTAGGCATTGTTGCCAGCGATCTGCTGGGGGCTTGAATCGCGAAGTCGCTGGCCGGCATAGACAAGCGGCGTGCCAGTCTCGCTGGCCAGCTGCTGTATGAAATATTGCATCCCCGAGAGGATTCGTAACGGGCAGATATCCAGCTGTTTGGCCCGCTGGTACGATTCGGCTGCTGCCTCGAACTCCGCCAGCTGATCCAGGCAGCGGGCGATGCGATAGTGCAGCAAGGCATACTGATCGTCGATTCCCTCTGCCAGCCGGAATCCCGAGAGGGCCACGTGTGGTGATTCTATCAGTGCGCCCGCTTGTTCGAAGAGTTGATTCCAATCGCGTTGCTGATCGGCACTGGTGGCCGCTGCAAACTCCGACTTGACGGGCGGGCAGTCTCGCAGGTTGGACCCCAGCCGCACCAGCATTAACGGTACGCCTGCCTGCTTGCACTGCTGCAGCATGTCCTCCATGGATGTTTCAAAGTGCTCCACAACTCCCGCCTGCCAGGCCTCGTCCCGATGGTAGCTTGCATACCCGCTGCGTTCATCGAGCCGCGTGTCAACTTCACCCGGCATTGTCATGGCTGAATCCTTGCGAGCCTTTTCCACATCGCTGTCGCTACGCAGTGATCGCACGAGCGTCACGGTTCGCAAGGAACTGAACCAGGAGAGCAGACCACCGCTCTGGCCTTTGACGTCGGCATAGGTACGATCTTCCAGGAACTCGTTGTGACCCGTGGCAATAACAATCAGGTCCGGCTGGTATTCGATCACTTCCGTGAGGATCCGAGCCAGGCGATAGCTGGCGTAGGAGAGACCGCCGCAGTTGACCACCTCGTAATCTCGAGACGGGTCGCGTGCATTAAGTTCCAGCTGCAGCCAGCGGGTGAATGAGGTATCAACCGTGTAGGGCCGCCCACGAACGGTTGAGCCACCGAGGCAGAATATACGGAAAGTCTGCGGGCCCTTTTGTGCTGTAAATTGCTGGTCGCCAAAAAACAGCGATCGTGATCGGGAGAGGCGGTAGACTCCTGCCTCTTCATCCAGATCGAACAGGGGATGAAGTGATCCGAAGCCGAAATAGGGGTCGACATAGGCGGCCGGCTTGGCCACATCGAAAAACCGCAAAGTCAGTTCGAGTGCCAGAAAAGGAGTCAGTCCGATTGCGATGGCAAGCAAGGGAAAGACCACTCGCCTTTTCCATCTGGCTCGCGTGCCAGGCTGCTTTTTCGCTGATTTGGCCATGCTTACTAGCCACACGCTGGCGGTGGAGTCGGAGTCGGTCTACAACTGAAAAGTAGCCAGTTATTCCCATTCGCCCCTGAAAAACATCTGATGGTCGACCTCAACAGTTTACAGGATCAGGTTGATGGCTTGCAGCAGTCGGCCGAGTTGCAAGCAACTAGCACCAGGCGGAACAACCGCATCATGATCGCCAGCCATGCCCTGCTGATCCTGCTGGTCGGCTGGCTTGTGCTGCGACCGCCAACTGCCGACGATTCCGGCGATGTCAAGGAGATGTTCTGGCGCGTCTGCCATGACGGTGCCACCCTGGATGAACGCAAGCAGGCTTTTCTGGTGCTGGTGGAGTCGGGTAACACCGAGTGGCGGATGGCACGATTGAAGGACCTGGAACTGACAGGAGCCGAGCTGGCCGGGGCAGATCTGAGTGCGGCCACGATGGACGGCTGCAACTTGCGTGAAGCGGATCTGCAGGGAGCCCAGCTTTACCAGGTCGGGCTTGAAGCAGCTGACCTGACCGCCAGCAACCTGTCTGGCTGCACGATGAGGGAAGCCTGGTTGCTGCGGGCAAGCCTGATCGATGCCCAGTTGCAGGGAGCAGACTTGATTGGAACGTCGTTGCAGCAAGTTACAGCGACCGGAGCCAACTTTCAGAATGCCGTGCTGACCGAAGCCGATCTGCTTCTGGCTGACTTTAGTGGCAGCGATCTCAGCGGCGCGGACCTGAGCGATGCGAAGCTCGAAGCCACGCTGTTGACGGGCGCCAATCTCGACGGCACGAACTTTACCCGTGCAGACCTGCTGGAGACAGACTTCAGTGGCACCAACTGGTGGCGAGCACGTGGGTTGTCGGTCGACGTGCTGAGTGACCTGAGAGAACGATATCCGCCTGGGGGCAATGCATCTGCCGAGCTGCAGCAGGAATTTCAAGACTGGGAAGTCCAATTTGATCAGCAGCACCCACCACAAGTGGAAACGGAAGACCCCTCCGAAACAACAAGTCCTGAAGAACCGGCACGTCAACCAGAACCTGGAGATGCTCCCTAAATGTTGCAACGATATCTGCTGATCCAGCTCATGCTGCTGTTCCCAGTTAGCTTGGCCTGGGCCGACGGTCCGCGGGATAACGACCCTGCCACCGTGCGGCGAGTTCCTCGCCTCGGAGTGGAAGTCTCCGAGCAAGAGGCGAACACGCTTCGGGCTGGACTGGCCAGGCTGGAGAAAATGATCAAGAACCTGCAGCAGACGAATGAGCAACCTGCCGTATCGCTGCTGCCGGATGTGATGATCTATCACCGCGCAGTAAAGGATAACCTCGAGCATCAAGAGTTCTTTGCGCCCGGAGATATCCAGAAAGCAGGTCGACTGCTGGCAACAGGGATCGAGCGGGCCAGCCAGCTTGCCGAGGGACGTGCCCCCTGGACCCGCCAGACTGGACTGGTGGTGCGAGGCTTCATCTCCCGGCTGGACCAGACGGTTCAACCCTACGGGCTGGTGGTACCGCCGACTTACCGAGCGGACGGGGAATTGCGATCGCGGCTGGATATCTGGTTTCATGGACGTGGTGAAACGCTGAGCGAAACCAGCTTCATCGACCAGCGAAGCCGTCAGACGGGTCAGTACACCCCCGCCAATACCATCGTGCTACACCCCTATGGTCGCTACTCGAACGCCTTCAAGTTTGCCGGGGAAGTGGATGTGCTGGAGGCACTTGAACATGTCAAGCAGCATTACCGGGTGGATGAGCAACGGATTTCTGTGCGGGGTTTTTCGATGGGAGGAGCTGCCTGCTGGCAGTTTGCCGTGCACTATGCCGATCGCTGGTTTGCCGCCAACCCGGGGGCTGGATTTTCGGAGACCCCGGAATTTCTCCGCTTCTTCCAGAAGGAGACACTCTCGCCGACGCCGGCGGAACGGAAACTGTGGCATCTCTATGACTGCACCGACTATGCCATCAACCTCTACCACTGTCCGACCGTTGCTTACAGCGGTGAAGATGACAGCCAGAAACAGGCGGCCGATATCATGGCCGAGGCACTGCAAAGAGAGGGTGTTGAGTTGGTCCACGTGATTGGACCGAAAACCGGACACCGAATTCATCCTGTCGCGAAGCTGGAAGTCGAGCGGCGTTTTGATCAGCTCGCTCTTAGCGGCAATGATATCGCAGCTCATTCTGCAGAAGTTCACCTGGTGACCTATACACTCAAGTACAACCGCATGTACTGGCTGACAATCGACCGCATGGGCGAACACTGGAAGCGCGCACGTGTGGATGCCGGGATCGGTTCTTCCAATGAGCTTGAGGTGGCTGCCGAGAATGTCACCCAAATGACATTTTCGCTGCCGGCAGGCCAGAGGATGCTGAAGGTGACCAGCCCGGTTCAGCTCCAGCTTGGCAAGGATCGATTGCAGGCCCCGGCGCCAGCTTCGGATCGATCGTGGACATTCACTGTCCACCTGGCAGATGGCCACTGGCAGCCAGGACCACTTCCCGGCGATGGACTGGCCAAGAGGCATGGCCTGCAGGGTCCGATTGACGACGCCCTGATGGACAGCTTTATTTTCGTGGCAGCGAGCGGAGAGGACGGCAGTCCACTGGTAAACAACTGGGTCCAGGCGGAAATGCAGCGCGCCATTGTGCACTGGCGACGACATTTCCGCGGCCATGCTCGAGTCAAGCTGGATAGCGAGGTCACGGAGGAGGATATTGCCAGTGCCAACCTGGTGCTCTGGGGTACGCCCCGGACGAACAGCCTGCTTGGCACACTGGCTGCCAGCTTACCGATTGGCTGGGATGGCAAACAGATTAGCGTGGCAACCGATACCTACTCGGCCGATTCCCATGCCCTGATCGGGGTCTATCCCAACCCCTTGAATCCCGATCGCTATGTGGTCCTTAACAGCAGCTTCACCTTCCGGGATTATGCTTACCTGAACAATGCCCGCCAGGTACCGATGCTTCCCGACTGGGCTGTGATTGATCTCAGCACGCCGGCCGGAAGCCAGTACCCGGGGAAAGTGGTAGCGGCTGACTTTTTCGATGAGAACTGGCAGCTCAAGCAGGAACAGGGGTTAGAGCAGCAGCGGTCAGAAAAGTAGCCCAGCAGCAGCCGCGGTTTCCGTCTGGCCAGGACATTCGACCGAGTTCCTAACGGTCGCTGATCTCCAGCACTTTGCCCGGGTTCATGATGTTGTCTGGATCGAGTGCCCGTTTGATCGCTCGCATCAGATCCACACCCGCGCCATGCTCCTGGACAAGGGCATCCTGCTTGCCGATACCAATGCCGTGTTCACCTGTCGAGGTGCCGTCCATCTGCAATGCCAGCTGAACAATCTGCTCGTTAATCTGCTGAGCCTCGACCAGTTCCGCGTCGCTCTCCGGGTCGATCAGGATCAGCACATGAAAGTTTCCGTCACCGACATGTCCGAACAGAGGGACAGGCAGGTCTGTCTGCTGGAGGATCTTCTTTGTCTCCAGGATGCACTCGGCGAGTCGGGAGATGGGCACGCAGACATCCGTGATATAGGCGATCGATCCCTCGCGCAGGGCCAGCGAGGCGTAGTAGGCATCATGGCGGGCCTGCCACAGCGTTGTCCGCTGTTCAGGGTCGGTGGCCCACTGGAAGTCACTCCCCCCGTGTTGCTGCACGAATCGGCCCACTTCTTCCGCCTGCTCCACCACCTGGTTCTGTGAGCCATGAAACTCCATTAACAGGGTTGGTTTCTCTTCGAGGCCGAGCCCCGAGTAGCTGTTAACCGCCGCCACCTGGATTTCATCGAGTAGCTCGATGCGAGCCATCGGGATTCCGTTGGTCAGTACCTCCATCACGCACCTGACCGCCGGCTCGATCTCGTCAAACTGGCAGACGGCAGCTGAGATGGCCGCCGGACAGGGCTGCAGCCGGAGGATCAATTCGGTGATGATCCCCAGTGTTCCTTCCGAGCCGACCAGCAAGTGAGTGAGATCGTAACCGGCGGACGACTTGCGAGCCCGACCACCGGTTTGAATCAGCTGCCCGTCTGCCATCACCACGGTGATTCCCATCACGTTTTCACGCATCGTCCCGTAACGCACAGCCGTGCTGCCGGAGGCCCGGGTGGCAGCCATGCCACCGAGCGAGGCGTCAGCACCCGGATCGACCGGGAACATCAGGCCAGTCTGTTCGGATTCGAGGTGGGCGTTGAGTTGCTGCCGAGTGACACCGGCCTGAACGGTGACATCGGCATCATCCCGGCTGATCCTGAGAATCGAGTTCATGCGACCGAGATCGATAGAGACGCCGCCCCGGATTGCCAGCACACCACCCTCCACGGCGGTGCCGGTACCGAAGGGGATAATCGGTACGCCGAATTCAGCACAGGCGCGGACGACCTGCTGAACTTCTTCGTTGCTCTCGGGCTGGACCACCAGGTCTGGGGGGGCAGTTGGAAAACGTGAAATATCGCGACCATGTTGCTGACGGACTTCCGCATCCACACTCAAGCGGTCTCCCAGTAGCGCAGAAAGTTGTCCGGCAAGTTCCGCGAGCGTTTCCTTGGGTACCTGGTCGGACATGGCATACTGTATCAAGTGGCTGTCTAGGAGATTCCAGAATAACCCAAGCGGTGACTGCTGGGCCAGCCTCACTCTACAGGTAAGGCCCGGACAATTGTTGTATGTCCCCTGAGTGTGAGATACCATGCAGCCGCGATACGAGAGAACCTGTTTCACCCTTGCAGGGAGAAAAGCAATGCCCGGAATCAACCGCCGCAGATTCGTCGGAGTCGCCGCCGGAGCGATCGCCGCCAGCCAACTTCAACCGGCCAAGGCAGCAGCCAGCGAGACAGTTACCGTGGCAGTGCTGGGTTGCGGCCGGGGCAGCTCGCTGGCCAGCTGGTTTTCCCGGCTGCCAGACAGCCAGGTAGCGGTAATCTGTGACGTTGACCAGAACCGTGCCGGTGCGCTGTGCGAAAAAATCGAGGATATTTCCGGCCGTCGTCCCGAGTCGGTTACAGACTTTCGCTCGCTGCTGGAACGAAAGGATATCGATGCCCTGGTGGTTGCCACCCCAGATCACTGGCACGCCCCGGTGACGATCCATGCCTGCCTGGCGGGAAAGGATGTGTACGTGGAAAAACCATGTTCGCACAATGTCAGCGAGGGCCGACTCTCGGTGCAGGCAGCCCGCAAGTACAAGCGGATCGTACAGCATGGGACGAACCTGCGAGCGGCGCCCCACTACAAGCAGGCCTGGCAATTAGTCAAGGAGGGGGTGATTGGCAAGCCGCTGATGGTCAAGGCGATCAATAACCAGCGGCGGGGTACGCTGCCGCATCGTGAGAACAGCGAAGTGCCGGCAAACGTCGATTACGATCTCTGGCTGGGGCCAGCACCGCATCGTCCCTTTAACCGCAATCATTTTCATTCCAGCTGGCACTGGATGTGGAACTATGGGACCGGTGACCTGGGCAACGATGGTGTCCACCAGATTGACCTGGGGCGCTGGGCGCTGGGATTGAAGGCACCCAATGCCGTCAGCTGCAGTGGCGCCAAGCTGGGATCTCGTGGGGATGCGCAGGAGACCCCCGACAGTATGGTCGTGACCTGGGAATACGATGACTTGCTCTACGTTTTTGAGCAGCGCGACTTTACTCCCTATCGCCAGCAGGGTCATCGGCTCGACAATGACAACATTATCTTTGGTGACAAGGGATATATGATGGTCGACCGGGATGGTTATCGTGTCTTCTACAAGAACGAGGCAGGTCCCTCGCTGAACAGCAGCTGGACCGATTCACCGACCCATTACCAGAACTTTATCGATTGCATCAAGTCTCGCCAGCACGAGGAACTGATCGCTGATATCGAGGAAGGTCATTATTCAGCTCTGTTGTGCCACCTGGGGAATATCGCCTACCGAACTGGCCGCCGACTGGAGTTTGATGCGGACAAGGAAGTCTTCCTGAATGATGAGCAGGCCAATAACCTGCTCAGTCGAGAGTATCGCAAGGGCTATGAACTACCGAAGGTATAACTGGCGAGTCCGTTTTTCAGGAGATTGAAGCTGATGGAAAAGAAGATCCACCGCCGCCAGGCTTTAACAGCTGGCGGCCTGGCAGCTGCCGTGGCGGTGTCAGCACGTTTGACCGACGTTCCCGCCAGGCAGCGAGAAGCTCGCGAGCCTTTCGGCTATTGCTTTAACACCAGTACGATTCGAGGGCAAAAGCTGCCACTGGATGAACAGATCGAAGTGACTGCCAAGGCAGGCTACGATGCGATCGAGCCCTGGATTCGGGATGTGCAGGCCTTTGTCGACAACGGTGGCGACCTGGAAAAAGTGCGCGATCGTCTCCGTGAGCTGGGTGTCACGGTGGAAAGTGCGATCGGTTTTGCCAACTGGATCGTGGATGACGATGACAAGCGGGCCGAGGGGCTGGAGACGGCACGTCACGATATGAAGCTGGTCAAGGCACTCGGTGGCAACAGGATTGCGGCTCCTCCAGTCGGTGCCACAAACCAGTCCGACCTCGACCTGGGCCAGGCGGCAGTGCGATACCGTAAGCTGCTTGAGCTGGGAGCAGAGGAAGGGGTGACGCCGCAACTGGAACTGTGGGGGTTCTCCCAATCCCTGCACCTGCTGGGTGAGTTGATGTATGTGGCAACAGAGTGTGGGCATCCGGATGCCTGCCTGCTGCTGGATATCTATCACATCTACAAGGGTGGCTCGGACTTTGAAGGATTGGAATGGGTGCCAGGCAGCCGAGTTCATGTCTTGCACGTCAATGATTACCCGGCCGACCCGCCGCGCGACAAGATCGGTGACGCTGACCGGGTACACATGGGTGATGGAGTTGCACCAACCAGCACGATCCTGCGGAGACTTTACCAGAGCGGATTCCGTGGCATGCTGTCGCTGGAGCTGTTCAACCGAAGTTACTGGGAGCAGGATCCCCTCGAGCTGGCCCGTACAGGGTTGGCAAAGATGCGTGCTGCAGTTCAGTCGGCGCGACTAGGTTAGGAGCAGGTGGGGATGGCTCGGCACGAGAGACTGCGATGCAGTAATTGCCAGGGTCAGCTTGAGCGGCCGCTGCGCAGCAAATGCCCGCATTGCGGATCAATCATCAAGCGAATCCGTTTACGTCGACCCAGCGCCTGGTGGCCGCAGATTATCATCAGTGCCCTGTTCGCCCTGCTGGTCCTGTTCGTGCTGTGGATTACAGGGAAGTAGCGGCCAGGTATTTTTAGCTGGCGCTGCTGCGCCACTCGGTCACGAATGTCACGAACTTGTCGACAATCTCGGACTGCAGGCTGCGTGCTGTGTGGACCAGGTAGAGTTGCCTGCGGGGATGAAAGCCTCGTACCTTGATTGCCGCCAGGCCGCGCAGGGTACGGACCGAGTGGGCCGAGAGAAATGCGGCACCAATACCCTGTTCGACAGCCGCCTGGATGGCACCATTGCTGTTGGCTTCGATGGCAATCGCCAGGTCGTCAGCTGCAACACCATGCTGCTGCAGCTCCTGCTCGACACAATGTCGACTGGCAGAACCGGGCTCCCGCACAATCAGCGGCAGCCTGCTGAGTTGCTTGAGTGTTGTTCGGCCAGTGGCAGCCAGCGGGTGGTCGCTGGCGACAACCAGCACAAGTTCGTCCTCGGCCACCGGGTACGATTCGAGTTTACTTGAGCTGGGTAGCTGGCCCACGAACCCCACGTCAGCTGCGCCTGACTGGACAGCTGCTGCAGCGAGTTGGCTGTCTGAGACGGCCAGCGTCTCATGCACCCCGGGCCACTGCGTGCGAAAGGCAGCTAGCAGTTCAGGCAGCAGCCATTCCGAAGGCACCGTGCTGCTGGCAATTCGTAACGTACCGGTTAGCTGCCGCGGTAGATTACCGACTTCCAACAGCGCCCGGTCAACAAGCGTGATGATCTCCCGGGCCTGCTGATGAAGCTGGTGGCCCCGTTCGGTCAAGGTGACGCCTCGCCCCTGCCGCTGAAAGAGACTCACCTGCAGCTCTTTTTCCAGCGCCGCCACCTGCTGGCTGATGGCCGCCTGCGTGACACCTATCAATCCTGCAGCCCGGGTGAAACTTCCCAGCTCGGCAGCAGCTACGAATGATCTCAGCTGGCGGACTTCCATAACGACAGCTTATACCAAAATCCAGGGGGGTTCCATTCAGTCATCGGCTGGTACAACATGAAAGTATGGCTTATGCACGGCGTTAAATACCATAAGAACGGCTTATGAGACGTGCACTCGCCCAGCGACTGTTTCTTGTACCGAGATGATCGAGATGAGCTGCCGATACATTGTTTTGCCAGTGCTACTGCTGGCCTGGCTGAATTGTGGGCCTGTTGTGAATGCGGACGATGGACAGGCTGCGCGTTCGCAGCGGCCGGCCGCAAGGTCCTTCTGGCTTAATTATGGCGCCAGCCTGGAAGGGTTGCCGGACGGGGCCCGGGTACGAGTATGGCTGCCGGTGCCACAATCGAACGACCACCAGAAGATCCGTACAGTCTCACGAGATCTGCCGGGCAAGCCGACGGTCAGCATGGAACCAAGGTATGGCAACAAGATTCTCTATTTTGAGTCAGCTGCAACCAGCTCGGGAAGCATCACATTTAACACCAGCTATGTCGTGAGGCGGCAAGAGGTGCTCAGTCGCAGCGGTAATACGCAGCGGTCGCGACTGGCGGACCAGCAACGAGATCTGTTTCTGGCGGCCAACAGGAAAGTTCCGTTGGAAGGACGACCACTGGAACTGCTGGCTGGACTGGATTTCAGCTCCGATCCACTGGCTATCGCTCGCGTCTTATATGAGCGAGTTGATGAGCATGTTCGTTATGACAAGTCAGAACCGGGCTATGGCAATGGTGACGTGTTATGGGTCTGCGACAGCCAGTTCGGCAACTGCACCGACTTTCATAGCCTGTTCATTTCCTTTGCCAGGTCCAAGGGTCTGCCATCACGATTCGAGATTGGATTCCCCTTGCCAGCTGAGCGGGGCCAGGGGGCCATCACTGGCTACCATTGCTGGGCCTCTTTTTACACCGACAGGCAGGGCTGGGTGCCGGTCGACATCTCCGAAGCTGACAAGCACCCCGAAATGAAGGAATACTATTTCGGCAACCTTACGGAGAACCGGGTGACCTTCACGACCGGTCGGGATATCGAGTTGATTCCGCGGCAGCAGGGTCCAGCACTGAACTATTTTGTCTATCCCCACATCGAGGTGGATGGCGTGGCCTGGCCGCGAGAGCAGATCCAGCTGCAACTCTCCTACAAGGATCGGTAGGCCGCGATCGAGCCAGCCAGCTGAGGCTATTCACTTCTGCTCAGACCGTGCCCAGTTAGCAATCAGTTTGGGACGTGGCGTGCCCCAGTAAAGTCGCACGTCCTCCAGCTTGCCACGAAATGGCAAGGGAGTCTCATATTCGCCAACCAGCGAGCCGCCATCGGCAGCGAGGGTAAGATTGTCAGCCGGTTGGCTGGAGAGCAAGTGCAGCTTGACCGCTTCGCCCACGGGCTTGCCACCGAGGTACAGCCTGCCGCTACCATCGGCCGCCAGCACAACAGCCACGTGCGTCCACTGCTTTTGTGGAATCTGTGGCCCCACCAGCTTCTTCAACTCATTCATGCGGCGGACAGCAAACACCGGAGCACTTTCTGAGAGGTAGAGGCTGAAACCGTGGGACTCACCACCCTGGGCGATGATCACGCCGGAGTCGCTGTCGGGATAAACCCAACCACCAACCACGATCGGTTTAAAGGAAGGATCCCTGGAACCACTGCTGGGGGCCATGAATGCAGCACCCCTGCCTTCCAGCTGGAGTGCTTTGGAGATGTGACCATCGACTACCGTGCCGCCGGCCAATGTGAGTTCCGGATCGGCAAAGTCGAATCGCTGGACCAGCTTCTGTTTCACGCTGGCTGCCGACTGCATGCCAAAGTTGACGACGCTGCCGTCATCCTTGTACTGCTCCCTGAGCCGCTGCAACTCACTTTCCAGTTGCTCAACAATCTTCTCATAGGCAGGATCGGAATAGACGCTGATCAACTCGTTGGGATCCTTGTCCAGGTCATACAGTTCCCACTCTTTCAGTTCATAGAAATAGATCAGCTTGTAGCGATCCGTGCGAACTCCATAGTGCTTTTGAACTGAGTGAGCACCGGGGAATTCGTAGTAATGGTAATAGACGCTTGTTCGCCAGTCGTCCGGCTTGCCACCAGCCAGGACGGTTGCCAGACCCAGTCCCTGCATATCCTCAGGAATCTCAGCCCCGGCAATCTGCAGGAAGGTCTGGGCGAAATCGAGGTTCATGGCGAGGTGTGTGTCGACGCTACCCGGCTTGGTAACTCCCGGCCAACGGACCATCAAGGGAGTACGAAATGACTCCTCGTACATCCATCGCTTGTCGAACCAGCCATGCTCACCCAGGTACCAGCCCTGGTCCGATGTGTAAAAGACGACGGTATTCTCAGCCAGCCCTGATTTATCCAACTCATCGAGTACTCGTCCCACGTTTTCGTCGACCGAGTCGATACAGCGCAGGTAGTCCTTTACGTAACGCTGGTACTTCCAACGGACCAGCGCCCGGCCTTCCAGTTTCGCGTCCGCGAAGGCCTTGTTTTTCGGCCCATAGGCCTTATCCCAGGCGGCCCGCTGGTCGTCGGTCAAACCACGCTGGGGAACCAGTTTGAGGTCATTTGGCGAGAGGTGCCGTTCAATCGTCATCGCCTGGGTCGATGCTGCTGAGCCACGACCGGAATAGTCGTCGAAGAGCGTACTCGGTTCCGCCATCGTCACGTCATCATAGTTATTCAGGTGCTTGGGCCCCGGTTGCCAGTTTCGGTGGGGAGCCTTGTGCTGGTACATCAGGAAGAATGGCTTGTCTTCATCCCGCTTGGTCCTGAGCCAGTCGAGTGTCAGGTCGGTAATCACGTCGGTGGTATAGCCGACATGATCAACAACTCCCTCGGCTGTCCGCATCGAGGGATTGTAGTAAGGTCCCTGGCCGATCAGCACATGCCAGTAATCGAATCCGACCGGCTCACTCTTCAAGTGCCACTTGCCGATCACAGCCGTCTGGTAACCTGCCTGTTGAAGCAGCTTGGGGACCGTCTGTTGCTTGCCGTTGAAGGTATTGCCGTTACGAACAAACCCATTCAGGTGGCTGTACTTGCCGGTCATAATCACGGCTCGCGACGGCCCACAGATCGAATTCGTCACGAAACAGCGATCAAACCGCATGCCCTGTTCAGCAATCCGATCCAGGTTGGGCGTCTTGTTAACCACGCTGCCGTAACAGCTGAGCGCCTGGTAGCCATGGTCATCCGCCATGATAAAGAGGATGTTGGGCTGTTTGTCCGCCGCCGCCTGCAGGCAGGGGCTGAAGCAGACAAGCAATAACAGGACCAGGCAGGGAGTGCGCCGTTTCATCAGACCACCGTGAGAGAAAAGAATATGGCTGGAAAGTGAAACTGGTCAGGGAGCAACCACGTTCACGGTCACCGGGATGACATTCGAGCTGAAGGTAATCGCTTCCCGCTGCGGATCAGGTTTGACCACGGCGACCAACTGGACGCCCTTGGCTTCGACCGGCTCACTGCCCTCCGGAAAACGGACTTCCAGGTCAAACGTGACAGCATCCGCCGCGACCTCGACCTGGGGAGCTGGATAGCCCTTGGGCAGCCCACGCAGCGTTACCATGATTGGCAACTGGTAGCCAGCCTCACGCACGATCGTTCCCTTCAGGTGACCAGTCTCACCATCTCCAGCCAGGGCAGTAACCGTGGCTTCGCCCTCCAGGGTAATCTTCATTGGCACCTTGTTTGCCAACGTGGCCACGGGCGTGGTGACGGAACTGATGACCGTCTTGTTATCCGCTGCCAGTAACTCGGCAACCACAGCCAGTTGCCAGTTGCGAGTTGCCAGGTCGACCGGTACCCAGAGCTTGAGTTCAGCGTGAGCTTGATCCGCTGCGAGCATGGGGGGCTGTTCCAGCCGCAAGGCGCGGTCCAGATCGTCGACCATCACGTCCTTGTTGTTCTGCTTGACCTTCTTCTTGGGGATCACCTGGTCCGTCAACAAGCGGAAGCGGACGTTGCCGGCAGCTCCCTCGGCACGGGGTACCGCGACAGCCAAGACCTGAAAGGTCCCCTGCAAGAGATCCATCTCAGTGACGCCGTCTCCCCAGCTGGCTGAAACCGGAGCAGGCAGGACGCCGCTCAGGAGCGTATTGTCCCGCAGCCACGATCGCTGCTGCCAGTTGGCACCCGCTGCAGCAGTTGCTGTCCGGACAATCTGCCCCTGCATGCCGCTGCCCACGATTCGCAAGGGAATGTCGGACCAGTCGCTGGAATGTGAACTGAGTGCCAGCAGCGAGATGTTACTGCCAGCCGGAATCGTCGTACCCGACAGGCTGAGACCCTCGGGGAATCCCTCGGCGGATAATTCAATCGGACCATTATAGCCACGCCGGGTGACTTGCAGCTTGATGACCTGCGACGCTCCCGCCGGCAGGGAGAGGTGGTCGGTATCAAGTCGAAGCTGAAAATCGGGTTGGCCCAGGTCTTCAATGTTGATCCGGTAGACACGTGCTGGTCCGCCGCCACGCTGAAGATTTTCGAACTCCAGCATAATCTGTTCCACGCCGCCAGGTACTGTCAGGTCCAGGCCCGGATCAGCCGTGCCACCTCTGTCGTCATTGCGACCGAGTTGTTTTCCTGCCGTATCCTTGATCGTGAGTATGCCGTCGATGGCGGACCCAATCCGTTGTGCCACGACATCAAAACGAAGCTTGCTGCCGGGCGTTACCGCCAGCTGGTATCGATCCCGTTCGCCGGTCTCCACCAGTCGGCCATTGATGGCGATCGGTGCCGCTGCTACCTGTTGAATTGCGTCACCATCGACCTGTTCTTCGATCACCTCCGGATGTCCGCTCAGTACTACAAAGGGACGACTGCCACTGAACAGGCCTTCAGCTCCAATCGGCAGCGGCTGGACCGACCCCGTCGCTGCGGTCAGATCAATGGTGGCGGCCAGGCCAGGGCTGGCGGAGAGTAACTGGATCGATGCCTGCTCTCCTCGCTGAACGCCGACCGGATAGACAACGTCCACGTACTGCAGATTACCGACTTTCATTCGGAAGAAGCCAGGTTGTGGGCTCTTGTAGAGCACGTCATGCAGGTGGATCGTGTAGATGCCATCCGCTGGCAACTCCAGCTCGCAGCGAGCATCGCCGATCAGGAATAGCTGCGGAGGACTCCAGGCAAGCTGTGTGCCGCGTGCATCCAGCAGCCTGATTACTGGCCGTGCCATGCTCCCCAGGCGGCGAGCTTCCACGTCGACCACGACCCGCTGGCCCTTGGATCCACTGAATGTTGTTTCCAGGATCTGGCCGCCCGCCAGCTGACCGTTAAGGGCTACTGGCAGTGACGCGATCTGAGCAGAAAAAGTTTCCTGGGCCAGCCGGTCGACGGCCACCGCCAGCAGGTTGGAATTGCCGCTGGCGGACCTGATCCGGATGCCATGGATGCCGGTCGGTACGTCTTCAGCAACTGTAACCTTGAAGACCAGCTTGTTGCCTGCTGCTGCTGGCTGCAGCTCCTGCTTTTCAATCGGGAAGGTGGCGACCAGGCGAGGCGCAGGCAGCAGGCCAGAGCCCAGGATTGTGATGGTCGATTCGCCGCCTGCCCGGATGGCAGCAGGATTAACTCGAGTGATTACAGGTGCAGCCAGAATGGAACTGCTGCTGACAATAAACAGCGCCAGCGAGATGGCAAATAAGCGAATTCTCATGGGATCTCATTCCGTGTCTCAACGCATGCACAACGGTATTTATCCTAACAAGAACGGAAGGCGACGAGGAGAGAGGGGAGATACCTGCGGCTGATTGTGCCAGGTCCGACATGAGTGTGCAGGGACCATCGGGTAGTCGCAGCGTGGCTGATTGTGCCAGGTCCGTAGGCCCGCGCGTCAGGTGCAATCATCAAAAGCTAACCGCAGAGACGCTGAGAGCGCGGAGGTCAGGTGGCAGGGCCACTACTTCTTCGGCGGAAACGGCTCCTTGGCGCCGAATGGATCGAGGGGGTTGTTGGCTGGAACATTGTCCTCTTTGCCACCCCCCTCACCGCTGCCGGTCACTGTGTTAGTAACACCGGTGCCAAAGGCACGGAAGATCGAACCAAAGACGCCCTTCTTGGGCGGTGCACCAGCAGCCGGAGCGGCTGGTTTGTTGGCAAACGGGTCGGCTTCACCAGCAGCTGCCACCGGGGCGGCCGGCTTGTTGCCAAACGGGTCGGCTTCACCAGCAGCTGCCACCGGGGCGGCCGGCTTGTTGCCAAACGGGTCGGCTTCACCAGCAGCTGCAACCGGAGCGGCCGGCTTGGTGCCAAACGGATCGGCTTCACCAGCAGCTGCAACCGGAGCGGCCGGCTTGGTGCCAAACGGATCGGCTTCACCAGCACCAGCAGCCGGAGCGGTCGGCTTGACTGCAAAGGGACTGGGAGTGCCAGCAACTGCGGCCGGAGTGTTTCCAGCAGTGGCAGCAGGAGGACTGGTGTTGAAGGCATTATTGCCAGCACCTGCAACGGGGTTCGAGACGCTTGGCTTGAGTGCCGAAGCAGGTCGCGAGTTGGCTCCGCCGAGCAGATCCGAATTGGCCAGTCCAGCTGTGTCCACTCGGAAGGGGTTCACAATCTGGCTGCTGGCGTCGGCAGGCAGTGCGGGCAACGTACTGGGGTCGATCACCACGGTCGGTGCCTGGGAATCAACGGGCTGGCGCTGAGCTTCCGCGCTGTTCCGCTGGACTCGGCCGTAACGAACTCGCCGCCGCTCAGCTTCCAATGCTGCCACGTCACGTTGTGCTTCAAGTCGGTGTCGTTCGATCGACACACGGACAGCGCCCTGGATTCGAGTTAACGACCTGGAGACCGGATAAAGGTCCTGCCGGTCGAGTGCTTCCATTTCGCCACCCTTGCGAAAGTCCGCCTGGGCCTGTGCTTCATTTTGCAACTCCGAGTGGGCCAGGCCACGGAAGTAATAGGCACGGGGGTCGCGCGTCCCCTGCTCAATGGCATGGCTGAGTTTTTGTTGTGCCTGCTCAAATTCGCCGTTGAAATAGGCTTGTACGCCCTTGCTGTAGACCGCGGTCAATGTCTCTTCCTGGGCTTGGAGAGAGGTGCTCGCTGGTACGAGTAACACGAGTCCTAAAATCGTGAGTCCTAAATACCTTGCCATTTTCATTGACTCCCTGCTGGTGGCTAATCTTGCCAGTCCATTGTTGTTGTTCGATGTTGTTCGACACTCGCACCATCGGCATTCGCGGGGCGATTTGGCTGCCCGTGCTATGGCGATTTGCATGCTAAAGTCTACGCGTCCAATCGTAGTGCTCCAACATCGAAATAGCAACTTTGCACCCAGTACGAGCGTGCCTATCCTAATAGATCGACAATCTAATTTGCCAAAAACGAGCGTTTTTGCTCGAAAACACCTGCTGCCAAGTATGCTAACGGCTAATCACGTACTACGAACGACGGATTCCTAGCTACTTACTCTGCTATGACGCAATTACAGAAATACGATCGCCACCAGTCCTACGACTGGAATTACGACAATGTGCCCGCTCGGCAGGAGATCGTGGCCAAACCGATTGCCGGCCAATGGCAGTTCTGTGGGTTGCCTGTTGACTCGCCACTTGGTGTTCCGGCGGGACCACTTTTGAATGGCGAGTGGTGTCTTTATTACGCCAGCCTCGGCTTTGATGTGGTGACCTACAAGACTGTCCGAAGTCGCCACCGTGACTGCTATGACCTGCCAAACCTGCAGCCGGTCGACTGTGGTCCACTGCATGGCGGTGAAACCGATCTGCCGGCGACGGAACAAATGGATGGTAGCTGGGCCGTCTCTTACGGCATGCCGTCACGGAGTCCCGAAGAATGGCAGCAGGATATCCGCTCAACGCGTGACCGCCTGCCAGCAGGCAAGCTGCTCAACGTGTCCGTGGTTGGCAGCGTCTTGCCGGAGTGGAGCCTGGCTGAGCTGGCAGACGATTACGCCAACTGTGCTCGCCTGGCAGTTGAGAGTGGAGCTGACACGATCGAAACCAACCTCTCCTGCCCGAATGTGAGTACCTGCGATGGTCAACTCTACCAGCAGCCGGAGGATGCTCAGCTGGTGCTGGCGGCAGTCCGTGAGGCGATCGGCAGCACCCCCTTGATTGCCAAGGTCGGACGGATCATGGATCGCAATGATGCCACGAGGTTGCTTGAGGCAACTCATTCCTATCTCGATGCCATGGCGATGACTAACAGCATCGCCTCGACAGTGGTTGGTGCCGACAGCCAGTTGTTATTTGACGGTGAGCGTCGCGGCATCTGTGGCAAAGCGACGCTGGCAGCATCGCTCGAGCAAACCCGCATGGTGTCTGAAATAACACGAGACGGCGGAATGCAGCTGGAGTTGATCGGGGTGGGTGGGGCAAGTTGTCTGCAGGACATCCAGTCTTATCTGGCCGCCGGTGCACATGCCGTGCACATCGCCACAGCTGCCATGATCGATCCCGGCCTGGCACTGGAGATCCGAGAGCAGTGGCCCGCAGCGAGTGCTTAGAGAATGCAGCTGGCCTAGCTGCGAGCCGCTAGCCTTGAATCCGCTGGTCGTGGCCCTGCCATTCCTTTTCTCGCAGGGCATACTTTTGTACTTTGCCCGTGCTGGTCTTCGGCAACTCAGTAAACTCCACGCTGGTGGGACATTTAAAGTGGGAGAGGTTGTCACGGCAGAACGAGATCAACTCGTCCTCTGAAAGCGTCTGTCCCTCTTTCACGGCTACGAAGGCCTTGGGAGTCTCACCCCACTTTTCGTGAGGCACACCAATCACGGCAACTTCGCGGACTGCCGGATGCCGGTAGAGTATCTGTTCGACTTCAATCGATGAGATGTTCTCGCCGCCGGAGATAATAATGTCCTTGCCACGATCACGCAGCTCGATGTAGCCATCCGCGTGCATCACCGCCAGGTCGCCGGAATGAAACCAGCCACCACGAAAGGCCTTGGCCGTGGCCTCGGGTTCATTGAAGTAACCGAGCATCACGTTGTTTCCCTGCATCACGACTTCACCCATCGTCTCGCCATCGTTGGGCACGTCGTTCATATCCTCATCAACAACACGAACCGGATCGGTGGCAACATAATTCACCCCCTGCCTGGCCATTTGCCTGGCCCGTTCGGTCAGCGTCAGTTGCTGCCAGCCGGGCTGGACAGCACAGACCGTGTGAGGACCGTAGGTCTCGGTCAGGCCATAGATGTGAATCAGCCGTGCGCCGAGGGCTTCCATCTGTTCAATCAGCGTCGGTGACGGTGGTGCGCCGCCCGTGCAGATCGTCAGCGAAGTCTCCAGCCGTTGGGGCCGGGTTGGTTCGGCGAGCAGGCTGCTGAGCACCACCGGGGCGCCATTAAAGTGAGTTACCTGGTGTTGAGTGACCAGTTGCCAGGAAACAGCGGGGTCCATGCGGCGCATGCAGATGTGCGTCCCGCCGGCCGCCGTGACTGCCCAGGTGAAACACCAGCCGTTGCAATGGAACATTGGCAACGTCCAGAGGTAAACCGACTGGGCCGTCAAGTTCGTCTCCAGCATCTCTCCCAGCACGTTGATATAAACTCCACGATGACTGAACATCACGCCCTTGGGAGTACCGGTTGTTCCCGAGGTGTAGTTGACCGTGATCAGCTCTGTCTCGTCCTGCACCTGCCATGCAACGACAGCTGGATCCGCTTCCGCCAGGAAAGTCTCGTATTCCGGGCCAGGCAGCGGCTCTCCCGCTGCAACTGGATCAATGACGTTGATGACCAGCTGGATTTCGGCAAGGTCATCGATGACATCGCGCAGGACCGGGGCGAGTTCACTGTCGACGATCAGGAAGCGGGCGCCACTATGCTTGATGATGTAGGCAATTTCCGGCGCCGATAGCCGCGTGTTGATCGCCACCAGCACGCCCCCGGCAAGCGGCACACCAAAGTGGGCTTCCAGCATGGCAGGCGTGTTTGGGCAGAGAATCGCAACTCGATCAAGATGCTGCAGGCCGGCATGGCGCAGTGCACTGGCGAGAGAATTCACACGTGCAGAGAATTCCTGGTAGCTGAACTGGATGTCGCCATAGATGATAGCTGTCTTGTCGGGATAGACCGCAGCAGTACGTCGCAGGTAATTCAACGGAGTCAGGATGCTCTGACTGGTCGGCATGTCCATCGTCAAACAGCTCCAGGGGCAATGGCCCGCGCGATGCTGGTAGCGGAAGGCTCGCGAGCAGGCGGCGGTGGATGTTCAGGGTAATACTTCGGCCGGCAGGATTCCAGCTGCAAGGGCCGGCAACAGGCCTGACAATTGACCAGGCACGGAAAACTATCGTGACGGACTGTCCGAGAGTAGTTAAACTTCAAGCAGGCAGTTGTCGATAACTGTCCGTGGTTGAGTTCATTGATCCAATCCGGCAGAGGGACCACTTTTCGCGTTGGCTAGAGTCACCATGTGGCACGTGCAATAGCACGCCCGACTCTCGCTTTTCTCGCAGCGACTCCATTTGTCGCGTCGATTGATGACTCAACTTTGGCTCAGCATTCCTCTTGAAAGCTGGGCTTTTTTTCTGCGCCGCTGGTAATAAACCTGCAACTCAACTCCAGTAGCGTGACCAGGTCGAGGGCATTGTGATGGAGCACGTTACGCATCTGCCAGGCGTCTCCCGTGCGGACATAGTCGTGGTAGGCATGAGGGATCAGGCGGCCAGGAATGTCGCCACTGCGATATCGACCACAGATGTACTGCTCCAGCGTCTGCAGGCGACAATCGGGCAGCTGGGACTTCCAGCGCCGCCGGCCATGATGAAGCAGGTCGCAGTGAACAAGTTCGGGCCGCGGCTGATGGCGAGCGAGTCGTGCGGGGATGGTCTCCCCAGCAACGGCGGTCGGCTGGCAACTGGATTGGCGAGGGTCCCGACCGAGGTGGTGCAGTGTGCTGCGATCGTGGACCAGCGGCCAGTCAAAGCTCTTGCCGTTAAAAGTCACCAGTACCTGCTGAGCGGCGGCAATCTCCCAGAGCGACTGCAGGATCGCAGCTTCCTCCGCATAGTTCCGGGCCAGTAGCTGGCTAAGTACAAACTGGCCCTGGTACACATGTATCAGCCCCACCAGGAAGACCATGGCACCACCGAGCCCGCAGGTTTCCAGGTCCAGCAGCAGGACTTGTTCAGGAAAAGCGTTTTGCAGTTCTGCGATTTCCAACTCGGCCCGGTTACTCGGTTCCTGCAGCGGATCACGGTCTGACAGCGTCTGCTCGATAACGTCCGCGCCGGCGGGCCAGAGTTCATCGATCGCTGTCCGCAGCAGCCAGTGCTGGCCACAGCCATTGTCGACCTGCTCGCCGGCTGGCAATTCTGACATCGAGCCAGAGGACGGAGCGTACGATGGACTCGGCTGGTCAGCGTCAGGCAGGGTTACCCGGTTCAAGCGGCTCAAGCGAGCACGTATTTCAGGCGAGAGCATTCTGTTGGGCCGCCTGGGTGGAAGGAGTCGGTGCTGTGATAAGTTCCAGTAGCTGGATGGTGGCTGCCTTGTCAGGGATCGGATAGCCACGCATCAAGTCAGGATCGCTGTGAATTGCTGGTCGCAGGTTGGGTAAGCCGACACAGCTGGGGCAGCCCTGCTGGCATTCACACTCAACCACCAGCTGACGGCAGATCTCCAGTAGCCGCTCCAGTTGGTCGTAGCCACGTTCGCAATATCCCAGGCCACCCGGATAACGGTCGTAAAGAATCATCGTGCTGCGACCGAGATTCTTGCTGTCGACGACGCCACTGATATCGCGGCTGTCGCACATCGCAATCATCGGAAGCGCGACCACCGCCAGATTGCGCAGGCCGCAGAGTCCCTCGCTGGGGCGCAGCCCCTGCTGGCGGAGGGCCAGCCGCACATCCTCGCTGGGTGTCAGCCAGAAAGCGGTGGTGGGCAGGTGCTGCTCGGGAATGTCGACCGTACCGTAGCCGACGTTCTCGCGTGTGGCGAACTTCACCTTCTTGAAACCAACGGTCTTCCAGCTGACGTCGACGTCACCAAAGGCCAGCTGGGCACGCAGCTCCGGCTCACGTTCACGCTGCTGCTGGGTGATCAACACATTGCTCTCAAGAATAGCCTGGGTGTAGTAATCCATCTCCTTGCGCTGGACATAGGCGACCCGGCCGTCGAGATCCAGTTCGCGGACAAAGTAAGTCTCGCCATTGTGCAGGTAGACAGCCTGTGGATAGACCAGCTCAGGAGCACTGATTGCATCTACATTGGCAATCACCTGGTTGCCAGCATCGGTCGAGAGCTCCGCTCCGGGTGGGGAGAGGATAATGCTGAATGTGTTGTCGCTCATGTGCCGCAGGCTGATCTGGTGGGCAGGATTCTGGCCGCCTGAGAAGTAATAACAGTCGTCGACCCGGGTCAGTTGACGCTCGTCCTCCAGTAACTCGGTGATGGCGGGAGCAAGCGAGCCGAACTGGTCGGCTTGCCGGTCATCAAGCGGCAGCTCGAAGGCAGCAGCCTTGAGATGCTTGGCCAGCACATAGGGGTTTTCAGGGTCAACAACCGCATTTTCAGGCGACTGCTGAAAGAAATAATCGGGATGGCGCAGCAAGTACTGGTCGACAGGCTCATTGCCCGCCAGCAGGACTGCCAGACTCTCATCGCTGCGGCGACCACTGCGCCCGGCCTGCTGCCAGGCACTGGCAATCGTGCCGGGATAGTTGACCAGCAGGGCGGCATCGAGTGAGCCAATATCAATCCCCAGCTCGAGAGCATTTGTCGAGGCAATGCCACGCAGTCGACCGCTGAACAAGTCCTGCTCGATCTGCCGCCGCTCCTCGGGCAGGTATCCGCCGCGGTAGGCTCGCATGCTGTCTGCCAGCACGCTGCCCTCGGCCCGCAATTGATCCTGGACGTACCGGTTGATCAATTCAGCGGCCTGCCGGGTGCGGGTGAAAGAGAGTACCTGGCCCTCACGCTGCATGACCTGTTTTGTCCACCAGACAGCATCGTCGGCTGCGCTGCTGCGAGCCAGGTTGTCGGAACCGAGTGGTGAGGGATTCCAGAGGACAAAGTACTTGCGGCCGCGGGGTGAACCATCCTGGTCGACCACTGTGACCTCGCGGTCGATCAACCGGGAGCTGAGTTCGCCGGGATTGGCAATCGTCGCACTGGCTGCCAGGAAGGTCGGCTTGGCACCGTAATGCTCACAAACGCGCTTCAGTCGACGCAGCACGCAAGCGACATTGGCCCCCAGGATGCCGCGATACATGTGGACTTCATCCAGCACGACGTACTTCAGGCTGCTGAAGAAGCGGGCCCACTTGGGATGGTAGGGCAGGATCGAAGCATGCAGCATGTCGGGATTGGAAAGTACCAGATTGGCCTCGGCCTTGATGCGGCGACGCTGGGCCGTGGGAGTGTCGCCGTCATAAACTCCAGGCCGTATGCGGCTGGCCAGATCAGCTGATTGAGGATCATCACCATCGATCAACTCCAGCAAGCCCTTCAACTGGTCCTGCGCCAGGGCCTTGGTGGGGAACAGGTAGAGTGCCCGTGCTTCTGCATCCGACAGGCATGTTTCCAGGATCGGCAGGTTGTAGCAGAGTGTCTTGCCGCTGGCTGTACCTGTCACAACGACCAGATCCTGTTGCTGCCTGGCCAGGTCGAGACTAGCGGCCTGGTGGCAGTAAAGTTGCTCGATGCCACAGCGACCGAGTAGGCCAGCCAGTTCGGCTGGGAGTGGCTTGGCCGGGCTGGCAAATGTCCCCGACCGAGCTGCAATCTCTTCGACATGCACGATCTGACCAGCGTATCGCGGATCTCGGCGTATCTCGTCCAACAAGTTGCTGACGTTCATGGCTGTCCCTTACTCTCCAGCTGCGGTCGACGTTGTCACAACCCATTAGTATACGGGTGTCTACTATACGGATCGGACCCTGGCGAGCAAGTACAACAGGCGAATGCTGGCCTTTGTCCACGGGTCTGCCGCTACAACCGCGCCAATCGGTCCAGACTGAATCAAAGTGGGTAGAAGATGACGGTCTTCTCTGATTAGCACATTCTTCCGGATAAGAGATGATGAGGAAATTTACGATAGATAGGGTATGCAGGGGAAATAGGGAGATTTCCCTTTGCGTGCGATGTTCCGGTTGGCCAGTTCGTGTGGGAACGATTGTGCTGACACGTTGGAACATGTCAGGAGGAGTAGTAATACCAGGAAGATGACCCATTGGTTCGAGCAGCAGGGCAGTGCTTCCCCTGCGATGACTGGGTGTCAGCTCGACCGACGAGACATCGCCTGACCTGGTATCTACCTGCTCTTGTGACAGGTTTTGACAGCCGGACAACCTTAGAAGGGTCAGGTCCAGGTCGTGCCGTTTCAACTGGAAACGGACGGCGGGGCCTGACCTTTTTTTATTGACCTGCGGCGACTGGCTCAGGCCTCACCCAGCATCGCCGCTTCGACTCCGGCCAGATCAACAATCGGCGACTGCATGTCGCTTGCCATCTGCTCAACGCTGCCGGGATCCTTGAATCCGCTGCCGGTGATAATACAGACAACAGTTGCATCGGCAGAAATCTCGCCACTCGCGAGGGCCTGGATAGCGGCGGTCAGGGAGACGGCCGCGGCAGGTTCACAGAAAATACCTTCTTCCCTGGCCAGGCGAAGTTGCATATCCCAGACACTCTGATCGTCCACCAGGTAGCCGGTACCCTGGGTGGCACGGCATGCTTCAATGGCACCATCGGCATCGGTCACGCTGGCGACCTGCAAGCCACTGATTTTTGTTGTGCAATGCACATCCTGTCCATTCGTCTTACCATCCCGCAGCGGCCCAGCGATGGTGTCATTTCCCTCGGGCTGCACAACGTGAACTCGCGGCAGGTCGGCCAGCAATCCCTGCTCAGCCATCTGCAGGAATCCCTGCGCTGTGCCCATTGCCAGTCCCCCGCCGCCTGCCTGGCAGAAGACATGATCAATCGGTCCCTCAACTTGCTCGTCCAGCTCATAGCTGATCGAGCGAATTCCGCTCATACCCAGCGGGCTGTAACAGAAGGCGCTGACTTGCAAGGCAGCTTCGGGGCCGCTCGCCATCTGCTCGAGCTTACTGAAGACCCGCGCGGTGGTCTCAACGTCGATACCGAAGCCACGGATCCGCACGATCCGTGCTCCGTAGCTGAGCATCTGCTGGAGCTTTCCCAGCGGTGCTGTTTCCACAACGGCGATACGGCAGTCAATCCCAGCAGCCGCCGAGTAGGCTGCCAGTGAGGCACCGGTGTTACCGCTGGAGGTGGCGATACAGCTTGTCTGCCCGCTGGCAATCATCTGCGAAATCGCCACTGCCGCATAACGATCCTTGAAACTGGCGGTGGGATTACAGTGGTCGAGCTTGAGCCACAAGCGATCCAGCCCTGCAGCAGGGCCGATGCTGCGAGAGCGCACCAGTGGTGTGTCACCTTCACCCAGGCTCAGCCGGGCATCTTCGTCGACCGGGTCAATCGCAGACGTCCATCGCCAGATACTCATTCTGCACCTCCCTCGGGCTGCCGGTTCTTACGGCGTCGATTAAACCAGAATCCCGCCAGGCTGCCGGCGAAAACAGTCAGCAGCACGACGCCGACCAGCAGCCCCCGGTTCCCCACGTCACTGGCCAGGATTGGCAGCAGTCCATCGGCAGCGTCCAGCCGCTCCCAGCCACCCGAGGCAGGACCGTTACCGCGCACATCCTCTGGAATCTTGCGGCGATTACTATAGTGGGGAAACAGCCAGAGGTCATCTTTCCAGCGGCCAATCTCAACTGGTGTGACATTGAACGCCTGGATATTGGTCAGGTAGAAACGTTGTCCGCTGTGGCGTGCCTGCAGGAAGCGAGTCACGCTGGGGAACAGCCTGGCCTCGTTGCGCAGGAAGGGATCCGCCTGCGGTGCGGTGTAGGACTTTCCACCGTTGGGCACACAGTCGGGCGAATCCCAGTCACGATAGTTCATTTCAAAACCGCGATGGAGATAACCAAAGCGGTTGAGGTCATCATTGAGCCAGTAGCGGTAGAAGATATAGAGGTTGATGTCGACACTGGATTGCTGCAGCGAGGTCAGTTTCATCGGAAAGTAGATACCGTCCTGCCCGCCGCTGCTGAAGCGAAACTCAAGTGGGTGCAGGTCGGTAGGCCCGCTGCCATCAAGCTGTGCCTGGTCAAACTTGATGCAGGCAAAGACATAACGCTTGTCCCGGTAAAAGCCGAGCGCAGCATCAGCGTTCTCCAGTACCTGAAAATCGTTCTCGCTGAGCCAGCCATTCAGTCCACCTGCCTTGTTTTCCCGCAGCACGGCGACATCGTAGCTTCCTACGATCTGGCGGCTCAGTAGCTCTGCATCCATCTGCAGAGAACCGTCGGCCGCACTCTTGGCTTCCAGCAGCGAGCGGGGTCGCAGCTGTTGTTTTCGTGCCTCGACGTAATCAAACAGTTCCTTGAACAGCTGGGGCGACGCCGGGGCTACCTCGGGTTCCGCGGGAAAGGGAACAATCCAGGCCAGCTGGTCCAGTGGCTGGTCACTTTCGACCTGGATCTTGAGCACAAGTGACTGGCGACTCGGTTGACCCTGCTGGCCCAGCTCAAACACGATGATCGCTTCCTGGCTGGTTTCTGCCAGCGAACCCGCATAGTTGCGAGGTCCCTTGACGATCCCATCGGCATCCAGTTGCTGCGGCCAGGCAACACAGAACAACAACCCGGCAAGCAGGATTCCGAGATACTTGACCATGCACCAATTCCTCATAACGCCTAACCGCTAACCACCAACCTCTGACTCGTCCGGATTCTCCATGATCACGGCCAGCGCGTCACCTTGTCGCACGTTGGGTCGTGTACGCAGCACCAGCAGAATACCAGTCTGTTGCGAAAGCACCGTCTCCTGCTGCTGGCCTGACAGGTCGGTTACTTTCCCCAGCGGCATGCCAGCTTCGATCATTTCACCCAGCTCGACTGCGGGAAGAAACAGACCATCGCAGGGAGCTGGATTACAGACCTGCATGTGGCCGGAATTCTCACGAGTATCTTCGACCAGGTGTTCAACCCGAGACTCCGGCTGCTCCCGCTCAATCATCTCCAGCCATCCCATCACGTTCAGGCAGCCATCCAGATAGTCACGCACCCCCTCGGGGTTACATCGAGCCCCCCCCTCGTATTCGCAGTAGATGGCTGGCACATTCGCTTCGCAGGCGATCGACATCGAACGGCCCTTGAGGCGATGATCGGTACCCCAGATGATCGGCAGGTTAAAGGCGACCGCCATCTGTCGTTGCTTATCGAGTACACCCTCAGCGGGGTTCAGCGGGTAGCCAGCCAGCGGCGCCACCATCATGGCCGTGCCGCCGGTATGCAAGTCTATATAGTAGTCCGCTTCTTGAATCAGGTTGCTCAGCTCAGCTGCGGCCTGCATGGTGACAGAACCGTGCGGATCCCCGGGACAGACGCGGGCCAGGTCCAGCCCATCGTCGGCAACCCGGTCCCCGCGCCAGAAAGCGTCTGGATTGACCATCGGCACGAGTGTGACGGTTCCCCGCAGCAGTAATTCTGGCACGATCTGCAGCAACTGGTGGACGGTCACGACCGGCTCATATTCATCGCCATGCACGCCGGCGCTTATCAACAGTCCCGGGCCGGGCTGCGGACTTTCGATCAGGTGACGATCCATTGGATTTCAGACCTCGCGTGGAGTTGCAGTCCCGGCTGTTCAGGCTTCAAAGGGAAACATCGGTCGCCGTCGATGTTGATATTCCAGCTGTCGCATATCGGCCGTGGTAACTCCGGCCGTGTTGACCCGTACCATCTGCGGGCAGACTTCCCGGTAGGCGGCCACCGGCAGGTTAACACCCTTGGCAACGAGGTAGCGAAAGCTGGCTGGATCGACATCAAAAGTTGTCAGTTGAGCGAGGCTGAAGGGTGCCATACGCCGGCTGGTGACCATCACGGTAATTCCCCCGTCGGATTCCAGCACGGCGGTTGGCCCCTGGTCGGCATCGGTCATACCCCCGTGTCGCGGCTGGGACTCACGGAAAGCGCCATCATAAAGCCCTCGCACCTGGAACTCGGCTGTAAACGGCTGGCCATGCAGCTGATCGGTTTTCCCACCCACGGCGAAGCGAGCGCGGCCACCCGCGCCGATCTGCTCGGCCTGTTGAACCGCTTCCGGATCATAGAGGCAGACAAAGCTCTCCGACTCGGCTCGGCGGGCGAGTGCATGCAGCAGCAGCGTGCTATCGGCGGGTGACCCTCCTCCCACGTTGTCGCCCATATCCAGCAGGCAGACGCGTCCCTCCAGGCTGGCAGCCTTGTCGAGTGCCTGTTCAATGGAAAGAAATGTCCCCAGGAAATCCTCGCGATGTTCCCACAGGTAATCACCCAGCTGCCCAGCCAGCTGCTCGGCCAGCCGGGGGTCATTATCCGTCACCACCAGGGCGGCCGAACCCATCTCTTCCACATCGGAGTAGGGAAAGCCCAGCAGGATGCTGTTGGAAAGTACGGCTGGCTGCTGCAGCTGTTGATCCGCCAGCTGGTAGAGCGGCAGGCAGGGAGCGACGTCTGTCTGTTGTTTCTCAATGTTGATTGCCATGGCTGGATAGGCCGCGGCCAGACAGGGCTGGATTGTTCCCTGCAGCGTCTTGACCAGCAGTTCGGCAGCCTGCCTGCCAACAGCCAGCTGGTCGAGGTGCGGGTTGCTGCGGTAGGCAACTAGCGCATCGGCCGCCGCGACCATGGCGGGTGAGAGATTCACATGGGGATCCAGCGTGCCGACGATAGGCATCTCGGGCCCGAAACGGTCCCGGATCAGCGACAGCCAGTAGCCATCCATATCCGGATAGTCCTCGCTGACGTTCGCTCCATGCGGTGCGACCAGGATGGCATCCAGCGGGCCCGCCTCGTCGAGCGACTGCTGCATCAGCTGCATCAACTGTTGATGCGTCTGGGCGGTGATCGTTCCGAAGGGTGTAGCGCGGGCCGCAAAAACTCCAACGGCTTCGAAACCGTCGCTTTCATCCAGCACCTGCAGGAAACCTGCCACTTCGTGATGTGTATCAAGCAGCTGCCGAACATCCTCTCCAAGCAGCAGCAGATTCTCACGAAAGTGATCGATCGTGGTCGGCTGACTGATGAACGTGTTCGACTCGTGCAGCAGGGCCAGGATTCCGACACGCATGACTGAGTTGACTCAACAAGTGAAGTGGGTGGAGCTGCCGCAGAGAGGAGGTCCGCAAATCCTACACCCCGGCGGGGAGGATTTCAAACTGGCCGACTCCCCTGGCAGGGTCGCTTCATGGTATCGTGCATTTCGCTGCCAGCAACACAATAGATGACCCCTGCTGGGGAGATGGTGAGAGTATGCTTGAGACGACCCCCGACTCGATAACACTGGAGATGATGCGCAGCGAACTTTACACCGCTGTCGTCTGCGACGCCCTCGACGGGCTTGGTTACCGCCAACAATCACCACGACTGGCACTGCCACCGCTGACTGTCGAGGGGCTGCTGGTGGGCTACTGCAAGACCACGCTCTGGGCCGACATGACCAGCCCCGACCCCAAGCCGTACGAACTGGAACTCAAGGCAGTTGACGAGTGCCGTCCGGACGACGTCCTGATAGCTGCCGCCAGTGGATCGATGCAGTCGGGGATCTGGGGAGAGTTGCTTTCCACGGCTGCCAGCAACAGTGGCTGTGTCGGTGCGATTGTCGACGGCGCGGTCCGAGATCTGGACAAGATGGCCAGCATGAACTTCCCTGTCTTCGCTCGCGGCGCCTGCATGTACGATAGCCTGGATCGACAGCGGGTCGTTGAGATTGATCTACCAGTAGAAATCGATGGCGTCGAGTTTGCTCCCGGTGACCTGGTACTGGCTGACCGCGACGGAGTTGTAGTGGTACCGGCGGCAGTGCAGAGCGAGGCAATCCGGGCTGCCTGGGAGAAAGTCCACGCTGAGAACATCACCCGCGACGCAATTCGTGACGGCATGAAAGCCACTGCTGCTTATCAGAAGTACGGCGTGCTTTGATTCGCCGGCTCTACCCGCCGACCGCTTTGGCCATCAGCATCACGACGATCACAAAAGCGCCAATCGTGCTGGCGCCAATAACAAGTGCCGTGTTGGCTTGCCCCGCTGTCGCCCCGTGGACCTCCATGCTGCCCTGCTTGAGTGCCCGTGGCAGGCCGATGACCAGCGCCAGCGGAGCCAGCGGCAAGGTGAGCAGGGTAAAGCCAATACTACCCATCGCGTAGCAGAGGATGGCAATCGTCGTTGCCAGGGATTCCCTGGCCGCCTGCACCAGGCTCAGTGCCATCTGGTGGATGGCTGCCAGCACGACAATCAACAGCAACTGCCCAAGACTGGTCGCCGCCATGATCATGCCGACCCTGTTGGCGATGATCTTCATAAAAGCGGAGTGATCAATTAATTCGTTGGTGTCGGCCAGGGCACTCTCTTTGCGCATCATCACGATGAACATGAAGATCGTGTAGTAGATAGCGAGTGCCAGGCCGCCGAGCATCATGCCGGCCAGCGAGAAGCCGATTGGCTTGCCCAGTGCCCCCTCGCGTTTCATCTCGCTGTAGGTATCTGCCGGCGAGATCAAGACGCCACGAACCGTATCCCAAAGCCGCGATCCCACGTGCTGTTCGTTTTCCCAGGGCAGGCCTGGCCGCGATTGGCCACGGGAGCCATCAAGAGTCGAGCGATGCGCGGTGGAGCGAGGTATGCGACGCTTGGTTTGTGCAGGGGCACCGCTCGAGTCCCAGCTGCCAGCCAGCAGCGGGTCCTCGTTGTCAATTGCTTCAAAGAGGTCGTTACCGCTGGGTTCAATCAGCAGAGCTGCGGGATTCGAGTCCCGCATCATCTTGGAAAATCCGGGGATATCAATCACCGCGTCACATTCCGGGCAGCGACCTTTCTTGTTGGCAAACTCGCTCTCGATATGCACGGCGTGCTGGCACTCGGGGCACTTGAAGCGAATCGAGTCATCGACCTGGTGAATTGCATCGGCACTGGTGGTACCAACGCTGGCGGCGGTGGAGAGTCGCATCACCAGTGCACAACCGGCACACTCTGCTTTTTTGTGCGTCTGGCGGTTGGGCAGCCAGAGTCGCTTGCCACAGCGCAGGCAACTAAAGCGAACAGCTTTCAGCCCGTCACTCATGGTGGCCAACTCAGCACCGGCGATGAGGTAAATCCGCGACTCGTCAAAGTCGCTCCAGACACCGCTGGCGGGCGGCAGGCAGGGAATCACCATCACCGTATTACAGTCCTGGCAGCGCCCTTTTTTGCCCGCAACCGATACAGGGGTCTGCATCGGGCTACGACATCTCTTGCAGAGAAAGTCGATGGTGGACATCAGAACGGTGAACCAGGGACGAGAGTTGAAGGGAATTGAGCGAGCGAAATGCCAGTATAACCTCTAACCACCGATCACTAACCACTGCCCCCTTACCTCTAACCACGAACTTTCCGATACATTACCCTTCAATCTATGGTTTCTTCAGCTGACATACTGGGTCCCGGCGGCAGCATCGTAGCCCGGCTGGAGGCCTACGAAGATCGTCCCCAGCAACTGCAGATGGCCACGGCGGTAGAAGCTGCCATTGCCGATCGCCGGCACTTGATCGTGGAAGCTGGTACAGGGGTTGGCAAGAGCTTTGCCTACCTGGTCCCAGCTATCCTGGCGGTCACAGAGCAATTCCCCGAGGAACTCTCCCAGGAAAAGTCCAGCCGTCCGCGCCGAATCGTTATTTCGACGCACACGATCAATCTGCAGCAGCAATTGATCGACAAGGACATTCCCTTGCTGAACAGCATCATCCCGAGGGAGTTCAGCGCCCTGCTGGTCAAGGGTCGAGGCAACTATATCAGCCTGCGGCGGCTGGAGAACGCCGTGGCACGCCAGCAGAGCCTGTTTGAGAAGCCGGCCGACCGGGACCAACTGGAGCTGATCAACAACTGGGCAGGCCAGACCACGGATGGCTCCCTCAGCGACCTGGAATTTGGACCAGCGACTGGTGTCTGGGATGAAGTTGCCAGCGACAGCAGCAATTGCATGGGCCGTGGATGTCCGAGGTACCGTGACTGTTTCCATTACAAGGCCCGCCGGCGAGCGGAGAATGCCCAGATCCTGGTCGTCAATCACGCGCTCTTTTTCAGTGACCTGGCGCTGCGACGACTGGGTGCCAGCATCTTGCCGGATTATGACGTGGTGATCCTCGACGAGGCGCACACGGTGGAAAACGTGGCCGCCGATCACCTCGGCTTGAAGGTCTCCTCAGGCCAACTTCGTTACAACCTGAATCGCCTCTTCAACGATCGAACCAACAAGGGCCTGCTGGTTCACTTTGGCCTCAGCGACGCGCAGCGAGAAACGTTTGCCTGTCAGCACCTGGCGGACGAGTTTTTTGCCAATCTGCTCGAATGGTATGACGAGCAGACCAGCGGCAATGGCCGTGTGTCGAAGCCACAGCAATTCGAGGATCGCCTGAGTCCAGCTCTCGGCAACCTGGCCAACACGATCCGCCGTCACAGTCAACGGATCGACAATGAGACGGCACGTCAGGACCTGGTCTCGCTGGAACAACGATTAACGCTGCTGGCCGAATCGCTGACGCAGTGGCACCGCCAGGACCTGGCAGAGATGGTCTACTGGGTCGAAGCATCACGCGGCCGTCGCCAGCCGCGAGTCACGCTGGCGGCAGCCCCGGTCGATGTGGGACCGATGATGCGCAGCGAGCTGTTCGATCAAGTCCCCACGGTGATCATGACCAGTGCGACCCTGTCGGTTGGCGAGACCCCCTCATTTGATTTCTTCCAGTCACGGATTGGCCTCACCTCAAGCGACACATTGCGACTGGGGAGTCCCTTCAAGTACCGGGATCAACTGCAGCTGGTGCTGGTCAGCGGCGTCCCCGATCCGGGCCAGCAGCGAGAGGAGTACGGCCGGGCGACTGCCGAACTGGTGAAGCGATACGTGACACAAACCGACGGGCATGCTTTCGTCCTGCTGACCAGCTATGACGCCATGCGTCAGATGGCCGAAGCGATCACCCCCTGGCTGATCGATGAAAAACTGCAGCTGATCAACCAGGCAGATGGTACTCCGCGGGCTCGCATGATCGAAAACTTCAAGCAGAACCCTCGCAGCGTGTTACTGGGGACGGACAGTTTCTGGCAGGGTGTCGATATCCCGGGAGATGCTCTGCAGAACGTGATCATCCCCCGTTTGCCATTCAGCGTGCCAGACCAGCCGCTGCTGGAAGCCCGCCTGGAAAAGATCCGCGCGGCTGGTGGCAACCCATTCATGGACTTTCAACTTCCTGAGGCAGTCATCAAGTTCCGGCAGGGATTTGGCCGCCTGATCCGATCACGCCAGGACTATGGCATGGTGGTGGTGCTCGATCCGCGCATTCGCAGCAAGCCGTACGGCCAGCTGTTCCTGGATTCCCTGCCTGGCTACGAGCTAAAAGAAGCAGCCTACGAGTGAGTCAGTGCTGCGATCAATCCGCGCGAGCTAACTGCAGCCCTCTCTCGCACAAGCTCTATTTGCGTGGGAAAGGGTGCGTGGCAATCACCCCGTCCTCGGGGCTGCTGGCGGTAGCATAGGCGCGGCGCGGAATGCGGCCGGCGAGGTAGGCTAGCCGGCCTGCCTGGATTGCATGCTGCATGGCAGTCGCCATCGCGACTGGATCGCGGGCATGGGCAATGGCGGTATTCAGCAAGACGCCGTCGACACCAAGCTCCATCGCCTCGGCCACATCGCTGGCTGTGCCGACGCCGGCATCGACGATCACTGGATAGTCCGGATCGTCCTGCTTGAGGTACTCCAGACAGATGCGGATATTATTGGGATTGAGTATCCCCTGCCCTGATCCAATCGGACTGCCGGCGGGCATCACGGCTGTCGCTCCAGCGGCTTTCAACTGCCGTGCAATGACAGGGTCATCGTTGCTGTAGCAGAGCACCTGAAAGCCATCCTCCGCCAGTTGGCTGGTTGCCTGCAGCGTACCCAGCGGATCGGGCAGGAGGGTCCGCGGATCAGCCAGAACTTCCAACTTGACCCAATCAGCTCCAGGGTTACCGAGCGAGCGGAGGATTTCCCGGCCCAGCCGGGCGACCCGCACGGCATCCTCCGGGCTGTAACAACCGGCCGTGTTGGGCAGCAGGGTGTAGCGATCGGGGTCGATATAATCGAGCAGGTTTTCGCCGTCCGGATCATGCAGTCGTTCACGGCGAACTGCCACGGTGACGCAATCTGATCCAGAGGCCTGCAGCGAGTCGCGCATCATGGCGGCGTTCTGGTAACGCCCCGAGCCGACGATCAAGCGGCTGCTGAGTGTGAAACTGCCGATCGTCAGCAGATCCTGCTGGTCAGTAGCCGCGGCACGATCCGTCGTTTGGCTGGGCAGCGTCATATCAGCTGGTTTAACCTCCGCCCACGAGCGTCACGATTTCCAGTTGATCGTCGCTGGCCAGGGCTCGCTCTGGGTGTTCTTCGCGCGGCACGATTTCCCTGTTCAGCTCGACCGCCACATGACGCGTGTCCATGTCCAGCGACTCGAGCAAGCTTGTAATCTTGCAGTCCTGGGGAACGTCGATCGAATTGCCATTAACGACGATAATCACGCCATTCTTTTACCGCAGAGTGCCCAAAAATTCAATCTAGGCAGGTTGTTCGTCCCTGTTGGCTCTGGGGGCTGAGCCAGTTGCTACATATCGCGGATTTGAAGATTGCGAGCCCGTCCCTGTTGTAACAGTACCAGCGGGCCGCCCTGCGGTTGGCCGGTGGCCTCGGCCTGCCGATTCCAGGGCACGCCATAAACAGCAAAACTACCGGTCGTCGAATCGACAACATACAGCACACAGCGACCTGGCTGTCCGCCGCCGCCGCCGCGAGCGAATTCGGTCTTGCCGGTCACCATCAGGAACTTGGGCTTCTTGGTAGCCTGGATCTGCAGGTCATTGAACACGTTGGCAACGAAACGGGCTCCCCAGTTACCGTTTTTGTAGAGCACCACGCACTGCAATTCCCCGGTCAGGAAGTCGAGGAAGAAGATACCTTCCGATTCAGCGACCTGGCCGGTGGCGATCGAGAATGTCTCGGCGCTATCGGTGGCACTGGCGTTCAATTGAGCGGGTAGTACGAGTGTTTGACCAGCCGGGTCCTGCTGCCCGTACTGCATTACCAGCACGGCACCCAGGACCATCCCCACGCCGATCATCAGGCCAGCGGCCAAGCCGCTGCTCCAGGCGCTCAAGAAGCGAATTTTTCCGTTTGTCATCATCTTCCCTGTTCGTCCTGGGGAATATTGTGATTGAGTATCCAGCGGCTGCTGGCCGGCACCAGGCAGGCAACTCACCGCCTCTGTCTTCATGCTACCGCTTTACCTTTTGAGCCGCTACCGGAAAACGCACTGCACAGCTGCCGCTGAGGACCCCCCCCGCTGAAAGCCAGCAGGGGATCTGCTAAAAAGCATGTCGTGAGTTTCTCTCCCACTTGGCTTGGACACTTGGGGGAGCGGCGGAGTGCATCAAACAGGTCGAAGGAGTAAATCGCTATGGCAACCAACGGCGATCTAAATCGAAAACTGCGGATGGCCCTGATCGGCGGCGGCCAGGGAGCTTTCATCGGACGCGTGCATGCCACGGCAGCTGTGCTGGATAATCGGGCGTCCCTGGTGGCCGGAGCACTTTCTTCCGATCCAGAACGAGCTCGTGCATCGGCGCCGGATTACGATATCCCTGCCGAGCGGGCCTACGGATCGTACAGCGAGCTGATTGAGGGAGAGCTGGCGCTGCCCGAGGATCAGCGCATCGACTTTGTCTCGGTCGCCACCCCCAACCATACTCATTTCGAGATCGCCAAGGCGGCAGTCACGGCGGGCTTCAATGTGATGTGTGACAAGCCGATGACATTTGACCTGGAACAGGCCGAGCAACTCGCCAGCCTGGTGGATGAGTCGGGCGTCGTGTTTGGACTGACTCACAACTACACCGGCTATCCGCTGGTTCGCCAGGTGCGACAGATGATCCAGCAGGGAGAGCTGGGTGAAATCCAGGCTGTGCGAGCCTCCTATATCCAGGGCTGGCTGCGGACCCGGCTGGAAGATGATGAACAGAAACAGGCAGCCTGGCGAACAGATCCGGCACGCAGCGGGGCTGCCGGCTGCTTCGGAGATATCGCCACTCACGCCTACAACCTCGCTCGCTATATGACCGGCCTGCTGCCTGACTCAGTCAGCTGTACTCTCAAGACCTTTGAGCAGGGACGGCAACTGGATGATTACGGGACAGCCGTGATTCAATTCGAAAATGGAGCACTCGGTACAGTCACCGCGTCGCAAATCAGCCATGGCCGTGAGAACGACCTGTCCATCGAGATTGACGGAACCAAGGGTGCTCTCAGCTGGCGGCAGGAGGACCCCAACTCGATGATCGTCCGCCGTAACGGCAGCCCCCACCAGCTTTACACACGCGATCCCAATGCCCCCTTCATGAACGAGTCGGGTGCGGCGGCCTGTCGCTTGCCGAGCGGTCACCCCGAGGCCTTCTTCGAGGCCTTTGGCAATGTCTATCGATCGGCCTACGATGCCATGGTGCAACGTGCCCTGGGGCAGGACTTTGCCATGGTCGATACGGTCTATCCCAACGTGCATGACGGTGTCGAAGGGATGTACTTTATCCAGCAGTGTGTGGCGAGTAGCGGGCAGGATGCCAGCTGGTTGCCATTGCGTCACCAGAGTGCACGGGTCTGATCGAGTAGCTACTTACTTGCCACCGGCTCGCAACTCGGCAGCACGTTTCAGCAGCTGTAGACGCAGCTCGCCTTCGCAGCGATTGGCTGCCTGGCGGTAATAGATGGCGGCCACGGTCTTTTGGCCAGCCAACTCGGCCTGCTGGCCTTCGATGATCAACTCGTAAGCCTTGGCGAGCGTCTGCTGGTCCTCAAGTTTCAGTTGCTGGCGAATGGCTGTCAGGCTGTCGCCTCCCTTTTCAGTGCTGCTGGCTGAGCCGGCTGCAGGCTTGGGCGTGCTGCTCGGTCCCAGCACCAGGTCCGGCTCCTGGCTGGGGGCCGCTGCCGCTGGCTGAGGATCCGTTTCTTCCAAGTCGTCGCCAGTAAGTTGCTGCAGTCGCTCGCTGCGATTGAGGTAATTCGTATTCGGTTGAACCTGCTGCGGCTGTCTGAAATCAGCTCGCATCGGGATCACCGGCTCGACACGCCAGCCCTGACCCACCACCGGAACCCAACCGGTCACGAAGGGCCGCAGGGATCCGCTAAAGATGGAACCTCCATAACCATTGGGCACAGTCACGCTGGGAGCGACCATCGTCATGCTGCGCGTGTTTCCCTGCGCCAGTGCCATGTTAAAGTTGAAGCGGGAATTCCCTTTTCTCCAGCCGAAGCCAAAAGTGGCGTCATTGCCACCCCAGCCACCGAACGGCGGCGGTGCGGCATTCAGGCCGGGCCAGCTAAAGAACATGTTGCCCCGCCGCCCTTGCCAGCTGTAATTCCAGCCGATCCCAATCCGCTCATAATAGCTATCGCGGATATTCTGTAACGGCGTCGTGATCACGACCTGCTGGGCGGCAGCACTCGAGGGATAGCTGGCGGCAGCAACCAGCAGCGCAGCGGCAAACAGCACGCTGGTCAGCCAGCTTCCACATTCAGGCCTGTTTGATTCTCTGTTCATCGCGCCAGCCTTCTCTGCTCGCCTTGTCTGCTGAGGATGGTCCGCGTTGCGGAACCGGAATCCCGATCTACCAGACTCATTCTAGGGGCCCTCGCTGAGCCGGGTCAAACCAGCTTTGTGCCCTGCTGGCGAAAAGTGACAGGTTTTCCGATTGCTGGCCCAGCTTGAAAAAAACCGCCTTGATCGGGTGTATAATCGGTTGATTCTGGTGACATATTTATTGGAGTTCCTGGTATGACATCCCCGCTCATTTCCTTCGCAACTCGTCGGCTACTGCTTGTCTCACTGCTGGTCGTCACGATCACCGAGCGGCTGCCGGCTGAAGTTGAAGCACCCCAGCTTCTTCCAGCCTCGATTCTGGCGTACGCCGAGATCACAAATCCAGCGGAGTTGGTCAAGACGATCGAAGAACACCAGGTCACTGAACAGCTTCTGGAGTTGGACCAGTATCAGGATTTCTTCCAGTCGGGACCCTACAAGACGTTCCAGTTAGTGCTGGGAGTGATTGAAGACGAGCTGGGCAAATCCTGGCAGGAAACTCTGGCAGACACGACAGAGGGCGGTCTGAGTTTCGCTTTTGATCCGCTTACCAACGCGGGAGCAGTCCTGGCGCGGGCCAAGGACCAGGAATCGCTGGAGAAGCTCCGCGACAGCTTCCTCAAGCTGGCGTCGGGCAGCGGCGACGACACGTCGACGATCCAGCAGGGCGACTATCGCGGCGTAATGGCCTACAGCATCAACCGCCAGGCCAACTTTGCAATTCATGATGGCTGGTTGCTGATTGTGACTGAACCCGAGATGGGAATGGCAATCATTGACCGTCTGCTGGACGGTGACAAAGGCGAGCACAAGACGCTTGCCGGCACAGCAGCATTTCAGCAGGCCGTGGGGACGCGAGCCGAAGGAGAGTCGGCCTGGGCGTACCTCTCCCTCGATGTGCTCCGTAACCAGGGCGTGCTGGCTGGCCTGACAGAGGCGTCGCGTCAGAACATGCTGGTGGAACTGCTGATCGGAGGCCTGATCCCGGCGCTCGAAAAAGCTCCCTACCTGATTTTCTCCAGCCAGCTGAGTGCGGAGCGAATCGGCATGGCTTTCTCCCTGCCGGCTGACGATACGTCGTTGACCGAGGATCGTGAGTTCTTCTTTGGCCCTGGCGGTAAGGGCGTGGGACCCGAGGTGCCTGCCGTGGAGGGGACAATCTTAACGCTCAGTACTTATCGCGATATGGCCCAGGTCTGGCTGCGGGCTCCCGATCTATTTTCCGATCAAGTCAATGAGGGTATTGCCGCGGCAGACAGCACTCTCTCAACATTCTTTGCCGGCCGCGATTTTGGCGAGGACATCCTGGCTGCCCTCGAACCAGGGCTTCAACTGCTGGTGGTCCAGCAGCAATTCGACGAGACCAAGCCGGTACCGAAGATCAAGTTGCCGTCGTTTGCCATCATCGCCCAGTTGCGGGATGCAGAACGGATGACTCCCGAGTTGAAGCGGATCTTCTACAGCCTGATTGGCTTCTTTAACGTCGTCGGGGCGATGGAAGGCCAGCCGCAGATGGACCTTGAGCTGGACAAGCTGGCTGCAGGGGATCTGATCAGTGCGCGTTTCCTGCCGGAGCCAAACCAGCAACCCGGCCAGGTCAAGATCCAGTACAACTTCAGCCCGACGGTCGCCTTTCGTGACGAGATGTTCGTGCTATCGAGTACCAAGGACCTGGCGCAGAAGTTATTGGAAGCCAGCGGGGAATCGGAGAATCCCGGCGACGCAGCTGCGAACATGGCTGTCCGGCTGAAATTGTCGGCAGTGCAGCAGGCGCTGGAGGATAACCGGCAACAGCTGGTAGTCCAGAACATGCTCAGCGACGGCGCGACTCGTGAGGAAGCGGAGGCGCAGATCGGGATTCTGCTCAAGTTGATTGGCCTGGCAGACGAAGTCAAACTGAACCTCACACGCGATGATGGGCAGATCAAGCTGGACTTCGAGGTTTCCTACTAGGCAGCCTGTTGTGGTTGCGGGAAGAGCGAGAGCTGGATGGATATCGGACGACTGGATCCCGATTGGGCCTGGGCTGCTTACCAGCCTTCGGCCGACGTACCCTGGGATCGTCGTGCGGCCGCCCATCTCTATCGCCGAGCGGGATTTGCCGCCACGCCAGCCCAGCTGAATGCCGCCATCAAGCTGGACCCGCTGCAGCTGATCCGCCAGCTTGTCAACGGTCGCAGTGAGGATCAGGACTTCCTGCAATTAATGCAGGCCATGGTCGACTCGATGATTGCCACCGGCAATGCAGGTAACCTGGCGCCGGCCTGGCTTTACAGAATGGCCGAGACGGAAGACCAGGTGCGCGAGAAGGTCACGCTTTTCTGGCACGGACATTTTGCTACCGGCGCGGAGAAGGTCGAGGACCCTGTCTTGATGCAGGCCCAGAACGATATGTTGCGGTCGCACGCACTGGGAAGTTTCCGATCGATGGTCCAGGGAATTTCCCGCGACGCAGCGATGCTGGTCTATCTCGATTCGGTCAGCAACAGAAAAACCCATCCCAACGAGAATTATGCACGGGAGTTGATGGAGTTGTTTTGTCTTGGTGAGGGTCAGTACACCGAAACGGATATCCGCGAACTGGCACGCTGCTTCACAGGCTGGGAAATCAAGAATCGACAGTTTCGCTTCAATCGCTACCAGCACGATTTTGGCAGCAAGACGATACTCGGGGCGACAGAGGAATTCAGTGGCGAGCAGGCGATTGACCTGGTCCTGTCGCAGCCGGCGGCAGCGGAGTTCCTGGTGACAAAAATGGTCCGCTTCTTCCTGTTTGACGAACCGCGGGCGCCGCGACCTTTGATCGAGCCGCTCATCAAGCAGCTGCGAGATGACGATTTTCAGCTGGCCGGTACGATTGAGCGGATGCTCTCCAGCAACATCTTCTTTAGTCCCCTGGCCCGGGCACGCAAGATTCGTTCGCCGGTGGAGCTGGTCGTCGGCTTGCTCCGCTGCCTTGAAATCAGTACCGACATGAATGCCCTGGCGGAGGACATCCGCGATATTGGCCAGGGTCTTTACTATCCCCCGAATGTGAAGGGTTGGGATGGCGGCCGCAGCTGGATCAATTCGTCCACCCTGCTGGGCCGCGCCAACCTGGTCTTTCGACTGCTGGAAAACGAGAAGACCCGTTTTGCCACGCAATCGCTTCAGCAGCACCTGCAGGATATGGGTGTGGACAAGCTTGAGTCGGCCGCAGAGTGGCTGGCGGAACACCTGCTGGCGGTCCCCTTGTCAGAGCAACGCAGAGCGGCCTTGATCGAAACGGCTTCTGCCAGCAAGGGACCTCGGCTGGAGCGGTTATTGCATAGCATGACGGCGCTGCCCGAATTTCAACTATCCTGAGTGAGCAGACAATTTCCTGGGGAAGACCATGAACAAGAACCGTCGCGATTTCCTCGTGCAGGGTCTGGCCACCACATCGCTGGTCTCTTTCGGAGCAGCCGCGCCGAATTTTCTGCAACAAGCTGCTCTGGCAGCAGAGGATGGCAAGACCCAGCGGGTGCTGCTGGTGGTCCAGTTGAGCGGCGGCAACGACGGGTTGAATACTGTCGTACCGTACAAGCAGCCGATCTATCGGCAGGCGCGTCCCACGCTGGCAGTCCCTGCCGCGGACGTGCTTTCCATCAGCGACGAACTTGGGTTGCATCCAGCGCTCGGCGGGTTAAATGACTTGCTCGACGACAACCAGCTGGCGATCATCCAGGGAGTTGGTTATCCCAATCCAAACCGCTCGCATTTTGAGTCGATGGACATCTGGCACAGCTGCCAGCGGAAGACGGAAGTCCGCGAACAGGGCTGGCTCGGTCGCTATCTGGAAGCCTCGCTGCCGGCCGCCGAAGGGGCCATGCCGGGACTGCATCTGGGCAGGGAAAAGCAACCGCTGGCACTCAGGTCACGCAGAGTCCAGGTCCCCTCGGTCCAGTCGCTGGACCAGTTCCGGCTGTTGACCGGTGGCCAGGATTCATCCGGGAAATCGCTGGAGTCGTTGGCCAGTCGCAAACCGGAGTCGAGAGATGACCTGCTGGACTTTGTCGCTGACAGTACCAGGTCGGCGGTGGCAGCGAGTCGCCAGCTGGCCGAGGCGGCGCGGGGTAAAGCGAGTGGAGTGACTTATCCGGAAACGGCCCTGGCTTCCAAGCTGCAAGTAGTAGCCAGCCTGATCGACTCACCACTCATGACCCGTATCTTCTATGTCACGCTGGACGGTTTTGACACCCATGCCCGTCAGCAGGGAGCACATGCGTCGCTGCTTGGCCAGCTCAACGGAGCTATGGCGGCGTTTGCCAGCGATCTTCGTGCCCGCGACCAGGCTGACCGAGTGCTGACGCTTTGTTTCAGTGAGTTCGGGCGCCGGCTGAAGGAAAATGCCAGCGAAGGGACCGATCACGGTGCCGCCGCTCCACTCCTGCTGATCGGTCCGGCCGTCCGAGCTGGCTTGCATGGCGAGCTTCCCAGCCTCGAGGACCTCGACCAGGGCGATCTGAAATACCACACTGATTTCCGTTCGGTTTACTCGACCGTGCTGGAGAACTGGCTACAATCCAAAAGCCGTCCCGTGTTAGGAGCGGATTTCCAACCGCTTCCCCTACTCGATGTTTGACGGGATCTGTTTCCAATTCTGACTTTCCTTGATTGATTCCCAGGAGTTAAGCACGATGAAATCGCGTACAGTCTGGATCCTGTTAGTTCTGTTAATGATGGCGCCGATCACGATGACGGCGGAAGACAAGAAGAAGAATGGCAAGGACGGCTGGGTTACCATTTTTGATGGCAAGACATTCAAGGGCTGGAAGGCGAGTGAAAATGCGGACTCGTGGAAGATCGAGGACGGGGCATTTGTCTGCCACGGACCACGCAGCCACCTGTTCTACATGGGAGACAAGGAACCGTTCGTGAACTTTGAGTTCAAATCAGAGGTCATGACAACTCCGGGAAGTAACGCCGGCATCTATTTTCATACTCGCTACCAGCAGGACGGCTGGCCCAAGCAGGGCTTTGAGGCCCAGGTCAATATCACGCATGGTGATCCCAAAAAGACGGGCAGCCTGTACGGGTTGGTCGACGTGGCGGATCCGCCGGCCAAGGACAACGAGTGGTGGGTCCAGCACATCACCGTCAAGGGCAAGCGAATTATCATCCGGATCAATGACACGGTGGTCGTTGATTACACCGAGCCGAAGGATGCCAAGCCGTCCACCGCTGACTTTTCCCGGCTGCTGGGCAAGGGAACGTTTGCCTTCCAGGCGCACGATCCCAAGAGCAAGGTTTATTTCCGCAACGTGCAGGTCAAGCGACTGCCGTAACCGGGCTGAACTCGGTGCTCAGGCACACAGCTGCTTGATTAAGCCGTTGTGCTGGTCGGGCTGTCATAACCTTCCCTGAATCAATCCTCGAATCCACCACGAGTTGGAGTTGTCATGAATATGTCATTCAGTCGTCGACGTTTTATCGCCCTTGGTGCAGCTGCAGCTGCGGGCGCCACTTTGATGGACATTCCCCAGGTGCTGGGCGAGGAGGATCCCTATGGTGGGTTCCCGATTGGCGTCCAGAGTTACTCGTTACGTAACTTCAATGCACTCGAGGCAATTCGCCACATCCAGGGGATGGGGCTGCACCACGTGGAGTTTTTTGGTCGCCACTTTCCGCTGAATTCCACCGCTGAACAGATCAAGCAGCGGCTGGATCTGCTGGAGAAGGCAGAGATTTCGATCAGTGCCCATGGCGTGAACAGCTTCACAGCCAACCACGAGGCCAACAAGGCGGTCTTTGCCTTTGCCAAGCGTGCCGGCTTTAACTGTATCACGGCCAATCCTCAACCCGATTCGTTTGACAGTCTGGACAAGCTGTGTGCCGAGTACAAGATCCGGATTGCCATCCACAACCATGGCCCCGATGCGATTTACGACAAGATCTCTGATGTCACAAATGCTGTGAAGGGTCGTCATCCGCTGGTTGGAGCCTGTGTCGATACGGGCCACTTTATTCGCAGCAAGGAAGATCCGGTCAAGGCGGTTGTTGAGTTGGGCAAGCGGGTTTTTGCCCTGCACGTCAAGGATGAGGCAAAACAGGAAAAGCGATCTCACAATGTTGTGATCGGATCGGGGCATCTGGACGTGCCCGGCCTGTTCCAGGCTCTCGTCAAGATTGACTTCCCGGCGGACGGATCTATCTCTCTGGAGTATGAAGCCAACCCCGAGAACCCGATTGACGATATGAAGCAGTGCCTGGTCGTGGCCCGCGAGGCGATTGCCAAGGTCAAGAAGGGCTAGGGTCTGCAGGGTCTCGTCCGGACGCTGCTGGTCCCAGTTGCTTGTGGCCCGCTCTGCCTATCACGGTGGTCGATTATCGAATGCTTGCAAAACGCGTGATTCCCTGCCTGGATGTTGACCAGGGCCGAGTTGTCAAGGGAACCAACTTTCTCGAACTACGTGATGCCGGTGACCCGGTCGAGGTTGCTGCTCGCTACGAGAAGGAAGGAGCGGACGAGCTGGTGCTATTGGATATCACCGCCAGCCACGAGGGCCGGGATATCATGATCGACGTCGTGCGGCGGACTGCAGAACAGGTCTTCATGCCGCTTACCGTGGGAGGCGGTATTCGCACGCTCGATGATATTCGCGAGATGCTGAGGGCGGGATCTGACAAGGTGTCGATCAACTCGGCCGCCTGCAAGGACCCGGAATTTGTGCGCCAAGCGGCACGACGTTTCGGCAGCCAGTGTATTGTCGTGAATATTGACCCCAAGCGGGTCTACCGGCCGGGTGCTGATGGCAGCGACGAGGAATTCTGGGAAGTCCACATTCATGGTGGCCGTATTTCGACCGGATTGCAGGCGGTAGACTGGGCCCAGCAGGTGGAACAGTTAGGCGCAGGGGAAATTGTGTTAACCAGTATGGATTGTGACGGCACCAAGGATGGCTACGATATCCCGATAACCCGCGCCGTCAACGAAAAGGTGACAATTCCGGTAGTTGCCAGTGGTGGAGCGGGTTGCCCTGACCACCTTGCCGATGCAATATTGGAAGGGAAGGCGGATGCCGCCCTGGCAGCCAGTATTTTTCACTTCGGCGAGTATACTATTCGGGAAACCAAGCAGATCATGCGATCGCGGGGCGTAGCGGTCCGTATTGATGAGTCGATTTGACTCTCCCTCGCATAGACGTTTAGATATCCCCAGGCACGGATTACCAACGGGATTGTGCTTTCCAACAAGGATTGCCTGCCATGGCGACAACTGAACCGACAGCCAACAACGAGATCGACGACGCTGCCAAGCGATTCCTCCAGGACAAAGAGGAACTCGAAGTCGACAAGATCTTCCGGGCCCTGGTCAAGCTCGAAGGAAGTGACTTGCACCTGAAGGTTGGTCGCTCCCCGATCGTTCGTGTGGACGGGACCCTGAAGGAGCTGAATCGGGCTCCTGTCGACCGGGAGGAAATGGTGCGACTGCTGTTTCCGATGATGGACAAGCGACAGCGAAAGATCTTCGAGGAGGAGGGCGGAGCTGACTTTGCCTATACCGTGGATGTCGACGGCACCCGCTGGCGCTTTCGTGTCAACATGCTGCAGCAACTGGGTAATATCGGCCTCGTGGCGCGGCGCGTGAATAACTGGATTCCCGATTTTGAGGGCCTCCATCTGCCGCCGATCATGGAATCGCTCTGCAAGTTCGACCAGGGGATGGTCCTGCTGGCTGGTGTGACTGGCTCGGGCAAGTCGACCACCATCGCCTCCATGCTTAACTGGATAAATCGCAACTATAGCAAGCATATTCTCACGCTTGAGGATCCGGTCGAGTTTGTCTACACCGAAGAGAAGTGCCTGATCAATCAGCGCGAAGTGGGCATGGATGTGGTCAACTTCAGTATCGCCATGAAACATGCCGTGCGGGAGGATCCCGATGTCATGCTGGTTGGTGAAATGCGGGACGAAGAGACATTCATGACGGCGATCCATGCCGCGGAGACTGGCCACCTGGTGTTTGGTACGATTCATGCCGCCAGTTCAGCCACCACGATCGGTCGTATCCTCGACCTCTTCAGCGAGGACATGCATGGCGCGATCCGCTCGGCGATTGCTTTCAATATGAGGGGAATCGTCGCACAAAAACTGCTTCCTTCGATCAAGGAGGGGGTGGGCCGCGTACCAACCCTTGAGATCATGACATTCACACCGATGATTACCAAGCTGGTGCTGGAAGGATCCGATGAAAAGCTGCCGGATGCAATCCGCATCGGTTCCGAGGAAGGCATGCAGGACTTTACGATGAGTCTCAAGCAGCTGATCGACGATGAATTAATTGATCGCGAGACCGCCTTCCGCGTGGCTCCTAACAAGGAAGCCCTGAAGATGGCACTCAAGGGTATCAACGTTTCTCAGCCCGGTATCATCTAGGCCCCGACCCTGGAAGAAGTCCATCTATGTTTGGTCGCGACAAGCAGGCAGCGGGTGACAATACACCTCCCAACGAGATCGGGCCGGAAGTTGATTTCAAGGCCAAGGGGGGTGCAAACAAGCAGGAGAATGAGGCGAATGCCATCCAGGCTCGCCAGTCACCAGGAATCATCCCCACAAAGATGCTGATCGCCCAGGCGGTCCAACGTGGCGCCAGTCGGATTCTGCTGGATTACACGGCCCAGGGGGTGACCGTCAAGCTGGACGTGGATGGCTTCTGGCATGACCTGCCGCAGATGGATCGAGCGACGGGTGATGTGATGCTGGCCGTGATGAAGAAAATGGCCAACCTCGATCCGGCCGAACGCCGCGAGCGGCAGGTCGGTGACTTCTCCGCCGTCTACCGACAGAAGGCTCGTAATTGCCATATCACAAGCCAGGGTGTCCCGACCGGCGAACGTGCCATGCTGCGAGTGGTAGATCCCAAGGAAGAACAACTCTCGCTGGAAGAGATGGGCATGCGGGAGAATATTGCCGGGGATTTCAAGCACCGGGTCGGTCGTGCTATGGGCGAGGTCGTGCCTCCACCACCGCTCGGTCTGTATGTCTTCTCTGCACCCGCTAATGGCGGTGGACTCTCCAGCCTCTGGGTGGCGGGATTGTCAGCCACTGATCGATACATGCGAGATTTCATCGGCCTCGAGGAAGTCACCCGCAGGGAGCCGGAAGTTGAGAATATTGAAGTTGTCGAGTACGAGGAGTCGGCAGGTGAGTCCGCCAACGACCTGATTCCGCAGCAGCTGCGTCGACAGCCGGATGTCTTTACCGTGCCGCTGGTGGCTGACAAGCAGACGCTGGATACACTCTGCGAGATGATCGAATCGGAAAGCATGGCAATCTTCACCTCGGTCCGCGCCAAGAGTGCAGCCGAGGCACTCTGCAAGCTGCACGCGGCCGCTGGCAGCAAGTCGATGTTCCTGCAGTCGATTAATCTGGTCATCAACATGCGGCTGGTACGAAAACTGTGTGAAAACTGCAAGGTCCCCTTTCAACCGCACCCCCAGGTGGTCCAGCGGCTGGGTCTGCCGCCAGAACGAGTCGATGTGCTCTACCAGGAATGGCAACCGCCACCGCCGGACCCCGATGCGAAGAACCAGGAGCCACCACCAATCTGTCCAGAGTGCGGGGGGATCGGCTACCGGGGGCGGACCGGCATGTTCGAAGTACTTATTGTGGATGACAACATCCGTATGGCCATGGCGGCGAATCCGGATGCAGCGACAATTCAACAACTGGCACAAAATGCCGGCATGAAGTTGATCCGCGATGAGGGTGTGCTCCTGTTGGCCCAGGGAATCACTTCCATTCCGGAGCTGCAGCGAGCTCTCCAGTAATTCGTTGAACGAGAGCCTGGTAACAGGCACTGCCCGAGACAAGCGAGATGCAGCGATGAAATCCAGTCACGATGTACCAGTGGTCGAGCATGATGAGTGGGGTGACCAGCGCCACTACCAGGTCATCAACGCCCTCAGCGTGGTGGCCGCCCTGCTGGCACTGCTTTCCATCGCGGCACTGCTGCTCGACATCTTCTGGATCTTCCCGGCCCTCGGGGTGATTGTCAGCCTGGTGGCACTCAATGGAATTCACAAGCAGCCACATATCTATACTGGCAAGACGCTGGCCGTTGTCTCCCTCTTGACTTGCCTGATACTGGGTGGCTGGAGTATCAGCCACCACAAGTTTGTCCGTAGCCAGCTCTACACGACGGCCCAGCAGAAAGTTGAAAATTGGTTCACGCTGATCCGCGACAAGGATTTCGAAAGAGCTCATCAACTCTCGATGCCGGTTGGCATGCGAGCCAAGGGGCGGACCACTCTGCGGCAGTATTATTCAAACGAACAGATGGCTCGCAGCGAGATGAATGGCTTTTTCTCAAGAAGTCCAATGCTCGACATCGTCTCCCTGAGCCAGGATTGGAAACTGGAACTGGCCGAGAACAAGCGAATTCATTTCGACAAGAATGACCAGTTGCTGGTTTTTCAGAATTACGACATCACCTACCAGCAGGATGGCGAACAGCTGGCGATTCCTGTCGAGGTAAAGATGTCGCGGATGTACGATCCGTACTCGCGGGCCAGTCACTGGACAGTTGTCACAGTATTGCTGCTGGAATGATCTCAGATTGCGCCGAGGGCACGTTTTCTCTCTACCACTCGTGCGGAGCGCGCAAAAAAAGCTCCCGGAATCGACGGGTCCCAGGGGGGCGAAGGACTCCGCAAGGTTTCCGGGAGCGATTGGACTGTACGGTCATCGACAGGCATCCTGCCATTGATCACCAGCCCGGTTTGGTCGATGTGTCACAGCTGTGTGTATCAAGTCGGCGGGCGTCCGTGCCCGTGGTCGGCTTGCTCACAACCCCACAGGGGGCATCACAGCGTGTCAACCAGTGCCTTGATTCAGCCCACGGTGAAGTGCACCCAATCACGACAGGGCGGGAGAATAGGGAATCTCCCATAAGCGGTCAAGGTCGCTTTTGCGAAGAATGTGAGATTGCCAGGAAGTTGTCGAAAAGTAGACGTCCGGCCGCCCGAGAATAGGGCCCCGCCGTTCAGCAAAACAGCGGACAATTACCGCTGACGTGCTGCTCACGCTGTGGAAATTGAATTTCCGCCCCGCTCTTTGCAGGCATACATCGCCCTGTCGGCATGCTGCAAAATCGACCGGCTGGATTCTCCTTCAGCCAGTACGGCCAGCCCGATACTGACTGTCGCTGTGATGCTCGTGCCGTCCAACTCCAGCTGGATATTCTCAACCGCCAGTCGCATCGATTCAGCCAGCTGCTCGGCATCAGAAACATCCATTGCCAGTAGCGATGTGAATTCGTCGCCACCCCAGCGGTAACAACGGCCAGGAAATGTGGCTTCCATCGTGACAGCAATAACTTCCAGCACGCGGTCGCCCGCCAGGTGTCCGTGCTCATCATTCACCCGCTTGAGCTGATCGACGTCCAGGAAACAGACGACCAGCGGAGCTGCGGTGTGGGGAGCACGGGATGCGTGGTCGAGGTCGTGGTTGAAGGCAGTTTTGTCTGCCAGGCCAGTCAGTGAGTCGATCAGTAGCTGGCCCCGCTGGTGCCAACCATACAGGTATCCCGCCAGCAGGCAGATCGTTGCGGTGATCAGGATTGCTGGGAACATGGAGATCGCTTGTTTCTGGTGCTGAGCCTGAGGGTGGACGACGGTGAATTCCAGTATAAAAGAGGTGCTCCCCTGGAAAGAAGCACCGTTCACGTCAGTTGGGGCCTGCTGGCCATAATTTCCAGGCTACCGTCCAGGCTCGAAAGGACTCTCGATGGAAACTATCCGCATTGGAATCGTCGGACTTGGTGCCAACACACGTAGCCGCCATCTGCCCGGTTTGCGAGCGTGTCAGGCAGTTGAAGTCGATGCGGTGTGCAATAGTTCCGCTGAATCGACCAGTCGGGCAGCCAGCGAACATGAAATCCCCAGGACATTCGAGAACTGGCAGCAGCTGGTCGAGGATCCCGACCTGGATGCCGTTGTGATTGGTACCTGGCCCTACCTGCACTGTCCCATCACCCTGGCCGCCCTGCAGGCCGGCAAGCATGTGATGACCGAGGCCCGCATGGCGATGGATTCCAGCCAGGCTCATGAAATGCTTGCCGCCAGCCAGCAGCAACCTGAACTGGTGACCCAGATTGTTCCCAGTCCGCTCGGCTTGCCGTGCCACCAGGCAGTCCTGGACATACTGGCATCCGGTCAACTCGGTACGATACGCGAAGTTGTTGTGCTGGCCACGAACAGTGGCTATGCCGATCCCCAGACGCCACTTCATTGGCGACAGAGCCGGGAATTCAGCGGCCTCAATAGCCTGGCGCTTGGTATCGTCCACGAACCACTTGCCCGCTGGCTGCCAGATCCCCTTGACCTGTTTGCCCGCGCAACAACGTTTACCAGCCAGCGACCGAGCGGGGATGGTGATCTCGTGGAAGACGTCGGGACACCAGATTCCCTGCACGTGCTGACCCAGTTTCCCAACGGAGCACGTGGGATCTATCACATCAGCGGCGTGTTGCACGGCGGCCCGGCACCTCAAATTCACATTTATGGCGAGCAGGGATCGCTCAAGTACCTGTTGGCACCAGAGGACCAGCTGCTACTGGCAGGAAGCGATGGCGTCTTTCAGCCTCTCGAAGTGCCGCCAGAGCAGCGAGGTGGCTGGCGAGTTGAAGAGGAGTTTGTGGCGGCAATTCGCGGGCAGGAGCAGATCCAGTTCACTGACTTTTCCGCGGGTGTCCGCTATATGGAATTCACCGAAGCGGTCGACATCAGCGCACGTGAGGATCGACTGGTGACACTGCCGCTGAACTCTCTGCCGGGCTGATTGGTTCGGGGCCCTGCCGGGCTGACGTTCTTCACGGTCTCAGCGGCTTCGCGATAACACCCAGTCCACCTTGCTCTCGGTAGGTAACTGCTGCCAGCCGGAGATATCCACGAAACTCTGCTGGATGGCAGCCAGCTTGCCGTTCGCCAGGAAACTCGACGGCACAGCGATCAGCACCCCACCCGCTGGCTGACCCTGGTATCGCTTCTCCGCCAGAAAATCGAGCGGACGCAAGTGAGCATGTTCTATTAGCAGCCATTGATCGGCCAGGGCCACGGCCATAGCGGGATCGATGACATAAACCACCGTCTCCTTGTCCAGGGCAGCTCCCAGTTCCCGATAGAACTGTCGTGCGTCGCCGTTGGCCGAAAGTAGATCGTGGCGAATCCCAGCTGGCCCGACTTGATTCGCCGCCGTCCGTCCGCGAATCAGCATCTTCTGGATCAGGGTCGCTTTGCCATAGGCCGCCGGCAGCAGGACCAGCAGCAGCAGGAAGCTGGCTGCGGCGTAACGACTGCAGCGGCTGGAGCTATTGATCGAACCGGCTGCTTGCGCGACCAGCAACGGCAGGATCGCCAGTGCGGCGGGTCGCAGGAAGCGCGAGTCCATGTGAATGGCCCCCCCGCCGAGGATCAGGATACCCAGCAACAGGCTGGCCAGGACCAGGTGGGCGACTACCAGGATAACGATCGTATCGGGACCCCTTTCCCCAGCTCGTAATGGAACTGGCTGCTGGCTGTTGCGGCTGCAGATCCAGAGCCAGGCGACAAGGCCCAGGGTCAGCGGGGAGAGGAAGGCGATGTGGCCGTCCCCGTAACGTCCGACTGCCGGTAGCCAGGCTCGGTCCGGGTGTACGGCGATGAAACGAACCAGCGATTCGAGGTCCGAAAAGGCGAATGTCCAGGCACCCGGAATCCAGGCCAGGACCGACCATTGCCAGCTGCCGCTGCCGCTGGCGGGATTGCCATCAGGCAGCTGGCCGCTCAGCAGGATCAGTCCCGTCGCAACTCCAGCTCCAGCGGCCCAACAGCCAAGCCGCGGAAGTTGAACTTTACCGATCCTTAATAGCAATAGCCAGCAGAGGCCAATCGCGAGGGCTGATATGCCGGCACTGTACTTGATCATCACCAGGCAGGGAGTCAGCAGGCCAGCCAGCAGGGGCAATTTCAGGGACTGGCCAGGCTGTTGCGGGGCATCCAGTGCCGCCTGATTCAGTAGCAGGCAGAAGGGCAACAGGGACCAGTACATCAGCTCGCCACCTTCATAAAGGTAGCCGGCGGCATGCGTTGATCGGAAGGCGAGCGCTGCCAGCAGAATCCAGGGCAGCAGATGGGGGCGGACCAGTTGCTTGAAGAGTAGCAGCCAGCCGACCGTACCGACGAGCCAGAAGAAGATAAAGCTCAGCTGGGTAGCCTGGCCCCAGTCCAAACCAATTGTTCGGCCCAGCCAGAGCGGGATCGTGTATGCGGACGGCCACCAGGTGATTTGTTTGGCCGCTGGTGGACTGGCCAGGTCATCCGGATTGACAGCCACGAGCTGATGAAAGCGATCGCTGACACCCAGGCGATATTGTTCAGCTGCCAGCAGGCAGGTGCCAACATCGGTATCGAGGTTGGGACGCTGGCGGTATGTTGCCGCCAGCGTGGTCAACATCATCAGCACAACCAGGAACCAGCCCGCCTGGGTCAGACCAGGTCGACCACCAGTAGTGGAAGTACGTGGGGCATTCATGCCGACAAATCGTCAAGTGGCGGAAGCCATAGCGGCAGCGACGGAAAGAGTGCCTCGGCAGAATTTACAGCAACGTGCGTGGAGGGAATCACCTCGCCGTCTTGAACTGCCTGCCTGACGTCATATTGACCAAGCAATAATTGCGAAAGGACCCTGGGTGTCAGCTTCAGGTAACTGCGGCCGAGTTTGCCTGGCAGAAAGCGAGTGGAGCGGCGGTTGCAGATGATCTGCATGCGTTGTTGAGGCAACTCCAGGCCCAGCTCCAGTGGGAAGGGAGTATCACTGTCACGAACATTCTGCCGCAAGCGATTCCGTACCAGCTGGGCGAGCTGGAGTGGGTCAAACAGCTTGAGCATGGTAGCTATCTGGCCATTGCCGGCCGCTGGCAACGATTTTCCACCCGCGGCGTACAGGATGCGGTGAATTTCATCGCCCGCTGGTGCATCGACGTTGACATACAGGTGCTCCCGTTCGACTGAGTCGGAGCAGACTCGCTGGAGCAGCTGCAGGCGGGCATCTTCTCGACCCGCGTCGACCATCACTTCCACGAGCCGTCCGCCCTTAACGACCGCATAACCAACGATCGACAAGAGTGATTTGCCCAGCGGAATCTTCTCGGTACCATCAATGGCCACGTAAATGCGATCAAAAGCGCGGCGGTTAAAGGCCCAGCGCCAGTAATCCTCGCTTCTTACAAACGCGCCAAAACAACCGACCGTGTTTTCTTGATAGATCCGCATCAAGGCGTCCTGTTCAACGTGACGCCAAAGGCGAATGTTCAGGCGAGGCAGCGGCTCGTTCAACGGATTGACAAGGCGTTCTTCCTCTTGCATCGCCTGCTGGGAGATCAGGTAGGAAAGAATCTCATGGGCGGTTGCAGTTGTTCGAGATGGACTCGTGCAGAGGATCCAGCCATGGCGAGCATAGAAAGCCGGGATTGTTGTTCTCAGCATGCCGGCCATCGAGCCGACCTGCTGCATCTGCTGCTCGGCAGCCATCAGCAGAGCACTTCCGACTCCCAGGTGCCGAAATTCAGCTGTGACCCCCAGCTCTGTCAAGCACGAGATTGGCACCTGTTCACTGCCAAACCGGCTGACGCGACTGATCAGCCGGGAATGGCCGATGATCATCGAATCATGCCTTACAACGAGGCGGTCAGTCGGCTCGTAGAACGGTTCTTCCAGCTGGTTGTTGAAATCTGTTGAGGGGGGGGCCCGAAACGTATGCTGCAAGAAGCGCAATACGGCGGGATGATCCCCGGCACCGGCCAGCATGATCTGGCCAATCGGTGATTGAACGTCAACGGTCGTGTTGTCGTTGGGGGGCTGATCCGGAGCAGTCCGGTGCTTCTGCTCAGCCGCACGCGAATCCATGGTACTCATGGATTTCGAATTCCTTCTCGAGGGTGTGGACGATCCTTCATCACTCCATTGCCAGATAAGTTAAGGGGCTGGCGAGACAAATTCCAGTAGTTGGGGAAATAAAGTTTCGCCGGCAAATAGGCAGGAGGAGAATTCCCGTGAGCGGAAGAGCTGCCGCTGCCGAAGTTGCTGCTGTAATAAATTGAGTTCCTGCTGCAGTTGCTGCCGTCCCGCGCTCGTGAATCCAGCCAGTTGCTGGTTCAGTTTTTGTAGCTGCTGGTGCCACTCGCGGCGTTCAGCGGGATCCGGCTGACTGGCCAACAACTCCCGCTTCTGCCGAACCAGGCTGTCGATCTGATCTCGCTCGTCCAATTCGACTGAACTCGAGAGCTGTTGCTGGAGATACACCTCGGGCGAAAACTCCAGGTCGCGGAGCTGCCGCTCGAGTTCAATCAGCTCCTGTTCGCTGACTTCTGGAACAGGCAAGGGAAGCTGGCAGGTTGCCGAGACAACGGCATAGCCAGGCGGCGTTAACTGCAGGAACCGAGCGATAATCAAGTCAGTCACCTGGTCATACCTGGCGCCACCAATGCCGTGGATAAAAAGATCTCCCAGTAACAGGCGGGCAAACATGGTTGTCAGCAGTGCTCGTGGACGAATACGAATGCCCCGCTGCTCGGCCGCAGAGAATGCACTTACCAGCTCATCGGCGGTTGCACAGTCGGCCCGTGGAAGCTCCAATTCGAGGCCCGCGCGGTCACTCAGCAGCAGCGACTTGTCCTGCCTGCGGACAAAGCCACGTCGTCTTTGCGGTTGCTGCTCTGTCCAGAGCCAGAGTGGCGCTTCCAGCCAGTCACCATCGTCGACCAGGTCTGGCGCGGGCCGGCTGGCGCTGCGAATCCCCTGGCTGCTGCGAAAGTCCGCCAGCGAGCTGTTGTAAGCCTGCTGGAATAATGGCAACTGCTCCAGCAGGTGGCTGCTGAAGAGGGCAAAAGCCTCGCCCTGGCAGACAAGGCCGAGCGAAACTTCCAGCGTGTTAAGTCCCAGCGCAGCTTCCTGCCGATGCCGGGCCCGTGCCAACAGGGCAGCGACGTTGTTCACCTGGTCCAGCTCGTCAATCAGCCCCTGCCAGACACCTGCCAGCAGCGGCTGCTGTAGCCAGTGCCGGCCAGTCTCCAGCACTCGCGGAGCAAAGGTCTCAACCATCTCACGGTCTGCCACGCTCCACTCTTCAAAAGGAATCTGTGGATCCGGGCTGTCGATGGCAACCGCCTCGACGGCTGGCGAGCTGTCATCGCCAGCTGGCACCTGGATCGATGTATCACCGACAACGTCATTATCGATCAACAGGTGAATGGCGATCGAATCGTCTTGCCGCGCCAACTCGGAGAGCAGGAAGTTCTTGACCCAGACGCCCGGATGGAAGAGCGTCGGCTGATGGCCAGTTAAGAGGATTCGCTGGGGGTGATCAGCAAGCGGGGCTGGCTGATGACCCAGGTAGGAGCTGTACTCCTGTGCGGCGACCAGCAACTGCTGCCGCGCCCGCTGAACCAGCTCTGGCCAGCTGACAGCGGCGATGGTTGGCCCCTGCTGTTGCTGGATCAGCTGTCTGTTTGCTGCGATCAGGCCGGCCAACTCGTCTGCGTCAGGTACCAGCAGCAGCTGGCCGTGGTGCTCGGGTGCACGGTAACGATCAAACTGGCCAGGCTCGTCGTCGGGCGTCATCGAATCGATTGCCACCAGGGTTCAGTTTGAGTCACAACCGAAGGGAGCGAGGGGAAGCGCCGGGTCCATGCCGGCTGCTACGATGCTGCGATCAATGACCAGGTGATAGTAATTCAATCGCGACTGGGCATCTTCCAGGACGCCAGCAAAACTTCGTGATTCATCCAGGTAGATCATCGGCACCGGCAGTTCCTGAATTCGCAACTCGTGGTGCACCGCCTGGACCCAGAGTTCCAGCGGCATGGCGTAGCCATCTTCTTCCAGCGTCAGGCGTTTCAGCGCATCCACGCGATAAGCCTTGAAGCCACAAAAGGCATCGGTCAGTTCCAGTCCCAGGCGACGCTGGATTTCAGCCAGCACCTGCTGGTTGACACGGCGGCGATCCGCTGGCGGAACCGTATCGCCAGCAAAAGATGTCAGGTAGCGACTGCCGGAGACGATATCTGACTGTTGGCACGCTTCCACGAACTGTGGAATCCGCTGCGGTTCGTGCTGGCCATCACAGTCGAGGGTCACAATCACCTCGTACTGCTGGTCAATCGCGAACTGGAAGGCCGTCTTCAGAGCGGCGCCATAGCCCCGATTGACCTCGTGACGAATAACATGCAGGTCACTGTATTCCGCCAGCCGAGCGTCTGTTCCATCGCTGGAACCATCATCCACCACCAGCACGTCATGGCTGTACTGCTGAACGGCTTGCAGCACTTCGTCAACGTGCTCCCGCTCGTTGTAGACCGGCAGGGCGATACAGCAGCGATAGGTCATCAGCATATCCGGTGGTTTGGGTTGCTGGGGCGAAATCCATTCTAGGTTCGTCCATCCGGTCGGACAACGTGACTGACGGGTTGCATCAGCTGGAGTTGCCATCGCCGGATGTGTCGACCAGTCGGATTGGATCACCTTCCTGGCTGCTGAAAAAAACGCTTACATCCTTGAGCTGGTCATCCAGTTGCAGGGCCAGCTGACGCAACGCAAAACACTCGCTGGCAAAATGCCCGCAGAGAATCAGCGCCACACCCCGGGCCGATGCTTCCAGGCAGGTATGGAAGCGGGCTTCACCGCTGACAAGGGCATCGCAGCCAGCTCGTGCGGCCGCTGGCAGCAGCTCTCCGCCACTCCCGCAGGCAATTCCCACTCGCTCAACCTGCTTGTCAGCACTCCCCACCACCTTGATTGTCTGACAGTCCAGGAAGCGACCAAGTCGAGCGGCCAACTGGTCCAGCGTGATGGCCGATTCCAGTTGTCCCCGTCGGCCCGTACCTCCGGCGTCCGGCAACTCGGGATGCGGAACCAGCGGCTCGATATTCGCCAGCGCCAGCCCTTCGGCCAACTGCTGGTTGATACCCGCTGTGGCGGAATCGAGCGCGGTATGAGGAGAGTAGATGGCGATGCCAGCTTCGATCAGCTGCAGCAGCAACTGGCCGTCGGTCGTATCGCCCGTCAGCCGTCGCAGTTCTCGGAAAGGGAGCGGGTGATGGCTGACGATCATTTCCACCTGCCGCTCGACCGCTTCGGCAGCACTCTCGGGCGTGATTGTCAGGCAGGTCATCAGCCGCTGCACCGGCCGGCTACGCTCACCCACCAGCAAGCCAACGTTGTCCCACTCCTCAGCCAGCCTGCTGGGCGCCAGCTGTTCCAGGACCTGGCAGATGGATGCGACCGTGGCCATCGAGGGGGTTCCTTGCTGCAGAGCAAATGCAATCGTCTCGTCTGTTGATCTCGGCCGCAGCATCATACCGCCTGGTCGGACCACTTGCATATCCGCTGGCGGGATGACATGGTGACAGGCAAGGTTAAGAGATTGCCTTGCGGGAGCCTGTCAGGCCGTGTTACAGATTCGAATCGCAATTGATCTAGCGTGTCTCGGGCAACCCTTGCGTGCTGCCCTCGAGACCGCAGCGCGCCTCGGTTTCAGAGCGATCCAGCTCGATGCAGATGGGGAACTTCAGCCCGGCTCACTCTCCGCCAGCGGGGTCCGCCATTTCCGCAAGTTGCTGGAGGATTACAACCTGCAACTGGCCACCCTGCGATTTCGTACCCGCCGCGGCTACAACGTCCTCGATCGACTTGAGGCCCGCGTCGATGCGACCTGCCAGGCCATGGATCTTGCTTACCAGCTTGGTTGCAACCTGCTGGTCAATCATGTCGGCCGTGTGCCGCAGGAGCAGCAGGGACCGGAATGGGACATTCTGGTGGATGTGCTCTCACGACTGGGGCAACATGGCCAGCGAGTTGGTGCGCAACTGGCAGCTTCCACCGGTAGCGAAGACCCTTCCTGCCTGGCACAGTTGCTGGAGGCCCTGCCCGAAGGATCCCTGGCGGTCGACCTGGATCCGGCCCAGTTGATTATCAACGGGTTTTCACCCAGCGATGCCGTACGACAACTGGCGGCAGATATCCGCCATGTCCATGCCAATGATGCGGTGCATGACCTTGCCCGTGGCCGAGGAGTCGAGACAGTGCTAGGAGAAGGGACGGTTGATTTTGCCGAGATATTCGGCATTCTCGAAGAACATCGTTATGATGGATACTTCACCATGGGACGGGAGAATGCCGCGCAGCCAGTGATGGAAATCCAACAGGGGATGACACACATGCGGTCATTTGAATAACAGCTGGCTGCCCCACACCCCGCTACGCGATGACAACACCAGAATAATAAGTCAGAGGGAGATAGATGATGGCACGATTTCGCTGGACCCTGGCAATCCTGCTGATCGTTGGCTTGCAGAATTCTCTGCTGGCAGATGATGAAGCACAAAAGAAACGATTCGCTCAACTGGTGAAGACGCTCAGTAACGTCAAGCTGGTCGGTAACTTCACGGTTGTCGGACAGGACCAGGAGTTGACCGAGGAAGAGTACACGATCAAGAAAGTTGAGAAGCTGCCCGAGGGTGACTACTGGAAAATCCATGCCCGTATCAAGTACGGTGGCCGCGATGTCGAATTGCCACTCGACTTGGAAATCAAGTGGGCCGAGGATACCCCGATAATCACGCTCGATAAAGTTTCCATTCCGCTGCTGGGGACCTTCGATGCCCGCGTTGTGATTATCAACGGCAAGTACGCTGGCACCTGGAGTCATGACAAAGTTGGAGGACACCTGTTCGGAACGATCCAGAAGATCGAGGACAGTGAGGAGAAGGACGAGAAGGACGAGAAGGACGAGAAGGACGAGAAGGACGAGAACTGAGTCGCCAGGGGTTGCTTGCATGTCGTCACGGTATTTCCTCGACCAGCCGCTCACCGTCGGGCTGGTCCAACTGGAGGCTGCGGAAGCACATCACCTGGGTCACGTGATGCGAGTCCAGTTGGGTGACGAGATCCTCTTGTTTGATGGCCAGGGCCATGAGGCCCTGGCGATTGTCCGCCAGGTTGAGCGTGACAAGATTCTGCTGGAAACAGCTGAGCTGCTGGAGGTCGACCGGGAATTGCCTTTTCCGCTTGTCCTGGCCGTGGCCCTGCCCCGTGGTGATCGGCAGAAATGGCTGGTCGAAAAGCTGGTGGAACTGGGTGTCACCGAACTGCTGCCAGTTGTGACGGAACGAGGAGTTGCCCAGCCGGTCAGTAAGGCTATTGAGCGGCTACAGCGGACAGTGATCGAGGCCTCCAAGCAATCTGGCCGCACCCGCCTGATGAAAATCAACTCACCCTGCTCACTGGCCCAGCTGCTGGAGGATGAAGCGGACGCTGACTGCCGCTTGATCGCAGATCCTGGTCCGACCAGTCAGCAGTTCGAGCGACTGGGAGGAGAGAAACCTGGTGGCGGCAGGATTGTGGCAGCGGTTGGACCGGAGGGTGGATTTTCGCCGTCTGAAATGGAACTGGCAGATCAGGCCGGCTGGCAGCGAACCCGGCTGGGTGAACGAATATTGCGTGTCGAGACAGCAGCCATTGCACTGGCAGCATTGCTGGCCTGCAGCCATGACGCTGCAGCAAGTAGCGGGCCGGATAGCAGGTAAACCGTCAGCTAGAACCAGACGCGGATGCCACTCACCATCTGGTCCAAATCGACGCTGCCGGCACGGTAATGGTCAAAGCCGACGTAGACTTCGTATCGCTTGAGCGCCATACCGATCGTCCAGCGAACGTGGGACAGGGTGGCATGGCCGATGCGGCCAAGGTCCAGATCAAGTGACATTACCCAGGGCGCTTTGAGCAGCCAATCGCCACCGTAGGTGAAGTTGATACCCCAGTCGGTACCGCTGGCGTCGTCGAGGAAGTTAGCACCCACACCAAAGTACATTTGCACCTGTTCATTCTGGGCAAAGCGGCTGACCAGGTTGATGGTTCCGGTCCAGAGACGATCGTGACTGAAGAGCGTGAGATCCTCTCGCCGTGCGTCGAAACCGGCGTCCAGACCGAGGCGATTTTTTCCCTGCAGGAGAAAATGGCCCGAGAGCGTACTGACACTGTCAAAGTTTTCAGCATATTCAAAGCGTGCTGTGCCAGAGTAGATCCGCCGACCTGCCGGATTGACCGTGTCGATGATCATCGAGCCAGGCTTGCCGTACTGGTAGGGAAAACTGAGGAAGGAACCATCCGACTCGGAATCATCGCCGAGCAGGGCTCGGGGAGCCCAGATTGGAGCTGCGATGGCATACAGCACGGGCGGTCCCAGCAGCGAGACGAACAGACTGGACCAGGGGTCGGCGTTGCCGGTCGCTTCGCTGGAATTGTCGATCAAGTCGTAGTCAGCCTGGCGGCGATTACTGTCCTGATCGCTGTTTGCACGAACGTCATTTCGCAGCTGATCGAAGATGCCACCTGCTGTGGCCTCGGCAAGACCAGTCAGGAGAACGGCGAGCATGACAACGAGGCGGATAATCATGTGTGTTAGCAGACCAACTGGAAGGACAGAAACTGGCTTGATCTGGACTGATTCGCGCGGCGGATCATAGGGTCTTGTAAGGGTTTACGTCAACGCGGATGGGCCGTATGGGTCCCTTGACCTAGTCGTCGAGTGGAGCTTCGGTAGAATGGAGGGCTCCCCAAACCCCATCAAGAATCATGGCTTTTTCTGCTACAGATAAGTCGAGCGATGCGGCGGACGATGCGGTCGTCATCGACTTACGGAATCCCCTGATTGCAGGACTACTGGCCTGGTTGCTACCGGGAGCCGGTCATATCTACCAGCGTAGATACGGTAAGGGGGTGCTGTTCATGGTCTGTATTTTGGCTGCCTACCTGTTCGGCTTCCTGATCGGTGGTGGCCATGTGGTTTATGCGTCATGGGCGAAGAATGACCGGCGCTGGCAGTACATCTGCCAGGTTGGTGTTGGCTTGCCGGCCTTGCCAGCGGTGCTGCAGAACCGGCTGGCACGGAATCCCAACCGGGAACCGCTGTTCGGCGGCCTGATGGCACCACCGAGTGATGTCAATCCGAAGCGAATGGATGAGCTTGCTATCTGGCATGCCCGGCTGGGATCGAGATTTGAGCTGGGCACGCTCTACACGATGGTGGCAGGCTTGCTGAACATCGTGGTCATTTTCGATGCCTGCTCGGGTCCTTTTGTGTCACATCACACCGCGACAGCAGATCGTGGTCGGCGCGAAGAGGATGAAGAGGATGACAAGCATGAAGAGGGTGAAGAGGATGAAGAGGAACAGGGAGTTTTGGCGGAGGAGTGATCTCCTCCGACCAGTTGATTCAGTGAGAGGTAGCAAGGGATGAGTGGAATTCCATTACTGCTTGGCGATACCACATCGCTGATGTACCTGATTCCATTGCTGCTGGTCTGCAGCCTGGTCTACGGGGCCACACGGCATGAGTTGCCGGAGCCGATCTGGCAGAATTCGATTCGCACTTTGGTCTGGTTGTTGAGTTTCATCGGTATCCTGTTTGGAGTCTTCTTGATTTTCAGCTTGTTAATCTAAGTTGGATCTGGCGAGTTGGCCGCCTTGGCTTGCTCCCAGTGCTTTCCTGGTTGCCCGCCTTGGGCACAATCACAGCAGATCTAATAGTCACTGCGGGGAAACGGACATGCGTGTTGTCATCCTGGGAGCCGGTCTGGTTGGCACTGGCATCGCGGACTTCCTCTGCAATGAGCGACATAGTGTCGTCATCGTGGAATCGAATCCTGCACGCGCCAAAGAAATCAAGGATGATCTTGACGCACGTATCGTCGTCGGCTCAGCAGCCCTCTCGACAACCCTGTTACAGGCGGAAGTTGAGGGAGCGGACCTTTGCCTGGCAGTGACTGGCAGCGAGGAAATAAATATCCTGGCCGCCAGCATGGCCAAGGCGATGGGCGCCCGGCGCAGCATTGCCCGCGTCTACTCGCACGTCCTCAAGGACCCCAGCATTTTTGACTACCAGTCACATTTTGGCATCGACCGGCTGCTCAGCCTGGAAGAATTGACCGCGCTGGAACTGGCCCAGCGGATTCGCAACCCCGGCTCCGTCATGATGGAGCACTTCGCCCGCGGAGAGATGACGGTCCAGGAAGCGGTGGTTGCAGAAAAGAGCACTGTCGTTGGCAAACAGATCGAGCAACTTGATATTTCTGATGAAGTTCGAATTGGCTCGATCTCTCGCAAGGAAGATCTCTGGATTGCCAAGGCCGAGGATGAACTGGAAGTTGACGACCGAATTCTCTTGATCGGTAACCGAGAGGCCGTGGAAGAATTTCGCGAAGTGGTCGAGCGGGACTCTGGTCCCCGCCGTGGCGTGGTGATTGCCGGTGGCGGTGAGACCGGCGTGCATCTGGCACGTGCACTTGAGGGAGGCCACTTTGATGTTGTCCTGCTGGAGAAAGATGAGGAGCGGTGTGAGCGGATCGCCGTAGATTTGCCGCATGTGACAGTCATCTGCAACGATGCCACTCGGCGGGTCGTGCTGGAAGAAGAACGGATTGGCAGCGCCGACGTGTTTGTGGCCTGTACAGGTGACGATGAGAACAACATCCTGGCCGGAGTCGAGGCCCGCGATATCGGCGCCAAGGAAATCATCTGCGTCGTCAGTCGTCCCGATTACGTTAACCTGATGCAGAAGTTGAATATCGATATTGCCATCAGCCCTCGCCAGGCGATGGCTCGCCAGATTCGTACATTTCTGAATACCGGACCGGTCGTTTCACGTACGATGTTGCACAACAAGAATATTGGCGTCTTTGAAATCGAGGTGCAGGAAGATTCGCCTGCCACCGAGCATGTGCTTGCAAACCTTGATCTGCCATCCGGCAAGTGCCAGATCGCAGCACGGGTTCATAATGGTGAAGTGATTCTTCCACGCTCCGACCAACGCTTTGAAGCAGGTGACCTGGTGGTCGCATTGATAGATATTTCCGCCGTCGAGGCCACGCTGGAAAAACTCAGCGTGGGTGGCGTCTAGGGCCATGAATTATCGACTCGTCAGCAAATACCTGGGCGTGGTCTGCCTGCTGATCTCGGCAGCCATGATCTTCAGCCTTCCCTGGGCGCTCGGTGCGCTGGGATACCGGTCTTTCGACGGTGAGCTGCTGCTTGCCAACCAGACTGACTTTGAACGCGAGGGATTCTTTGGGTTGCTGCTGGGAATTGTTGTCAGCCTGACACTCGGCATCGTGCTGTTTTACCTGGGCAAACAGGATACCAGCGACGATCGTGTTTATCGCAAGGAGGCGATGGCGGCGGTTGGACTCAGCTGGGTGCTGGCAACCATGCTGGGCGCGATCCCGTTCATGGTCGCGGGAGTCAAGTACACTCCCAAGATCCGGCTGGACGGACCAGATAACCCGCCCCGCCTGATGACCTCGGGAATGGCCTGGCGGGCCCAGTGGAGTACCCCCAGTCAGAAGTTCAATGGAGGGCGGCTGGAGGAGCAGGAATATCGCCTGCTGGAGATCCTGCTGAAATCGGCCGATGGCCGGACCAGTACCCAGCTGGTGGCGGATACCGGTATAGAAAACGCAGCTGAGATCCTGCGGCAACTGGCACAACAAGCGGACTGGCAGGGACTGCTGGTCATCCCCGACAACCCGACGCCACATCCACGACGCTACCGTGACCGGATCCGGGTTCAATGGGCACGGATGGGACTGATCGATTCGCTGTTCGAGTCGCAATCCGGTTTCAGTACCACCGGAGCGACAATTCTTAGCGACCTCGAGGACCCCCGGCTGGTGCCGCACTGTATCCTCTTCTGGCGCAGTACAACTCACTTTCTCGGCGGCCTGGGCATCATCGTGCTGTTTGTTGTGATCCTCGGGGAAGGGTCGGCCGGCAAGGTGCTGATGCAGGCGGAAATGCCGGGGCCGACCAAGGAAGGATCGATGGCCCGTATGCAGCAGACCGCCTGGGTCTTTGCTGCCATCTACGTGGCTCTTAACCTGCTGCTGGCAGTCGTCCTGCTGATACTGGGGATGACCACCTTCGATGCCTTCTGCCACGCCTTTGGAACCATGGCGACCGGCGGCTTCAGTACCTACAACACCAGCGTCGGGTTCTTTCAGAGTGCCTCGATCGATTATGTGATTACCCTCTTCATGATCCTTGCCGGGACCAACTTCACGCTCCTCTACTTCCTCTTGCTAAGACGCCCCGGCATGTTGCTGGTCGATATTGAATGGCGAACTTATATAGGACTGATCGTGCTGGTCACCGGTCTGATCATGGTGATCGGAATACCGAGTGGGGACTTTGATGTCGAACAGCCGCTGGTCAGGGAGACTGGCGCCGCGGTGGAAAACGCCAACGGCACTCTCGGCGCCGTTGGACGGAGCTTGCAACAGGGCCTCTTCCAGGTCGTTGCCATCATCACGACCACCGGCTACGGTACCGCCGATTTCGACAGCTGGAATAACTTTGCCCGCATCGCCCTGCTGATGCTGATGTTCGTCGGTGGCTGTGCCGGCAGCACCGGCGGTGGCATGAAAGTTATCCGTCACATCCTGTTCGTGAAAATACTCCGGCTGGAAATCGAACAGGCCTATCGCCCCAGCGTCGTACGGCCGCTGACGATGGGTGGTCAGCCAGTTGAAGATCAGGGGTTGCGCAAGAGCATCATGGTTTACTTCGGCCTGGTACTGCTGATTTTTTGCCTCAGCTGGGTCTTCATCGTCACCGTCGAGCCGGACCTGACCTGGTCTGCTGAGCAGCGAGGGAACAAGTTGATCGATAGCGGCACGGCAGTCGTCGCCACGCTTAATAATATTGGCCCCGGGCTCGGCATCGTTGGTTCAACCCAGAACTACAGCATGTTCAGCCCCTTGAGCAAGCTGCTTTTCACCTGGTTGATGATGCTCGGCCGGCTGGAGCTATTTTCGATCCTGGTGCTGACATCCGTGTCGTTCTGGCGGAATCGATAGCAGCCAGCTCCGCAGAGGTGGCCCGCCGCTGCCAGGCACGAGGGAGTTGGAAGTTGTCGTCGGTAAAGATCACGTTGACAATATTCTGCAGTTGAAACTGGCGGATATCGTCGTGCAGCGACGAGTGGCCGGTGATCGTCCAACCGCGACTGCTGCTGGTCAGATCGTAGGGAGCCAACTTGGTCCAGGCCGCCGTCCCTTCCACAGCTGCCGTCTGCCACTGCGTCAGATCCTCGTTGTCGACCAGTACCCGCAATTGCTTTCGCTGCGAAATCGACTGTACGAAGGCCAGCAACAGGTCCCGCTCCAGCGACGAGATGTCGCGCGGGCCACGATCATACTTGCAGCACTTTACCAGCCAGGAGATCCGCAACTTGACCGGGTCCGGCTGCTCGGCCAGCAGCCGTGAGAGGGCCAGCTGGATTGACTCGCCAATGCCTGGATAGTCATTCCAGCTGGAGACCAGCGAGGCCACCACCAGGTTGGTCAGGTGTTCCTCACTCAGTTCCGGGACGCGTGTTTGGGGATCGGCATAGAGTCGGTAGGAGTCGGCAGTTGTGTCAAAGAACATTTCCACTCCCGACTGCCGCAGGATACTCAAGTCGCGAAACACAGTGCGACGACTGACATGCAGCTGAGATGCCAGCTGGCCGACGTTGTAGCCCGGCCCGGCTCGCAGGAAATGAAGAATCTTGAGGACGCGAGCGTGGCGTGCCAGCACTTCGGGATTGGTGTTCATCTGTTTCGCCTTCCAGGGAGTCGGTTATCACGTGGCCGTCTGTGGCCAGCAGTCAGGGCTGTGAATCCATTCGCACTGCCGCCCGCAGGCCGGACAAAAAAATGGCCCGGCCTCTTTTGATCGTGCCGGAATCTCCTTATGCTGCCCTGCACTGGCACCAGGGGTATCTGGGGAGCGACATGGCACAAACTTCTCTGCCAGATCAACCGCCGCGGACTGTGACTGAGTTGGAAGAACAGCTCAGTTCTCCCAGTCCCGAAGTGATCGAGACGATTGCCCGCTGTGACGCCGACATCGTGCTGCTTGGCGTGGCTGGCAAGATGGGCCCCACCATGGCCCGCATGGCACGCCGTGCCATGGATCAGGCCGGTATCGGACGCCGCGTCATTGGCGTGTCACGATTCAGTGATCCGGCTGTCCGCGAGAAGCTGCAGTCCTGGAATATTGAGACAATCTCTGCCGACCTGCTCGAGCCGGACCAGGTTCGGGACCTGCCCGATGCCGGTTACGTTGTTCAGCTGGCTGGTTTCAAGTTTGGCGCCTCGTCCGCACCGCTTCAGCTCTGGGCGACAAACTGCCAGGTGCCAATGCTGGTCTGTGAGCGTTACCAGGATACCCCGATCGTGGCCTTTTCCACTGGCAGCCTGTACGGCATGGTGCCGGCAGCCAGTGGCGGGTCGAAGGAAACCGACTCGCCGCGACCCGATGGTGCTTATTCCATGGCAGCCGTCTGCCGTGAGAACATCTTGCGATATTACAGCCAGTCGCTCGAGATCCCGATGGTCATCCTGCGACTGAATTATGCCACCGAGTTACGATATGGAGTGCTGGTGGACCTGGCGATCAAAGTGCTCAAGGGCGAGCCGGTCGATCGCTCCATGACCCATGTCAACGTGATCTGGCTCTCCGATGCCAACGCCATGACACTGCGTGCCCTGGAACATTGTCAGGCCCCGGCTCGGATACTGAATATGACAGGCCCTGACATCTTGAACGTGCCGGACCTCTGCCAGCAGATGGCAAACCAATTGGGACGAGATGCCGTACTGGAAGGGAGCGATTCTGAGCTGGCTTTTCTCAATAACGCCTCGCTCTCCTACCCGCTGCTGGGTGCCCCCCAGCTGGATGCAGAAACAATGATCCGCTGGACCTGCGACTGGGTCCGCCAGGGCGGAGAAAACCTGGGCAAGCCGACCAAGTTCCAGGTGACTGACGGAACTTACTGAACTTACTGAACTTACTGAACTTACTGAACTTACTGAACTTACTGAACTTACTGATCGACGTGGACGTGGAATTTACGCAGCCAGGGAGAGTGTCGATGCAATACCAAGCCTATGTAGAACGGATGATCGACCTGGTCGATCCAGCCGACAACGTGATCCTCAACATGAGTTATGACGAGGCCGCTGCAATTGTGGCGTCTGGCGATCCGCAGCAGGTTGGCCAGATTGATGGCCAATTTGCGATCGTACAAAAACAGGGAAAGATCGTCCGCCTGGCCCGCTCGATCGGTCGGCCGCTCCGCTACTTCCTGGCCAAGCAGGCCGATGGCCCCCTGCTGATCGTGGCCGAAAGGATCGATCAGCTGAGAGAGTGCCTCGAAGCAGAAGGTTATGCGGACCAGTTTCATCCTTCCTACACGCGCATGGTACCGGCGCATTACCTGGTCGAGTTGAATCTGATTGGCTGCCCCGATCCAAATCCAAACTACCAGCGGTTCTTCACACCCGAGCAGAACCAGTTGGGGACCGACCTGGACGAGATTGGTGCTGCCTACATCGGCACGCTGGCCGAGGAATGTGACCGCTGGCTCGATACGATTGAATCCAGAGCACCGATCGGTGTGTTGTTTTCCGGCGGGATCGACAGCGGCAGCCTGCTGGTCGTACTGCAGCACCTGTTACTCGAGCGGGGCGAGTCGCCAGCTCGGCTGAAAGCCTTCACACTTTCACTCGATGACAATTCCGAGGATCGTGCCCAGTCGCAGCAGTTCGTTCAGCAGCTCGATATGGAGATGCTACTGGAAGTGGTAGATCTGCCAGCGGAGCAGGTCGATTTCCGCGAGGCGATTCGCACAATTGAAGACTACAAGCCACTGGATGTGCAGTCAGCCAGCATGGCGCTCACCATCTGCCAGGAAATCCGCCGCCGCTATCCCGACTGGGTCTACCTCGTCGATGGTGATGGCGGCGATGAGAACATGAAGGACTACCCGATTGAGGAGAACCCTGAGCTGACCATTCGCAGCGTGCTCAATAACCTGATGCTCTACCAGGAAGGCTGGGGAGTCGATGCAATCAAACACTCGCTTGTCTATTCCGGCGGCCAGAGCCGCGGCCACGTGAGGACCTATGCGCCGGGCCGCCTGCTCGGCTTCCGCGGCTTCAGTCCCTATGCCCTGACCAGCGTGATCGGTGTGGCCGAGTCGATTCCGTTTATCGAGTTGACCGACTGGGACCATCAGCGGCTCTACGATCTGAAAGGTGAAATCGTACGCAGGGGAGTCGAAAGCGTGACCGGTATCAGCATGCCGATCTTTCCCAAGCGGCGATTTCAACATGGCGTTGTCGGAACGGCAGCCGAACAGCAATTATTCCCGGCAGCAGAGATGGAATACCGGGACTTCTTTCACACGCTTTACGAATGATCGATGCGTCCGCCGCCCACCCTGACTGATCACGAAATTGTCGCCTTGCGCGGACCGAGGAACCAGGTCGATCCCTGGCAACCGTACGCGGCACTACTGGAAACAGAGCCGACGGCAGCAGGAATCGTGGAAAACGTTGCCACCCTGCTGCTGACCAACCGCGAATGCCCGTTCCGTTGCCTGATGTGCGACCTCTGGAAGAACACCACGCCCGAGAGCGTGCCGGTCGGAGCTGTCGCCAGCCAGGTACGCTCGGGACTGACTCAGCTGGGTGTTGATCCAGCTGACCCAGCTGGCTCGGGGGTCCCCCACATCAAGCTCTACAACAGCGGCAACTTTTTTGACCGCCAGGCTATCTCGCTGGATGATCGCCAGCAGATTGCTGAAATCGTGGCTCCCTTCAAGACGGTCATCGTTGAAAATCACCCCCGCCTGTGTGACGGCCAGCTGGTCGAATTCCAGCAACAGCTTTCTCACCAGCTGGAAATTGCCATTGGGCTGGAGACGATTCACCCCCAGTTGCTGCCCTGGCTCAACAAACGCATGACGCTAGAGGACTTTGACCGGGCCGCCGACCTGCTGCAGCACAACGACATCCAGTTGCGTTGTTTTGTGCTGCTCAAGCTGCCATTCATGGAAGAGCAGGAAGCGATCGAGTGGGCTCTCAAGTCAGTGGAGTATGCCTTTGCTCATGGCGCCGGTTGCGTGGCAATTATTCCGCTCCGCGAGGGGAATGGAGCGATTGACCAGTTGCGCCAGCAGGGATCCTTCCATCCTCCGCAACTGGCCAGCCTCGAACAGGCACTCGCCCTCTCACTGCAGCTGGGTCAGGGCCGCGTCTGGGCAGATCTCTGGGACCTTGATCGACTGCCGGGTTGCCCCAGTTGCCGCGATCAACGGCGACAGCGACTCGAGCAAATGAACGAATCCCAAAAGGCCCTGCCGCTCTTCAGCTGTCCCGCAGGCTGCCAGGACCGGGCCGAATGAACAGGTCGTCAGTCGATATCGTGGTGGTTGGATCCGGCTTCGCCGGCTCACTCGCAGCGCTGCTGCTGTCGCGACTCGGTCGGTCCGTGCTCGTGATCGACCGGGACCGGCATCCCCGTTTTGCGATCGGTGAATCATCGACTCCGATCGCCAACCTGGTGCTGGCTGACCTGGCCGTACGTTTCGATCTACCAGACCTACAGTCGCTGGCGAATTACGGTAGCTGGAAACGGGACTACCCGCAGCTTGATTGTGGCCTGAAGCGAGGCTTCAGCTACTTTCAACACCAGCCCGGCTGCCCCTTTCAGCCGACGTCGGATCACCGCTTCGAGTTAATGGTGGCAGCCAGCAGCCGTGACGAGCTGGGCGACACCCACTGGCTGCGCAGCGATCTCGACGCTCATGTGGCCAGCCTGCTGGCCGGCGGCGGTGTTGAGTTAAGAGAAGCAACTCGATTGCGGTCCCTGCAGCAGTCGACGACAGGATCGGGTTGGCAACTGGAACTGGAAGATGCCGCGGGCGTCAGCCAGCTCGGCTGTCAGCTGATCGTCGATGCCAGCGGTGCTGGGCAGGTACTGGCAGACCAGCTTCAGCTTGCCAATACGACCACCAGCCTGCGGACGCATTCCCAGGCCATCTTCAGCCACTTCGACAATCTTCCCGCCTGGCAGGAGTGGCTGGCTGGACAGGGTGTCGACACCGGTCACCATCCCTTTGACTGTGACCAGGCAGCCCAGCATCATCTGCTGGACGGAGGATGGCTGTGGCTGTTGCGTTTCGACTCGGGCCTGGCAAGTGCCGGGATCTGTTATGACCCGCGGCGTAGTACGCCGGCGGATGACTGGCATGGCTGGCTCGCGAGCTACCCGTCATTGAATGAACTTTTTAGCACGGCCCAGCTGGCCCAGCGGCCGGGACAGCTGATTGCCAGCGGGCGGCTACAGCGGCGGGTCACTCCTGCGGCCGGACCGGGCTGGCTGCTACTTCCCCATTCGGCAGGCTTCATTGATCCACTTCACAGTACCGGCATTGCCCACACGATGCTTGCCCTGGAGCGACTGCTAGACCTGGTGGAGCGAGACTGGGGAGCGGAGACAATGGCTGGACAACTGCAGGACTATAGTGACAACTTGCAGAGTGAGCTGGACCTGGTCGACCGGCTCGTTTCAGGCTGCTACCTGTCGCTGCCCAACATGGACCTGTTTCGCTCATTCAGCATGCTCTATTTTGCCGCCGCCATCACCTGTGAGGAGGCTCGCAGACAGCCCGACCTGGCGAGACAACTGGGCTTTCTTTGTGCCCGGGATGCCGACTTCTCGGCACTGGTTGACGAGCAATTGGCGGGCCTGCAGCAGCTTCTGCAGGAGGGGCCGCCGGGAGCTGCATCGATAGCGGCCTTCCAGGCCCAGCTGGCCGTGGCACTCGAGCCATTCAATAGTGTTGGCCTCTGTGATCCAGCCTTGAATCACATGTATTCGTATACGGCAACAGCCTGATGTGGCAGCCTTTTGAGATCGGGTTTGACCCCTTCCGAAGGCTAGGTTAATATTGCACTGACAGGCAATTGATTACACGAATTGCAGCCTAAACTGGTCCAGACCAGTTGCACTGCACGAGAATCCCACCATGCGTTGCCTCCCACCAAAACTCAACTGCTCGCTTGCACTGATAGCAGCCATGCTGCTGCCCAGTGCGATCAGTGCCCAGCAACCGCTGCATGAAAAGGTCGATGCACTTGTTGTAGCTGATCAGTTTTTCGGTGTCGGGCCAGTTGCCAGTGACAGCGAGTTCATGCGTCGGGTCTACCTTGACCTGATTGGCAGCGTGCCGACGGCAGAAGAAGCCCGCCAGTTCCTGGCAGATGAAGCAGCTGACAAGCGGGCCAAGTTGGTCCAGTCACTGGTAAATGACCCTCGCATCAACCATCACCTGACAACCGTTTTCGATGTGATGTGGATCGAGCGAACGGGGGACAAGCATGTTACGTCAGTCGAGTGGAGGAAGTACCTCTATGACTCGTTCGTGGCCAATAAGCAATACGACCAGCTGGCTCGAGAGATCCTGGCTGCCGATGGATCGGACGACAAGATCCGCCCAGCAGCTCGCTTTTACCTGGCCCGCGAGGGCGAGGTCAATCGATTGACCCGGGACGTCGGCCGGATGTTCCTGGGTATGGATCTGCAGTGTGCCCAGTGCCACGATCACCCTTTGATCGAAAGCTATTACCAGTCCGACTACTACGGCGTTTTTGCTTTCCTCAATCGAGGTGCCCTCTTCACCGCCAAGGACAAGAAGGTCTTTTATGCGGAGAAGGCGGAGGGGACAGTCAGTTTCAAGAGCGTGTTTACAGAAGAAGAGGGTGAAACCGGGCCACGACTGCCGGGCGACATAGCGATTATCGAACCGGTCGTCAAGCTGGGCGATGAATACACTGTTAAGCCAGCCAAAGAAGTGCGGGGAATCCCACGCTACAGTCGCCGACAGCAGCTGGCTGACCATATCACCAGCGGCAAAAACACGGCCTTCAATAACAACATTGCCAACCGGTTGTGGGCCCAGATGTTTGGCCGTGGCATTGTCCACCCGGTCGATCTGCACCACGCCGACAATCCACCGCTGAATCCCGAGCTGCTTGATCTGATTGGCAGTTCTTTTGCCGAGATGAAGTTTGACATCAAGCAGTTCCTGGCAGAGATTGCCCTGACCAATGCCTACCAGCGGGCCTACGAGACGCCCACAGATATTCCTGCCGTGGCGGCGGCTGGCCAGCAGCGATTGGCGCCGCTGGCGGCGGAACTGGAGTCGGTTAAGGCCCAGGGTTCCGAGGCCTTAAAGGTTTTTGGTGCCCTCGTCGCGGAACTGGACGTTGCTGTCCAGGCGCGTGCCCCCTTCAAGACCAAGCAGGTTGAATTGCTCAAGGCACTGGGCGAGGCGATCAAGCCGGATGACGAAGCACAGAAGGCACTGGTAGCTGCCAACACCACGCTGGCTGCCAAGACCGGGCAGTTGACCCCTGTGGCAGCCACGCTGGGCAAGACCAAGGAAGCCCTGGCTTTGATCCCCGCCGATGAAGAACTCAAGGCGCTGGTGGCCGTTTACCAGACACGCCACGACGCCTTACAGTCCGAAGCGACCGCACTCCGCAAGGACCAGGAAGCCAAGCAGGCCAAGGCGACGGAGACCGCCACTCTGCGGACCAGCCGCCAGGCAGAAGTTGACGCCGGCTACACTGAGCTGGGGAAGCACGACCAGATTGTGGCGGAAGTTGAGCAGCGGTACCAGGATTCGCGTACCGTACAGGAACGATTTCGGCAGATCCAGTTCCGTCTTGAATCCCAGCAGGCCGATGCCGAGCAGGTTGTCAAGCTTGGTGAATTAACGGCCCAGCGGGACCAGCTTTCAGGCCAGCTGACGACCACTCGCGAACAACTGGCAACAGCCCAGCAATCGGCAGCCAGCCTGACAGCGGACATGCCGGCGATGGAAAACAGACTGGCTGAGGCAACCGCCCTGGGCGTCGACCTGGCCCAACAACTGGATGACATCAAGCCAGGGGTGCTGGAACAGCGCCAGCGAACGACGCTGGTTGCCACCGTGCTGGCCAAGGCGGAGCTGGTGCAGGAGAAGTTGCCCGAGGACAAGGAACTGGCTGCCGCCGCCGTGGATCTCAAGGCGGCTCACCAGGTTGAAATCGGCCGGCAGACGAAACTTGATACGACATTCGCTCAACTTGGTACCGACAAGGTGGCCGCCGATAAGTTGACCAGCCAGGCGGATCTCACGCTCACCGAGGCTCGCGGACAACTGCAGAAGCTGGAGCAGGAGATACCGCTGCTTGAACAGAAAGTGCCGGAGCTGGAGAACCAGTTGCTGGGCGTGATCGATCAGCAGCAGATTTCAGCGGCCAAGACAACCGACGCCTGGAGCCGTCGATTTGCGGTCTCCGGCCTGAAACCTCTCTCGCCCGAGCAATTCGGCTGGACCTTGATGCAGGCTGTTGGACTGGTCCAGCAGACTCGTGTTGGGGTGGTCGCTGAATTGGATAAAAACAGCCCGCTGAGCGATGAAGATAAAGCCGATAGCGCTAAAGTAGTGGCCCGTCATCGCCAGGTTGAAGAACAGGTTTACGACAAGCTGAAGGGCAATGTGAACCAGTTCATCACGCTGTTCGGCGCCGGAACTGGCCAGCCACAGGATGATTTTTTCGCCACGGTTGACCAGGCCTTATTTGTTGCCAACGGAGGTCCTATTCGAGGCTGGGTAAATCCAACTGGCAATAACCTGGCCAGCCGGTTAGGTAAAACGGAAGATCCCACGGCACTCGCGGAAGAGTTATACTTGAGCGTCTTCACTCGGCGTCCTACGGAAAGCGAGATTGCGGATGTAGGAGGGTATCTTGCCGAGCGAAGCGAGGAGAGGCCAGTGGCGATCCAGGAGATGATCTGGGCCTTACTGGCTTCCGCAGAATTCAGATTCAGTCACTAGTGATGCAGACGACAGAACTTGCTGAGGAGAAATAGACTATGAAGTGCACCTACGCCTGTAAGTCTCCCGAACATCAGTTTGCCCGACGTAACTTTATGGGATCCCTGGCTGCGGCCGGTGGAGCCGTTGTCGGTGGTCTTGGAGTCTTCTCACAGCAGTCGATTGCCGAACAGCTGCAGAAGGACCAGAAGCGTGTGCTGGTGGTCAACATGGCAGGTGGGTTGAGCCAGCTGGAGAGCTGGGACCCCAAGCCAGGCACCAAGACCGGCGGTCCTTTCCGGGCAATTCCCTCTTCGGTACCCGGGATGTACATCAGTGAGTTGTTACCGCAGACGGCCCAGCAGATGCACCACATGGCACTCGCCCGGGGCGTCAACACGCGTAACAACGATCACGGCAAAGGGACATACATGATGATGACCGGTCGTCGCCAGACGCCGGCCTCGAACTTCCCCCGGATTGGTGCGGTAGTTTCCAAGGCGCTGGGCGCCGACAAGAACTCACTGCCCGGCCACATCCACGTCTCCAATGGTGGCGGCAGTCGCAATAACGATGCCGCCTACCTGGGACCGATGTTTGCCAGCGTGACTGTCGGCAGCGGAACTCCGCCTAACAACTCGGCGCGACCGGATGGTCTGACCGAGGCTTCGGATCTCAGTCGCAATAGCTTCCGGCGCAAGGTCAATGAGAACTTTACGCTCCGTCGCCGCACCGCCGTGACCGATATCTACACGCAGAATTATGAGCGAGCGATCCAGTTGATGCAGAAGCGTGACGTGTTCGATCTGGCCAAGGAATCGGACAAGGATCATGAGCGTTACGGCAAGCACCAGTTTGGACAGCATTGCCTGATGGCCCGCCGACTGCTTGAGAACGGTGTCACCTTTGTGCAGGTGACTCACTCCAACTACGACACCCACAATGAGAACTTCAACTTCCACCACGAACAACTTGGTGAAGTCGATGGTCCGTTCGCCAGCCTGATCGCCGACCTGGTGGATCGTGGCATGTGGGAAAGCACGCTGGTCGTGGTGCTGTCGGAATTCGGCCGCACGCCGAACATCAACAAGTACTATGGCCGCGACCATTGGGGTACCGCCTGGACTATCTGCATGGGTGGCGCTGGCCTGCAACGGGGTGCTGTTTACGGCGAGACCAATAAAGAGGGTACCGCCGTGACAGATGGGGAAGTGGACCAGGGTCCGCTCTTCCATACTTATCTGGAAGCTCTTGGTATCGATTCGAGCGGGACTTTTGACATCGGCGGACGACCGGTTCCGGTAGCCGATCCAGCTTTCCAGCCCATCAAGGAACTACTGGCATGAGCCAGGCGGACGAGCAACCGCAGGCAGTCGGTGGTCTTGATCCCAAGGCGACGCATGTCGCTGTCGAGTGGAAATACGACCATCCACTGATCAACTGCCGCTTCGATCCCCAGGCACGCTTTGTATTCGCAACCTCCGAGGATCGTACGATCCAGCGCTGGGAGATTGCCAGCGGTACCCGAGTTGGGATGAGTGGCCATGATTCCTGGGCCCGTGGCATCACTTTCTCCGCGGACGGGGAAACGATGATCACCAGCGGCTATGACGATACGCTGATCTGGTGGAAGACTGCCGACGCCGAGCCAAAACCGCTCAATACCGTCAAGGCTCACAAGGGCTGGATCCGGGCTGTGGCAACCAGTCCCGACGGAAAACTGCTGGTCAGTGGCGGCAATGACAAGCTGGTGCGAATCTGGAACCATGCCGACGGCACGGCAGTGCGTGAACTGAGCGGCCATGAAAAGGACATCTACAGTATCCAGTTTCATCCCTCGGGCGAGTTTCTCCTGACCGGAGACCTGGCCGGCCAGGTGAAACAGTGGGACGTTGCGACTGGCGCGCTGGTACGGACTTTCGATGGCAAGGCATTACATACGTACAATGGCGGCCAGCGAGTGGATTATGGTGGTGTCCGCAGCATTTCCTTCAGCCCGGACCTCAAGACGATGGCCTGTGGTGGCCTGCACAAGGCAACGAATCCACTCGGCGCCGTGAATGAACCGCTGGTCTTGCTGTTCGACTGGGAAACTCAGGAACTTAAGAAATCGCTGGTCGCCGAGGGGACCAAGGCAATCGCCTGGCGGACGGTGTATCATCCCAGCGGCTTCCTGATCTGTGCAGCGGGCGGCAGCGGGGGCGGATTCCTGCTGTTCTGGCAGCCGGATGAGGAGAAGGAGTTTCACAAGTTCAAGCTGCCGGATACGGCCCGCGAAATGGACCTGCACCCCGACCAGATTCAGGTTGCCACGGTACACTACGATCGCCACCTGCGAATCAGTAAGATGGTAGCAAAGCCCGAAGAGAAAAAGGGCTAGCCAGGAAAGTCGCCAGCCAACAGGAGGACGCGACAGTGTTACGTGGATCAAGTCAATTCCTGCTGGCCTGCCTGGTGCTGCTGGGCAGTGATATTGCCACCCGCTGTGCTTCTGCCCAGGTCGTGATGTTGCCCACCTATCGCACCTTTTCGGTTGGCGGCAGTGTGCTGGTCCCCGATCGAGGCATGGCTCATCTGGGTGGAATCAGCAGCATGCGAGAGGGTCGCATCAGCCGTGGTGTTCCCGGCCTGGGACAGCTGCCGATGATCGGCCGCCTGTTCGGTAACAGGGCCATTGGAAGAGAAGTTGGTAATGCCGGCGTGCACGTGGCAGCTGAGATTATCGACCTGAATGAACTGGACCAGCAGGTACTCGCGCAGGCCGCCGCTCTGGATCCTGGCATAACAGCCCGCGACCTGCAGGTTGCTCGCAAGGCGGCCTACCTGAATCGGAATATCGTTCGAGCTGCTCCGCCAGCCGCCAGCCAGCCAGCTGTCCGCGCCGCGCCGACTTACCTTGAGCAGCTGCGGCGCCAGAACGAGGTGGTTGATCAACAGCAGCAGCTGGAGGGGATGCAGCTATGGATGCAGGCCCAGCAGATGGAGCTGGAGGGAAAACCTGGAATCGCCAGGATCTACTACCAGCAGGCAGCCCGGCGTCTGACCGGCGCCCAGCGGTCACGCATTATCCTGCGCCTGCGCCAGCTGGAAGCTGAGCGGGCGGTGCCAGCACCCCGGCCGTAGGGCCACTCGTTATATCCTCAGGCAACCCCGGTATCAGCCCTGGGTTGATTTGTATCGCCCCTACAGGGCGGCCCGGCCCGGTTATTCTCCGTAGACTTCAGCCAGTTCATCAGCGTTCGCTTCCAGCATGTTCTTCATGGCCATGAAGTCGCCGCCGTAATTGAGCAGCTGTGCTCCCTGCGCCGCACGCTGTTCGAGAACCTCGCGCGTTGCGGCTGGGCAGCCCCAGGGCAACTGGTGCTTGGCAGCAACATCGGCCACCCGCTGAATCGCAGCTTCGACGGTCAGGTCCGTGTCCCACTCGCGGATTCGCAGTCCCAGATCGCCGGGACCGACAAACAGGCCATCGATACCCTCAACCGCTGCGATCTCGTCCACGTTCTCGACAGCCTGTGGGGTTTCGATCTGGACCACCAAGAATGTCTGCTCATTGGCCTGGCGGGTAAAATCCGGGCCTGCCTGCAGAATAAAGTCGCTGTCCAGGCCAGCTCCATCCAGTCCGCGATCGCCCAGCGGCGGGAACTTGACCGACTGCACAAGCTCCCTCGCTTCCTCCACAGTGGAGACGTGCGGAACCATTAATCCACTGGCGCCGTCTTCCAGGTATCGATAGAGTCGGATCTTCTGGCGCGTGTCGACACGCAACATGCAGTCGATATCGGCGAGGTGAAAGTACGCCAACAACGACTGCAGTTCACGTCGCTCGAACGTGCGATGCTCGGTATCGAGCCAGATGCAGTCAAAGCCATGGTGCGCCGCATGTCGGATGAAGGCTGGAACGAAGTGGCCAAGGCAGCACATCTTGACCGGTTTGCCAGCTCGGATCTTTGCCAGAGTCTTGCTAGTTCGCATGAGAATCAATACCGCCTGTCATTGGGAAGGAACATGAATACCCGGTGAGTCCGGAACGAGTTGTCGAATCTCGGCAGCCAGGAAGAATGAGCCAGCAACGCAAATCAGATCATCCGCTCCTGCCAGCTGCCGGGCACGCTGCCAGGCGAGCAGGGGCTGATCGGCGATATGCAGTCGAGGCTGCCGGTTCCGAAACTCTTTTGCAGGGTGGTTAGCCAGCCAGCCGCGAGCCAGCTGCAGTAATTCGAGCGGATCACGAGCCCGCGGATTGTCGACAAAGCGAGTTAGCAGGACCTCGTCGAATCGAGGCAGCAGGTGGGGCAGCATCTGTTGCACATCCTTGTCGCGGCTGCACGCGAATACCAGCAGCCGCCGCTCGGCAGTCAGCCGCGTTTCCAGGTGCTGAGCCAGTGCCTGGATGGATGGCAGGTTGTGTGCTACATCCAGCAGGACTCGTGGTCGTCCAGGTATCAGCTCCAGCCGGGCTGGGCAATGTACGCTGGCCAGCCCACGGCGGACGGCAGTTTCGCTGACGGGCCAGCGATCATTCAGCTGGGCCAGTGCAGCCAGTGCCACAGATGCATTATCGACCTGGTGGCGACCCGGAATGCCAGATTCGAGATCTTTCCATTGGATACAACGGCCATCGATCGTGGCGCTGAAATCAAACTGTTCGCAGATCTCACCGGTCCCCTTCAGCTGGTAGTGAAAGTCGCGCTGGATGACAGCCA
>Ga0209089_10000046_pt1 | contig 110675 bp, 109 predicted proteins | sample ArcticOcean_MG_C_FD_187431 | JGI IMG/M metagenome (GOLD analysis project Ga0209089, IMG submission 187431) | Marine microbial communities from western Arctic Ocean - ArcticOcean_MG_CB2_150 (SPAdes) (version 2) | ecosystem: Environmental > Aquatic > Marine > Oceanic | place: Arctic Ocean...
TGACCATAAGCTGTATACGCTCCATGAAATGAAGCAGATTCAATTCCATCAGAACCATAAAAAATTCTTTTTAGATTTTCATTTTTAAATAAAGTTATAAAAGGTCGTATATCTGTTACTGCAGAAAGGTCATACCATATATTAGGTAAATTCTTTAAAGTATCAATTGCCTTTTCTATAGGCCTGTATGTAAAAGATCTTCCAACATGTGCTAATATCCATTTGATTTTAGGGTATCTCTTTGTTGTGTATTCTGTTAAGTTTTTTAAATTTTCTTTATCATTACATCCATCTTCTTTTGCCATATGTAATGTAATCCATAGACCCATATCATTCGCAAGTTCCATTTGTTCATGGGTTAAATAATCATCTATATTACATTCATTAATATCTCCATTAGATGAAAAATATCTATAAACTTTTAGCCCTTGAAATCCTTTCTCTTTTATATCTTTTTCTATTTGTTCTAATTTATCCTTAGGTGTAGTTAGTCTATGTGCTCTCAAAAGATTATTATTCTTAATTTCTTTATGGATAAATTCATTATGTGCATTTATATCAGTACCGAACATTGGTTTTCCTAAAATTAAACTTTTAACATTTCTGTTTGGGAAAACAGTTTGATACCATTTATTTATTGTACTTAAAGGTGTATCTGGGAATCTATTTTTATGTGGACTAGAATCTTCAATTAGAGAATTATTTATCATATGAATATGGCAATCATAAATTTTTTTAGGGACCCAATCTTCAAACTCTTCAATCCAAATGTCTTTATCTGATTTTCTATATTCAATTATATTATTCACTTTTATTTCCTATATTTAAATTTTCATTTAGTAAGATTTTTTTTAACATATTTAGTTGCTTGTATGTGAACGTATTTTCTAATTTAAAATTAAATTCTTCAATAATTTCATTAGGGGAATTTTCTAATTTAGATATCCATTTCCTAGAAGAATTATTTAGTGATTTTCTAATACTCAAATATTTTGAGCTGCCTAATAATATAGCACTAAAAATATTTTTATTTTCTATTTGGTGTAAATAATTTTTCATATAATAACAATACTTACAAAAAACTCTTAAGTTTTTATCATTACTATTTTCATTTAAATAATCAATAACAAGAAATGATAATGGAACTTCATATTTTGATATTCCACATAAAGTACATTCTTCAATTTCTATAGATTTTTTTATAATTGAAATTTACTTTCTTGCTTTGTATGCATCTGTTTCATATGAGCGACTTTTAAGTTCACATACTTTACCTTTTTTTGTTTCAATACATTGTCCATCAGTATTGCCTTGTCTGGAATCATATAGATCATATAAAAGAACATTGGTCATAAAAAAGTACACTGCAAATATTCCAGCTAAAATAAATGCAATATTTTTTTTGTTCAAAGTAATAATATTTAGTTCGATATATTCTTTAAGCTCTAAAATTTTTTTGATCATTTTTTTTATTTTTTAAATAGTGTTCAGTAATTAATTATATATTATTGATTTTATTCAATTGATTTAAATTAACTGCTCATGAATTCCATGCTTAGGAGAGAATCTTTCACCTTTTCTTAGGGTAATACTAGGAATTAATAGTTCTTTACCTTCTCTCAAGTTATTTTCTGCATCTCTAAACTTAAATTTTTTATTTTTTAAATGGTCTATCACTGCTATATCTGCATCTGCACCTACATTTAAAGTACCAATATTCGAATCAAGATTAACTACTTTTGCAGGAATTGAAGAAGCTTTGGATATTACATCCTCTAAACTCATTCCTAAGTATAAATATTTAGATAAAGTTGTTAAAAGATCAAAAACAGGGCCTCTTGCATTATACTTATGAATATCTGAAGATATTGTTCCAGGTACAACTCCTTGTTCCATGCAAGCTTCTGCCACTGGAAATGAAAATGACCCAGCTCCATGACCTACATCAAAAATAACTCCTCTTTTAATAGCATCTAAAGCTATATCTATAACTTTATTATTATTATCTAAAATACCATGTGGTCTTCCAGTAAAAGAGTGCGTAACAATATCTCCAGGTCTCATTTTAGGAAGTATTGACTCAAGTGCTTTATGAGAACCTCCTATATGAATCATAATAGGCTTATTTATTTCTTTTGCTGCTTCAAGGCCTCTATTAAATGCAATCAGATCGTTTTCTCCTACAATATCATGAGACAATCTTACTTTTATACCTACAATAGATTCGGCATGTAATAATGAAGCTTCTATTGCTTTTTCTACTCTAGCCCATCTAATATCTTCTAATTCTCCAATATCATTATCTAACTGTCCCATACCTGATATATGAAGAAATGCTAGAATTCTTGTTTTACTTTTTGAAATAACGTATCTTTGAAAACCTGAAATTGTATTTGACCCTGAAGAACCTGCATCTATAGCAGTTGTAACTCCTCTTTCTAAGCAAAAAGGGTCTGCTTCAACTGATAAATGTGCAACTCCCCACCAAACATGAACATGTAGATCAACTAATCCGGGTATGACTAATTTATCTTTTGCTTCAATAATATCAATTGTATTATTATCAGAAATACTGTTTTCTATCGCTCTTATTTTTCCACTAGCTATACCAATATCTTTTTTTGCTTTTAATCCTCTAATTGGATCTATTACAGTTCCATTTTTAATTACTAAATCAAAGACCATATTTTAATTTTATTTAATTTGTTTATTATATTAGATGATTAATTAGGCTATAACAATTTTGAATAATTAATCAGATGTATGTCTATATAGATTGTCCTATTAACTTATTATGATTCTGTTTAAAATATTCACTATTTCTAAAATTTAGTTTTATAATCTAGCTTTCCTTGTATATCGAGTTTTACTCTAAATAGATCTCCGCCTCTATAAGCATTAAAATCATATCCATTTGGCTCAATCCCAATTGCTTCACTTTTAGTAATTCCTGTCCCAGCAGAAGCTGTAGTTACATAAAGCTCATTTAAGTTTTTACCTCCAAATATTGGGCATGAAGTTTGGGTAGCAGGAAATATAATTTCTCTTTCTTTTTTACCATCAGGGTCAAATCTAATAACTTTGGATCCTCCCCAAATAGCCGACCAAATAAACCCTTCAGAATCTACGGTCATACCATCAGTTAAACCTTCATATTTATCTAGTATTTTTATTAAGATTTTTTTATTTGATAAAGATCTTGTTATATTGTTATAGTCCCATTTGTAAATTACTTTTGCAAGTGTATCTGTACTATAAAAATTTTTTTCATCTGGTGAAAAACCCATACCATTACAAAGTGTTATTCCTTCATCAATAATTTCTATACTTTGATCAATGTTTACTCTAAATAGAATATCGTTTTTCCAATTTGAAGTATCAGTACCACAATAAAAGCTACCATCTGGGCCAGAAATAGTATCGTTTATCCTAATAGGAATATCTGTTCCTTCAAAATTACCAGTTTTTATCCATTTGAAATCTTTATCAGACTTCCACAACATGACGCCTTTCCATGTACCTAAAACCAACCCTCCACCTTCATTAAATCCAAACCCACCTACTTCTAAGCCCTTATGTATTATTTCATTAGTCTCATCTTCGGGGTTATATTTAAATAATTTTCCACCTTGTATATCAGTCCAATATATTTTTTGTTCTTCAGGATTCCAAACTGGTCCTTCACCAACAATTGCATTAGGAGATGCAACTTTTTCTATGTGGTAATTCATAAATTCCCTTATTAATAATTTGTTTTCAATATTATCAGTAAAAATATATACATGTATAATTTTTGAACAATACTCATAGAAAGAGGAAAAATGGGAGAGCATGATAATAAGGTAGCTATAGTAACAGGTGGAGCACAAGGTATAGGAAAAGGAATTGTAGATATACTTTCTTCTGAAGGTGCAAAAGTGTGTATTGCGGATATTTCTGAAGAATTTGGAGAAAAAGCTGTAAAAGAAATTAAAGATTCTGGTGGAGATGCTTTATTTATTAAAGCTAATTTTGAAAAATCAAATAATCCTAAAGTTGTTGTAGAAAAATGTTTTGAAAAGTTTGGAAGATTAGATATTTTAGTAAATAATGTTGGAATCCAACCTCCTACATCTTATAGAAATATAGAAGAAACTCCTGAAGAAGTCTGGGATGCAATCATAAATGTAAATCTTAAAAGTTACTTTTTAATGTCAAAGTACTCTATTCCTCATATGAGAAAAATTGGAAGTGGATCAATTGTAAATATATCTAGTGTACAAGGACTACAATCTCAAAAACTTGTTCCTCCATATGCTGCGAGTAAGGGAGGTGTTTTATCTCTAACTAGACAAATTTCATTAGATTATATAAGTGAAAACATTAGAGTTAATGCAGTTTGTCCAGGAGCGTTTGATACTCCGATGGTTAGGAAATCCATTTCTGGAGATATAAAAGAAAGCTTAGACTCATTAGGAAAACTTATACCTATAGGAAGAGTAGGTCAAATTCATGAAATAGGTCAAGTAACTTCATTTTTATGTAGCGATAAAGCTTCTTATATATCAGGAGAATATATTAATGTTGATGGAGGAGTTATGGCTAAAGGAGGATGGGATGCTGATCTTCAAGGAAAATAAATAAAAATTAATTAATTCTATCTATAGGCTTGGTAAGAGCAATTGTTAAATCATTATTATATATTTCAGTGACGTACTCTTTCATTTCTTCTCTATATTTTATTTTTTGATTACCAAACCATTTTTCAATAAATAAATTATGATTTATTTGGTTGTCAAATGTCAATTTAAGTTTTCCATTTTCAACTTTGTCTTTTTTTACATGATATAAAATTCCAGCAAATGAATTTTCTGTTTGCTCTTTTTGTGTTTTAATATAGTTACTAATGTACTGCTGATTATCAGAATCTACCCGAGGTGTATATTGATCTGAAATTACTTCTAGTAAAGTTAAAAACTCTTCAGATAAATTAGTATCTATTTGATTGAAATTTTCTTTATACATGATGAAAATAATACAAAATTAATAAATAATTTGAAAATTATATGTCTTATTATTTAAAAGGATTTTTCTTTTGCTCAGTAGAATATCCTAAAATAATTCCAGCTTTCATTTTAGCTGATACTATTTCTCCAGCTTTTACCGGTAGAGCAGAACCATTATTTTGAGCTTCTTTTACACCATCATTATGCCAACTTGTACAAGGTTCAAGACCAGCGTTATATGATCGTCCATAAAACGGATAACCATAACTACCTCCAAAATTTCTCCAATACCAAATATACCTAAATAAATCTTTAGGAAATTCAACTGCCCAAGAAAGGCCTATTTCATTATTTGTTACAGAGTACCATCCTTCAGTAAGGTCAGTAAAATAAGCCATATCTAGTGATCTGTCAGATTTATCAGGTATTTTCCTAAAGTCAGATTTATTTCCATTTTTCATGTCAACTAAAGGCCATTTTCCAGAAAAATTAGGCTTAAGCTTAGATGATTTATCAGTATCAGTAGGATGAGTTAAAATAGTACAATCTGGAACTGTTAAAGTACATTTTTCTGATAAAAAAGATCCTCCTACAGCTATATGCTCTAGCCATACAATATCTAAATCTTCTTCACCAAAGTTTTTTACTTCTTGATCTATTTCTATAAACATTTCATCAGATTTCAATGAAATTATTCTTTTTATTTCAAATGGGCTTCTCATACTTCTGCCTGTAAATTCAATTTTACATAATTCAGGAGTATCTATTAGAATTTTTGTATCCCATGGAATATTATTTACATCTCCATGAATTCCATAATCAGCTCCATAGTATTTAGTTGGATAGCCACCATGGGGAACTACAGTTTGCCATCCACCTTCATAATAGTCCAACCATACTGATGCAGGATCGCCAGTTGGAGGAGGTGAAAATGACGGATTTCTAACACCCCATGGACTTTTAAACATAATTTCAGTATCTGTTGGTTTATAAACAAAGCTTGAAATATCTGCACCTTTATCAGCAATAATATGAAGTTTAATATATTGGTTTTCTAAAATTACTGTTTTCATTCCTCGATACTTCCATGAATCAGAAACTCTAGCTCCTATAACTCTTTCATCTTGATAATTTGTACTCATATTAATAATTTTATTTAGATATATTTTTTGTTGGCATTAGGTATTTTTATTCCTTCTATATTAACTATATAAAAAATACAGCCCAAACTACAATTAAAATAGTTGAGATTATAAGAGTTCTGTTTAATATAGAATTTGTTCCTATTGTTTTTTTTAAAATTGATCCTGCAAAGCACCAAGCATTATGAAAAATTAGTTGAGCGATCAAAAAACTTATAGGGATTAATAAAAACATTTGAAAAAAGCCTTGAAAGTTTGCTGTAAATTCAGAATAAGCGATTAAACACATTGCCCAAGCTTTAGGACTTAATGGATGGACCAAAATCCCATCTTTATATTTCATCACCTTATTGTCTCCATCTAAATTTTTATGATTATTCCATCCTTTTAATGCCAACCAAACCATATACGTTAGGCATATATAAGATAAGATATTTGAAATTATATTGTACTCAAACAAAATTATTCCTAATCCAAGAGATAAAGATATATTTAATAAAATTTTTCCTGAAATAACTCCTAAAGTGAAAGGAATTGATTTTATAAATCCATTTTGGGTACCTGAAGACATTATTAATAAGTTAGCGGGTCCAGGAGTGCTAACCATTAAAATAATAAATATCCATAAAGGAAAAAAATCTTTAATTAAATTTATCAAAATAATCAATAATCATTGTTTTTATAATTTCTAATTTAACTGTATATATTGCTTCAAATTAAAAAAATTATTTTTTTGATAAATTTAACATTTTATTAATATGATAAATAATTTTTTTAATTACTAAGGAGTATAATATAGATAGATTAACTCTTAAAAAGTCGAAAAAATCTTAAGGAAAAAAATGTCATTGCAGTCCATAGTATCTTTCTGTGCTCGAAAACCATTTATAGTTATAGGTATATGGGTTTTAATAGTGATAAGTGCAGGAATTTTTTCACAAAATTTTCTTGATACAGCTCTTAATGGAGGTCAAGGACCTACAAAAGATCTTGAATTTAATTTTGCTCAAAATTTAAAAAATGAAAAATTATCTCTTTTAAATAAATCAAATCCGGACTTCCAACAAGAAACAAACGATAGAGGTTCAGATAACTTATTAATTATAAGCTCTGAAAATTATCTTTTCCCATCTGAAGATTTTTTATCTTCAGCGAACGGCTTTTTTGAAAAAGCTCAACAGGAAATAAATAAATCAGGAATTAAAGAAAATGTAGGGCTACTTGAAAATTATCAGATAACCCCTTCTTCTGATGCATCCACTATTATGATATCGGCTCCTTTTGTTAGAGGAGATTTAGTATCTCCATTAATTCATTTAACTGAAGATTATTCTAATGAAGATTTTAAATATTATTTTGTTGGAACTTCTTCTATTGAACATACATTTGAAGAATTAGCTGAAAAAGACTTGGTAACTGGAGAAACTATAGGTATTTCTGTTGCTCTTATTATTTTAGCTTTAGTGTTTGGATCAGTCACATCAGCTTTTATACCTGTCATTTTAGCAATAGTTTCAATTTTTGTTGGAATTGGAATTGTTGCCATAATAGGTCAGTTCCTTTCATTAAATGATTTTGTTCCAAATATTATGTCTATGATGGGATTAGCTGTTGGAATTGATTATTGCCTTTTTATACTTTCTAGATATAGAGAAGAAAGACTGAAAGGATTAGAAAAAATTGATGCTATAGTATGTTCAGGAAGTACAGCTGGTAGAGCTGTAATGTTTAGTGGGTTGACAGTTGTTTTAGCATTAGTTGGATTGTTTATTATTCCAGAAAAAACCTTTCAAGCTTTTGGAGTAGGAGCTATCGTAGTTGTTTTTGTAGCTGTATTAGCTGGAATAACTTTGCTTCCTTCAATACTTGGAATTTTAGGTGATAGAGTAAATAGTTTTTATGTTCCTAAAGGAATAACAATAATTCTTTATTTAGCAGGATTTTTATTTGTTGCATTTACACAAGATTTAGGACCAAAATTATTAATTGTTTCAGTTGTAGTTCTAATAATTCTTATAATAATATCATTACTTCGTCAAAAAGGTTTTTCTCTTAAAATTCTATCTCCAGATAATGAAAATTCTAAAAACGAAGGAGGATTTTGGGATAAATTAACAATTCAAGTTATGAAAAGACCATTTATAAGTATGACTTTAGCAGGATGCTTTTTAATATTTCTTTCTTATTTTTATCTAGATCTAGAAAAAGGAAGCGGTGGAATATCTGGATTGCCAGACGGTGAGCCAGTAAAAATTGGTTTTTCTCTTTTAGATGAAAAATTTGGTTTTGGTTCAGATTCTCCAGCAAATATTGTAATTGATGCAAACATAGAATCTCAAAAAATTTCAAATGCAATAAGAAATCTTGAATCTCTTTTAATAGAAGACAAGGGGTTCAATGCTCCTGAAATTATAATTGAACCTTCTATAAATTATGCAGAATTAACTTCTAGAATACCTGGAGACCCTTTTGATCAAGTTGCTTTAAATTCTATTGAAAAACTAAGAAATAACTTAATACCACTAGCATTTCAAAATATTCCTGAATCTGATTATAAAATTTATGTTGGGGGGCAAACAGCAGAAATTGTAGATCAAGTTAAAATGACGGATGAATATTTCCCTTTAGTTATAGGAATAGTGCTAACTCTGAGTCTTATATTACTTCTATTTGCATTTAGGTCTATAACGATTTCTATTGCATCAATAATTATGAATTTATTATCAGTTGGAGCAGCATATGGGTTGCTAGTTCTTGTTTTTCAAAAAGGATTTATGATTAATATTTTTGGTTTTGAACAAGTTGACCAAATTGAATTCTGGTTACCAATATTTATGTTTAGTATACTATTTGGACTATCTATGGACTATCATGTTTTTATGCTTAGTAGAATTAAAGAAAACTTTGATGATACTAATTCTTCTGACGATTCAGTTGCATTTGGATTAAGAAAAACTGCCAGTATTATAACGGGAGCAGCATTAATTATGGTAGCTGTTTTTGGTGGATTCTCACTTGGTAAAATTTCATTTTTTCAATCAATGGGATTTGGATTGGGTTCTGCAGTTTTGATTGATGCTACAGTTGTTAGATCAATATTAGTACCAAGTGTCATGAAAATTCTGGGTACTAGAGCTTGGTATTTACCGAAATGGTTGAATTGGTTACCTAACATATCTATTGAAGGAAATTCTAAAATTAATAAATAGTTTGATTTTTTAGTTATTTTTCTACAGATTTCCAATTATTAGTAATATGTGATTCTTGTAGTGCATAAGATATATTCATTAAATCTTTTGTGGTTTTATTTGTAAAATGATCTGTATTTTCAACATAGGTTAAAAAATCATGCATTCCTGGCCATAGGTTATTTTTCATTTTTATTTTCTGAAGTTTTTTTTCATCTTTATAAATATATATTTCAGAATTAATTAAATCGGCTATAATTTCTGAATTTTCAAATGTCATTGTTACAATTACTTCCCATTTCTTAGAAGATTCGATATTAAAATTCCAATTAGCCCAATGAGTTTTATAATCTAATAAAATATTTGCTCTAGATTCAGAAAAGTTTTTTGGAAATTTTTCACCAATGGTTAAAACTCTTGTAGGTATACTTCCACTTATTTTATTTAAAGGGTCTATATACCAAGGAGAAATTGAATAAACAGATTTTGTTAAATTATTTGTTGGCCCCCATTTAGGAGCGTTCATTTCCATATGAATATTTAAAAGATTGCCTAATGATTTATCATTTTTAAAATCACTTAATTTTTTTATAATAGGTAAGTAAGAGACTTCCAAATTAGGTATAAATGATTTTTCACTTTTATCCATTTGAATAATTAATTCTTTAGCAGAATTGATATTTTCTGATAAAGGCATTTCAAAAATACAATTCTTTTTAGAAGCAATTATATCCTTCATGATACTTTCATGGAGTTCATCAGGAACACTTAAGATTATTAAGTCTATATCGACTCTATTTAGTAGTTTTTTATAGTCATTTGTATAAAAACAATCATTACCTAATATTTCTTTTGCTTTTAATAAGGTTTTTTCAGTTTTAGAAGATATAGCTTTTATAGCATTATTTTTAGAATTTAAAATAGGCAAGTATGCCGATTCAATCCAACTGCCAAATCCTATAAGACCTATATTTTGTAATTTCATTTCAACATTTTATGATAGCGTTACATAAATATAAACATATTTTTTATACTTCGTTACAATTTAAATAAAAAAATACTAATCATTTAGAAAAATCTAGCAAAGTAATATAAGGAGAAAAAATGGAAATTGCAGTTGTAGGATTGGGTAAGATGGGTGGTCAAATTGCTGAAAAGTTAAGTCTTAATGATTTTACTGTTTATGGGTATGATCAAAATATTAATATTGCATCAAACATAAATTTTTCTTTTGAAACTACGGATAATTTAGAAGGGTTAGTAAAAAAATTTAAATCTAGAAGAATCATATGGTTAATGGTTCCAAGTGGTAGCCCTACAAATAATACAGTCCAAAAATTAGTAGATATTTTAGATCCCGATGACATTATTATTGATGGAGGAAACAGTTATTATAAAGATACAATACATAACTCTAAAATTTGTGACACAAAAAATATAAAATTCATAGACTGTGGAACAAGTGGAGGGGTATGGGGATTAAAAAATGGATTTTGTTTAACAATAGGTGGAGAAAAAAATATATATTTAGAAATTAAAGAAATTTTCTCTGCACTTTCTACTCCAGAATCCAAAGGAGGCTTATTTGTTGGTAAATCAGGTTCTGGGCATTATGTTAAGATGATTCATAATGGTATTGAATATGGAATGATGCAATCAATAGCTGAAGGACTTGAAATTCTAGAGAAAAAAGAAGAATTTGATTTGAAGTTAGATGAAATTTCTACTAATTGGAAAACAGGATCTGTAGTGCAATCTTGGCTAATAGATTTGATATCTGAAGAATTGAAAAAAAATCCTAAATTAGTTGATTTTAGTTCAGAAGTAAGTGACTCAGGAGAAGGAAGGTGGACGATAAAAGAATCTATTGATCTTTCAGTACCTATACCAAGTATATATGCATCTATTTCTCAGAGATTTAACTCTAAAAATGTGAATTCTTTTTCAGGAAAGATTTTAACTGCTATGAGAAATGCTTTTGGAGGACATACTGATTAATGAATATAAAGACTGAAAATTTAATAATTGGTTCTGGAATTTTTGGTTTATCTATAGCGTCTCATTTATTAAAGATAGGTCAAAAAGTATGCATTGTTGATAAATCTAGTAATCCAAATGAGGCTTCTTCTAATGCATTAGGAAGAATAGATCCTATTCTTGGAGGAGCAGGGCATGGGCATGAAACAAAGCCTATAGAAGTTGCAAAAAAAAGTTTAGAGGCTTATAAAATTTTTTTTAATTTAAACAATAGTTTTAAGGAATCTATCGATTTTGAAATTAGACCAACTGTTCACTTCTATGAAGACGAGAATCAATTTAATTCAATTGATAATGTAATAAATGAAATAGATCCTGAAAGAAAATTCTTTTCATTAGAAAACTTATCGACTATAACGGATGATATTTCTTACTTAAATAATGATTTTTATAAAGCAAAATCAATATTTAATGGGACAATTTTTTTAGATTCTAGAAAATATAAAAACTATTTGGAGGAGGATTCTAGAAAAAAAGGTTTAAGTATTATTGAAGATGAAATATTAGGGATAAATAATTTGAGAGATAATCCAACTTTAGTAAGTGATAATAATACTTATATTTTTAAAAGACTTATTATTACAACTGGTCCTTGGTCAAATCAATTAATAGGAAAATCTGAAAATATAAATATATATCCATCAAAAGGACAAATTGTTAAACTTGAAGATCCAAATAATAAGTTTACTAATTTGCATCTTCATGGACCTTGTTCACTTATAAAAAAAAGAGATGGTTTAATTTGGATAGCTGCAACAGTTGAAGATAATGGTTTTGATAAAACTATAACCTCTAGTGCTGCATCTGAATTAATTAATAAAGCATCGAAAATGTATAAAGGAATTGAACAATTTCCATTCCATAGCCAAACAGCTTGTTTAAGACCCTCCGTAGATAATGATCTCCCAATAATCAAGAAGTTAAATAATGAGGTTTATTTAGCATCTGGTGGAGGCGGATGGGGAATTATGATGTCTATTATGGTTGGAGAAATTTTGGAAAAAGAATTTAACTAATAATTTTAACTTCTTGATTTTCTGTAATTTCTCCACCACTAGAAATTAATTCTAACTTTATTCCAAAAGAAGGTGTGTCTATAGAATTTGAATTAGGTAATATTTTTAAAATATTTTGATCATAAATACCTTCATCTAAATTACAATTTACCGCATTACACCTAGGAATTGCTTTAACAACTTTAAAAATTAAACTTCCTACTTGGATTTTTCCCCCTATCCAACTAAACTCTTCAAAAGGATCACATCCACTTATAATAAAATTAGATCTGAAAATTTTTCCATTAACTTTTTTAGTATATTTGTTTAATTTATTTTCACTTTCTATAGAATGTAAGCTTATTCCACCTGATTTAGTGTCATGAAAAGAACTTTCATCATTAGGGAATATAAGTCTAAATTTTTTATCTACTCCTTTTGTTATTAAAAAATCATTAATTTCTTCTTCAAGAATATTAATTTTATCTTTTGAAAAAATATGTTTTTCATTATTAGGAACTTTTATAGCTATTTCAGTTAAAGAATCATTGAAATTCAATTTAATTAGGGATAAATGTGGAATATGCATTAATGATAAATAATGTTTTTTAGGTAACCAGTTACCATCATAAAAATCATCATCTCCGATTCTAAAAGCTGCAATTCTATCACCAGTAATTTTCCCATTTTTATTTACAAAGACTTTTTTTCTTATTTCAGGAGTAAATGATTTTATAGGATATCTATATATCTGTTTAATTACTGGCATTTTTTATTCCTTAAATCCTTCTACAACAAAAGATTCACTTTCGGAAGCTTTTATTCTAATTGCCGCAACAGGTTTATACTCTTCAGAATCTCTGAAAGAATTCATGTCTGCAATTGTAGGAAATTCTAAAATAACAATTCTTTTGGGATTCCATGTTGTATTATCTGAGATTATTTCTCCTCCTCGAACTAGATATTTACCTCCATATTTTTTTATAACTACTGGGACCAATTTCATATATTCTGCGTATGCATCCCAATCTTTAACATCAATGCTGCTTATTGAATAAACTGTCATTTTAATTCCTTTCTATTTTTTTATAAATTTCTTCAAAACTTTCAACTACAATATCAAATCTTGATAAATCTCCATAATCTTCACCTATACCTGTTCCAAATTCATTAGGTCTATGAACATAGCAAGTTTTTAAACCTATATTGCTTGCTCCATCTAGATCATATGCATGAGATGCTACCATCATAGATTCTTCAGGCTTAGATTCAAGTAAATTTATTGCACCTAAATATACTTTAGGGTCCGGTTTATAAGTTCCAAAAAATTCTGTAGATAATATTGAGTCCCATGGTATTTTAGAATTTTTAGATAACTTAACTAACATTGATAAATTACCATTTGATAAAGCTGATATTATGAAATTATTTTTTAATTCAGCTAATCCTGATAGAGAATCATTCCAAGGTATTAATCTGTGCCAAGCTTCATTAAACTCATCTAAATTTTTATTATTAATATTTTTTATTTTAAGTTCATTTAATAGTTCAATTAGAACTTCCATGTGAATTTCGTCCATTGATAAATAATCTCTTTCACCGTTAGCAACTTTTGATTGTAATGAACGAAATCCTGCTCTCCATTTATCTGTAAAAATAAACTCATCAAAAGAAAGTTTATGCTTTGAAGCAAATTTAATACTTTCTTGGTGAATCGATTTGTGCCAATCAAAAACAGTACCAAAAATATCAAAAAATATAGTTTTGATTCCTTTTATTTGTTTCATAGCAAAATTTGAGAGCTAGATTTTAGCAGCTACTCCTCCATCTATATTAATTATTTCGCTAGTAATAAATCTAGACTGGTCGCTTACAAGGAACAGAACAAGGTTGGCAACATCTTTTGGATAACCTGGTCCTGATATTATTTGTGTTAAATCAAACATAGATTCAAACACATGATGACCTCCATCTGGATCATTAATTGTTCCTCGAGTAGCTCCTGGAGTCATAATTTGACCGGGTCTAATGCAATTAACTCTTATATTTTTATCTCCACCAACTCCTGCCATGTATCTTGTTAGTGCATCGATTCCAGCTTTTGCAACATAATATGATGGTGCAGTTGTTCCAAACACTTCTTTCATTTTTGGTGAAAAACCTCTTTGAGCTGCTAGAGATGACATGTTTACAATTGCGCCTCCTCCAGAATTAACCATATAAGGCCAAACTGCTCTAGATACAAAAAAAGTTCCATTTAGATTATCATTTATAACTGTGTTCCAGTCTTCAGTTGTAGATTCAGGAAAATCTCCAGCAGCACCATGGCCAGCATTATTAAAAAGTATGTGAATATCTCCATAAACATCTGCTGCTTTAGATATTGCAGAGTTAACAATGTTTTCATTACCAACATCACATTGAATATATGTTGCTTCTCCACCTTCTTTTTTTATACTGCTTTCTACTCTTTTTCCTTCAACTTCTCTTCTAGCCATTATAATTACTTTTGCACCATGTTCAGCTAATAGATGAGCAGTTGCTTCACCAATTCCACTATTACCTCCTGTTACTATTGCAACTTTATTTTCTAGAATTTTAGTCATTTGTTCTCCTTTTTTTATTGTGGTATTCCAATTGGTTTTTTTTCAGGGTCATTTTCATAACTTTCTTGTGACCACAAAATAAACAAAATAATCCAACCAATAATAATTAAAAATAATAATAATTGCCACCATCCACTTTTTTTTGTATCATGAAGCCTTCTAGCGCCAATTGATAGGGTAGGGATAATAATGAATAGATCCCAAATATAACTAATCCAGCCTATTGAGCTATTTGGTGATATAAAATTTGCACCAAAAATTAATCTATCTATAATTGAAGAAATTATAATTCCCGAAACTACAAATAGAATAAACCACCAAAATTGTAATCTATTTGCTTTACCTTTGAAATTACTATATTTTTTAAAACCATCTTTAACCGCGTAAATAAATTCCATTAAAATCTCCATTTATTTTTAAAAATCATATATTAATTTTAATGTCTTTTTATTTCTAAATCTTCAAGTTTATGTGTTTTAGATAAATATTCTTTTGTTTTAAAATTTTTAAACCTACTAGGTAAATAAAAATCTGAATTTATACTTGTTTTCCCATCTACTACATGTTCAGCAATTAGCATACCAGCAACAGGATTGTATGCAAATCCTCCACTATGGAAATTTGAACATAAAAAAACACCATTCAAGTTTGGTATAGGTCCAATTACTGGAGTTGCGTCTGCTGTAACACTAATAAGACCTACTGTATGATAATCCCATTCTTTGTTTTGAATAATTGGAACACGATCTTTAAAAGAATCTTTTAGAAAATCTAGTGCATTAGGAAATGGTTTAAGTTCTTTTATATTAAAATTATTATCTTCAATATTATAATTATCAGGATTGTGTTGTGAAGTTCCTACCATAATCCTGTTATCCTCTGTACCCCTTATATAACTCTGAAATACCCTATCATTTATTGCAGGTAAATTGAGTTCTCTATCAAAAGGCTTAGTTACAAATCTTTCATGTATAAAGTTTTTCATTGGAATTTTAAAATCAATAGGGGATAATACTAAATTTGTCCAGGCATTAACAGCAACAACTAAATAATCACAATCATATTTTTTTTCAAGTTTTTCATTTTTTGAAAATGTTATTACTTTATTTATATTTTCTCCATGAAAATTAAAATTTATCAATTCTTCTTTTTCAAAAATTTTTACACCCATACTTTCAATTTTTTTCTTTAAAGCAGGAATATAAAAATGTGGCTCACTATACCCTCCACGGGTGTCTAAAACTCCATACTCATTATCTTTTAAAATTACGTCTGGAAATTTTTCAGTTAATTGATTTCCTATATAAGTTTCAGAATATGCACCTAAATTATCTTGTAAGTCTCTTAATTCTGATCCAAGATTATAATCTTCTTCATTTGATAAATTTAAGCAACCAACTTGTTGAAAAGTATATCCGTTTAGAATTTGGCTAAATTTCTCAAATATATCTATGGTTTTCATTCGAGCAGTTATTGATGTTGAATTCCATTGATGACAAGTAACAATCCCTGCTGCTTGAGAGCTAGAACCACTTCCAATATAATCTTTTTCAATAATAGAAATGTCACTTATACCTTTTTCTGCTAAATGGAAAGCAGTACTCATACCAATTACTCCACCACCTATTATGATTACTTTTTTTGACATAATTTTATTTTAATCCCATTTGTGTGTTTAGCCTTTGTTCTTCATTTGGAGCTCCATAATCTGCTATCCATTTTTTTTCAATTTTAGCTCTCCAATTTTCTGCTAAGTTTTTTAGTTCATTAGTTATTTCAGGTTCTTTTTCAGCTAAGTTATTTGATTCACTTATATCATCCTCTAAATTAGCAAGATGTACTTCAGGAACAGGACCATAAGCATCTATTAATTTACCTTTTAATACTAATTTCCATTTTCCTCTTCTAACAGCTGTTTGATCAAGAAATTCCCAAAAAATAGTTCTCTCGTCATTATCAGTTTTTCCTTTGGCTAATTCTAAAAGACTTTTTCCATCAAAATAATGTTTAGTAATATCTAAACCAGCAGCATCAAGTATTGTTGGTACAATATCCATTGAAGCACAAGGTTCACTTGAAACTACACCATTTTTTATATTACCTGGCCAGTGCATTATTCCTGGCTCTCTTATTCCTCCTTCAAATAAACTTCCTTTGTGACCCTTAAATTTTCCTGCTGTTCCTCCATAATAAGGATCAAGATTACTATCAAGCCAGTTTCTTGTTTCTCTTGAAGGTCCGTTATCAGAAGTAAAAAATGTAAGAGTATTATCGTCTTCACCAAGTCTTTTGAGTTCATCCATAATATCTCCAACAGAATCATCCATAGCGCTTAACATTGCAGCCATAACTTGTCTATCCCATGGTAAATTTGAAAACCTATCCATATATTTTTTTGGGGCATGCATAGGATAATGCGGGGCATTGAATGGAACATAAAGAAAAAAAGGTTTATTATCCTTAGTCATTTTTCTTAAGTACTCAATACATTTTTTAGTGATAATTTCAGTAAAGTATTCTCCATTCATCCAAATTTCTTTATCATTTTCCCAAAGATCATGAGTCGGGTTAACTTGAGGCATAATTTTATCTTTTGTATTTGCTCCGTAGTAATATATATGTGAGTAATAATCAACATTTCCGGCTAAAAATCCAAACCAATTTTCAAATCCATGATCATTAGGTCTAGATTTTTTTTCAAGTCCAAGATGCCATTTCCCCACCATAGAGGTACTATATCCTTCTGACTTTAAAATTTTTGCAATAGTTGGAGTTGATTGTGGCAATCCTACAGTTTTTCTATGTCCTGGTAAAATTCCTCTTATACCAGTATTTCCTGGATATCTTCCAGTTAGAAGAGCTGCTCTAGCCGGGCTACATACTGGACAATTTGTATACCAATCTGTAAATCTAATACCTTCGGAAGCTAGTTTATCAAGTGAAGGTGTTTTGAAATCTGTTGCTCCCATACAAGATAAATCTCCATATCCTTGGTCATCAGTCATAAAAACTATAAAATTTGGTTTAGCATTTGTCATAATTATCTCCACTTAAAATTTTTAATAAAATATTTTTAAATATGAAAATTCTAATCATATTACAAAACAAATATTACGAAATTTATTTAAACATATCTATTATTTAAGAGAGAAATTTATCTTTATAAAATAGATGATATACGACTATCTGTGAGCAGTAAGTTGGGTAATACTATCACTCCATCCTCCACCCCATGGCCACTCTGCATCTGTGTAAGCATGTGCACTCCATTCATGGCTTGGAAGCACAGGTTGTAAAACCCAAGTTCCTTGGTCTATCAATTCACCATTGTCATCTCTTGCTCCATAGATATCTTGATACCAAAAAATATAACAATATTGATATGTACTACCTAAATCACCACATTCTTCATTTACCCACATTTGCCTAGAATTTACATTTGAATGATAGGTATAATCTCCAGAATAATGATTTGCATCTTCAACTTCTACATAAAGATTTTGAGGCCCAAAAAAATCTTTAAAGAAAATCTCCTGTTCTTTTAAATCCTCAAAAGAATCTTTTCTTTTGATATCACTAAATCCTTCATCTAGTAACCACCAGTTAAGTAATAGCTTTCCTTCTGATGTTATTTTTATGGGATCAAAAAAACCTATTTTACCTCCTTGACGAAAAAAAAGTTGACCTTGGTAGCAATCTGAATCTCTAGTTCCAAAAGTAACTGTATAAACTTCTTTATTAAAGCTTGCATCTTGTGGTCCTTCAGCGCTACCCCAATCAATGCTACTCCAATTGCCATACTGAGTAATCAAACCTTCATACCCAATATGATCTCTACCGCATAAAGAAGGAGCTTCCACAATATTTCCGAAGTTTACTTTTGGATTTGAATAACCACCTCCACTATAAAAATAACCAATTTCATCTCCAATACTTCCAATTGAGAACATATGCTCAAAATGTTCTGCTCCAATATGAAAAAGCTCTCCATCACCTATTAATTCTCTACCCCATTGAAGTCCGTCTTTTTTAGAACTCCCAAGCGTACCATAATCCATCATACCCATATCAATATAATTGGATAGTTCGCTTAAACCTTCAATAGTTTCTGTTTTAAAATTATTATTAACTATTTGAGAAAGGGGTTTTGCTTGAGGTGTAATTACAGGTTTTTCTTTAAATGAAATTAATTCAAAAGTTTTATCTAAAGATTTTTCTAAAGTTTTAGCTGTTTGAGTTAATGTCTCAGTTGTAGTTACAACAGTTTTAGCAGTAGTTTCAAAAATTTTATTTCTAGGTTGATTTTTTTCTATAATTTTAATAACTGGCCACAATCTACCTGATGGGGTAGGGGTGGGTTGAATTTTTCTTAACTTTTTACGTACTGGCTTTTCAGTGACTACTTTAACTACAGTTTCAATATTTTTCTTTATTTTTTGTGTAGATACAGAGATATTTTTTTCTGCTTTTGGTAATTCTATTTTATCAACAACATAATCTACATCATCATTACTACAGCTTATTAAAGTTATAGTAAAAATTGAAACCATTAGAAAATTAAATATAGGTAATTTTTTTTTAAATTTTTTATTCATAATTTTTTTAGAATATTTTAATTATTTATCAACTATTTTATAGATTTTAATATATTAAAATATTAATTCCTTTTTCTTAAAAAATGATTTTTATTTTATTATATTATTTATTGGTAAATGTTATTGTTTTCTTATCAAATTAAAAAAATTTTTTATGAAGGGACTCGTGATGAAACTATTTCTTAATTTTATTTTAGCCTCAATAATTGGAATTTTAGTTATTAGTTGTAGTAATACAAGTGATGATGAATCTACAACAATGGATATGAACGTAGACCATGGTTCAACTCCGTTCAAATTTGGAATGATTCTTGTAGGTCCAAAGGACGATAAAGGTTGGTCTCAAGCTCATTATGAAGGAGGTCAATACATAGAAGAAAAATTGGGTGGAGAAATGATAGTTGCTGATATGATAAATCCAGCTGATAGCCCTAATCTAACTGTTGATCAAGTAATTTCTGACATGGTAGACCTAGGTGCACAAATGATTTTTGCAACTTCAGATGATATGAAAGATGGAGTCTTAGCTGGAGCCGAACAATTTCCTGATGTTCCAATTATTTGGGCGTCTGGAGATAGCGCAAAATCTGACGGTAAAGGTTACAGGTCAGATTTAAGTAATTTAGGAAATATAATGGGCAAAATGGAGTATGGAAAAATGATGGCTGGATGTGCTGCAGCTTTAAAATCTTCTAATGGTCATATCGGATTTTTGGGTCCATTGATTAATGACGAAACTAGAAGATTAGCTAATTCAGCATTCTTAGGGGCAACTCATTGTTGGCAAGGAGAAGGAGATATTAAATTTGATGTAGTTTGGATAGGATTCTGGTTCCATATACCAGGAGTTACTTCTGATCCTACTCAAGTAGCAAATGAATTTTTTGATTCAGGTGCAGATGTAATAATTTCTCATATTGATACTCCTGAAGGTTTAGTTGTTACAGGTCAAAGAGCTGCAGAAGGAGAAGATGTTTATGTAGTTGGATATGATTATGAAAATTCATGTGCAACTGCTCCAGATGTTTGTTTAGGAGTTCCTTATTTTAATTGGGGTCCTGAATACCTAAATTCTGCTATGAATGTAGTTCATGATGAATTTTCTTCAGAGTTTCTTTGGCTAGGTCCAAATTGGGATGCTATGAATGATGAAGAATCTTCAATTATTGGGTTTAAAATTGGGAATGCATTGTCAGGTTCAGAAAAAAAAGAATTAGAAACATTTATGGATGAACTTGGTTCAGGAAAAATAGAACTTTTCCAAGGACCTTTAAATTTCCAAGATGGAACAACTTATTTAGCTGATGGTGTTAATGCTACAGATAATGAAATTTGGTACACTCCTCAATTATTAGAAGGTATGGTAGGAGATAGTCAATAGAGATTAAATTGGGCTTCTTAAAAAATAAGAGGCCCAAATTTTTATGAAAATACAAATAAAAAACCTATCCAAATCTTTCGGAGAAATTCAAGCAAATAAAAATATTAATCTAAGCTTAGATAATGGTATTCATGCATTATTAGGTGAAAATGGAGCAGGTAAGTCAACTTTTGTAAAAATTATTTCAGGTCAGCTAATTCCTGATTCTGGAGATGTAATTATTGATGGGAAAAGCATACGCTTAGGATCTCCAAAAAATTCTATAGAAAATGGAATTGGATTACTTAATCAAGATCCATTAGACTTTTCTAATTTATCAATTTTAGAAAGCTTTTTAGTTGGGATAAATGAAAAAAACCCATTTAGAAATATTCATATCATAAAAACAAAAATTTTAAATCTATTTAAAAATTATGGAATAGAGATTGAATTAAATATTAAGACGAGCTCACTTTCTATAGGTGAAAGACAACAAATAGAGTTGATTAGACTTTTATTTAATGGAGCAAAATTAATAATATTAGATGAACCTACCAGTGCTTTTTCTCTTGAACAGAAGAAAAGAATTTTTGATACTTTGAAAAAATTATCTAAAGAAGGAATAATAATTATATTTGTATCTCATAAATTAGATGAAATTTTTGAAATATGTGATACTGGTTCTATTTTAAAATCTGGTGAATTAATTAAAAATATTAAAAAACCATTTGATTCAAAAAAAATTTTATCAACAATGTTTGAAATTGGAGAGTTTAATAAATCCGGTCATAAGTATTTAGAAAGAGATAAGAAATTTAAGATTATTTTTTCTGAATCAGACTTCTTCGATAAAAATAAATCTACCTTTGTTTATGATTATACTTGTGGAAAAGTTATTGGAATTGCGGGCTTACAAGGTTCTTCAAATGATAAATTTATTAAAAATTTTTTTACAAATGAAATCTCCAATACCTGTATTACCTCAGAGTCTGGGGAACCTTTAAAAATTGAAGATTATTATTACATGCCTGCAGATAGACTTGAAAGAGGTTTATTTAAAGATTTAAATTTGCTTGAACATTTTGCTTTATCATTTTCATCTAAAAAAAGATTTTTAGATTGGAAAAAAATAAAAAAAACAGCAATCAATAAAATAAATAAATTTAATATAAAATCTAGCTTAGATAATCAACTTAGTGAACTTTCAGGAGGTAATCAACAAAGAGTGATGCTATCTTTAATGCCTGAGCATGAATCTGTTTTATTACTTGAACAACCTACAAGAGGATTAGATTATAATTCTGCTAATAATATTTGGAATATGCTTTTAGAAAGAAAAAATAAAGATATTGCAATATTATTTTCCTCTACAGATATTGATGAGATATGGGAATATTCAGATATAATTTTTTCAGTATCGGGGAATAAAATTATGGATATTAACTATAAAAATAATTTGACTAAAGATATCATAATTAAATACGTTTCTGGGTTAGGTTAAAATGTTTGATTTAACTAATCTTAAGATAAATTCAGTAAGGCTAATTCTTACACTTTTTATAATTTTTTTTACTTTAATTCTTTTTGGGATTTCTCCTTTTGAAGTTTTTGAATCAATTATTTATGGATCTTTAGGAAGCAATTCTAAATTAATAAGAACATTAATAGTTTGGACTCCTATTTCACTTGCATCTTTAGCTCTAATTTATACTTTTTCTGCAGGTATGTGGAATATAGGTATAGAAGGTCAAATTATAATGGGAGCAGTTGGTGCTACTTTAATTGCTAGATCTTTTTTGGGTGAATATTTAATATCACCTTATATACAAATTCTATTTGCTGTACTATTTGGAAGTTTTTGGGGATTGCTTTCGGCACTACTAAAGGTAAAAGGAAATGTTCATGAAATATTTAGTGGCCTTGGTTTAGATTTTGTTGCTTCAGGAATAGTTATTTTTTTAATAATTGGTCCTTGGAAAAGAGACGGAATTGCTTCTACTGGAGGTACAGATTTATTCCATAAGTCATCATGGGTCCCTACAATTGGTAATGCTAATTTTCCACTTATGTTAATTCTAATAATTTTATTTTTATATTTATTAAGCCTTTTTGTTTTGAACTTTACTTCATTAGGAATTAGGCTAAAAGCAACAGGAATTAATAATTTAGCTACGAGTAGATTTTATTTTAAATCTGATAAATATATTATAATTTCTTATCTAATAGCTGGTTCTATAGCTGGAATAGCTGGATTTTCTCAAGCTTCTGGTGCTTATCATAAACTTGTCCCTTCTATATCTGGAGGCTTTGGTTTTTTATCAATTCTTATTGTATTAATATCCACAAGAAATATTTATTTTTCTTTTATTCTAAGTTTTTTATTTTCAATTTTAATAGTTGGAGGAAGCCAGCTTCAAATTAAACTAGGTCTTGATAATACCATCATAGGCATAATACAGGCTACATTCGTTTTAAGTTGGTTAATACTTCAAAGAATTAAAATTGAAAGTATAATAATTGATAAATTTTTAGGAGTATTTTCAAGATGATTTTTTTTGAAAATACATTAATAACGGTTATTTCATTAAGCACACCATTAGTCATAGCAGTGATTGGAGAAACAATTTCTGAAAAAAGTGGGGTTATTAATTTATCTGCTGAGGGAACAATAATGATTTGTGCATTATTTGGATTTATGTTTGGATATATTAGTGATATTGCTATAGTTGGATTTTTATTTGCTATGCTTTTAGGTGCAGGAATTGCAATATTCATTTCTTATTGTGATATTAAACTAAGAATGGACCAAATAGCAGTAGGTTTTGTATTAACAATGTTACTTACTCAATTAAGTAACTACCTTGGACAAGATTATGTAAGAATAAACGGTCCTATCATAACAAAAATACAAATTCCTTTATTGTCTAAAATTCCTTTTTTGGGAAATGTTTTGTTTAACCATTCATTAATAACTTACTTTTCAATTTTATTAATTCCATCAGCGTGGTTTTTTATAAATAAAACTACAATAGGACTTCATATTAGATCCGCTGGAGAAAATCCATTGGCAGCAAACTCAAGAGGGATTGATGTAAAAAAAATGAGATTTTTAGGAACGTTAATTGGAGGAAGCTTATTAGGTTTAGCAGGAGCAACTTTTTCTTTATATACTAAATATGGTTGGTCAGAAGGCCATACCACAAACTATGGTTGGATAATTTTAGCTATAGCAATATTCGGTGGTTGGAATCCTTATAGAGCAGCTGTAGGAGCATATTCTTTTGGTTTATTGCAAGTACTAGCAATAAAAGCTCAGTCTGTTACATTAGCTTTATCTCAAATATTGCCTTTATTACCATTCCCTATGATGATTTTTGTATTAATATTTATACAATATATTAATACAAAAGAGGGTAGGTACATTCCAAGAATTATAATTTCTCTTATAGTGGGTAATCAACCAGAAGCTCTAGGTAAAAAACTACCAGAAGAAATCAAATAATATGAAAAATATTGAAGTTTCCGATATAGAAGTTTTGTGGGATAAAAACCAGATTAATACTGAATTAGTTAGAATAGCTAAAGAGATTAATCAAAATTTTATAAATTATGAATCAGTAAATTTAATTCCTATTTTAACTGGAGGTATAATTTTTGTTTCTAGATTAATTGTAGAATTAGAAAACCTTAGACCAGGATGTTATAAAATGTTTCCTCTTATTGCTAAAACATATGGATATTCTACTGAGTCTCAAGGAACTAAAATTTATGGATATGAGTTTCTTGCAGATAGCTTAGATAAAAATTCTCCCAGTATAATTGTTGATGATTTAATGGATACAGGAGAAACTTTAAATACAGTAATGGATAATGTAAAAAAAACGTCTAATGAAAAAGTTTATAGTGCCGTTTTATTAGACAAGCTGGGCAATAGGAATAACTTTATAGAACCCGATTTTAATTGTTTTGTATTGAATGATAAAAAATGGGTTGTTGGGTATGGAATGGATTATTTAGGAAAATTTAGAGGCTTAGAATATGTCGGAACTATTAATAAAGATATATAGCTTTTATGAAAATTACAGAAGTACAAATTGATGTTATAGAGAGAGATACAGGGTCTCTTATTGTAAAAGACGAAAGATCTAATATAGGTGGTAAGACTCAGCAAGGAATTTTAAGATTAAAAACTTCTGAAGGATTTGAAGGTAATTCTTTTATTGGAGACCAGGCAGCTAGTTCTTTAGATCGAATTCAAATAATTAATGAAAAAATCAAACCGATAATAATTGGTATGGACACAGATAATAGAGAGTGGCTTTGGTCTCAGGTAGAAAATATTGCTGGACATGGCTTACCTGTTCATGCATCTTGGGCGCCTGTAGATGTAGCTTTATGGGATTTAGCTGGGAAAATTTTAAACAAACCCATTTATAGGTTACTTGGAGGTAAAAATACTGAAATTCCTTTATACGCTACTTATCCTCCAAGACATAATAATTCTTTAGGGTTTATAGAAGAAGCAAAAGAATTGTTATCAGAAGGATATTCTGCATATAAAATTCATCCTGGTAATTTAAATGTAAAAGAAACAATAAAGACTATTGAAGGCGTAAGAAAAGTAGTGGGGGAAAAAATGACCCTTATGCTTGATAGAAACCATGGATATTCTCTAAATGAAGCATTAAGAGTCGGCCGTTCATTAGATGAAGCTTCATTTTTTTGGTTTGAAGATCCAGTTGAAACATCAAATATTAGAGCAATAAAAAGACTTAATGAAACATTAATCACGCCTATAAATATGAGTGATGCTGCAACTTTCTTAATAAAAGAAGCAGCTAATTTTCTAGGACAAAATATTTTAGGAATGGTCAGAGGAACTACCAGAAAATTAGGAATTACGGGCTTAATTAAATTATGTTCAATGGCAGAATCTTTTGGTATTAATTGTGAAATTGGACTTGCTGGAAACTCATTAATGAATAAAGCAAATTTACATGTAATAGCATCAGTAAATAATAATACTTTTTTTGAGTATTGGAGACCAGAGCATATACATCAATGGGGTGTACAAAATGAAATTGAAATTAATAACCAAGGTAAAATTTCAATTAATGAAGAACCTGGCTTAGGAATGAAACTTGATGAAGACTGGATAAATTTTCATAAAATAAATACATTAATTTAAAAAAGATTAGCGATTTACATAATGGTATTCTATCGTCTGTCATGTCTGCTAATATTTATGATTTGAACATATATTATATTAACTAAGATTACAAAAATAATGAAACTAGAAAATAAAACTGATGTAATAATAATAGGATTAGGTGCTATGGGTAGTGCAAGCTCTTTATTTCTTGCAAAAAAAGGTATAAATACTATTGGATTTGATACTTATAAACCACCTCATACATTGGGTTCGTCTCATGGACATTCTAGAGTGATTAGAGAAGCTTATCATGAAGGAACTTCTTATGTTCCTATCGTACAAAGGGCATATAAATTATGGTCAGATTTAAATAAAAACTCTAAAAAACAATTATTACTAGAATATGGAGGACTTATTTTAGGAAATAATGGTGATCATATAAAGAAAGCTAATACTTCTGCTGAAAAATATAATATACCAATTACTAAATTTTCTAAAAAACAAATAATTGAAAAATTTCCTGTGTTAAACCCCCCTGAAGATTTTTTAGGATTATACGAAAATAGAAGTGGAGCTGTTTTTCCTGATAGATCAATAGAATTTATTCTAAGTGAAGCCCAAAAGCTTGGTTCGGTTCATAATTATGATGAAAAAGTTATTAATTGGAAGAAAATAGATAATTATTATCAAATTACTACTGATAAAGGACAATACTTTTCTGAAAAAATAATCTTTAGTTCTGGTGCATGGATAAAAAATTTAGTACCTAAATTAGACTTACCTATAAAGGTTGAAAGACAAGTACTTTTCTGGTTCAAACCAAGAAATAATGAAGAAAAATTTAACTATAAATATTTACCTAATACAGGGTGGGATTTAGATAATGGTCTAGAATTCTATACCCAACCAAATATTGAAAATCATGGATTTAAAGTTGCAATGCATCATAATGGTGAATATATTAAACCACATGATTTAAATAGAAAATCTAATAATGACGATTTAAATATTGTTAGAAATTTTTTAGAACAGTTTATTCCTGATGCTAATGGAGAACTTTTAAATTCTACTGTTTGTATATATTCTGATACTCCTGATTTGGATTTCATTATAGATTTTTATCCAGATGATGAAAATATCGTAATCTGTTCACCTTGTTCGGGCCACGGATTTAAATTTACTCCTGCAATAGGAGAAATATGTAGCGATTTAATAAGTGATAAATCATCTAAATTTGATCTTACAGAATTTTCTCTTGAAAGATTTAATCCATAGTTATATATTTGAACTATCTAAAATAAGTAACATATTAGATAGTTCAAATAATTTATAAATATATAAGACAAAAATATAGCTTTTAGTAAATATTTGATTTAATAAATTGTTCGCAGTATACTATGTATTTAAGCGTATTCGGTGAATCCCGTCCATTGGTTGATGAAAATATGTTTTCTGATCTTTGTAGCTGGTGTCACTCCTGATTTTAACTTAGCTTATTTATGAAAGGAGTGATTATGTTAAATTTTCGCACAAAAACAATAGTAATACTTAGTTTACTATTTTCGATGTTTGTAATTTTTGCTTGTACAGCAGAAGAAACATCAAGTAATTCAGGCTCTGGATCAAACACACTTGCAACTATTATTGATAGAGGTGAGCTTGTTTGTGGAGTTAATGATAATCTTACGGGTTTTGGAGTTGTGAACTCTGCAGGTCAATTTGAAGGTTTTGATATTGATTTCTGTAAGGCAGTAGCAGCAGCAATACTTGGAGATGCTGGAAAAGTTGAATATGTTCCATTAACAGCTTCTGCACGATTTGAAGCGTTAGCTGCCAATGAAATTGATATTCTAATTAGAAATACAACTTGGACTGCTAGTAGAGATAGAGATTTAGGTAATGATTTTACTGCACCTACATTTTATGATGGCCAAGGTATGATGGTAAAAGCCAGTAGTGGGTACGATTCTATAGAAGCTATGGAAGATGCCACTGTTTGTGTTCTTCAAGGAACTACTACTGAATTAAATCTAGATGATAGATTCACAGGAATGAATTATACACCTTTAACATTTGAAACAAATGATCCTTTACAGGCTGCTTATGAAGAAGGTAGATGTGATGGGTGGACAACTGATAAATCTGGATTAGCTTCAAAAAGAGCTGGATTTTCTACACCTAGTGATCATGTAGTTTTAGCTGAAACTTTATCTAAAGAACCTCTAGGTCCTTTAACAAGAGATAATGATAGCGAATTATATGATGTTGTTCAATGGGTAGTATTTGGAATGATGCAAGCTGAAGAAAGTGGAATTACAAGTTCTAATGTTTCTTCAATGGCTTTAAATCCATCTGACCCAGGAATGGCAAGATTACTTGGAGTAGGTTTTGATGGTGGAGAACCAAGTGACTTTGGATTTGGAATTGATGTTAATTTCATGCAAAATGTTATTTCTCAAGTAGGAAACTATGGAGAAGTATATGAAAGACATTTAGTTCCATTAGGACTTACAAGAGAAGGAAGTTTGAATGCTCAATGGACAGATGGTGGATTAATTTACGCCCCTCCATTTAGATAGAATCAAACAAAAAAGAAATTATATTACAGGGCCTTTTATGGCCCTGTAATTTTATGTAAAATGATGCCTAGCTTATTTACACAACTTAAATCTGAAACTACAACAAGAAAAAAAATTGAAGTTTTAAAAAACGATAAAAGTTTTAGAAAATTTTTTATTCAATTTATTTTTTCAATTTTCATGGTGTTTTTTTTATTTTATTTAATTTCAAGAGCTTTTTCATTAGAACTTGGATTTGGGCATCTATCAAGCAGAGCAGGATTTGGTCTCAGTCATTCCTTTATTATTGAATACACTAGTAATGATTCAAGATGGGGAGCTTATTTTACCGGAGTTATAAACACGATTAGAGTCAGCCTTGTAGGAATATTTTTGGCAACTTTTCTAGGTGTAATAATGGGTCTTGCAAGATTATCTAAGAACTTCTTAATTAGTAAAATATCAGCAGGATATGTAGAGTTTCTTAGGAACACACCTTTACTGGTTCAGATTATATTTTGGCAATTAGTTTTGCTTCAGCTACCTCAAATATCCAATGCATTAACATTTGGTGGAGTATCAGTTTGGTCTAATAGGGGAATACTTCTACCATTTATATCTTCAGTTGAAAATGGTTCATTATGGGTTTTAATTCTTTTAATATCATTGATAGTTACATTATTTATAAGATCTTACTTACATAAATATAAAGAAGAAAATGTTAAGATTTTTTCACCAAATCTTTTATCAATAATATTTTTTCTAATTACTGCCATAGTTTCTTATTTTATTCTAGGAATAGATTTACGATCAGATGTACCTACTTTAGAAATAAATGAATATGGTACATATATACAATCTGGAGGATTTGCTTTGACTCCTGAATTTTCAGCAATATTATTTGCACTTGTTCTATATACAGGAACGTTTATTACAGAGATTGTTAGAGGAAGTATTCAAAGTCTACCTGTCGGTCAAACAGAAGCAGCACAAGCATTAGGATTAAGTAATTATCAAAGAATAACATTAGTTATTTTACCTCAAGCTTTGAGATCAATCATACCTCCTTTGACTAATCAGTATCTAAATTTAACTAAAAATTCTAGCTTGTCTGTAGCAATTGCATATCCAGATGTATTTATGGTTTCTAGAACTATTATGAATAATGCAGGGCATGCATTACCAATGCTATTTTTGATTTTATCAACATATTTATCTTTGAGTTTATTAATTTCATTAATTATGAATTTGTTAAACAGAAGAGTAACTAGGATTGGAACATAATGAGAATAGTTATATGGATTAAAGAAAATTTATTAGGTTCAAAGACTGATATTTTAATTACCTTAATTTCTGCATACTTTATATATTTTATTTCTTCTTTATTTTTTAATTTTGTTTTTACTACTGATTGGACATTAATTCAAGTGAATAGAAAAATTTTATTAGTAGGTCTTTTCCCAGAAGAACAACTTTGGAGAATTTGGACAGTTTTTTCAATATTCTCTATTTTGATCTCAGCAACTATAGGGTATTTATATAAATTAAAATTAAAAAATTCTATTTTTTATATTACTATTTTAAGCATTCCTTTTTTTATATTTACTACTTTAAATTTACTTTTTAATATTTTAATTATTTTATTTTTTAGCATAATTTCTTATACAGCATTTTATTATTTTAAAAAAAATCAAAAGAAAATTATTTCTAGAATTTTGCTCTTTTCTTGGATTGTATTTTTACCCTCATTATTTTTTATACTAGTACTGTTTGGTGGACCTAAAGTAACTTTATGGGGTGGTTTTTTTGTTAATTTAATTCTTGCTGTAATTGCTATTATAGCGGGGTTCCCTTTAGGAGTTTTTTTAGCTTTAGGAAGAGCAAGTTCATACAAGGTGATTAAACTAGTATCCATTGTTTTTATAGAAACCTTTAGAGGTGCTCCTCTTATAGCATGGCTATTTTTTGCATGGTTTGTATTACCAAATTTTCTACCAAACTTATTTTCTTTGAATGATATAAATCTAGTTATAAGAGCTATGATTGTTTTATCTCTTTTTTCTAGTGCCTACATTGCTGAAGTTATTCGTGGAGGTTTGCAATCTATACCTAAAGGCCAAAAAGAGGCTGCAACAGCTCTTGGTCTGAGTTCCATAAAGGAATTGATATTTATAGTGCTTCCTCAAGCTATTAGAGTGGTTATACCTGCTGTTGTTAGTACTTTTATAGCGATATTTAAGGACACTTCACTTGTTTTTATACTAGGCATTACGGATTTATTAAGAGTTGGAAGGTTAATTCCTGAGCAACAACAAGAATTTTATGGAAAATCTATAGAAACTTTATTAGTAGTAGCACTTTTATTTTGGGTTGTTTCTATAGTTCTTTCTCAAGTAAGTAGATCGATAGAAGAAAGACTAAATGTTAGTAATTAAGGAGATATTATGAGTAAAAAAGTTGCAGTAGAGGCTAAAGAAGTTACCAAGCTTTTTGGAACATTTGAAGCTTTAAAAGGTATAACAGCTGATATTTATGAAGGTGAAGTTGTAGTTATCCTTGGGCCATCAGGTTCTGGCAAATCAACTTTTATACGAACAATTAATGGACTAGAAGAACATAATTCTGGAATTATAAAAGTAAATGGTACAGAATTAAATAATAATGTTAAGAATATAGAAAAAATTCGTTCTGAAGTAGGAATGGTTTTTCAACAGTTTAATCTATTTCCTCATTTATCGGTATTAAGAAATATTACTTTAGCTCCTCAAAAAGTAAAAAAACTTCCTAAATCTGAGGCAGAAGATCTAGCTATGAGTTTGCTTGAAAGAGTAGGGATTCCTGAACAAGCTAAAAAATTTCCTTCTCAATTATCTGGAGGACAACAACAAAGAGTTGCTATAGCGAGGGCATTAGCTATGCAGCCTAAAATAATGTTATTTGATGAACCAACTTCTGCACTAGATCCTGAAATGATTAAAGAAGTTTTGGATGTGATGACTGAACTTGCTCAATCAGGAATGACTATGATTTGTGTAACTCATGAAATGGGATTTGCAAAAGAAGTTGCAGATAGGTTTTTATTTTTTGATGAAGGATTAATTGTAGAATCAGGAACCCCTCAACATTTTTTTGAAAATCCTCAAGAAGATAGGACTAAGTTATTCTTAAGCCAAATCTTATAAATTTTCTCTTATCTTTTTTTTAAAATTTATATTATTATCAAATAAATTAATAATATAACATTGGGAATTTTATGTACGAAAAAAAAAGCATTGGGGTTTTCGGAGCAGGAGCAATTGGAGGTGTCGTAGGTGGCTTTCTTTCTAGAGCAGGGCATGATGTAACATTCATTGATACTTGGGTTGAACATGTTAATCAAATAAACAAAAATGGATTAATAGTTACTAATCAAGAAGCTTCATATAGATGTAAACCAAAAGCCGTACATATAAATAAACTACAAGAAATAAAAGAACAATTTGATATTGGAATAATAGCAGTAAAATCTTATGATACTGAATGGGCAACATATGCATTAAAAAACTATGTAAAAGAAAAAGGTTTCTTTGTAGGATTTCAAAATGGAATTAATGATTTTAAGATTGCAGATATTGTTGGTAAAGAAAATACTTTAGGTAGTGTAATTACAATAGCTGCTATGGCTTCAAAACCAGGACATGCTTGGAGAACAGATTCAAGAGGGAGATATGATACATGTTATAAAATTGGAGAATTTACTGGTGGAGTTTCTGATCGTCTGAAAGATTTTGTAGCCATGATGCAAGCAGTTGGACATACAGAGATTACAGAAAACCTTATGAGAGATAGATGGACAAAACTAATGGTGAACTGTATGGATAATACACTTTCAGGACTGACAGGCTGGGGTACTTCTGAAGTTAGAACTCAGCCAATTACTCAGGACGTAGCAATAGAAATAGCTGTAGAAGTGATCAATGTTTCTAAATCCGAAGGTTATGGGATTACAAATATAAATGGAATTTCTGCAGATGAATACTTAGATGCTGCAAAGGGTAAAAAAATAGAAGAATTAAAAAATAAGTTTTTAGAATCTGCAAAGTTAGCTGGTTCTGCAAGCAGACCTTCATTTGGTCAAGATGTATTAAAGAAAAGAAGAACAGAAGTAAATTACCTTACAGGATATGTTAGTCAAATAGGTAAAAAAAATAATGTTGCTACTCCCATATGTGACAAAATAACAAAAATTGTAAATGATTTAGGTGTAGGATTTGATCCTTCACCACAACATCTTAACGAAATAGAAAAAATGATAAATTAAATTTATCATTTAACAAATCAGTGAGAGGTATTGAAATGTACGAAAAAAAAAGAATTGGAATTTTCGGAGCAGGAGCAATAGGTAGTGTTGTTGGAGGCTTACTTTCTAGAGCAGGGCATGATATTACACTTATTGATACTTGGTATGAACATGTAGATCAAATTAATAAGAATGGATTAATTGTTACTAATCAAGAAGCTTCATATAGATGTAAACCAAAAGCTGTACATATAAATAAATTACAAGAAATAAAAGAAAAATTTGATATTGGAATAATAGCTGTAAAGTCTTATGATACAGATTGGGCAACATATGCCTTGAAAAACTATGTTAAGGAAGAGGGGTTCTTTGTAGATTTTCAAAATGGAATAAATGATCTTAGAATTGCAGAGATTGTCGGTAAAGAAAAAACTTTAGGTTGCATAATCACAATTAGTGCTGCTGTATTTGAACCAGGACACGCTTGGAGAACAGATAGTAGAAAAGATGTATGCTTTAAAATTGGAGAAGTTTCTGGGGGAGTTTCTGATCGTTTAAAAGATTTTGTAGATATTATGCAATCTGTTGGTCTTTCTGATTATACAGAAGACTTGATTTCTCAGAGATGGTCGAAACTAATGGTAAACTGTATGGCTAATCCATTAGCAGGTTTAACAGGCTGGGGCACTTCAAAAGTAAGAACTGAAACTATTACTCAAAACATAGCTATACAAATTGCATCTGAAGTAGTTCAAGTTGCAAAATCTGAAGGTTACAATATGGGAAAAATTATGGGAATGATGCCTGAAAATTTTGTTGATGCTGCAAATGGTAAAAATATTGAAGAAATAAAAAATCAATTTTTAGATGCTGCAAACCAAGCGGGTTCTGCAAGCAGACCTTCATTTGGTCAAGATGTACTAAAAAAAAGAAGGACTGAAATAGATTATCTTACGGGATTTGTATCTGCTATAGGTAAAAATAATAATATTCAAACACCTTTTTGTGACAAAATAACTAAGATTGTTAACAAACTTGGAGTTGGATTTGATCCTTCTCCTGAACATATTTTTGAACTTGAGAAAATGTTAAGATAAATAAGATTATTTATGAGGTTTATAATTAATTCCTGATAGATTTCCAGCTTTATAAATATCGTCCCAATTATCTAAAAAAGTTTTATTCCATTCATCTGTTAATTTTGACTTAATCATTTCTTCAAAAACAGGCCAAAAAATTATTATTCCATCTGCTCCATCTGTTAATGCTTTATGAGCAGTTTCGACAGATCTTACTAAAGCTGCTGTAATAAAAGGTCTATCTTTCCATCCTTTAAAAGTAGATTTTATATCTCTAATTAACTCTGTTGAATCTTTATTAAAATCAAGAAAAGGTTCGCAGAAGGGTAGTACATGTGTAGCGCCAGCATTTGCAGCTAATACTGCTTGATTGAGAGTGAAAATTGTTGTACAAAAGGTCTCAACGTTACACTTCTTTAATTCATTAAAAGCTCCTAAAGCATATTCACTCATGGGAATTTTTAAAATTATTCTATCGGATAATTTTGTAAACGCTTCACCTACATCAAGTAGCTCATTTGTAGAATGGCCATCAATTTCAATAGCAATCTTTTTATCAGTTATGTCCAAGTATCTTTTGGTAAGCTCGATTATTGAGCCATATTTATCAGTCATATCTTTTAATACAATCGTATTAGTAACGATACCTTTTATTCCTTTATTCATCCATTTTTTTAAGTCCTCAGGATCTCCTGCTAACCAAATATCCGGGCCAATAGAATTATTTTTATTTTCGTCTGCGTTTCTTATTTTCATATTATTTCTCCTAATTAATTTCTATAATATATTCTTTTTCATATTTTTCTAATATTTCTTTACCAATTATCAATCTAGATTAGGTGAAATCATATATTTAATTCCCTCACCATTTGCTGTTGATTGAATTGCTTTATTTATTTCATCTAATTTGTAAGTCTTAGAAATTAGTTTATCTAGTTTAAAGTTTTTGATTTTTTCGGGAGTTTTTGAGAAATAGTTTCCTCTTCCAAATGCACCAAATAATTTTATTTCTCTATAGTGAAGATCATATAGATCACTTTGAAGATTAGACTTTTCAGGATGGACTCCTATCATTAAAGCTTGTCCTCTTGGTTTTAAATTAGATATAGCTTTTTTAAGTAATTCTGGCTTTCCTACTGCCTCTATAGCAATATCAAAACCAATATTTTTTGATATTGCTAAAAGCTTTTCATCTGAATCTTTATTATGAGGATCGATTACAAAATCTGCCCCCATTTCTTTTGCCATATCTCTTCTTAACTTATTTGGTTCAGAAACTACAACAAAATCAACATTTTTTTGTTTTATAAAAAGTAGACATAATATACCCATCATACCTGCTCCAATTATATGTACTTTAGGTTTATTTATATAATTAATCATCTCTATACCAGAAAAACAGCATGAAGCAGGCTCTGTCATTGCTCCAACTTCAAATGACATTTCATCAGGTATTTCAATTGCAGAAGATGCAGGCATAATAGAAAATTCTGCAAATCCACCAGTTGTATTAATTGAATTTAAGCATCTTGATATTTGCCAGTTTTTACAATTTTCACAAACACCACAACTAGAAGTAGTATTGCAAGCTACTCTTTTTCCTATTTTTTCTTTTGATACTTTAGATCCAACTTTTTTTATAACTCCACTAAATTCATGCCCTAAAATTTTTGGAGGTATAGATGGAAATAATCCTTGGGTTATATGGACATCTGTTCCACATAATCCTACTTTCTCTACTTTTACTAAAACTTGATTGTTTTCTAATTTAGGAATAGAGACGTCTTTTATTTCAAAATTATCTTTACCTAACCACACTAAAGCTTTCATAGACTTTTAGATTGTATATATATCTTATTTAAGAAAACTATATATTAAATATAGAAAATAAGTCTAAAATAAAACAAATAAAATACTCTAAAAACAGTAATTCTATTGATAAAATAATTTTATATTTAAAAACTATGTTTGAATTAAATGTTTACTAATTACAAAATAAAAAATATTGAATCAATAGAAACCCCTGAACACTTAATTTTTGAAGAAAAAGTAAATCATAATATTGAATCCATCATATCTTTGGTAGGAGACAAAAAAAGAATAATACCTCATGCAAAAACTCATAAATCAAAAGATACTTTAAATATTTTGATCGCTAGTGGAATTACTAGACATAAAACATCGACAATAAATGAATTAGAAATACTTGCTGAATGTAAACCTGAAGAATTGATTTTAGCTTATCCAATAGCCTCAAAATTAAAAGCAAACAGATTGTCAAAAATTATAGAAAAATTTCCTGATACAAAATTCTCAACTATTGTTTCAAATATTTATCATTTTGATTTAGTAAAAGATATTGAAAATTTAAATGGCATATATATTGATCTAGATACAGGTATGAATAGAACAGGTATTTTGAAAGAAAAAGTTGAAGAGTTTTTAAAATATATAGTTTCTAATAAGACCCAAAAAATTAAAGGAATACATGCTTACGATGGTCAAACGTACGGGATAGTAAACATAGAAGATAGACTTATTAATACTAGGAAAACTTTATCAGAAATTAGATTTGTAGAAAAAATAATGAAAGAAAAATTCTCAATTGATTCCGAAATAATTGTTGGAGGTTCTTGGTCATTTCACTTTTACATTGATCAAAGAGATATAAAACTTTCTCCAGGAACATGGATTTATTGGGATGCTAGTAATGTTAGACAAAAAGAATTAAATTTTGAAATAGCAGGAGTAGTTCTTGGACAAGTTATTGATGAAAACCCTACAAATGAAACAGTTACAATTGATATTGGTGCTAAGGCTATTTCAAGCGATCCTCTTACGGAAAGCAGATTACATTTAATTGATAAACCAAATGCAAAATTAGTTCATCAAAATGAAGAGCATGGAATAATTAAACTTAATGGTGAAAATTTAAAATTAGGTGATTATGTATTAGCTCAGCCTGGACATGCTTGTACGGTAACTCCTAAGTATAATAGAGCATTAAAAATAGATAAAAACGGTGATGTTTCAGGAGTAATAACTCCTCATGCGCGTGACAGAGTCTAAAAATAATTCTAATTCTATAAAATAGAAGTTTTAAAAGTGTGTAATTATTCTTAATTTAATATATTATCATTTTTTAAATATGAATAAAAAGAACCAAAAAATATCTAATGTAGACGTTATTATTGTAGGTGCTGGATTTGCAGGCATGTATATTCTTCATAAATTAATAAAGCTTAATTTAAATGTATTAGTTTTAGAAAAAGCATCTGATGTGGGAGGGACTTGGTACTGGAATAGATACCCAGGAGCTAGATGTGATATTGAAAGCTTAGAATATAGTTATTCTTTTTCTGAAGACTTACAACAAGAATGGAATTGGTCTCATAGATATTCAGATCAATCAGAAATATTGAAATATGCAAATCATGTTGCTGAAAAATTTGATTTAAAAAGGAATATAGAATTTAATACTGAAGTAAAATCTGCTACATACGAAAAAACTTCGAAAAATTGGAAAATAATTACTACATCAAGTAAAGAATATATATCTAATTTTTGTGTAATGGCTACTGGTACTTTATCATCAATTAAAGAGCCAGATTTCAAAGGATTGGATAAATTTAAAGGTGATTTTTATGTTACAGGTAGATGGCCTCATGAAGAAGTAGATTTTACTAATAAAAAAGTAGGAATAATTGGAACAGGTTCTTCTGGAGTTCAATCAATACCTGTAATAGCTAAGAAAGCAGATCATTTAACCGTTTTTCAAAGAAGTCCTAATTATTCTATACCAGCTAAAAACCGTCCTCTAACTCAAAAAGAAATTTTGGATACAAAATCAAATTATTCAGAAATTAGAGAAAAAGCTAGGTATACTAGAGCTGGAATTGGTTATAACCAATTTGAAGAACAAAAGATTTTAGATTTGTCCTCTGAGGTAATTAATAAAGAATTTGATAAAAGATGGGAAATTGGTGGGCAAGAAATTTTTACTGCAGGTTTTACAGATGTAGGAATCGATCAAAAAGCTAATGGTAAAGCAGCTGATTTTGTTAAGGATAAAATTAAAGAAATTGTTAAAGATAAAGATACAGCAGAATTACTTTCTCCTAAAGATGCAATAGGTTGTAAAAGGTTATGTGCAGATTCTAATTATTTTGAAACTTACAACCGTAGTAATGTTGATTTGATAGATATTAATTCAAGCCCAATAGAATCAATTACTGAAAAAGGTTTAACTACCTCAAAAGAAGAATTTTTATTTGATATTATAATTTTTGCTACTGGGTTTGATGCTATGACAGGAGCTTTATTATCGATTGATATATCAGGTAAAGATAATATTAAATTATCAGAAAAATGGAAAGAAGGGCCAAAATCATACTTAGGATTAAGTATTCATGGGTTTCCTAATTTTTTTACTGTCACTGGTCCAGGAAGCCCTTCAGTATTAACAAATATGATGGTGGCAATAGAACAACATGTAGAGTGGATTTATGATTGTATAAAATATTTATACGATATTAACAAAAAAGAAATTGAAGCTGATTTAGAAGCTGAAAATAACTGGATGGAGCATGTAGGGGATGTTGCTGATGCTACATTAAGAGATACTTGTAATTCTTGGTATGTTGGAGCTAATGTACCTGGTAAGAAAAGAGTATTTATGCCTTATGTAGGTGGATTTGGTAACTATAGAAAAAAATGTGACGAAATTGCAGAGAAAAAATATTTAGGTTTTTCAATTTGTTAATTTAAAAACCTTTTTACATCTATCATGCATTTATCTGCATTAGTAATTTTTCCAACATTTATATTAAAGCCGTGTAGAGCTCCATCATACATTTCCAGGGTGACATTATTTTTTTCTTTGATTATTTCATAATATTCAATTGCTTCAGATTTTAATATGTCGCACTCTGCAATTGCGATAAATGTTTTTGGGAGATTAGTTTTATCTTTATCTTTATTTAGAGCTGAATATTTATTAATTTCATTATCAATATATTGATCCCAAAACCATTCCATTACTTTCTTTGTTAGACCAAATCCTTCTTCAAATTCTTTATAAGAAACTGTCTCAAAATTATTATTTGTTACAGGACAAAATAAGATTTGAGATTTAATTATATTTTTTTTAGTTTCGCTAACTAACATAGATACAGCTGCAGCTAAGTTTCCTCCAGCTGAAGTTCCACAAATAGATATATTGTTTGGATCAATTCCAAATTCTTTATGATTTTCATATAAGTAAATTAATGATTTATAGCAATCTTGTAATGGTATTGGAAACTTATTCTCTGGTGAAAGTCTATAATCTATAGATATAACTTTTCTTCCTGATAATTTAGATAATTCACGACACATTGAATCATCTGAGTCTAAGTCTCCTAGGACCCATCCTCCACCATGAAAATTTACTAGTAATGGTTGTATTGAATCATCTGAATTTGAAAAAATACGTATATTTATTTCAGAATTATTTACAAATATTTTTTTGTTTTCAATATGTTTGATTTCTACTTCTGGTAGAGGGAATATTTCTTTAGTTTTTGAGAATTGTTTTCTCGCTTCTTCAGAAGAAATCTCATACGGAGGTTTGTTATTTAGAGATTCAGCTTCTTTTAATTGCTTTATAGATTCTTCATTTAACATAATTTGGAATTTCTTTTCTTAAATTTGAATTTTTTTTAGTAAATCATTTTCATCTAAAAATGATATTTTATCTATGTTTATATTACTTTTTTCTGGGAAAAGTCTTCTAAACATAGCTTCTGAATTTTTCTTCATTTTATCATCATTTTTTGAAGCATAATCTCCTAAAAGAGATAATCTAATTACTTCATATTTTTTTGAAAATTCAAATAAAATATACTCTTTTTCTTTATACATAAGAATATAATACAATAAGACAGTTATTTTGACTGAATATTTGGGAAATATTATTATATCTATAATCCTCAAGTGTTTGCCCCTCAGTAAAATACCTTGGGGATTTCTTTTTTTATAGCTTTTTTATAGCTTTTTTATAGCTTTTTAATTTTATAAGGTATTGATTTGATTCATTTCTTTAAACATAACTCTTTTTTTCTGTCAAAGAAATTTCATGCTTTAATCTTTTCTAAGTCTATTTTTGGATATTCTCTCCATATAAGAGTTCTATTATTTAGTTGGTTAGCTTATGAAATTACGCAAAAAGATATTTGGGTAGGAATTGTATTAGGTATAGGTGGAAGCCAAATTATTTTTTCATCATTAATAGGATCTTATTTATCAGAAAAATATAATATTAATAAAATTTTTTTTATTTCATATTTGTCTTTTTTAATCGTATTATTTTCGTTGATCTTTATAGATTATGAAGATATTTATGTTTTATTATTTCTAAGTGTTATTTTAGGAATGATACCAGGGTTATCAGCACCTGCTTTTCAAACTCTTTTGATTAATACAAATGATAAATCAAACTTTTCCAAAATAAACTCTTATCAATATTTGGTTATATTTTTTGGAGAAATGATAAACCCTATAATTTTTGCTTTATTGATTTCCAGACTAAACATAGATTTTGTAATATTTTTTGCATCTGCTTTATTAATTCTAAGCTTAATATTGGTATATTTTCATCCAAAAGACTCTCAAGAAAAAAGAAAAAGAAAAAGTAATAAATTTATATCTTACAAGTCTATTTTTCAAAATAAACCAGTTGTTTTTTGGGCTGTAATTATAGCTGCAGCGCAAAATATATTTGGAGTAACTTTTTTTGTTCTATTGCCAAAATATGCTAATCAGTTAGGAATAGGAGCTACCGGATTTGGATTAATGAATTCAGCGATTGGAGCAGGCTTATTTTTTGGCTCTTTATTGTCTATGTTTTCAGGTGTATATAAAAGTAGATTGTTAATTTGGATTTTATGTACTATTGTATGGGATATTGGACAAGTTTCAGTTATATTTTCAGAAAATTATATTTTTTCATTATTTTGTCTTTTCTTTATGGGATTTAGTGGAGCTTACTGGATGGTAACTTCTACTTTGATTTTTCAAGAGCAAACCGAAAAATATGATAGAAATAAAATTATGGGACTTTATTCTTTAGTAGTTTCTTTATTTTTTATTGGATGGTTATGTGGAGGAGTGATCTCTGATCTTACTAATCCTAAAATTGCAATAGTTATAAGTTCATTATCTAGCTATCCTATTTTTCTAATTGCTATTACAAGTTCTAAAAAATTAAGACAAGTTTAATTTGGAAACTTATGGTAAATAATATTTCCTTTTAGTAATATCAGATAAAGCGAGGTATATATGATTTCTAAAGAAGAACTAAAATTAAAAGTTTCTGAATTAATTAATGCAAAAAAAAATATTCCAATTGATTTATCTAAAGATGTTTTAAGTAATCCTGAAACTGGGTATAAAGAATTTAAGACAAGCAAAAAAGTAAAAAATGTTTTTAACTCCTTTGATTTAAGGGTTAAGGAGGGAATAGCCATAACTGGATTAATGACAAAAATCCAAGGTGTTAATCCAGGTCCAAACATAGCTATCATAGGAGAATTAGATGGCTTACCAGTACCAGGGCATCCATTTGCAGATAAAGAAACTGATGCTGCACATGCCTGCGGACATCATATTCAATTAGGAAATATGCTTGCTAGTTTAATAGGTTTAAATTCAAATGAAATTTTGAATAACCTTAGCGGTTCTATTACTTTTATTGCAGTTCCAGCTGAAGAATATGTTGAAATAGAATGGAGAAGTTTACAAAGAGATCAGGGTAAATTTGAATTTCTTGGAGGGAAGCAAGAGTTTGTAAAATTAGGAGCTTTTGATGATATTGATATATCAATGATGACTCATGCAAAAGGTAATCTTGAAGGCTTTGGGTATGGTGGTACTGGAAATGGTTTAATTGCTAAGTTTATTGAATTTCATGGAAAGTCCTCCCATGCTGGAGGAGATCCTCATTTAGGTATTAATGCTTTAAATGCAGCTAATTTAGCAATGATGGGGATTCATGCTAATAGAGAAACTTTTATTGATGATGACCATGTAAGGGTTCACCCAATAATTACTAAAGGAGGATTTGTTGTAAACCAAGTTCCAGAAATTGTTACTATGGAAACTTTCGTTAGAGGAGCATCATTAGAAGCTATACAAAAATCAAATTTAAAAGTAGATAATGCTTTAAGAGCTGGTGCTATGGCAGTAGGGGCTGAAGTAAAAATAACTACTTTACCAGGATATTTCCCACTTTTTCATGATAAAAACCTAACTAATCTTTATGTAGATAATCTTATAAAATCAAATCATAAAAATGAAGAAATTCCACATGGTGGAGGTTCTACTGATATGGGTGATTTAGCACATATTATGCCCGTTATTCATCCTTATGTTGGTGGTGCAACTGAAGCATCAGCTCATACTGCAGGATTCTTAGTTAAAGATTATGACTTAAGTGTTATTGAAGCAGGTAAAATGATGGCACATACTGTTATTGACTTACTTTCTGACAATGCGAATGAAGCAAAAAAAATAATAAAAGAACATAAACCAATATATTCATCTAAAGAATATTTAAAAGTAATGAGAGGGTTTAGTAATTTAGAGGTATCAAATTACAATATTTAAATAATTCTTAATGAAAAAAATACTAAAAAAAATATTATATAGAGAACATTCTTCAAATAATAAAATCACAAATAAAGTAGATCAAAATGAATGGTTTCAAATAGAAACACAAATGAATAGAGGTCCAAACTCAAATCTTGTTGATGAATCTTTAGTAGATACATTTAATAAATATAGAGATGACTCTATGCCTGATGATAGAGGTAATCCTTCATCAGGATGTATTTGGGTAAATAATTCTAAAAAAGATGAAGTATTAAATATAGAAATTGGTAATATAGAAACGCATGAAATTGGGTACACAAAATATAGAGGGTCTACTGGAGCATTTCCTTCTTACATAGAACCATCCGTAATTGGTGAAGTATTTAAGGTAGTTAGAATAATTGATAAAAAAGTAATTTGGAATAATAAACTTTCTATTCCAATTAAACCTATGATAGGTATGGTTGGATTAGCACCTGAACATGAAACTAGGTCAAATTCTTGGGCAGGAGAATGGGGAGGTAATTTCGATATTCAAGAAATTACTACTGGAGCAACAGTCCAAATTCCAATAAATCATGATGGTTCTTTTCTTCACGTTGGAGATATGCATGCAATTCAAGGCGATGGTGAAATATCTGGCGGAGGAGGTATTGAAACAGGAGGAACAGTCATTATGAAATGTAATTCTTCTTCAAAACCTTCTGGTATGATATGGCCCAGAATAATAAATGATGAATATATTATGACTACTGCACAAGCTAGACCTGCAGAAGATGGATTTAGAATAGCATTATCAGAAATGCTTGTATGGTTAGAAAATGAATTCAATATAGATAAAAAAGAAGGATTTATGTTATTAGCTCAAGTTTTAGAAGCTAGAGTTACTCAATTTGTCAATCCAACTTATACTTATTTGTTAAAATTAAATAAAAAATTTTTATAAAGTTAAGTAAGTATAAAAAACCTTGCCGATAAATTACGTAAATACAGATTGTTTAAAATTTCTTTCAGATATTAAAACTGAATCAGTAGATCTGATAATCACGGACCCTCCTTACTTTATTGGATTTGATAGAGGAAAGGGCTGGGATTCTCAGTGGGATAGTGAGAAAGAATATTTATATTGGTGTTCTCAATGGGTAAAGGAATGCTCAAGAGTTTTAAAAAAGAATAGAATGCTAATTGTTTGGGGAACTCTTAAAACAGAAACGTTTTTAAAATTTAAACTTCAAACTTCTAAAATAAAAAATTTATTTCCTCAAAATGAAATTATATGGTCATATAATTGGGGAGGCAGATCTAAAAGTAATTTTGCCAGAAAACATGAATATGCTTGGTGCTGGAGTAAAGGTTCAGAGTTCTTATTTAACTCTAAAGATATATTACAAGAAAGAAAATTGAAAAAAAATATGCGAACAGGAAAGAACTACAAGGAAGGTTCTATACCTACATCAGTTTGGGAAAAAAATAATCATACAACTTCTAAAGACTATATAGGGTGGCACCCAACCACTAAAAATTTAGAAATATTGCAAAGAATGATAATGGCTTATAGCAATAAAAAGGATACAGTTCTAGATATTTTTATGGGATCTGGTTCAACTGCTATATCAGCAATTAGATCTGGAAGGAATATTATTGGATGTGAAAAAGATAAAGAATTTTTTGATCAATCAACAAAAAGAATAAAGCTAGAAATTGAAAACACCTAAATATCTGTAATTTTCATTAATAAAAAGTTTTTTTATTAATGAAAATTACATTGTGAATTATTATAATTGATATATAATTTTTACTAAATCCATCAACAAATACTAGGTATAATTTATAATGAAAAATCAATCGTTTTTTTATTTGATGCTAGCAGCTTCACTTGTTGCATTTCTTGTTTCTATTTATTTTTGGTTTATGACAGATGGTAATGAAATGGAAGCTATTTTTGTAGGTATTTGGGTCCCGTCTATTTTATCATTTGCGGCATTTTTACAGGTTTCTAAAAAATAATGTCATCAGAATCAATATTAATAATTGCGTTTATAGTAGTAGCTATATTTTTTATAGGCGGAGTATTTACCGTTTTAGAACTTGGTAAATCTAAAGAAGAAGTTAAAAAATAAAGTGAACAGCAGCCATAGATATTGTTGAAATTAGTACTATAGCTCCTATGTTTCTTAATGAATTATTTTGACTCATAAGTATATTTTACATGGTAAAATTTCCAAAACTTGTCAATAATTGTTATTTTCTGTCGAAAACTTATAGGTGAAATTAATGCTTTTCATGGTTTAATAGATAAGTAATAAAAAAATTCAAAGGAATATTAATGGATATATATGTTGGGAACTTGCCATGGAGTATAGATGATGATGGATTGCAAGCAATGTTTGCAGAACATGGTGATGTACAAAGTGCAAAAGTAATAAAAGATAGAGAAACTAACCGTTCAAAGGGATTTGGATTTGTTGAAATGGATGATGATTCAGGAGACAGTGCAATATCTTCACTTGATGGATCTGAAATTGATGGCCGAAATATAAAGGTTAACAAATCAAAGGGTAAAAAGTAAATTCTAGATAATTGCTATTACGCTGGCTAAGGGCTGGTGAGAGTTTAATATTTTAATTAACTCTCACCAACTAACTCGACTTATATAATAATATTCTATTTTAATTATAATAATTATATTTTATCTTTAAAACTACTTAGTATTATTCTTATATGGATCATGAATTAGTAAGCTTAACCGGAATAACTTCTGCAATTATTATTGGACTTTTCTTAGGGCTTAGACACTCATTAGATGGTGATCATATTGTCGCTGTTTCTACAATGGCAAGAGATTTTAAAAGTTATTTTAGAACTTTATGGGTTGGTTTTTCTTGGGGACTAGGTCATTCAACTCCTTTAATCATTATAGCTATATTAGTATTTTCTTTTAAAGGGAAAATACTAGAAATTTATAATCCAATTTCTTCTTATTTTGAAATATTGGTTAGTCTTATGCTAATTTTTTTAGGCATACAGGTTTTCTGGAATCTCTTTAAGGGGAATCTTCATGTTCATAAGCATAAACATGATGGTATAGATCATACTCATGTTCATAATTCACATAGTCATAAATTAAAAAACAAAATTATTAAAAAGAATCATAAACATTATTTTTTTAATAATTTTTTACCATTTTTTAGACCAAAGTCATATATTATAGGTGTTATTCATGGACTAGCAGGAAGCGCAGCTGTTTTATTGACTATTATTCCAAAACTACCTAATATTTATGTTGGACTTATTTATGTGTTATTTTTTTGTGCAGGAACAATTTTTTCTATGACTATTATGACTTTTATTTTGTCTACTCCATTTATTTTAAGTAGTAAATCTGATATTTTTGGAAATTTTTTTATCTCTATAGCTGGTATATTTAGTATTGTTCTAGGATTAGCCTTAGGATCAGATCTTATTCTAAACACTACTTTTACAAGTATTTTATGGTATTAGATTTTATTATCTGATACTTGCGAAGCGCCATCCAAAAAAGACGATCTAAATTGTAATCCCCATTTGTCATTTTTTTTAGTTAGAATCCATAAAGTGTGGAAATCGTGATATTGTTCACCTTTTTTATTCCTTCTTGATTGATGCAATAGCAGGTGTACTTTAGTATTGTCAGATTGCACAGGTTTTATACTCAAAGTTACAGTATGGTCCCATCCTTCTTTAGATAAATTTTTACTTTGAATATCAAACCCTTTTAAGAATTCCTCGGGTGTATTAAATATTGAGAAGTTATTTTTCCAAAGTCTTATGTGAGGGAAATTCATATATTCTACACATAATTTACTGTTTCTTTTATTAAAACCCTCTTCATTCCAAAATATTGCAGTATCTACTGCTTCTTTTTCAAATTTTTTCATAATTCATATTAAGAATATTTATTTTGAAAATACTAACATATAAATAATTTATTTGAATATATAAACTATTCTAACTGTCGTAGTTTTGGATCAAGCTTATCTCTAAACCAATCTCCTAGAAAGTTTAATGAAAATACAGTACACATAATTAATACTCCTGGTATTGCTACTTGATATCTGTAAGGATATGTTCCTGTAACCCATCCTTCATTCCAGTAATCTGAAGCTAATTTAATTAAGTTCCCCCATGCTGTCCAGTGCCTTGGAATTGCTATTTCAAAAAAACATAAAACTGATTCAAGAGTAATAATCATTGCACAATTAAAAGATGCAATTACCAACATGTCATTTATATGAAAAGGAAGAATATGTTTAATTAATATTCTTGATGTACTAGCACCTGATACTTTTGCTGCATTAATATGTTCACTTTCTCTGAGGCTTAATGTTTTTCCTCTTATTATTCTTACAAAATTTTGCCAAGTAAAAAGAGTAAGAATTATAGCGAAAACCCATATTTTATTTCCAAGAACTAATGTGGTCATGATTGCAATTAGTAATATAGGTACAACACTTGTCATATCAACAATTCTTATTATAATTTCATCTATTATCCATAGAAATTTAGGCTTAAAAGCATACCAACCTGAGATAATACCTAAACTTGTTCCTATTACACTCCCAGTAATACCTGTAATTAGCATTAAACTTAAATTCCATCTTGCTCCATAAATTAATCTTGAAAAATAATCTCTTCCAATAGTGTCAGTTCCTAATAAGTACAAACCACTTGGCCACCAAGACCATTTTTTTGTATCTTCTCGAATTACCATTAAGTCTAATGATAAAATATCATTTACATTATTAATTAACTCTTCATTAGCTTGGTATTCTATAAAACCATTTGGTCCTTCTTTATAAATATTTATAAAAGAAATATTTGGTTTAGGACAATGATTTTGAGAAAGCCCTAGGCAGTTTTCCGTAAATTGATCAAATGTAATTTCGTCTAGATAATTACCATTCCTATTAACATCTACAAAATTTGTTTTTGGACCTAATTTAAAATCTATAATTTCAACAGAACCTTTAGAAATAGATAATTTTTCTATTGATTCATTTTCAATTTCTAAAATTTGCTCCCACCTTGGTTTTTGGTTTATTTGATCTTTAGTTTTGATCAAATCGAAATTCTGGAGATTATATTTTCCTGCAATTATTCCAGGAGGTTTTAATCTAGCTCTTATATCTCCAACGTAAGGATCATAAGGTGCTATGAGAGGAGCTAACAAACCAAGAATTGATATTAGGCATAAAAACCCACCTGAAAGTACAGGATATTTAAATAGAGCTTTGACATTATAAAATATAGAAATTATAATTTTTTTTAGTAAATTCATAATTAAATTTTATATTTCATTATATTATAAATAAAAAAGGAGTTTTTATGCCTTGGTTTAAAGGTAATATTCATTCTCATACTACAAATAGTGATGGAGATTCATCTCCTCAGCATGTTGCAAGTTGGTATAAAGACAATAATTATGATTTTTTAGTTTTATCAGATCACAACCACCTTTCAATTCTTGATGATGCTGAAAATAATAATAAATGGCCACTTCTTATACCAGGTGAAGAAGTAACTGTAAGAACAATTGGTTTAGATGCAGCAGCACTTCATATTGGAGGAATTGCTTTAAATGAAGTTATACTTCCAGGTTCTTATGAAAGTAATGTTGAAGGTATAAACGATATTGTTTCAAAAATAAATAAACAAGATGGATTAGCTAGTATAAATCATCCAAACTATCAATGGTGGGTATCTGCTGAAGATATTAAACATTCAAGTGAAAATATATGGGCTTTTGAAATATTCAATGGTCATATGCATGCAAATAACTACGGCTCGATTAATTCAATGTCAACCGAAGAAATTTGGGATGATATTCTTAGCTCAGGTAAACATATTTATGGAGTTGCGGCTGATGACTCTCATCATTTTACAGAAGAATTTAATAGAAACAGATCTAACCCTGGTAGAGGTTGGCTAGTAGTAAATTCAGAATCTTTAAGTCAAAAAAATATAATAAGCTCTTTAAGAACAGGAAATTTTTATTCTTCAATTGGTGTTGAATTAGAAACTATAGATTTATCTAAAGAAAAAATATTTATAAAAATTAAACGAAAAATTAAACCACCACAGAACCTAACAGAAAAATTTTATTTCAGTGTAATTCATGATAATGGTGTAATTTTTTATGAAGAAGAAAGTGATAATTTAGAAATTAGTACTAAAGGTATAAAAAATTACTATAGAGTTGTAATAAATTCATCAAATGGAGAAAAGGCTTGGACTCAACCTATTATACTTTGAAAAAATCGTAAATTAAATATGTTTTATTTTCGGATATTTTCATCCAAGTTTTCTTATCTATAATTTCTCCTAATTTATTTATATATATAGTTTCTGAGCTATTAATTAAAATTGATTTTCTTTTTTCTTCCATATAGTTAATTTATTTGGAATAAAATTATTACATTAATATATAAATAAAAAAAATTTTCTGTCACAATTTATTTTTCTAGTTCTCCTAAGTCATAGAGATGTTTTAAAGCTGTAATTTCAATAGATTTTTCATCATCAAAAATCCATTGAGTTTTAGGAAAAATATACTTATTAAATTTTTCTAAAATAAGGTTGACTTTAGCTTTATCAAGTTGATTTTCTTTATTAATAGTCAAGTAATTTCTAATTTCAATAAACTCGTTTTTTGTATACTTAAAAAGTTTTTCAGCATTATTAAGTCTCTTTTCAGATTGAGACGTGATAATCATATCTTCTAGATTTAAGTTTAATCTTTCATCTTGAATATAATTAGTTAATATTTCAAAATAATTTTCCAATTCATCAATACTGCTATTTAAGATATTTAAGTTTATTTCACTTAGATTTTTTTTTAATTCTTTAAGAAAGATTTCTATACTAGAAATTATTTTGCTTTTAAAATTTTTTTCAGACATAGATATTCTTTATTATAACTTTAAATATATTTAAACAAATTATTTATTATAAAGAATCAAGTATTCTTTAGTTTGAAGGCAAGTTATCTTAATTTTTGATCATAATAAGCATTACAAGTGTAATATTAATCAGACAAATTTTTTGAACTTAATGATTTAATATAATCTAAATAAGAAAATTAAAATAGAGAACCGATTATTAAGTCCCTCAAAGTCGGTTCTCTACATAAAATATTCTAAACCCAATTAATTTCCTTAATATTTTTTGATCTTAGATATTGATTAGTTTTTGAAAAAGGTTTACTTCCAAAAAATCCTCTATGAGATGATAATGGGGATGGATGAACTGATTTAATTACATAATGTTTATCAAGGTTAATATTTTGTAATTTATTTTGAGCATATTTTCCCCATAATATAAAAACTAAATTTTTTCTTTGACTATTTAATATATCAATAACTTTGTCAGTAAATATATCCCAACCAATTTTACTGTGTGATAAAGGCTTACTTTTTTCTACAGTAAGAATTGAATTTAATAAAAATACTCCTTGCTTTGCCCATTTTTCTAAGTTTCCATTTTTAAAATCAACTTCAACTTCTAAATCTGTAGAAAGTTCTTTATAAATATTTTTTAGAGATGGAGGTAAAAGGATTTTTTCAGGGACAGAGAAACTTAATCCATGAGCTTGACTGGGAGCATGATAAGGATCTTGTCCTAATATCACAACTTTAATATTTTCGAATTCACAAAAGTTAAAAGCATTAAATATTAATGATGATTTAGGAAATATTTCTTTTCCATTTTTATAATTTTTTATTAGAAAAGATTTTATGTTTGATATATATTTTTTATCAATTTCTTCTCTTAGATGAATTTCCCAACTTAAAGGAAGTTTTATATCTTTTATCAAAATTTTATATTATTTATTAATAAACCTTTGTAAACTTGAATATCCTAATGCTACTGTAAAAAGAGAAGCAACAATTGCTTTGATCATGTCTCCAATTAAAAAAGGATAAACTGCTTCAGATAGCATCATACCTTCTTTAGGCCACCCAAAATCAAAAATTGATAACCATATTATCGCAGGAACATACACTAAAATTGTTCCTATAATATATGCCCAAATGCTATTTGATTTATTTAATCCAATTTTTGTCAAAAACCCTACAAAGGTAGATGCTAAAATAAAACCTATTATATAACCTCCTGTAACGCCAGTAATATAATCAATTCCGCCATTACCACCTTGAAAAACAGGTAAGCCTGCAAGTCCTAATAATATATACCCTAAAACAGAGCCTAGGGCCCATTTAGGACCTAATATTCCTCCCATTAGTAAAATACCTACAGTTTGAAAAGTTATGGGCACTGGGTTACCAGGGATGAAAAATCTCATTTGAGCAAAAATACAAGTAGCTAATATCAGAATAATTGAAATAGAAAGTTTGACGAAGACAGATTTATTATAGTATAATTTTTTTTTATTTAGAGCACTTTGACTAAATTTACTATTAATTGGTTTCTCCTTATAAATAATATTTATTCAAATATGATACTTAATTTGTATTTTTTTTCTATCTAAAATAACTAGCAAGTTTATCGTTTAATAAATCTCTTTTAATAATTTTTTTATTTTTAATTTGCCTAGATACTTCATTTCTTAATTTAGCTAAATTTAGTTTAGAATTATCCCAGCATTTTACATAAATATCAGGCATTGAAGAATATATATCTCTTTCAATACTTGGAAGAATTTTTATTCTATCTTTCAGCGGTAAGTTACCTGATCTGTTAATTGTTTCATTGTCAATAAAATCTCCGTTGGAATCCATCATATTAAAAAAATCTACATATGATCTATTAGATATATTAAGATTTTTTAATTCTTTTTCACATAAAGTTTTTACAATTACAAAAGATTCATCAGCAGTAAAGTTTAATTCTTTAGCTAACTTTGTAATATAGTAGAAAAGTAATTCTTCATTCATCATAAAACTTGAAGATAAGATTTCTTCTATTGAAGGATTTACTGCAAAAAGGGGAGTAGTTTTACAAAAAATATACCCTATTTGTTTACTTAGAATATCTTTAGAAAAAGTGGGATAAAATTTGAACTTTTTATCTTGAGATAAAAAAATGGTTAAAAAAGCAGCTAGTTGAAGTAGTATAGATTTATCTGAAATAACTCTTTCTCCAGAAATATATCTATAAAATTGCCTTTCGTTTACATTGAAATCATTTTGAAAAAAATCCTTTAATTCAGAAGATTGTTTGTAAACATAACTTAAAATATTAGATTGAGATTGAGATATTAAAATTTTTTTTATTTTACTTTTATTTATTTTTATAAACTCAATTTGTTTGTTTCCTATAAAATCTAATGGATAATTCTTATTTAGGTCTACTACAGCACCTCTAATACTTCTTCTTGGTATCCTGCCTTCCGTTTTAGAGTCAATCAATTGAATTACTTCTCTGTAACGAGCATAGCCACCTAAAGAAAGGCTTCCCATAAATGCAATTAATTGGAGAAACTCTTTTTTTTGATGAGTAGTCCCATCGACAATAGCACCTTTTTTATATGAAAATAATGTTTTTTTATTGAACATAAATACTTATATTATTGACTTTTTTAATAATTCACATCTTATTTATACACTATTTTTTGGTCAAAATAATATAATATTTTGTACAAATTTAGTCAATTATTATTGATTAAATAACATTAAATAGCATTTAAAAATTTCTCTTTTTGGTCAATTTGAAAAATTTCTTAATTATAGTCTTATTTTGTTAAGTATTTATTATTTACAAAATATATTATTTTAAATTATTGGATTAAATTATTAGGATTTTGTATGAAATTAGTATCTTGGAACGTTAATGGAATTAGAGCATGCTTAAATAAAGGTTTTATGAATTTTTTTGATGAAATTGATGCAGATATTTTTTGTATTCAAGAAACAAAAGCTAATTCGTCACAAGTAGATATACTCTCGCCAAATCATACACAATTTTGGAATAGTGCTGAAAAAAAGGGATATTCAGGAACGTTAATATTTACCAAAGAAAAGCCATTGAATTCTATTAATGGTTTAGGTATTGAAAAACATGATAATGAAGGAAGAGTTATAACTTTAGAATTTAATACATTTTATTTAGTAACAGTTTATACACCAAATTCTAAAAGAGACTTATCTAGATTAGATTATAGAGAGAATGAATGGGATATAGACTTTTTAGCTTATGTTAAAGAATTAGAAAAAATCAAACCTGTGATTTTTTGTGGAGATTTAAATGTAGCTCATAAAGAAATAGATTTAAAAAACCCTAAATCTAATGAAAGAAATGCTGGATTTACAAAAGAAGAAAGAAAGGGGTTCAATAATATATCATCAAGTGGATTTATTGACACTTTTAGACAGTTTAACAAAGAACCTGATAATTATTCATGGTGGAGCTATATGCGTGGAGCTAGAAATAGAAATATAGGATGGAGAATTGACTATTTTTGTGTATCTAGTATTTTAAAGAATAATTTGAAAACAGCTTATATTCATCAAGAAATTCTCGGCTCAGATCATTGTCCTGTTAGTATAGATATTGAAATATAGTAAGGTATAATTTTTTGAATAACTTAGATGGTCAAAAATCAGAGTATTTAATTCAACACTCAAAAAATCCAGTTAATTGGTATCCCTGGAGCAATATAGCTTTTGAAAAAGCAAAAATTGAAGATAAACCTATTTTTTTATCAATTGGGTACTCAAGTTGCCATTGGTGTCATGTTATGGAAAGAGAATCTTTTGAAGATTTAGAAACTGCTGAAATACTAAATAAGAATTTTGTATCAATAAAAGTCGATCGAGAAGAAAGACCTGATATTGATTCTGTTTATATGGCAGCTATTCAAATGATAAGTGGTAGCGGAGGATGGCCAGCTTCTATTTTTATGAACTATAAAGGAGCTCCTTTTTATGCTGGAACATATTTCCCAAAATTTGACCACAACAACATACCAGCTTTTAAATCAGTTTTAGCAAAAATTATTGAAATATATCATAATAATAGATCCAGTATTGATGAACATTCGAATATTGTAATGGATGGATTACGAAAATATTTTAATAATATTCAAAGTTCTGAAATACAAATAAATAATATTTATCAGACTATTAAAAATCAGATCAATAAAACTTTTGATTTTGAAAAGGGAGGCTTTGGAAATTTTCCCAAATTTCCAGAAACATCTAAATTAGAAATTTTATATATGTTAGGGAAAAAATATAAAGCTAAAAATTGGTATGATATGGGTCAGTTAACTTTAGGCGCTATGATTAACGGAGGAATATATGATCAATTGAAAGGCGGTTTTGCAAGATATTCTACTGATAGAGATTGGAAAATACCTCATTTTGAAAAAATGCTTTATGATAATGCTTTATTATTATCTACTCTTGCTACATCTTATAAGGTAACGAAGAACAAAGAAATCATGTCGATTATTAAAGAGACATTTAAATTTCTTGAAGAAGAAATGCAGTTTGACAATCTATATTTTAGTAGTATAGATGCTGACTCAGAAGGTGTAGAAGGAGAATACTATTTGTGGGCATTTAATGATTTGAGAGAAATTTTAACAAATTCTAATTTTGAAATTATAAAAGATTATTGGAATATTACTGAGGATGGCGATTTAGATAAAAAAAATATTTTATATATAAATAAATCATTAGATGAAATTTCTAAAGAAAAGAAATTATCTAAACAAAAATTAGATAATTCTATAGATAATATAAAAAAAGATTTAATATCATCAAGAAATTCTAGAATAAAACCTAATACAGATAAAAAAATAATTTCTTCTTGGAATTCTTTATTAATATCAAGTCTATGTGAAACCTATAACATTACTAATGATGATAAATATTTAATAAAAGCTCAAAAGACAGCAGAATCTATTTTAAATGATTGTTTCAAAAATAATATTTTAAATCATACTAGTATTGGAGAAATACCTTTTTTAGAAGATTACTCATATTTTTCTAAATCATTATTTGATATTTATAATTCATCACTTAATCTATATTGGTACGAATTGGCTGAAAAATTTACTAACTTAACTATAGATAGTTTTTGGGATAAGGATGAAAAAGTATTTTTTGATACTTTTAAGAACGATAATTTAATTTTAAGACCTAAAGGTTTTTTTGACCCTATGCTTCCAAACCCAGCAGCTATAGCTTCGCAAAATACTTATAAACTTTTTAGGTATACAAGTAATAGTAAATACTTACAAATTGTAGGAGATTCTCTAAAAAAAGTTTCAGCATTATTAAATAAAAACCCACTAGATGTACCATCTTGGTTTAAGTTATATTATCAAATGGAAGAAGAGCAAATAGAAATATTAATCTCTGGTCAAAATAGAGATGATTTATTTGAGGAAGCAAAAAAATATATTCTTTCAAGCTATTTACCTAATTTATTATTTGTTTCCTCAAACGGGACAGATAATAAAATTGATTTACCTATAATGAAAGGTAGAAAAAATGATGGAAATACTAAAATTTATATATGTAAAAATTATATTTGTGATTTACCTTTAGAAAATATGACTGACCTTATAGAAAAATTAGATAAAATTTCAGGATCATATAAATGAATATAGTTCTTTATAAGCCTGAAATTCCTCAAAACACAGGTAATATTATAAGATTATGCGCGAACATTAATGCTAATTTACATCTTATTCAACCTTTAGGATTTTCATTAAATGATAGAAATCTTAGAAGAGCAGCTTTGGACTATTATGATTTATGTAACGTATATATTCATGAAAACTTTCAAGAATTTTTAATATCAAATAAAGCATCTAAAATTTATTTAACTGATACTAAAGCTAAAAATATTTATTCAAGTATTAAATTTAATATTTCTGACACTTTTGTTTTTGGATCAGAAAGTAAAGGGATTGATAAATCTATATTAAATGAATTTGACTCTGATTCTAAAATTTATATTCCTATGTTTTCGAATATTAGATCATTAAATATTTGTAATTCAGTTTCTGTCATAGCATATGAATGCTGGCGACAAAATGGCTTTAATTTATAGTAGGATTATTTTATAGGGGAAAAATCACTAGCTAGCACTATTTTATTTTCCATTTTTATTGGAGGTTTTGCTTTTGATTTAGGAGGCCATCCAATAGAAGAGAATTTTTCTCTAGCCTCTGATCTATGTTGTAAACTTTTGTATGCCCATATATGCATAAATTTATTGATATCTCCAACTTCAGAAATAAACGCACCTACTAATGGAGCTAATTTATTTCTAGAATCAATCTTTTCTTTCCAAGCATCAAGCATTTTTTCTATTTCATTAAAAGGAAATGTATAAGTTCGTATTTCAAAAAATGGACCAATATTTCTATTTTCAAATTTTGGACTAAATGATACTGGGGTCCAAAATTCAGTATTCATAGTTACAATATAATCAGCTGTATCTGGAGGCCATAGATTTTTTTTTATTGCTTCTGATCTAGAATTATTTCTATGTTGCATGTTATCATAAGGCCATACATGAATAATTTGGTTTAATTCACCAATTTCGGTATACCAAAACGCACCTAGTTGTGAAATAGTATTGCGTCCTTCAATTTTTTCTTTAAATTTACTTAAAATATTAGGTAAAGAACCGGGTTTTATTTGATACTTTCTGAATTCATAAATCATTTATACCTTCTTAAAATTAGAAAAAATTTAATAAGAACAGGTTACAATAAAAATAAATAATTGTACAGGAGAGAATATGTCTATAGATAATGCTATTTTTAAAAGAAAAAGCTCATTTAACTTTAGTAGTGAAAATATTACTAATAATGAAATAAAACAAATAGTTGAAGCATCTAAATGGGCTCCATCACCAGGAAACAACCAATCTTGGAGGATTATAGGTGTAAGTCAAAAATCTACAAATTTTCCTAAATTAATTAAAGCTTTATCAGAAGGTAATCAAGAATGGGCAGTAAATTCAGGATTGATTTTAGTTTTTTGTACTAATGAAATTGAAAATGAATTTAATCCTAAAATATTTTTAGAGATAGGATTTTCTGGACAAAATGCAATGCTTCAGTCTTCAGAACTAGGACTTGAATCTCATCCAATTGGAGGTTGGGATGAAGAAAAAGTAAAAGATTTATTATTAATTCCTAATAATTCCAAAGTAGCTTTTTTATTAGTAATTGGCAGGAAAGGAGATGAAAAAAAACTTTCTGAAAATTTGTTATCCAAAAATAATAAAAAGAGAAATAGAAATAGTCTTGAAGAAGATTTTAATTTTGATTCTTGGGGAGATAAGTTCTAATTTTTTAACTTTTTTGCTAATAACTCAATAGCAGACTTATAACTATCTTCACCAAATCCTTGTACACTTCCAATAACAACAGGTGCAATTAAAGATTTTTTCCTCCATGATTCTTCCCTTGAATAAATATTTGACATATGAACTTCTACACAAGGATAATCAACTGATTTTATAGAATCATGTAGAGCAGTGGAAGAGTGTGTTAGAGCTCCTGCATTTATAACACAGCCATCTATTAAATTATTTTTACTATGCATTAAATCTAGTATTTCTCCTTCATGATTACTTTGGTAAAATTCCAAAGTAACTTTGATACTTTTAGATAAGGATTTTAAGTCATTATTTATCTCATCAAGAGTTCTTGAACCATATAATTCAGGTTCTCTTTTTCCTAGCATATTTAAGTTAGGACCATTTATTACTAAAATTTTAATTTCTTTACTCATTTGCGATATAATTTTTTTTATTAAGCTATATTCTAATATAATTCGAGAAATTCTAATATATAAATTAAATTACAAATTACTATCAATATTGAGAGGTTACTATGAAATTAATTCAGTTACGTCTAAGTAAAAACAAGAGAATGTTAGGACTTTTAAATAATAATAAAATAATTAATATTACAGAAGCTAATAAAACTATAGATTCAACTTATAAATTGATTGAATATACTACAAAAAATAAAAAAAATATAGAAGAAGCCGTTTCTGAATTATCTAAGAATGCACCTGAATTACCTTATAGTTATGATGAAATTCTTGATGAAAATACAAATGAAACTCCTCAAATACTTGTTCCAATAGATCATCCAGACCCTTACAGATTATTTATTTCAGGAACAGGTTTAACTCATACTGGATCAGTTAAATCTAGAGATATGATGCATAATGATGATTCAGAAAAAAAAGATGAAACAGATTCAGTAAAAATGTTTAATATGGGATTAAGAGAAGGAAAACCTGACAAAGGTAAAATAGGGATTGCGCCTGAGTGGTTTTATAAAGGGAATGGGAATAATTTAAGAGGTCCAAATGAAGATTTAGAGATTCCTGATTTTTCTTTAGATGGCGGAGAAGAACCAGAAATAGTTGGTTGTTATTTTATAGATCACGATGGGAATCCAATTAGGCTTGGATTTACTTTAGGTAACGAATTTTCTGACCATGAGACCGAGCAAATAAATTACCTTTATTTAGCTCATTCAAAAATGAGAAATTGTTCTATAGGCCCTGAATTAGACACTAGCTTAGAATTTAAAGATATATCAGTTGAGTGCGATATAATTCGAAATGATGATGAAATTTATAAAAGTGGAGAATTAAAATCAGGAGAAGATTATATGTCTCATAGTTTGAGGAATATGGAATACCATCATTTTAAGTATGATATGCATAGAATTCCTGGTGATTTACATTTACATTATTTTGGTACTAGTCAGTTATCTTTTTCTTCTAGGAATTGGAAATTTAATTCAGGAGATAAAATTCGAATTCAATCTTCAGAGTTTAAAGGGTTTCTAATTAATTCAGTTCTAAAAGTAAAACCTGTAAATTTTGAAATAAAGAAAGCATAGGATTTGAAACCTTCTCTATTTTTTTTCGATAAATTTTATTTAGTTGCACTTTTTTTACTAATTCCTACTTCTTTGAATTTATCAATAACTCAGTTTCTTACTCCTATTTTAAATTCTTTTATGGGTAGAACTCTTTATCCTGAATTATCAATTAGTGCATTTTCAATAACCATTTCTATTTTGTTTTTTTTAGCACTTCCTCAGTTAAGAATTCAACAATTAACAATTGTTTATTATAAGAACTTTGATAAATATAAAATCCATTTTTTTGTAGTTTTACTTTCAATTATTTCTTTAGTTTTAGCTATTTTAGTAATTTTTTCACCAATTATTAATTTTTTATTGGAAAGTATTTTTGGAACTAAAAATCAACTCAAGGATCAAATTGAAAATTCTTTAAGAATATCTTTTTTTATACCATTTTTATTAATAATAAAAATGCATTTTTATGCGATAGCTATTGTATCTTACAAATCTAATTACATTTGGATAGGAACAATATTTGGATTGTTTATTAATATATTATTTGCATCTATTTTATTTTTTTTTCAATTTGATAAATATAATTTAGGTATTGCATCATTTACCATATCAACAATTTTAGAAACTTTTTTGATATTTTTTTTGGTCAGAAATTTCATTTTTGATAATAAATATAAAATAAACAGAGAAACAATTAAAATAGGTAATTTAGGAAAATTCTTTGCACCTCTTTTATTTGCAGCATTTATACCTTCTTTTACTATGCCAGCATTAAATGCATGTTTAGCTAGATTTGATAATCCTGAAATAGCAATATCTTCAGTAAATGTTGGATTTGGAGTTTTTGGTGCTGTAACTTTTACAATAAATGGTTGTCAATCTACTATATTATCCTTGTTATCCAATGGTTATGAATATGTAAAAATAAGAAATTTTTCTTATGCAGTTGGTTTAGTAACTTTAATTATTTGTTTTATATTTAGCTGGATTGATCCAATAACTAATTTGATTTTTTCAGACTTAATAGGACTAGAAGAAGATTTATTAAAAGGTACTATATATGTGTTTAGAATTCTTTCATTTCTGCCACCTTTTTTAGTAATGGAACAAATTTATGTAGGTATTATTATGAACTCTAAATCAACAAATCCTATATTTTATATAAATATATGTAGATTTTTAGTATTAATTATTTGTCTTACTACTGGTATATTATTCTTAACAGCTTATGGTCCAACAGTAGGAGGAGCTGCTTGGGCAATAACTTTATTTTTTGAAGCTATCTTTGCTTGGTTCTTCGCTAGGAAATTATTAAAGCCTTAAGTTTTATTTATTGAAATTATTTGAGAAAGTTGTTAATACAGTTGTTTAAAAGTGAAAAAAAAGATTCTATTTCTAATTTAGATCCTCAAACTAGAAGAGCTATTAGAGGATGGTGTATGTATGACTGGGCTAACTCAGCATTTTTTACCTCTGCAGGAACAGCTATATTTCCAATTTATTTTGTAATTGCGTTTCAAGCATCCTTTGGTAGTAGGAGTGAAATACTAGGAATGACTTTTACAGGATCATCCCTTTGGGCATTAGGTGTAGCATTATCAGCATTAGCTGTAGCATTATCAAGTCCTTTGCTAGGTGCAATTGCAGATACAAAACCTATTAAGAAAACATTTTTAAAATACTACATGATTGTTGGGTCTTCTTTTACTATTCTTAGTTTTTTTGCTGCTTATTTTACTGACTCGTGGATTTGGTTAATAGGTTGCTATTTTATAGCTAATATAGGTGCTGCGGGAGCGAATGTTTTTTATAATTCTCTATTGCCAAGTTTAGCTCCAAGTAAGTATGTAAACGAAATTTCTACTAAAGGCTACGCTTATGGATATATTGGTGGTGGTTTATTACTTTTAGTTCATTTAATAGTTATTCAAGGTGCAAGTTTATATTATGATGCGTCAATAGTTGATCTTGTAACTAGATTTTGTATAGTTTCAGTAGGTATATGGTGGTTTGGATGGTCAATTTGGACTTTAAAAACAGTTCCGGAACCTCCTGTAGATAATATTTCTAAAAATTATAATTTATCAACAACTATAATCTCTGCTTTTTCTAAATTAAAAAATACTTTTTCTGAAATAAGGAAATTTAAATATTTATTTAGCTTTTTGATAGCATTTTATATTTTTAATGATGGTGTTCAAACTGTAATTTCAGTTGCAGGAGCATACGCAGCTGATGTTTTAGGTGTTGATCTGATTTATAATATGATTACTATTTTGATTATACAATTTGTCGCAGCACCAGGATCAATTTTTTTTGGATGGCTAGCAGATAAATTAGGTACAAAAGAAGCACTTATTATTGCTTTAAGTGGGTGGATAATAATTATTATTTTTGTTTTAGGATTTGCACCGCTTAAACTTACTAACGATTTAAAATATGACTATCAATTTACATTTGATCAAAAAGTAGATAAATATAATTTAATTTCAGCACCTGAATTTTCATCAACTGAAGAAAACAAGGATGTTCTTTTTTGGGAAAGTAATTTTCATAAAAAGAAAAATGAAGTTTTAGATGAAAATGAATTGATTTTGTTTTCTAATATTATTTTTGAAGAACAAACTAGTTCTTATTCTATAGTTATTAAGGGAGGGAACCTTGATTCTACAAGAATAATAAGTCAAAACCATCCAACAGTTTTATCTGATGAATGGATTGATATTTGGCCAATATTTTTAAGAGATATTTTATGGCAGCCATTAAATATTAAAATTGGATTTCAATGGATGATTTTAGGATTGTTTAGTGGAATAGTTCTTGGTGGTAGCCAAGCACTGGCAAGAGCTTGTTTTTCAATGATGACCCCTATTAAGAAATCTGCAGAATTTTTTGGTTTCTATGCTTTTACTATGAAAGCTTCTTCTGTGATTGGACCAATAATTTATGTATTTGCAGTAAATGCTGGAAACCAAAAAATAGGAGTTCTAATAATTTGGTTTCTTATTGTAGTTGGAACTATATATCTTTCAACTGTAAATGTAGCAAAAGGGGCCTTGGTAGCTGAAGAAGAAAATTCTAAAGACTAATCTTTATCAATATATTGATATTTTCTTACACCTGATAATCCATACCATATAAGTAGCACCACTAGAATCGATACAACTCCACCTAATATCATTGTGTCACCGGCGCCAATTGAATCAGACATAATTCCAACTTCCCATTTTCCAATACCGTTAGCGCTCATGGCTGCAAGAGAATGAGCTGCTGTTGCCCTTCCTCTCATATTGTCAGGAGTGGTTAGTTGCACAATAGTTTGTCTCATTGTCATTCCTACTGAGTCTGCAGCTCCAAGTGCTATAAGTGCAAATACTCCTATCCAAATTGAAGTTGACCAACCAAATAATATTAAGAAGAAACCATATGCTAGTGTGGCATATAAAACAATTACTCCTTTTCTTTTGATTTTGTGTGAATACATCACAAGTAAGCTACCAACTATAGCTCCTAAAGAGTTAAATGCTGTTAATATTGCGACTGCATCTCTACCTCTTGAGTAAAGTTGTTTTGCAAAAATTGGAAATAATTCTCGGTAATATGAAACCACAGTAACACCAATATCTAAAATATATAAACCAGGAAGAATAGGATGTTTTACTACATACTTAAATCCATCAATAATATTTCTATGGACATTTTGAGAATTTTTTACATTAAGAGCCTTTCCACTTTCTCTTATAAAAAGTGGCGCAATAGCACTCAGTAGAGCGAAAGAAACATTTATCCAAAATGATAAAACTAAAGATTCTGTAGCTCCTTCTTTCCATGCAAATGAGGTTACAAAGAATACAAAAGGAGTAATAATAGTTCCTACTTGCCAAGTAATAGTATTCATTGCTACAGCATGAGCTAAAATGTTTCTTGGAACTACTCTTGCAGTCAAAGCTGATCTAGAAGGATTACCAAAGACACTTGTAGCTGAAAGTATTGCTGTAACTATATAAACATGCCATATTGTTAGTATTGATGAGGTTTCTAAAATTGTCATAAGCCCAATAAAAATAAAACTACTGAATTGAGTTATTGCAATTAGCTTTTTTCTATCTAATCTATCTGCAAATACTCCTCCATATAAATTGGAAGGTATTCTAACTGCTAATTCAACTAAACCTAGATAGGCAAGGGTAGACCCAAGGCCTGTCCTTTCATAAAGCCAAACACCTGTAATAATCATTCTAAGGTTCATTGTTATCATTGCTGATACGCCTGAAAGCCAAAGAACTCTATAGTCGTAGTATAAAAATGCAGACCAAATTCTTAGGTTGTTAGATTTATTATTTTCGTCAGTAGTTTTAGATGTCATTCTGATTGATAAGTATAGTATTTTTTCTCAACAAATTCATTCTTTAAAGTATTATTTACAAGTTATTATTATTATTTCCTCTAAAATGCTTTTTGTATTTTTTTTAATCCTTTATTGTTTTGAGTAAAAATAAAGTGAATAAATAAAAAAATTTTGGTATTTATTATTATTTAAGCGATTGTTTTTTTGGTAGCAAAAAAATCTATAGAAAACAACACTATACTCATAAAACATCATTATTTTATTTTAATAATTAATCATATTTTACGATGTGTAAAGTATTACATTTTGGCATCAAGCTAATTTAAAAAACAAATTTAAATTGCTGGTTATTATTTAAAATTAATAATTAAATGCTAATGTAGTCTTATTTTTCTGTAGTAAAACTATATTTATGTCACTTAATTTTATATAAAAGTTGTATAAAGTTTATGAATAAATTTATATTTATTTTATGTATTATTCCTCTATAATGCCTCAATTATTCCTGCATTATAGAAAGATAGTAATGATTATAGATAACGTGAAAATACCGGATTATTCTTTAAGTCAAAGTTTAGATTTTATTAAACCAATAGCTTTTTCAAATTTTTCTTCTATTAATAAAATTCAATTTGCTAATTTAAGAGGCTTCAATCCTACAGGAGGCGCTTTCAACCTTAGATTATCTTCAGCGCGTCTCTGGGGTCTTGTTTCTGATGGAAATCCTTTCTATATATCCTCTTTAAGCAACATCATCTTTAATTTAGATAGTAATAAAGAAAAGTTTGAAATTTTGCATAACACTTCTAAAAATTTTAAACTATTAAATCGTTTATCAAGAGATTTAGGAATATCTCCTACTTTAAATGAAATTTCTAGACTTCTAAATATTAATATAGATAATAAATTACTTAGAAAATTAAAAAATATCATTTTAGATATTAGAATACATAAAGGAAATGTATTTAATTCTTATGATGAAAAATTTATAGATTCTAAAGATTTGAAATTACAAATGAGTGGAATTAAAATTGAAGTTGAAGAATCTAAAGAATCACTTTTAGCAGCAATCAAACTATTGGAGTCAAGGTTAGATTTATTTAGAGTTTAAGCCTTCTTTTATTTTCATGGCAAGTTTTTCATTTATGTTTTTTATTGAACTGATTTCTGATATTGAAGCTTTTTTTATATTTTCAATAGAACCAAATTTTTTAATTAATTTTGTTTTTTTGATTTTTCCAATCCCATTTATTGAATCTAATTTTGATTTAATGGATGTTTTTTGTCTTAGATTTCTATGATATGAAACTGCAAATCTATGTGCTTCATCTCTGACTCTTTGTAATAAATATAAACCTTGAGAAGATTTGTCAAGAACTATAGCTCCTTCAGTATATGGCATGAAAATTTCTTCTTCTCTTTTAGCTATACCTGCAATCGGGATGTTAGATAGACCTAATTCTAGAAGAACTTGTAGAGCAGAACTTAATTGTCCCTTTCCTCCATCGATGATAATTAAATCTGGTACCTTATTAAATGAATCAATTTTATTTGAAATATATTCTTTATTTTTCAATAATTTACTATATCTTCTATAGACTACTTCTTTCATTGATGCAAAATCATCATTTTTATCTTGAGAAATCTTAAATCTTCTATAATCAGATTTTTTTGGTAATCCATTTTCAAATACAGACATTGATGCTACTACATTAGAGCCTTGAATATGAGATATATCAAAGCATTCAATACGTTTTGGATGTTTAATTAATCCAAGTTCAGTTTGTAGTTCGTTTAAAGCACTCTTAGTTTTTTTTGTGTCATTTATCCATTTTATTTGCCATTGTTTCAATGATTCTTTAGCATTGGAAATTCCCATTTCTAAAATTTTCTTCTTTGTTCCTTTTTGAGGAATTCTTATAGTTACTTTTTTTTCTGATTTTTTTTCTAAAAATTCTAAAATTACATTTTTTTCTAAAGGATAATCAGATACCAATATAGACTTTGGAATAAATATTGATTTTGAATAATAATCGTATAAGAATAACCTGATTATTTCTTCTATATTTATAGATTCTGTTCTTTCAATTCTATATTTTTCATGAGCCACCATATTTCCATTTTTAATATTAAAAACAACAATCATAGATTCATTTTTAATTTTTACACAAGATATAAGATCAAAAGTTTCATTTTTCAGCCCCGAAACTTTTTGTTTTTCCAGTATTTTTTCTATAGATTTAACTCTGTCTCTAAATATGGCAGCTCGTTCATAGTTTTGATTATTTGAAGCTTCAATCATTTCTTTTTTTATTCCTTTAAGAATAGGAGATGTTTTGCCAGATAAAAAAGATTCAACGCTTAATATAGTTTGGTTATATTCATTTTTTTTACTATTTCCAATGCATGGAGCTGAACATCTTCCAATATCAAATTCTAGACATGCTTTTACATCTTTACCAGTTATTTCTTTTGTGCAAGTTCTATATGGAAATATTTTTGATAAAAGATCTAGAGTATGTCTTACACTTGAAATTGAAGAAAATGGGCCAAAATATTTGTTTTTATCTTTTGGTTTTGGATTTCTTGAAATTATTATTTGAGGGAAATCTTCAGATTTTGTTATTTTTATGTAAGGGTATGATTTATCATCTTTTAATCTTGCATTATATTTTGGTTGATATTTTTTTATAAGTTGATTTTCTAAAAGTAATGCTTCTTGTTCAGTATCAGTAACTATGTAATCAAAGTCATTAATTTTAGAAATTAATTCTTGAATTTTAGGAGTTATATCATTTTGTTTAGAGAAATAATATTTAAGTCTATCTTGTAAAGAATTTGCTTTTCCAACATAAATAATCTCTTTGTTTTTATCAGAATGAAGATATACCCCAGGTTTTTTGGGGACTTCTAAAAGTCTATTTTTATATGATTGAAAATTAGCCAAGGAGGAAAGTAAGAATTATAAGTATTATAAAAAGTGAAGCGGTAATATAGCCAATTTTCTTCAGTTCAAAAGGAACTAGGCTCTCAGTTGCAAAATTACTACTACTTTTTTGTGTATTAGTAGTTATATTGTTATCTGTAGAAGCAACTTCTTTTGAATCAGTATTTTGTTTAAAAGTGCTTCCTAAACTTTGTTTGAAAACATTAGGTTTTGTAGTTTTTTTACTTTTTTTAATTTTTTTAGCCATTTTTCCTTTTATTTAAATATTTTTCTGCATTTGTGCATATATCTTCAATAATTTCATCATCTGATAGCAATTCAGAGTTGAAAATCATGTTAAAAATTGAAGGATCCAAAGGTTGTTTTTGAAATACATTCAAGTAATAATTTTTTTTCCCTTCATCGTATTCTACTATTTTTTTTCTAGATTCATCATTAGAAATGCTATATCTTTCTGCATACTTTTTTACTCTTATTTCTTCATCACAATATATTCCAATTTTTAATGTCTTTGAGTCATTTCTTAGAACACCTGATGCTCCTCTACCCAATATTAAAACACTACCTTCACTAGCAATTTCTTTAATAACTTTTTTTATAGCTTTTGTAAAATCTAAGTTTTCTTTTAAATCTTCACTATGAGGAAAGTCTTTATAAGGTTGAGAAAGTAAATTTTCTACTCCTTGTCCAAAAAAAGGATCCACTCCTCCTCCTGCTAAAGCAGATTTTTCTAAAGCTAAAAGTAATTTATCAGCTAATTTTTGAACTAAAGATTTTTCATCTGGTTTTTTTTCTAGATCAATTATTTCACCTAAATGTGTATCCATTTCTTTAGCTATTTCAGATAAAATAACTCTATCAACAAAGTCAATATTAAGTTTTTCCGCAACTTTTCTTCCTATAATTTGATATCCAGATCCAAGATATCCTTCTACTGTAACAACCGGCATAAAAATTCTCCTTTATATTATTCTATTTATTTCCTCTTGGATGTGCAAGATTATAATCTTTTATAAGCTTTTGGTTTGGAATTTTAGTATATATTTGAGTTGATTCAATTGAGTTATGACCTAAAAATTCCTGAACATGTCTGATGCTTGCACCACCTTCAAGTAAATGTGTTGCAAAACTATGTCTTATCATATGAGGATATACATTTTTTGTTATGCCAACATCAAGAGATTTTTGCTTTAATGATTTCCATACATACTGTCTTGTTAATGGCTTAGATTTTATGTTTGAAAATAAAAGTGCATTATAGCTTTCATTTTTTAAGAAATAAGGTCTTATTTCTTTTATATAGTGATCAATTTTTTTTGATGCATTTTTATAAACAGGAAGTATTCTTTGTTTCTTACCTTTTCCAGTAACTTTAACAGTTTGGTTTTCTGTATCTATCTCTCCAAGTTTAATGCCTATTACTTCACTAACTCTTAATCCAGCTGCGTACATTAGCATGTAAATACACGTATTTCTATATTCAATTTCAGTATCCACGGAAAATTCTATAATGCTAGTAATTTCATTTATCATTAATGGTTTAGGAATAGGTGAAGAAATTTTAGGTGACCTTATATCTTCAAAAATATTTTTTTTATTTAGCTTTTCCTTATAAAGAAATAAAAAAAATGATTTGATTGAAGCATGTTTTCTTTTAATTGTAGATTTTTCGAAATTCATATTTATTTTATCGAAATAATTATATATATCATCTTGTCTAACTTTTGACCAAAAAAATATTTTTTGGCCTTCTAAAAAATAAGAAAATAATTTTAAATCATTTGAATAAGAGTCAAGAGTATTTTGGCTATATCCTTTTTCTGATGAAATATAGTTATAAAACTTTTCTAAATGATCATCTAAGCTCATAATTTTGATAAATCTTTTATTTTAGGATTGAATTTTTTTCAATTATATTAAATACTATAATAGTAATTCAAAAACAACCTCTATAATTTTATGATAAAAATACCATTTCATCCTATGATATTTGAATTCGAATATCTTGCATTATCTTGGCATGGATTTTTTTCACTTATAGGAGTGCTTGCTGCTATTTATATAGTAATTAAGCAATCAAGAAAAGTTGGAATAGATGATGATCTAATATTTAATGTAGCATCTTGGGGAATTATTGGGGGCATACTAGGGGCTAGACTAGTACATATTATTGATAACTTAGACTATTACTTAGAAAATCCATTATATTTTATTTACATATGGAAAGGTGGTATAGCAGTTTGGGGAGGTATAATTGGAGGACTATTAGGTGGAATTGCTTACTGTAAATTCTCAAAATTATCCTCAGATTCTATTGGTCAGTTAATGGATTTTGCAGCTCCAGCTATGCTGGCTGGTCAAGCAATAGGCAGAATTGGTGATATTGTAAATGGAGAGCATTGCTCTAGAGCAACTGATATGATTTTTGGTTGGTGGTTTTCTAATCCTAGTTCTCCTGGTCAACTATGTATAGTAAGATCTGAAAACTATAGTAACGGCAATTTTCCTCCAGGAACAGATCCTTCTACAGCAGTCCATCCGTCAGCATTTTATGAACTAATATGGGATGTACTAGGAATGATTATTTTAGTTAAATTCAGAAATAAATTTAAGCCAGCAGGAAGTTTATGGTTTATTTATTTAGCTTGGTATAGCTTAGGAAGATTTGCAATACAATGGACAAGATTAGATAAAACTTATTTTTGGGGTTTTCAAGAAGCTCATTTTATTTCAATTATTTGTATGGTTATTTCTATTTCATTTTTAGCCATGAAGACAAGAAATAAAAATAATTAAATAAATCTTAGTTACAATTTTCTATTTCTAAAAGCTGTAATTTTTTTTGTATTTTTCCATTCCAATAATCAGTTCTTAATTGAAATAAACAATTAACTTTACCGTTAAACAATTTTTTATCCCCTGTATGAAAAGCAATAAAATTAAATGAAGAATTATTAGTTTTTATAATTCCTGACATATGGTTTTTATCTTGACCTATCCTTTTATATTTTTCTAAAGTTACATTTTGTGAAAAAAATAAAGGAGATGGATTCTGTTCTCCAAAAGGTGATAATTTTTTTATATCATCCCATAAATTATAATTTAAATTATCAATATGGATTTCTAAATCAACGTCATAATTTTTTTCAGATATTTTAGAAGCATTACTTGAATTTATTAATATTAAATCATTCCTAAAATTTTCATAATCACTTATTTTCAATGAAAAACCAGCTGCTGCAGAATGTCCACCAAAATTTTTAAAATAATGATTAAGTTTATTTAAATTACTAAATAGATCATAATTTTTGTTTGCTCTAGATGAGAATTTATATAATCCGTCTTTTTCTGCAAAGCAAAGTACTGGTTTGGAAGATTGTTCTACTAACCTTCCTGCTAATGGACCTAAAAGTCCTAAAGGATATCCAGTACAATTTATAAAAATTATAGGAATTTCTTTTTGAGAGATTATCTCATGTTGGATTTTATCCCAAAGTTCTTTAGAAAGAAATTTTCTTTTTTCATTCATTTTTTCAATTTTTTGAGATAAGTTATGAGCAGTTTTCAAGTTTGGAGCTGTAAGTAAATTTAAAGCTAGATATGCATCATCAATTCTGCCTGGTGTATTAATTCTTGGCGCAAGTGAAAAAGAAATATATTCACTTTCAGGAGGTTCATAGAAGAAATTTTTACCCACTAAAATATTTAAAGCATTTATACCAAAATTTTTCGTTTTAGAAATTTCTTCTAATCCTTTTTTAACAATTATTCTATTATTTTTTATTAGTGGAGCTACGTCAGCTATAGTTCCGATTGTAGCTAAAGAAATAAGGCCATCTTTCATAGGTTTATCAAAATATTCAAATAATGCTTTTGATAAAATCCAAGCTACTCCGGATCCTGAATAATTAGTAACATTTTTTTCAAATACAGGGTTTAAAATTGGATAATTATATTTATCTTTTTCTGGAATATGATGATCTGTAATTATAAATTCTATTTGCCTTTCTTTTTTTATTTTTTCTATAATTACATCAGCATTAGTTCCTGTATCAACTGTTATAATCAATTCACATCCTAAATCAATAAGAGAGTTTATACCTTTTTCAGAAATCCCATGTCCTTCATTTTCTCTATGTGGTATAAATGGTTTTACATTTGTACCTAATGAACGAAAAGTTTCTATTAATATAGCTGTACCTGTTAAACCATCGGCATCAAAATCTCCATATATTCCTATGGTTTTTTTTGAAATTATATATTTAACAATTAAATCAACAGCTTTTTTCATTTCCTTAAACTCATAAGGATTAATATTATCTATTTCGAAGTTCTCTAAAAATTTTTTTGTAGATTTTTCATTTACAGATCTGTTAAGTAATAGTTTTTTTATTATGTCTTCATTAGATAATATTTGATTTTTTTCTAATGATCTTTTTAGATTTATTTTATAATTATTTTGTTTTATAACCATTATTGATTTGGGTAGTCTTGAAATAATAAAGCAGAATTATGCCCACCAAAACCAAGAGAGTTTGATATAGCCGCAGGAACATTACCTTTTAGCGCATGGTTTGGAACATAATTTAAATCACAATCAGGATCAGGGTTTGCTAGATTTATAGTAGGAGGAACGACTTTTTCATTTATAGCCATAACTGTAAATGCAGCTTCTATTCCTCCTGCTGCACCAAGTAAGTGTCCAGTCATTGATTTAGTAGAAGATACTTTTAATTTTTTAGCATGATCTCCAAATGCTCTTTTAATAGCAATAGTTTCAAATTTATCGTTTAATTGAGTAGATGTTCCATGAGCATTAATATAGGCTATTTTTTCTTTTTCAACTTTAGCATCATTCATTGCTAAAGTCATAGCTCTTGCTGCTCCTTCGCCTTCAGGGTGGGGTTGAGTTACATGATGAGCATCTGATGTAGCTCCGTATCCAGATAATTCGCATAAAATTGAGGCACCTCTTTTTAAAGCGTGTTCCTCACTTTCTAAAATAAGAAGTCCAGCACCTTCTCCTAAAACAAAACCATCTCTTTCTGCATCAAAAGGCCTTGAAGCTTTGGTTGGGTTGTCATTATTAGTTGATAATGCATGACAAGCATTGAAGCCTGCTATACCTATCGGACAAATTGCAGCTTCTGTACCTCCAGCCATTACTATATCTGCATCACCTCTTCTTATCATTAGCATTGCTTGTCCTATAGAATCTGCAGCAGATGAACAAGCTGAAACTGTAGAAAAATTAGGACCTTTTGTTCCTAGCATCATAGATACTTGGCCTGATGCCATGTCACTAAGCATCATTGGAATTAAAAAAGGACTTACTCTAGAGGGCCCTTTTTTCATCAAAACTTCACTTTGTTCACTTAATGTTTTTATTCCACCTATACCACTACCTATAAGAATGCCAAATCTATCTAAATCTACAGATTCTAAAAATATACCTGAATCTTTAATAGCTTCTTTAGCAGCTACACATGCAAATTGTGCAAACCTATCTAACCTTTTAGAAAATTTTTTACCAAGAATTTCTTCAGGGTTAAAGCCTGGGATTTCAGCAGCAATTTTTGTTTGAAAATTCTCTGTGTCAAATGACATAATTTTATCTATACCACTTTTCCCAGTAGTTATTCCTTTCCATGAAGAATTTCTATTAAGCCCCAATGGAGTTATTAATCCAAGACCAGTTACTACTACTCTATTTGTCATTTTTGCTCCTTAAATATGAAATAATAAGCCAGTTCATTAATATTAGATTGTCTATGCATTATATACTTATAATTTATAATATTAATGATATTTGTAACTGTATGAATGTCTACATAGAAACTCATGGATGTAAATTAAATATAGCAGATTCACAAAAAATCTCGAAAGATTTTTTATCTAGTGGATTTAATATTTCTGAAGATGTTAATAAATCTGAAATATTTGTACTTAATACTTGCACTGTAACAAAATCAGCGGATAAAAAAGCTAGAAATCGATTACGAAGTATTAAAAAAAACAACCCTAATATTCATATAATAGCAACTGGTTGCTATCCTCAAAGAAATAAAGAAGAAGTCTTAGCATTGGGTATTGTTGACACAATAATACCCAATGATGAAAAAAAGAATTTTATTAAAATTGTTAATAAAAAATTCCCTTTAAAAAATAATATAAAAGAAAATTATGATATAAATGAGATTTTATTAGGAAGAACTAGAGCTTCGATAGCTATACAGAAAGGATGTAATCAAATATGTAGTTATTGTATTGTTCCAAAAGTTAGAGGCTCTGAAAATTCTATAGAACCTAAAGAAATAATTAATCAAATTAATTATTTAGAATCTAAAGGATGCAAAGAGGTTGTTTTAACTGGGACTCAATTAGGTACGTATGGATTTGACCTGAAAAATTATAATCTATTTAAACTTTTAAAAGAAGTTTTAGAAAATACAAAAATATTAAGATTAAGACTATCTTCAGTTCAACCTCATGAATTTAACGAAGATTTATTAAGCTTATGGAATGATAAATCTTTTAAAAAAAGATTATGCCCTCATTTCCATATACCTCTTCAAAGCGGATCAGATAAAATATTGAAACTAATGAGAAGAAAGTATACTATTTCTCAATTTACAGATATTACTAAAGAAATTAAATCTACAATTGAGAATTCTTCTATTACAACTGATCTAATAGTTGGATTTCCTAGTGAATCAGAAATTGATCATATTAATACAAAGAAATTATTAAAAAATTCATTAATAACAGAAGTTCATGTTTTCCCTTATTCAATTAGACCTGGAACAACAGCTTTTTATTTAGATAATAAAGTACAGTCTTCCATAATTACAAAAAGAGCAAAAGAGATAAGAGATATTTCAAATAAACTTAAAATGAAACACCTCTTATCTCTAGTTAATTCTGAACAAAATGTACTTTGGGAAAACTCAAAAAACAATTCTGGTTATACTGAGAATTATTCATATTTTTCACTTTCAAGTGATGAAATCATTTTACCTAATTCTTTCATCAATAAAGTTAAAATAAAATCAGTTGAAAATGAAAACTTAATTGGAGTTATTTCTAAATATTAATAGGTTCTAAAGTTAAGCTTTGGTTCATTCTTTTTATATAACCAGCATATTCTTTATAACCATGTGCAAAAACCATCAACCAACCTTCTTGTTCACACTCTGCAATTATTCTTCTTTTAATTTCTAAAGTTTGGTCAGGATATCTATCATAAGCTGTTATGTATGCTAATGGTAAATGAGAAGGTGCTGGTATCAATTCTGATAAATATACTATTCTTTCAGATCCAGCATTCACTTTAACTATTTGGTGTCCTTGAGAATAACCATCTATCATTTCACAATTTACCCCAGGGCTTATTTCTGTGTTACCGTCTAAAAATTCAATCATATTTCTATCATCTAGTATATTTAGGTGTTCAACTGGATGCCCATATGCAGGACGTAATCTTTCATCTTGATTGAAAGCTTCATTCCATGCAGATTTTTGAACTAAATATTTCGCTTTAGGAAATGTAGGAATTAGCTTTCCTTCTCTATCGAGAGAAGTAGATCCACCTGAGTGGTCAAAGTGAAGTTGTGTCAATACAACTTTATTTATATCTTTAGCAGACACTCCATTAGATTTTAAATTTCTAATTAATCTTGATGAAGCATGTCCGTAAATTTCTCTATTGATTTCTGGTTCTTTAGAACCTATACCTGTATTTACTAAAATGTTTTCTTCACCATTTCTAATAAGTAAAGAATTTAATCCTAATCTAACTCTATTTTTTCTATCAGGTTTTGATTGTTTTTCCCATAGAACTTTTGGAACAGGTCCAAAAAAAGGACCTCCATCTAATAAGTAAGAGCCGTCACTAACAACTTTTACAGAATTTAAGCTTTTCAATATTTACCCCCCAGTAAAATTTTTGAATATAAAGAAAACTTAATGTTTTATAAAGAAAAAAGAAAGGTACCAAAGTACTTGTTTTTGAACTTTTTCAGTTAAAGTTTTGAACAAATTCAAAAATTTATACTTATAACGATTAAAAATTGAATTTTTCTAAGGTTTTGTAATTCTATCTTTTAAGTAATAAAATGAATTTAAATTTAATTTAAAATATGAAAAAAATAAAAATAAATTCTCTTGAAGAAATAAATAAATCTAGCAAAGCGGATAGTATTATAATTGGTTTATTTAAAGATAAACCAAATTTATTTTCTAAAGTAGATAAATTCTCTAATTCTATACTTTCTGAAATCAATGAAATTGGAGATTTAAGCTCTAATTTAGGTGACGTAGCTATTATCCATACACCTAATAAAATATTTAATGAATTTGAATATTCTAGAATTTTTGTTTTAGGTTTAGGGGAAGCAAAAAAATTAGACAACAACTCTGCTAGAAAAGCAGTTGGGATTTTATCTAGAAAAATCAAAACTACTAAATGTAAATCTATTAATTTTTTTTTAGATTCCTTAATAAATGATGATGACAATTTCTTTGGTTTATCTCAATCTATAATTGAAGGATTTCTTTTAGGTTCTTATTCATTCGATAAATACAAATCTTCAAAATCTTCAAAAATAAACAAAATCTCTTCTATTGATATAACATCTTCAAAAAAATCTTCTGAATTAGATATTGCAATTAATAAGGCAATCATCAACTCTGAAGCTGAGAAAAAAGCAAGAAATTTAGTGAATGAACCAGCTAATATAATGTCTCCAACTCAGCTTTCAAAATTTTCTTCTGATTTATCTAGTGGTAATCTAACTTGCAAAATATTAAATTATGATGAATGTAAAAAACTTGGTATGAATGCATTTTTAGGAGTAGCACAAGGATCAATAGAAGAGCCTAAATTAATACACTTATCATATAAACCTAACAAAAAAGACGATAGAGCAACTTGGTATATTGGCAAAGCTATAACTTTTGATAGCGGAGGACTTTCTTTAAAGCCTTCTGGTTCAATGTTATCTATGAAAGGTGACATGGGTGGTTCTGCTGCTGTGATTTCGGCTATTGAAGCTATTTCTAAATTGAATATTAAAACTAATATTGATGTTCTTTGTTTAGCTACTGAAAATATGCCTAGTGGTTCTGCGCAAAGACCAAGTGATGTCGTTCAAGCTATGGATGGAACGTATATAGAAGTTGAAAATACTGATGCTGAAGGAAGATTAACTTTAGCAGATGCTATTACTTATGCTAGAAAATTTAACCCAAAAGCTATTATAGATGTAGCAACTTTAACTGGTGCAGCAGGAATAGGTTTGGGAAAAGGCAATATTTCCGCTTTCTCTAATAATAAAAAACTAATGTCTTCAGTAAAAATAGCTGGTATTTTTACTGGAGATTCTGTTTGGGAACTTCCTTTAGATAATATTTCAAAAAAACAAAATAACTCCGTTATAGCTGATATAAAAAATACAGGAGGAAGATTAGCTGGTTCAATAACTGCTGCTCATTTTATAAATCATTTTGTTAAGGAAACTCCATGGGTTCACTTAGATATTGCAGCAAATATGATGAGCGATTCAGCCGATGGTTGGTATTCTAAAGGAGCAACAGGTATACCTACAAGATTATTGATAGAATTAGCATACACTTTAGAAAATTAATTTTTTTTGATGTAATAATCGAAAGTATTATACTGCAACAAAAGATACAATTATTAAGTATTGAAAATCTGTAGAAAAAGAAATAATCATTCTTTTTAATATAGATATAAATTACATGGTGGGCGTGGTGAAGTGGTTATCACGACCGGCTGTGACCCGGTAGATCGAGGGTTCAATCCCCTCCGCCCACCCCATGTGCCATGCGCCCGTAGCTCAGCTGGATAGAGCATCTGGCTTCGAACCAGAGGGTCGGGGGTTCGAATCCTCCCGGGCGTGCCAACATTGGTATTAAAATTTATAGGTTTACCAGAATTTAATAGAAAATTAATTTTCTATTAAATTCATAAGATTATCAGGAGTTATTTTGTTTTTAGATAATTTACAAAAATAATTTAGTCTCTCCATATCTTCAATTGTTGAACAATGGTAATTTAGTAGTTTATTATTTAATATAATAATTCCCATACATTTTGCTCTTGATAGTGAAACATTTAATCTTCTAAAATCAAAGAAAAAATCTGATCCTCTTGGAATATTTTCTGGATCTGAGGAAGTGTACGAAATAATTACTATAGGTGCTTCTTGACCTTGAAAGTTGTCTATAGTTCCAATTTGTGCATTTTTAGGTAAATTTTCTTTTAGTAAATTAACTTGTGCATTAAATGGACTTACAACTAAAATATCTTTATTAGTAATTTGATCTTTTTCTGAACTTCTATTAATCCAATTTTTTTGTATAAGATTTTTGTAAATATTCTGTATATAGTTTACTTCTTTTATATTTTGTACTGAAGAACTTGAATGATTTAAATCAACAAGATAAATTCCATTTTTTATAGACTCTCCATTATTTTGAAGTACTTTTTGGTTAGCATTATTTTTATCAGCTATTAATCTTTTCTCGTAAAAACTATTTGAAATGAAGTCACAAATATTTGAATGCATTCGATAAGTTTTTTCTAAGAAAATTCCTTTTTCATTACTAATTGTATTCTTATCTCTTATTAAATATTCGATAGGGGAGAGAGATGATTCACCTTCGATAATTCCTAAGGATGGTTGTGGCAGTTGCATATGATCACCAATCATAACAATATTTTTTGAAGATAATGAAGAAGCTATAACTTTTGAAATACTAAGTTGCCCAGCTTCATCGAAAAATATAAAATCAAAAATTTTATCTATTTTACTATTTTCTCTATGTTTAGGATTTGATAAAGCCCAAGCAGTACCTGCAACTAATTGAAATTCTTTTAGATCAAGTTTGTTTGTGTTCCCTATTTCAATATTTTTAAACTCTTGATGTATTTTCCTATTACCAGCATTATAAATTCCCTTAAATCTAAGATTTTGCTCAATAGAATAGGTATCGATAGATTCTATTAAATTTAATATAGCTTTATGGGAATGACAAACTATTGCAACTCTATAATTTGATTTTATTAAATCCAAAATAACTCTTGAAGAAGCATAGGTTTTACCAGTTCCTGGAGGTCCTTGCATTACCAAATATGAGCTATTTAAACTCTTTATTCTTTTAGTAATATCTTCAAGAGAAGTGTTTTTTGATAAATCTAAATTATTTTTATATCGTGAGTTATTCCTATTTAGAAAATCTTTTATGGCAGGATAAGAATTTGGATAGTTAAAATCTTTTATGAAATCAGATACTGAATTATCAATTGTTTTAATATTCAATGGTTGAGAAGGAGTTAATGAATAGGGTATTTTTTTGTTTTTGTTTTGTTTTAATTTTACAATGCAGTTAGTATAGTCAATTGATACTAAAGAAGCAGAATTTTCTCCATTTTGGTCCAATACATAATCCCCAATTTTCATTTTTGTGATCTGAGCTGGAAATTTAAACTCTAATATATTGTTTATACCTTCTTCAACTTTATTTAATAGACTTAAGCCTCCTATACAGCTATTGTCTTCAATAAGATCTTCAGTATTTTTTTGGATATTTGAGAAATAGCTCCACCATTCAGCTCTTTGTTCTTTCCTATTGTAAAAATTTAATTGACTGAGAATTGGTTTTAATTCAATATCTTTATCTTTTAAATTATCAATAATATTTTCTACTTCCTTTTCTTCATTAATAATTTCTAAAGATTTTTCAGAAATAACAATTTCATCTGATTTTTTATAATTTATTTCTTTGGGTTTTATATCATTTAGCCAAGATTGCAGATAGATTAATGATTTGCAATCTTGTTTGTTATATAAAACTATTTCATCTAGAATATCCTGATGTCCACTTTCTAGGTAATTTTCAAATGCAACTAAGCTATCTTGCCCTGAAGAAATATCCTCTTCTCTATCAAGATTGTAAAACTTTTCAATTGTTTTAAGTCTGTAATTTTCAACAGAAAGTAGAACTGAATCTTTTACTACTTTAAACAGGTCTATGAATTTTTTTTCACGCAAAATAAAATCTACTTCTTTTATTTTTACTTCATATTTTTGTGATAATTTTTTCAAAGCTGTTTCTTCATAAGAATTATAATGATAGACATGCGCATTTTTATATTTTTTTAAGTGTGTAAATATGAAATCTATTAGCTTTTCAAAAGCAATTTTTTCCTCATTATTATTTATTGCTAGAAATTTTTTGAAACTTTCTCTTCCAAATGATCTGTAATAAATACCAAAAAGATACTCTAAACCTGAAGTTTTGCTATGTGAATCAAAATACATTGGGTAACCTTCTATATCAAAAAAAAGATCATTTTCAGATGGAGAAGGCAACAACTCAAATCCTATTAATTTTTTTTGATCGTTAATTTTTTTCTTTTCTTCAAAAATTATTTTATGTTCAAGTTTATTATTTTCTCTATAATTTAATTGTAATTTTGACTGTTGGACTAATATATCTAATGAAGTTTTATTTATACCTTTTATGTCCTTATCAAAATTAAAATTAGCAAGTTTTTCTAATGTATATATTTTTTCATTTTTTAAGATATTTATTTGACTTCTTTTAATATTTGCAACTTGATTTAAGTGATCTTCCTTCTTCCAATTATTTTCACATAATAATTTATAATCACAAACATTACATAAATTACATTTTGAAGCTTCAGGAATTACTGAAGGACTTTCAATAAAATTTTCTACTCTTTGATTTAAACTTAAATAATAATCATAATATTTATTAATCTCTATGGTTTGTACACTTTCATCTCTTAGAACAATTTTTCCTGTAGGAGGCAAAATATTATATTTAGCTTTTAAAATAAATGAATAATGGCATATTTGTAAAATATTCTCAGGTTTTAATTTAAATGAAGATTTAATATCCCATGGTTCATAGTATCCTTCCTTTTTAACTAGAAAGTCAGGAGAACCTGTAAATTTTTTATATTTCAAATAAGGTTGATAAATAATCTCTTCACCATTTAATATTGCATCTTCTGTTAATCTCTCTTTTTTTAAAGAACTTAAGTTTTTGTCAATCTCAAATACTTTTTTAGATGTTTTGATTTTTTTTAAATAATCTTCTTCATGTTCGAGTCCTATCTTTCTAATTATTTCTAGCCAAGGATCTATATTTTTTGGGTAACTATTTGGAGGATTGATATAATCAAGCCAAGTTTTATATTGGCATTGTGAAAAATCTTGTATGGAATATGCAGTTATGTTTTTTTTAGTATTCATAATATTAAATTAATAATAATAAAGTAATTTTAGAATAAATCATTTTATTTTCCTTAACAACCTAAATGTCAAATAAGATAAATGTATTATTTGAAAATTTATAGAACTATTAATTAAAAAAAACCCACCTCCAGAGTAACTGCCTGAGCACAAGTAGTATTCAAAAGAAGTGGGCCATATAGCTTTAATTTAGACAGCATTTTTTATTAAACAATAAAAACTCTTAAAAACTTTTCGTCGCCGAAAGCTGAAAAAGACCACTACTTTTCAGCTATTTCTAGCAGTTCTTCTAAATTATATATAAGCTAAATAAATAATATTGTATTCAAATTTAAAATCAATATATATATTAACATTTTAACCTAAAAAATAACCCAAAAATAACTTAATTAAAATAAATAAAGAAATACTTATAAATATCATACTTGATGCAATATCTAATGACTTATTTTTATTTATTAATTTTCTAACATGAATATTTCCAACAATAACTGAAATAAATGAATACCATATAAAGTCAATAATTGAGGCTATAGATATTAAAATAAATTTTTCACCTAAACTTTGATTATCAGTTATAAACTGAGAAAATATTGCAAAAAAGAATATAGTGATTTTAGGGTTTAAAAAGCATATTAAAAAACCATCAAATAAATTATTAAATAAAATTTTATTTGATGGTTGAGTTTCAGTTTTTGGAAATTTGTTTTCTTTTAAAATCTTAATAGCAAAATAAAGAAGATATAAAACTAATAAAAGTGTAAAAAAATCTAAAATTACTGGATCTAATTTATAAATAATACTTATACTAAATACAGATATTAATGCATAAAAAAAAATTCCTAAAGCATGTCCTAATCCAGTCAGAGTACCACTTTTTTTGCCATTAATAATTGCATTTCTAGAAATTAAAACTAAGCTTGGACCAGGCGAAGCTGCTCCAAGTGTACAGGTAATTATAATTTGTAAATAAATTATTGAGTTCAAATTTTTAATATTATTTTATATTCTTCTATCATAATAAAATAAATTTTATTTCAGATATATAATACTGTTAGAAATTAAATAATCTATGAGGTAAATATGAAACAAGCTGGTAAACATTTTTTACAAATACCTGGGCCCACGAATGTACCAGATAGTGTTTTAAGAGCCATAAGTGATCCAACTATTGACCATAGAGGGCCTGAATTTTCCGAAATTACACTTAGTGTGATAAGTGGATTAAAAAAAATAGTTAAGGGTCCTGAATCTATTCCAATTATTTTCCCATCCTCAGGAACTGGTGCTTGGGAAGCTGCATTAGTAAATGTTCTTTCTGAAGGTGAAAAAATTCTAATGTATGAAACTGGACAATTTTCAACATTATGGAAAAATATGGCTGAAAAATTAGGATTTAATGTTATATATATTGAAAGTGATTGGAGGACAGGTATTGATGAAAATAAAATTGCCCAAATTATAAATGATGATAAAACCCATGAAATTAAGGCAATTTGCATGGTTCATAATGAAACATCTACAGGGGTAACGTCTAAAATTCCATCAGTTATAAAAAAAATAAAATCATTGAACCATCCTGCATTAATAATGGTGGATACAATTTCCTCACTAGGTTCAATAGATTACTCTCATGATGATTGGTTGGTAGATGTAACTATAGGAGGTTCTCAAAAAGGATTAATGTTACCTCCAGGGATAGCATTTAATTTTTTAAGTTATAAAGCTTTAGAAGTTTCAAAATTAAATAATTACAAAAGATCTTATTGGGATTGGAACGAAATGGTAAAAAATAACACTAATGGCTTTTTCCCATATACACCGTCAACTAATATTTTATTTGGGTTAAAAGAAGCATTGCGATTAATTGATCAAGAAGGACTTGAAAATATATTTTATAGACATAAGAGACATGCTGAAGCTACTAGGGTTGCAGTTAAGTCATGGGGTATAGAACTATTACCTTTAAATGAAGAAGAATATTCTAATTCTTTGACAAGTTTATTATTTATACCTGGGATAAATGCTGATCATTTAAGAAAAATAATATTAGAAAAGTTTAATACATCTTTAGGAACTGGACTAGGAAAATGGGCAGGAAAAATTATTAGAATAGGACATTTAGGAGACTTAAATGACCCAATGCTATTAGGTACTTTATCAGTAGTTGAAATGGGGTTATCTTTAGCTGAGATTGAACATAGTCCAATTGGTGTAAAGTCAGCTATGGATTATTTAGAAAAAAATTAAGGAGTATTTTGACTTCTTCTAGTAAGGTCATAAGTTCCGACATTTCTTTTTTCTGGAAGAATATTATTTATTTCTTCTAAATCTTGTGTTGAAAGCTTTATTCCAGAAGCTTTAGAGTTAGTTTCTAATTGTTCCGAACTTGTTGCTCCTGCAATTACTGAAGATACAGATTTTTTTGAAAGAAGCCAAGCAAATGCAAGCTGAACCATTGAAATTCCTTTTTTTTCTGCCCATATTTCTAAATTTTCAACTATTGCAAAATTATCTTCAGTTAACCATTTTTCATTCCAAGCAGTATTGCTTCCAGCTAGTCTTCCATCTTCTGGTATAGAATTTCTTTTATATTTTCCTGTCAAAAATCCTGAAGCTAAAGGGAAATAAGGTAAAATACCAACTTCATATTTTTCACAAGCATGGATAAGTTCTACTTCAGGCTCTCGTTCAAACATTGAGAATTCTGGTTGTGCAGTTATAAATTCTGCTAATCCATATTTTCTTGAAATATGGATTCCTTCAACTACTTCAAAAGCCATATAATTTGAACAACCAATATATCTAATTTTTCCTTCTGAAACTAAATCATTTAAGGCTTTTAATGTTTCTTCTTGTTTCGTATATGGATCATAAATATGTGTTTGATATAAATCAATATAATCAGTTTGTAGTCTAAGTAAGCTTTCTTCAACAGCTCTTTTTATATGTACAGAAGATAGCCCTGATTTATTAGGGCCTTCTTTTAATCTTTTACCTACTTGTGTATCTATTGGGGAGGGCATAGGATTCATTCCTACTTTTGATGCAATAATATACTGATCTCTTTTATTTTTTGTTGCTTTTCCTATATATTCTTCTGAAAGACCGTTAGAATACATATCGCTGGTATCTAGAAAATTTATTCCATAATCTAGGGATGAATTAATTACTTTTTCTGATTCTTTGTAATTTAATTTTCTTCCAAAATTATTTGTACCAAGTCCTATTTCTGAAACTAAAATTCCAGAATTCCCTAATTTCCTATAATTCATTTAAATCTCGCTTGTATTTTTTTTTATATTATTACGATAATATCTAATAACATCAAAAAAAATGACTCTACTTGCAACATTTTTAATTCTTCTTTATTGTTTTGGACATTCATATTGGAATTTTTTGGTTAAAAAATCAAATAATCCACCAATAATGTTAGTATCAATTGCTATTGGATCTTGGCTTTTACCATTTCCATTTGCATTGTTTTTTATACTAACAAATCCTCCAAGTTATGAATCTTGGATATACATATTTATAAACGGAATTTTACAAATTTTCTATTATGGTTTACTTGGTAGAGCATATAAATTAGCTGATATGTCAATTGTATATCCATTGGCTAGAGGATCAGCTGTATTTTTTATTCCAATTTGGGGTGTTATATTTTTTAATGAATCTATTTCATCATTAGCAATATTAGGGATTACTCTTATTTTTTTTGGATTAATTTTTATTTCTGTAATTCCGTTGATGAAAAAAAATATAAATATATCTAGGGATTTATTATCTGCAATTATTTTATCTATTTTGGTAGGATTAAATATTTCTTTTTATACCATTTTTGATAAAAAAGCAGTTTCTGATGTTAATCCTTTTGTTTATGTTATTTTAATCACTATATTAGGCTCATTAGGAGCACTTTTATTTACTACTGGTAAAAACAAAATTGCACATTTGAAAGATAATTTCAAAAAAAATTATTTAACTATATTTTCTGGATCTATAATTATGTATTTAGCTTATTCTTTAATGCTTTTTGCATTAAAATTTTCTAAAATTAGTTATGCAGGAACTGCTAGGGAATTAACCATTATCGTTGGAATTATGTGGAGTTATTTTTTACTAAGAGAAAAAATCAATTTAATTAGAATCATTTCAATTTTTATAATATTTGTTGGAGCTGTTACTATTTCTTTAGCAAAATAAAAATTAATACCATTTTTCTTTATCTACAATATTTTTTAGTTCTTTACCTTCGTTTAGTAGATTAATATTATCTTTAATTATTTCGTATCTTCTATTTGTTATAGTTTTACCAGCATCTAATAATGCTACATGAGGGGTTATGATAACTCCTTTAGTAGACCATAGTTCATGACTTTCAGGTAAAGGTTCTTCATCAAAAACATCTAATCCTGCTCCGGAAATAATATTGTTATTTATGGCATACGATAGATCATTGAGATTAGCAGTTTTCCCTCTGCCTACATTTATAAAAACTGAAGAAGATTTCATTTTTTTAAATAAATTTAAATTAAACATATTTTCAGTTTCAGGGGTGTGCATAACTGTAGATACAAGAAAATCTACTTTATTAATATAGTCTTCAATTTTGTTCTGAGTAATAACAGTATCAAAATTTTCTAAAGACGTAAATTTAGGATCAACTCCTATTACTTTCATATTAAATGCTTTGCATAATCTTCCAACTTCTTGTCCAATTCCTCCAGATCCAACAATCATTACAGTCGACTCGTCTAAGTGAATAGCTTTATGTGTATTTGCATTTTTATCCCATATTTTTTTTCTTTGAGCGTCAAAAAAATCAGGAAATCGTTTTGATAATGAAAGTATATATGCCATTACATGATTACCAATATAATCAAAATAAATTCCTTTTGGATTAGTTACAATAACAGGGTGATCAATAAGTTCTTTATAAAACCATCCATCTTTACCAGAATCATTTACGAAGCTTCCAGAATCGGGGTTAGCTAGCCATTTTAAATTCTTAGCATTTTTTATAGATTCTGGGCTTACCCACCCGTATCCTGCATCTATATTATGAATATTTTCTAAGACTTCACTTTCATCATCAAAAATCAAAATATCTAGTAGAGGGAAGTCATTTTTTAACCTATTTATCAACTCTTTTTTTGTGACATCAATAGGTGGGAAAAATGCAAAATTATTAAGTTTCATATATTTGTCTTTCTATGTTTGGTAAATCTTTTATTCTTTTATTATGGTTCTAATAAGGGTATACTCTAGAAAAGTATAACTATATACAAAAAAAAAATCATCATTTAAGAGGAGATAAAAATGTATCCAAGTGATATAAGATCAAAGTTAGCAACTGGAAAACCAGTTCTTTCAACTAGTATGCCTAGTTTTGAACCACACATAGCTAATGCTACATATAACTGTAAACCTGATTGGGTTTGGATTGATACCGAACATAATCCTTGGGGTACAGAATCAATGGGAACTCTATGTGTTGATGGTAGAAAAAAGGGTGTAGCTCCAGTTATTAGAATTCCTTGGAATGATCCTTCTTATATAAAAAAAGCATACGATGTTGGAGCTGTTGGAGTAATGATCCCTCAAGTTGATACTCCTGATGAGGTTAGACAAGCTATACATGATGCTAAATATCCACCAGTAGGTGAAAGAGGAATAGCTCCTTTTTTCGCACAATATTTAGATGGAGTTTCTGCAAGAGATGTTGTTGATAATGCAAATGATGAAACTCTTTTAATTTTACAAATGGAATCAGTAGAAGCATGGGAACAGATTGATGAAATTTTAGCTATTCCTGATTTTGAAGTTATTCTTTGTGGACCTGCTGATCTTTCTGCTTCTTTAGGATTTCCTGGTGATGATGCTACAAATTCAAAAACAGCAAATGTTATGGTAGATTTAGCTCAAAAAGTTAAAGGAACTGGAAAAGCATTAGCAACAACTATGGGAGATGTTGATCATGCAAAGCAGTGGATAAAAGAAGGATATACTATGATGAATATAGGATCTCCTATGGGATATGGAACTATTGGATTAAGTAAAATCTTTAAAGATATTCGTGAAGAATATGGAGTTGATTGGCACTAAACTTTTTCGAAAACAGACAAAGAGTTTGTAAGATCATTTATATTGGATAATTCATCCTGAGTTAAGCTTATGTCTCCTGCTTTAGCATTTGATATAGCTTGCTCAGGATTTTTTGATCCACATATTGCTGAAGTGACTCCCTCTGTATAAAGTGTCCAAGCAATTACTAATTGACTTACATTATAGTTTTTGTCCTTACTCCATTCGTATAATGCTTCATAAATCTTATATCCTCTTTCAAAATAATCTTTACTAAAAGCATGATGATTAGATCTAGTGTCATTTTCCTCAAATTTATGATCAGGTTTGTATTTCCCAGATAGTAACCCTCTAGCTATTGGAGAATATACAATTGAACCAATTCCTAGTTTATGGCTTTGTGGAATAATTTCTTTTTCTGAATGCCTAAACAAGATAGAATAATGAGGTTGGCTTGAAATGATTATATCACCAGAAAATTTGTTCATTTCAACAATTTGTTTATTTGTAAAATTAGAAACACCAAGGTACTTAAAATAACCTTTTTCTCTTAAATCAATAAGTTTAGAAATAGTGTCTTCCATAGGAATTAATTCTTGCCATGAGTGAATTTGATATAAGTCGATATAGTCTGTTTGTAAGTTTTTCAAAGATGTTTGCATAGCTAGTTCAATATCTTTCAAATCATTCCATTTAGATAGCTTTGAAGCTAAAATTAATTTTTCTCTTTTATTTTTTAGCGCTTTACCTAAAATATATTCACTGTCTAAGTACATTTGCGCTGTATCTAAGAAATTAATTCCATTATCTATTGATGCATGAATAGCATTAATAGCATCTTTTTGCTCAACTTTACCCATACCACCACCTATAGGCCAAGTACCTAAACAGATATTAGAAACTTTTGGTCCATTTTTTCCCAAAGTATTATATTTCATTTATAATATTTCTTTCCTGTAACGTTTATTGATTACTCAGTTTGTAAAAATATAACATTTTAATTGAAAATATCAAACAAATTATTTCTGGGAAATAGTTTAATATTAATAACCCCAGAGGGCCTGAGCAAAACCTTTAGACTTCTACCTGAGCTAAATTATTTGATTTTTTTGTAATTTTTCTATTTGTTCATTATTAAAACCAATTTCAGTAAGAATTTCTTTATTATGCTCTCCTAATTTTGGAGCCAGTCCAAATTTAGATGGTGTTTCAGAAAATTTCCATGGACTTCCATGAATTTTAATTTTTTCATTAAGATCAGGATGAAATATTTCTGAAACATAATTATTAGCAATAATATCTGGGTCATTTGAAGCTTCAATCATAGTGTTAACTTTAGATGCAATTTTCTTAGATTTTCTTAATGTTTCAATCCAAAAAGATCTTTCATTTGTAGCAAATAACTTTGAAAGCTCACTAAGTATTTCATTTTTTTTCTTTTCAGATTCATATGCTAATCCTAAATCTTCTAAACCTTTTTTTTCTAATTTTTTATAAAAACCAAGTATTTCTAATGCAGGCTTCCAATGCTCAGGATCTAACTGAATTGCAAGTGGTTTTCCATTAATGTCATTAAAACAACCAGCTATACCAGCTCTTTCCCTTGAACCATTTATTCTTATTCCTGTAATAGGTGGAACATTCCTCCACATTGCAGTTGTCATAGTCCATCCATTGAGTCTAAAAGCGCTTCCTATTAATGATGTTTCAACCTTTTGACCTACTCCAGTATTTTTTACATGAATTAATGCTGCTAGTATACCGCTTAATGTTAATAACCCACATGTTTCGTCAGCTATTGAAGCTATGCCTGTTCTCATGGGTTGGCCAGGTATAGAAAATGCCTCTGTAATACCTCCTATAGCCTGACCTACAGCGTCAGTACCGGATAAAGTATTACTAGGCCCATCAGGTCCAAATGCTGAAATTGATGCATAAATTATTGCAGGGTTGATTTTTTTTAGTGTATTGTATCCAAAACCATTTCTTTCAGCTGCTCCAGGACTAAAATTTTGACCAAATATATCAGCCCTTCTAACTAATTTATGTAAAATTTCTTTACCTTCATTACTTTTAAGATTTAATGTAAGGCTTTTAACTCCTCTATTATTAGTTTCAAAAAAAGAACTTATTCCTTTTTTTAGTTCTCCTGCTTTTCTACTTCCATCACCTTTATTGGGAAGTTCTATTTTAATTATTTCAGCTCCCATATCGGCCATAAGAGTGTATGGAACTGTTCCTGCTTGAGCTGTAGAACATGTTACTACTTTAATTCCTGATAGAGGTCCTTGATTTTTCATATTATCTCCTAAGCTTTATCATGGTTTTAATTTTGGCATATTATATCTATCTTCAGGTCTAATCCAACCTTTGAATTCAGGTTTTCTTTTTTCTGCAAAAGCTCTTCTAGATTCCATTCTGTCTTCTTGATCTCCATGTCCGTGAAGTTCATCTGCTAGTTCTGAAATTTTTCCAGATATTTTAGGTGCCATTTCTCTCATCATATAGATTGTATTAACCCTTGCTGCTGGAGGTAAAGTAAGTAAATGCTCAGCCATTTCTATAGAAGTTTTCATTAATTCTGATTTTTCTACTAATCTATTTATAAATCCTACTTGATGTAATCTTTCAGCAGAAAATCTAAATCCTAAAGCCATTTCAGTAGCAACAGGATGTGGTAAATTTGCATAATGTCCATGGTTATAACCTCCGAGTAACCATCTTTTTGCTTCAGACATTTCAAAAACAGCTTCTTTAACTGCTACTCTTAAATCAGTTTTTTCAACTAACATGAACCCACCTCCCATAGCATAGCCATTTATAGCGCCTATTACTGGTTTATCTAATTCTCCATTCATAAAAGGGTCATTAGTAACTTCTCCTTTTCCAGGTGATGAAGCTAATTTTCCTATTTCTAAAGATTCTTTCATATCTTCGCCTGCACAAAAACCTCTCCCTTCACCAGTAAGTATAGCTACTTCTAAATTTTTATCATTTTTAAATTCGTTAAATGCGTTTGACATTCCTTCTCGAATAACTTTACTAAGAGCATTTAACCTTTCGGGTCTATTAAGCTTTATAATCATGATTTGACCCTGAATATCTGTTTCAACGAATGCCATAAAATTCCTCCATAAATATGTTGTAAAAATTATATTTGAAAGTCTTTTTATTGAAATACTTTTTAATATAATTTTTCACTTATTAAATAAAATGTAAGCCTATAATAGATTATGTAAGTTACTTTTATATTTCTAATATAATATTTACAATATATTTATGATTAAAATATTTGATTTATTGACTTTTTTTATTAAAAAAATATTACCTATGATTTTAGGTATAACCGTAGTTGGAGTAGCTATTTATCTAGCATATATTTTTATTGAAAAAATCTTACAGTATTAGCTCAAGGCATGTAAAATATATTAATATATTTTTTTATTGAAAGTGAGAATTATGGAAAAAATCTTTAATCACATAGATCAACATATTGAAGAAACTATAGAAACTCTTTTTAAAATGGTATCTCAACCTAGTGTTTCTGCTCAAAATTATGGATTTGATAAAGCACCAAATCTTATAAAAAATATTTTGTCTGATTATGGATTAAATTCTCAATTATTAAATACACCGAATAATGGGAATCCCTCAATATTTGGGGAGTTTAAATCAATTAGTGATAAAACTCTAATGTTTTATACTCATTATGATGTTATGCCTGCTGAACCTTTAGAATTATGGGAATCTGATCCTTTTAAACCTGAAAAAAGAGGAAATAGACTTTATGGCAGAGGAATGTCTGATGATAAAGGAAATATTGCTGCAAGGCTGGCTGCAATTAAAGCTTTTTTAGATATAGAGAATAAGCTACCTACCAATCTGAAATTCTTTATAGAAGGAGAAGAAGAAATAGGAAGTAAAAACTTATTAGGATTAATCGAAACTTATAAGCCATTACTTAAAGCTGATGCATGTATTTGGGAAGGAGGAGGGGTAAACATGTCAGGTTCTCCTTTAATATATCTTGGTCTAAAAGGTGGATTAACTATAAAAATGTCTGTTAATAAATTAAGTGTCGATGCCCATTCTTCTTATTCTCCGATATTACCTTCATCTATAGATAGATTAACAAAAGCTATGAATTCAATGAAAAACGATTTAGGTCAAATAATTATAGAAGGATTTCATGATGCAATTATAGATTTAAATAAAGAACAAAGAGAAGCTATTAATTCTTTGCCAGATGATACTAAAGAATGGGAGGATAAATTTGGAGTTAAATTATTAGGAAATAATCTTGAATCCATAGATGATTTAAATATAAAGCTTTACTCTGAACCAACAGCAAATGTAAACTCTATTCAGTCTGGTTATAATGGGCCAGGTATGAAATCTATTGTACCTGCATATGCAGAATGTAAAATGGATTTTAGATTAGTACCTAACCAAAACCCAGCAGAAATCTATGAATATATAAAAAAACATTTAATAAAAAAAGGTTTTTCAGATATAGAAATAGAACCACTTCATCAGATTTTTCCATTTAGAACAGATATGAATTCTGATTTAGTTGAATTAGTTAAAACATCTGCGTTTGAAATTTATAATAAAAAACCTCTTGTTACACCAAATATGGCTGGCTCAGGACCTATGTATGAATTTGGAGGACTTTTAAAAATGCCTATTTGTAGTGCTGGAGTAGATCATCCTACACATAATATGCATGCACCTAATGAAAACATAACTATAGATGATTTGTCTCTTGGTGCAAAGCATATTGCGTTAATAATGAAAAGATTTTCTGAAATATAATTCTTAATATTAAAATAAAAAACCCACCTCCAGAGTTTCTACCTGAGCAATCAACTAGAGCTTCGTGAGAAGCGGGCTTTATTATCTAAACTTCATAGTTCCATCTGAATTAGTTTTAGCCAATTAGGTGCCTCAATGTTTCCATTTTAGCGTCCCCTTAATTGATCCCGAAAGATCAATCTCCGATTTCACTCCATTTAGATTATCTAAACTTCATAGTTCCATCTGAATTAGTTTTAGCCAATTAGGTGCCTCAATGTTTCCATTTTAGTGTCCCCTTAATTGATCCCGAAAGATCAATCTCCGATTTCACTCCATTTAGATTATCTAAACTTCATAGTTCCATCTGAATTAGTTTTAGCCAATTAGGTGCCTCAATGTTTCCATTTTAGCGTCCCCTTAACTGATCCCGAAAGATCAATTTCTGATTTCACTCCATCTAGATAAATAAATAATACAATACTTTTTTTTAATTGCAACCTTTATTTTTCCCAGCTTTAAAAAAAAGTAATATTTCAACTAAAAATTCATGAAATATAGTTAAAAAAATATTTTTCCCAGATATAAATATTATTAAAACAATTCTCTTTTTTTTGAGTAATATAATTTTGAATGATTTTATTAACATTGAAAATTATATTACTTAGAATAGAATAAAGAACTATAAATTTAAAAAATAATTAAAAATATTGGAGGAAAGCATGTTAGAAAGATTTCATGTACCGCATGATATAGCTGTAAAAGTAAATCATAAAGAAATTTTTCAAGTAGTTGAAAATATTTTCATAAAAATGGGGATGTCAAAGAAAGATGCTGAATTGTCAGCTGATGTATTAATTTATGCAGATATAAGAGGTATAGAATCTCATGGTGTTTCAAATATGCTTAGAAGATATGTTGAATCATTTTCTGAAGGTGGAATAAATCCTACTCCTAAACCAAAAATTATTAGAGGTAAAGGAGCTGTAGCTACTTTGGATTCTGATTCAGGACATGGATTAGTCGTTGGCCCTTATGCTATGAATCTGGCAATAGAAAAAGCTAAAGATTATGGAATTGGGTCTGTAACTGTTATTAATGGGAAACATTTTGGTGCTTGTGCTTACCATGCTGAATTGGCGTTAAAACATAACATGATTGGTATAGCAATGACAACAGGTGGCCTTATGGTGGCACCAGTTCATGGTGCTGAAGCAAAAGTAGGTTTGAATCCAATTGGTGTAGCTGTACCGACGAAAAATGAACCTCCATTTATTTTTGATGCATCTATGTCTTCTGTAGCGGGTAATAAAATAGCTTTAGCTCAAAGATTGGGTGTAAAAGTTATGGGAGGGTGGATCGCACAAGAAGATGGAACACCAATTATGGAAGAATCTATTGTTCCTGATAAGTATTTAATGCTACCAGCTGGAGGAACTAGAGAAATTGGTTCTCATAAAGGATTTTCACTAGCTATGCTTGTAGAAATTCTTGCTGGAGTATTAGGTGGGTCTGGAGCAGGTAACTTTAGAAGATCAGATGCAGCTCATCACTTTATTGCATATGATATAGACTCATTTACAGATGTGGATCAATTTAAATCTGATATGGATGATTATATGAAATCAATTAAAGAAACAAAACCAGCACCTGGTTCAGACAGAGTGCTTTATGCTGGATTACCAGAATTTGAAGAAAAAATAGAGAGAGAATCTAATGGAATTCCTTATCACCCTGAAGTTTTAGAATGGTTTAAGAATATTTGTGCTGAATTAGGGATTGATTGGAAAATAAGTTAATTTTTAAATAAAAATTTAAAAGGGAGAAAAAATGCCAAAGAGAATAAATAAAGTTATTGAGTTGTGGGAAGAAGGACAGCCTGTATATCATAAACATCCAGATGAGCTTAGCTATGAGGGAGGATTGGAAGATTCTAAAACATGGGCAGATATGTTGCTTATAGATTTTGAACATAATCCGTTTGATACAGTGGGGTTAACTAAATATATGCAAGGATTAAAATATGGAGGACCTACTGCAAGTGGTCATCTAACTCCCACTGTAATTTGCACCTTACCTTCAAATGCTATTACACCTGAAGAAGTTAAATATAATGCTTGGCAAGCTAGGCATGTTTTAACTGCTGGAGTTCACGGTATTCTACACACCCATACAAGAAGCCCAGAATCTGTAAAAGCTTTTGTTCAAATCACTAGATATCCTTTTCAAGATATAGGAAGAGATGTTATTGGCGAGGGATTAAGAGGAGCTGGAGGACAAAAAAAACCTGCTGAATTATGGAATTTAGATCAAGCAGAATATGTTAAAGTAGCAGATCCTTGGCCTTTAAATCCTAAAGGAGAACTAATTTTAGGTTTAAAAATAGAAGATAGGCATTGTGTAGCTAATGTTGATGATATTGCTAAAGTTCCTGGAATAGCTTTTGCTGAATGGGGTCCTGGAGATATGGGCATGAGTTATATGCAACCAGATGCACATGACCCTCCTTATCCAGATGTTTTGAATGAAGCAAGAAATAAAATAAAATCTGCACTTTATAAGAATGGGAAAGTTTTTTACTCAAGCTGGTTAGATGAAAGTATGAGTGATGAGGAACGAGTTGACTATATAATTGATGAGCTTGGTTGTAAGATGATTGGTGGAACTAAAGAGATAGCTTTATATGGAAGAAAAAAAACGAATAGACAAATGCCTGTTTAATTAATTTGCTTTTTTTGGCAAATATTCGAATAAATTCTTTTTAGTAATAATTTTTAAATTTAAGTAATATATTAATAATATGTTTAAAGTGAATCCAGCTTGAATAATGAACTCAATTTAAATAAGATATCTGGTTTTAAGGATAAATATTCTGAAGAAATATATTTTTCAGATGATTTAAATTCTAAATTTTTCAGATTTACAGAAAAATGGGGTTATACTCAAATATCTCCTCCAATATTAGAAAAAACAGACCTTTTTTCTAATAAAATAGGTTCAAGCCTTACAAGTAATATCTATAGCTTTACAGATCCATCTGGCTTAGAAGTTTCTTTAAGACCAGATTTTACTTCATCCATAATTAGAATGATTTTTGAAAATAATGAAAATCTTCCCACAAATGAAATTAGATATTCTTATTCAGGCGAAATATATAGATATAATAATGTTTCAAAAAAAAATTATATTTCCCAAAATGGAGTTGAGCTTATTGGAAGTAATAATTTGACTTCCGATATAGAAACAACTGCTTTAGCAATTTTATTTTCTAATGAAATAATAGGAAACGACTTGTTTGTTTCTGTTGGGCATGTAGGAATTATTTCTGATGTATTAACTTATTACAATTTAAGTGATAGAGAATCTGTTTTTATATTACAAAACTTAGATTTAATTGCTAAAGAAAAAAATATAGATTTTATAATAAATAAAGCTAAAGATTTTGGATTATTTTTTCAAAATGATTTAGAAAATTTTGAAAAAAAATCATTTTCTAACAATGAATATTCTAGGATGCTTGATTTTGCTTTCTCCAATGATGGTAATTTTTCTCAAACTAGGGAAAAAAATTCAATAATAGAAGGCTTAGCTAATAAATATGAAAAAAACACTACTATTGATAATTTCTCTGATTGTATCCAACTTATTGCTAAATTAGTAAATATTCAAGATAATTTGGAAGAATCAGTTTCGAAAGCTAATAAGATTCTAAATAAAATACCTGTAAAAAATAATCTTTCAGAGTTTTATAAAATTGTAAATAGTTTGAAAAATTATGAAATAGATTTATCAAACATAAAAATTAATTTTGGTTTAGTTAGAGAATGGGGATATTACAGTGGTTTTGTTTTTAATTTATACAACAAAAGTATTTTAGATAAAAATAATTTTGGAGGAGGGGGAAGGTATAACAGTTTAGGGAATTCATTAAATAATAAGGATCCATTACCTGCGACTGGTTTTGCAATTGATAATGAAAAGTTAATAGAAGAAATTAAACTTAAAAATAGCAATAAAAGATTGAATAAAATTGTTATATACGTGCCTAACCAAAATGATTATGACTTAGCAATTAAGACTTCAATAGAAGAGCGAAAAAATGGAAATATCGTTACATTAGAAACAAAATTTACTTCAATAAATGTATTGGAAGATTGGTCAAAATATAATGGTATTTATGAAATAATTCATTTTGATAAAGGTGAATTGATTAGGAGAAAAATTTAATTTGAAAAACTTATCTTTAGCAATACCTGTTTCGGGTGCTTTATATGATGGAAGTATGGATTTACTTAATAACTGTGGATTATCAGTTTCTAGATCAAATAATAGGGTATATACTGCTAAAATTCCTAGCTTAACTGGTATAGACGTAATGTTCCAAAGGCAATCTGATATACCTTCAAGGTTAGATTCAAATGTAGCAGATATAGGAATTGTAGGATTAGATAGTTTTTATGAATCTAAATTGGATGACGGTAACTCATTAGTTTTAATTGATAACTTAGGATTTGGGAAATCTGATTTAGTTTTAGCTGTTCCTGACGCATGGCTTGATGTAAAGAATTTAGTTGATTTAGCAGATCTATCCTTTAAAATGAGAGATCAAGGAAGAGATTTGAGAATAGCAACAAAATATCCTAGGCTCGTGTCCAGGTTTTTGAATAACAATTCAATATATTATTTTAATATTGTGGATGCAAGCGGGGGTATAGAAGTTGCTCCACATATAGGATATGCTGATATGATTTGTGACATAACAGCCACAGGAAACACTCTTAGACAAAATAGATTAAAAATAGTTGAAAATGGAATTGTTTTTTCTTCTCAAGCAGCACTTGTTGGAAATATAGAAACACTTGCAAAAAAAAATAATTTTTCAACAATTAAAACAATCATCGAAAAAATTGAAGCATACATGAATGCAAAAAAATATATTCGAGTAACAGTAAATCTTTCTCTTACAGATTTAGGGCTTTCGTCTCCCGAAGACTTACAAGCAGTTTTAAGCTCAAATCATATACTGCACGGATTAAAAGGTCCTTCATTTAGCCATGTATTAACAACAGAACCAGGTCAATGGATTTCCTTAGAATTAATTATCTCAAGCGAACAACTATTACCTTGCATAGAAGAGCTAAGAAATTTAGGAGGAGTTAGTATAACTACTTCAGATTTAAATATGCTTTATTATAAAGATTCTATTGGATATTCCAAACTTTTAGAAGCTGTTTCTTTAATTGGAGATAAAGAGTGAAGTTAATTTTTGGTAAGAAATCTACCTTAGAATATTTAAATAAAATAAGAACTAATAATTATCTAAATATAAAAACCAGCGGTAATGGTTATTTTGAAAAAGAATATAATCACGAAGATTATGCAAAAAAAATCATAGAATATACAAAATTAAAAGGAGATAAATTTCTTTTTGAATTAAGCTCTAAGTTAGATGACAAACAATTTGGTAAAGTGGAAATTTCTAAAGAAGAAATAAGCAAATCAATAGATCAAATATCTAAGGACGAAAGAAAAATAATAGAAGATACAATACTAAGGATTGAAGAATTTCAAAAAAACACATTATATAAAAATTGGTTTGATGAAAAATTAGGTTATGGAGAATATATTAGACCCATAAATTCTGTAGGTTGTTATATTCCTAGTGGTTCAGCTCCTTTAATTTCAACAATTTTAATGACAGTAATTCCTGCAAAAATTGCTGGAGTAAAAAAAATAATAGTCTGTTCACCTACTAAAGGTTCAGATTTACCTAATAAATTTTTGTTAGCAACTGCTTACTTAAGCGGAGTTGATAAATTTTATACTTATGGAGGACCTCAAGCGATTTCAAGTATGGCATATGGTACTGAATTTGTAGATAAAGTAGATATGATTTGTGGGCCAGGAAATATATTTGTTATGAGTGCAAAAAAGCTTGTATATGGGGATGTTGGTTTAGATGGTATTTTTGGACCAACTGAAACATTAATCATTGCAGATAGTTCATCAAATAAAGAATATGTTATCGGAGATTTGATGGCTCAAGCTGAGCATGATAAATTAGCTTTACCAATGATGATTACTAATGATGTTAAATTTGCAAAAGAAATTAATACCTTATATAAAAATAAAATGAAGAATTTATCAAGAAGAAATATAATAGAAGAATCAATGAATAATGGATTTATATCAGTTTTAGAGAGTAATGATGAAATTATTGAAGTTTCCAATGAAATAGCTTCTGAACATATTTCTATTGCTTCAGAGAATCTAGTTTATTTATCAGAAAGTATAACATCAGCAGGTTCTATATTTTTAGGTGAAACATCTTCAGAAGTTTTAGCAGATTATGTTGCTGGCCCAAGCCATGTAATGCCAACTAATGGCTCAGCTAAATATTCTTCTTCAGTTTCATCAAGAACTTTTCTAAAATCTATACCTGTGTTAGCTATAGATAAGAAAAGATTTTTAGAAATTAGCGAGGATGCAGAAAAACTGGCTTCTTTAGAATCATTAGATGCGCATAAACAAGCTTTAAAGATTCGAAGAGAACAATTCTTAATGGAGTAAATTTTGAACTTTGATAACTATATTAGAAAACACATTAAAAACATACCTTTCTATGAAGGAGTAGATCCTTCAATAAAATTAGCTGAAGAATCAGGAATCTTGCCTGAAAATATTATAAAGCTAAATGCTAATGAAAATCCTTTTGGTAAAACCTTGGCTTTAGGAGAAAATCTTTCTTCAATTAACATACATGAATATCCAGATCCTAAACAAAAATTATTAAGAGAGTCATTGTCCAAATATACTGGAAAAAAAGTAGATGAATTAGTTGCAGGATCTGGAAGTGATGAATTGATAGATATTTTAATTAGAATTTTTCTAGATCAAGGAGATAAATTAATAGATGTCCAACCAACTTTTGGAATGTACGAATTTTTCGCAAAAATTCAAGGAGCAAATGTAATTTCAGTCCCTAGAGATGAAAATTTTAATTTGGATTTAGAGTCTATTCTAAGTAAAATTGACAAATCTACTAAAATGATCTTTTTAGCTTCACCAAATAACCCTACTGGAAATTTAGCTTCTTTAACCGAAATAAAGACTTTGCTTGACAGTGAAATAATAGTAGTGGTAGATGAAACATATTTTGAATTTTCAAATAAAACTTATTCAGGGTTGATTGATGAATATGAGAACTTGGTTGTTTTAAGATCTTTTTCTAAATGGGCAGGATTAGCTGGCCTTAGAATTGGCTATGCTATTTCTAATCCTAGACTTATACAAAGAATGCTTCTTGTAAAACAACCTTACAATATCAATTCTGCTGCTGAGCAAGTTGCTATGTTAGCAATGGATAAAAAGCTAGAGATTCTAAATAAAGTTAAAATATTAATACAGCAAAAAGAACTAATATATGAATTTTTAAAAAATAAAAAAGGATTAAAAGCTTATCCATCATCAGCCAATTTTATACTTTGTGATTTTGGTAATTATGATTCTAATGATATTTTTTTACAATTAGCTCAAAAAGGAATATTTGTCAGAAAGTTTTCTAATAGATTAATTAATAATTGTTTAAGAATTTCTGCAGGAACTCCTGATCAAACTGGTAAATTATTACAAGTGCTTGATAACATAATTTCGTGATATAAAAATACTATTATGAAACAACAAAGAATATCAAAAAAATATAGATCTACTGGAGAAACAGAAATTTCTATTGAAATAAACTTAGACGGATCAGGTTCATCTTCAATAAAATCTCCTATAGGCATGTTAAATCACATGTTAGACCAAATCGCTAGGCATGGATTAATAGATATTACAGCAGATATTAAAGGTGATTTAGAAACAGGTACTCATCATATCATTGAAGATACTGCTATAGTACTTGGAATGTGCATAGACGAAGCTTTAGGTGATAGAGCAGGTATAACAAGAATGGGAGATAAGACATGCATGCTTGATGAGGCTTTATGCCATATTGCATTAGATCTATCAGGTAGAGGCTACTCTGTAATTGATATGACTGATAAAACAAGTAATGAAGGTGAATTTTCAGTTGATATGTGTAGGCATTTTTATGAATCACTTTCTTCTAATGGTAGATTTGGAATTCACTTAAAGATGCTTTCAGGAACTAATCATCACCATATACTTGAATCTTCTTTTAAAACTTTTTCTAGAGCCTTAAAAGAAGCTGCTTCTTATGACCCAAGAAGATTGAATTCTATTCCTTCTACAAAAGGTTCCTTATAAATTATATTTTTTTATAAGAAAATTTTTCTATAATAGGGTTTGAAAGTAGTTTATCAGATATTTCATCTATTTTTTTTGATGAAGTTTTTTCATTATCTGATTCGATATCAACGATAAACACTTTGCCAGATCTTATACTTATTATTCCTTCAAAACCTATTCTTTTAGCAGATTCAGCAATAGTAAGACCTTGTGGATCATTTACATTATCTTTGTATAAAATTTTTACTTCATAGCTATAAATCAATTTTTGCTCTCAATCAACCCAGATCTCATAATTTGATCAAATTTTTCCTCTCCTAAAGATCCAGAGTGACGCATATTAACTGTTCCGTCACTATTTAAAAATACCCAATAAGGAAATGCAGATAATCCAAAATGTTCAGCTATAATATTTTCTTCATTATCAAAAATTACTGAAGGGGACCAGTTTTCCCTAATTAGCCAATCATTTGGAGGATAGTTAGGTTTATTTTTTTCTATGTAAGTTACTACAGAATATAAGTTGATGTTATTTGAAGATCCATTTTTATTTATCCAATTTTGAATTATTGGTACTTCTCTTTGACAGTGTGAACACCAATGTGCTAAAAAAACAATAACAGTAGGTTTTCTTTCTTCCAACCCAACTCTAGTAGACATGGTTATACTATTGCCATTTAAATCTATTCCAGTTGGTATTGGCGCAAACGCACCAATGGCTAAGTCATTACCATTACGATTGAATTCAGGCAAAGCACCTCCCTGAACAGTTACTTCACTAAATTCAAAAGATGCTTCTGAACATGACATGACTAATAATAATATAAATAGTGAGATACTTTTAATTTTCATTTTTATTTAGATAATATTTTAAAATTTATTATTATTAATAATAATCCAAAAAAATTAAAAAAAGCCATTAATGGAATAGAAATAAAACCTAATTCCCAAACATATGGGCTAGAGCAATTTATTATTTCACAACTTTCTTCTAAAGGAAAAAGTTGAATTGAATAATGGAATAAAGATATTAGAATTCCAATTAATATAAAAGGTATTGAAATTATTATGCCATTTGGATCTTTTTTAATCCAACTCATAAAATAAATAATAACTAAAGGGAATAAAAATATTCTTTCAAACCAACAATACTTGCATGGTTCAAGATTTTTTATTTCAGATAAATATAAGCTTGATACAGTTCCTATAGTGGAAAGAATTAGGCAATACATAAGAACAGACCTGTAATTCATATCAAATTTCTTATGAATATACTTTGTGATTATATTTTTAGGATAAAAGAAATTAATTAACGTAACAGAAGAAAGTAAACAAATGTAAATAAGGCTTATGATTGCTAATATTTGAATTTCAAACACTTAGTTACTCCTGAAAGAAGAAAGAGGAGCCCTATCTTGATATGCTTCTATAAATTCTTTTATTTTCTCCTCATCAAATTCTGTTAATTTCAAATGGTGTCTCCAACCTGTTATTGTAATTGCAAATTCATCAAATGCGCTATAAGGAGTCATCAAAAATAAAAATTTACTTTCTGGCATCAAATTTAATAAATTATCTTTCATTTCTGCGCACATTTCTCCACCCGAAGATATATCAGTTGCTTCATTATCTATTCTGCTACAATCATAATGAATTCCTATTCCTCCATGTAAAAGATTTGCAACAAGTATTTCGTTTGGTAATTGTGTTTCATATTCTCCCCAAGGAGCTGGCGAAGTTACTCCTATACCTGGAATAGGTCTATCTACATCATACCAATAAGCTCCAGAGGTTGGTGGAGCTAGAGTATATCCTTGGTGTGGTTCTCCAATACCTAATTCTCTTCTTTTTTCTTCTTTATCAGTTTGAACTGGGCCTTCTAAATTAACTCCATTACCTTTGATTTTATTAGATGAAGTTCCAGAACCTAAAGCAGGACTAATGGTAAGGCCTAATATGAAAACTAGTGCAAGTAAGCCACCAAAAAAGTAAATAAAAAATCTTCTTCTTCGTTTTTTTTCTTTACTTTTATCTCTTCTCTCATTTGTGATTTGAGATTTTGTCATTCCTTTTCTATGTTTTGGTCTCGATGTAGTAATAATTTTTTCCTTTTTTATTTTTTTTACTATTTTAATTTATCATCAGTAATCACTTCATAGATATCTAAATACCTTTTTAAAGTATTTTTTATGACTTCATTTGGTAATTTAGGTGGAGGAGGAGTTTTATCCCAAATTTGATTACCTAGCCAATTTCTAAGAAATTGCTTATCATATGGTTCAGGTGAAGATCCAATTTTATAATCGCTTAATTTCCAAAATCTACTAGAATCAGGTGTTAATACTTCGTCTATCAAAGTTATTTTATTATCTACAAATCCAAATTCAAATTTAGTATCAGCTAATATAATACCTTTTGATAAGCAATATTCATTTGCTTTGTTGTAGAGTTCAATAGAAATATCTTCAAGTTTTTTATATAAGTCTTTTCCAATTAAGTTTTCCCCTTGTTTTTCAGATAAAGGTTCATCGTGGCCTTCTTCAGCTTTAGTGGAGGGGGTGAAAATAGGTGGAATAAATCTTTCTCCTTCTAATAGAGTATTGTTTATTTTTTTAAAATTTATTGTTTTAGATTTTTTATACTCTTTCCAAGCACTTCCTGTAATATAACCTCTAACAACGCATTCTATATCAATTCTTTGAGCCTTTTTTACTATTGTTGATCTTTTAATAATTTGATCATTTAAATTATTAAAATCTTTGTAATTAGAAAAGTCAAAATCTTCCCCTTTACAAATAAAATGGGTGTTATAACTTTTAAAAAAATCAAACCAAAATGCACTAAGATTATTTAAAATTATTCCTTTACCGCCTATTGGTTCATTCATAATTACATCATAAGCAGAGATTCTATCTGTAGCTATAAATAGGAGTTTATCATTATCCAGTTTATATATATCTCTAACTTTGCCAGAATGTATTTTGTTATTTAGATTAGTTTTTTTTATTTTTTCAAATTGCATACTAATCTAAATTCCAGCCTAAAGAATTAAATTGATGCTTTGTAAATCTTAAATAAAATTTATAATCAAAAATTTCAGAAATTTCATCTTTGTTTAACATTGATTTTATTATTTTATTTTTTAGACATAAATCTCTAAAATTAACACCAGTACTAAGACATTCCATCGAAAGAGATTGCACAAGATCATAAGCTTCGTTTTTATCCATTCCTGCTTCAATAATTTTCAACATTACCCTTGGAGAAAAAATTAGTCCTTTAGCTTTATCTAAGTTTTCAAGCATATTTTCTCTATTGATTTCTAAATCAGAAATAATTTGATTTGTAAGAAAAATAATATAATCAAGCGCTATTGACGAATCTGGTAAAATAATTCTTTCAGCAGATGAATGAGAAATATCTCTTTCATGCCACAATGGTATATTTTCTAGTGCAGCTGCACTATTTGATCTTATTATTCTAGATAATCCACAAATTCTTTCTGAAAGCTCTGGATTTCTTTTATGAGGCATTGAAGAAGATCCTTTTGTTACAAATCCTTTTTTCCCAAAAGGCTCTCTTACTTCGTCAACTTCACTTCTTTGGAGATGTCTAATTTCCAATGCAATTTTTTCTAATGAACTAGCTATTAATGCTAGATTTTGAGAATATTCTCCATGAATATCTCTTTGAATAACTTGATTTGTTATTTTAGCAGGAGAAAGATTAAGTTTTCTGGATACAATTTTTTCAAGTTCTGGTGAAACTGTTGCAAAAGAGCCAACTGGGCCAGAAATCATACATATTGAAGATCTCTTTTTAGTTTCGATAAGTCTGTCTTTGTGTCTTTTTAATTCATCCCAAAATATCCCTAGTTTTGCACCAAAACTCATTGGCTCTGCATGCATTCCATGTGATCTTCCTACACATGGAGTATCTATCTCTTCTATAGCTTTTTTTTGTAAAGAATTCATTAATGTTTCTAGTTCTTTACTTATATGCTCTATTGATGCTTTAAGCTGAAGACTTAATCCAGTATCTTTTACATCATTTGAAGTTATTCCATGGTGAATCCACCTTGACTCTTCTTGTAAGTTTTCAGAAATTGATTTTACAAATGAAACTATGTCATGCTTTGTTTCATTAAAATATTTTTCATATATATCTATATCAAATTTGATTTTTTTTATTTTAGATAAATCTTCATTAGGAATCACACCAATTTCATTCCAAGCTTCACAAGTGGCTATTTCTACATCTAACCAGAAATTATACATACTTTCATCTGACCATATAGATGAAATTTTTTCTCTTGAATATCTAGGTATCAAAACTTTTTCCTTTTAACGTCTTTATATATTTTAATAAGTTATTAAAACCTTCAAATTTATTAGCATTTATTTTTTCTTCTAAGCATTTATTATATAACGGATCAAGTGCAAAAATTTCATCACATTTTTGAGATGCACAAAAATCTGTGGTGATTCCATCCCCAATATATATAATAAAATTTTTATCTTTTAATGATTCAACAGTTTTGCATTTACAAATACCCCAATTATCTGAACAATTTATATCATAAGAATCTTTGTATGAAAAACTAACTTTTTTATTTGATTTTTTTTCCATATCTGCAGCAATTAAGGTTAATCTACTTTGATACTTATTTATTACTGGGTTAATATAAGATTTTATCCCTGAACTTAAGATTACTATTTTGATATTCTTGTTTTGTGAATAATCAATTAATTCATTAAATCCATTTCTAATTTCTACATTATTTTTAGAAAATTCTTCTATTTCTAAAACAGATGTCTTTTCTAAAGCTTTTTTAAAAGAATCTTCTTGATATGTTCTAAAATTTATTTTTTTAGATTTATATTTTGAAGCTATTTTTTGATAATCATCTGGAACAAAATTATTAAGCACTAATTGAGCTGCATTTTTTGTTACCAAAGTATCATCAAAATCTATTACTAATAAAATATTTTTTTTAATCATTTTCTTCAGCTTTTAGTGCAATATCAGACCTATAAAAGGAACCATTAAATTTTACTTTGTTTATTTCTTTATAAATCCTAGCTCTAGATTCCTTTATTGTTTTATCTAAGTTTGATAGAACAATTACTCTTCCTCCATCAGTAAGTAATTTTCCTTCAAGTTCTTTAGTTCCAGAATGAAAACAAATAATATTTTTATTAATATTTTCTAATCCAGTTATTTCAAAGCCTCGTTTATATTCCTCAGGATATCCATCTGAGCAAATTACGACAGATACTCCTTTTATATTCTTCCAGCTTACTAACTTATTATTAAAATTACTTTTACTAATACTTAAAAATATTTCACTTAAATTTCCGTTTAACATTGGCATAATGAGCTCACATTCAGGATCTCCAAATCTACAGTTATATTCGATTACTTTTGGACCATCATTTGTGATCATAATTCCTGAATATAGGATCCCTTTAAAAGGAGTTCCTATATTTTTCATTGATTTTAAAGTTGGATAAATAATATCATTTAAAATTGTTTGTTTTAATTCTTCATTCCAAAACTCAGGAGGAGTATAACAACCCATACCACCTGAGTTTAATCCTTCATCATTGTCATAGGCTCTTTTGTAGTCACAAACTGCTATTGGTTCAGAAATTTTATCTCCATCAGTAAATGTGAAAACACTTACTTCTGGACCATATATTTTGTCTTCAATTAATATATTTATCCCTGATTGTCCTAGTTCTTTTTTTATAAGTAAACTTTTAAGTATATTAATCATATCTTCATCAGATTTTGGTAGAAAAACTCCTTTTCCTCTTGCGAGTCCATCTGCTTTTATGACTATATTTTCATACCCTTTTTTTAATGCGTATTTTTTTGCGTCATCAAATTTATTAAAAAACTTTGCATAAGCTGTTGGAATATTATTTTTAAGCATTAATTCTTTAGAAAAAATCTTTGATGATTCAATTTTAGCTGCTTCTTTAGTAGGACCAAAAACTAAAATATTATTTTCTTCCAATAGATTAGTTATTCCTTCACTTAGAGGAATTTCAGGTCCAACTACTACTAAATCTGGTTTCAATTCTAGGATTTTATCTTTAAGGTCGTTTATATTTTCGTATTTAAAATCTATAGTTTCACAAATATCTGATATACCTTTATTCACACCTATACAAAATATTTTTGAAATATTTTTATCTTGACTTAACTTCCAAATAATTGAATGCTCTCTACCTCCAGATCCTATTACTAAAACTTTCATTTTACTCCCACTCAATCGTACTTGGAGGTTTAGATGTAATATCATAAACAACTCTGTTTACACCATCAACCTCATTTATTATTCTTGATGAAATGGAAGATAGTACTTCATACGGTATATCTGACCAATTAGCTGTCATAGCATCTCTTGAATTTACAGCTCTTATAGCAACACATTTTTGATAAGTTCTATTATCTCCCATCACTCCTACACTTTGAGTATTTGTTAAAACAGCGAATGCTTGCCAAATTTTATCGTATAAATCAGCTTTTTTGATTTCTTCTATAAGAATATTGTCTGCTTTTCTTAATATATCTAATTTTTCATCTGTTACATCTCCCATTATCCTTATTGCTAAACCTGGTCCTGGAAATGGGTGCCTACCTATAATTTCATCATTTATTCCAAGTTCTTTTCCTATTTTTCTCACCTCATCTTTAAACAAAAGTCTAAGAGGCTCTAAAAGTTTTAATTTCATTTTTTCAGGTAACCCTCCTACGTTATGGTGGCTTTTTATAACTACTTGATGGCCGTTTTTTATTATTGCTGATTCAACAACGTCAGAATAAAGAGTTCCTTGAGCAAGAAAAGATACATTTTTTATTTTTTTACTTTCTTTTTCAAACACTTCAATAAATTCTTTCCCAATAATTTTTCTTTTTTGTTCAGGATCAGTTACACCTGTTAATTTTTTAAGAAAAATTTCACTTGCATCTACTTTTAAAACATTAAGCCCTAGTCCTTCTCTTAGAAAACCCATTATTTCTGTGGATTCATTTTTTCTAAGTAATCCGTTATCTACAAAAATAGAAGTTAATTGAGAACCTATAGCTTTATGTATTAAAGTTGCAGTTATACTTGAATCTACTCCTCCTGAAATACCACAAATAACTTTATTTTTTCCAACTTGTTCTCTAATGTTGTCTATTGATGTTTCAATAAAGTTTTTTGCTGTCCATTTATTTGTAGTTTTACAAATTTCAATTGCAAAGTTACTAAGTATTTGATTACCATATTTGGTATTATCAACTTCTGGATGAAATTGAACCCCAAAAATATTATTTTTTTCAAAAGCAGCACAAAAAGAATTATCAGTTTTAGCAATAATTTTAAAATCAGTAGGTAAATTTATTATTTTGTCACCATGGCTCATCCAAACATTATTTTTTTTAGGAATATTTTTAAAAATCAAAGAATTGCCATTTATTATAAGCTCAGCATTACCATATTCTCTTTTGTCTGTTTTATCCACTTTACCAGCAAATTCATTTGCTAATAATTGCATTCCATAACAGATGCCTAAAATTGGAAGATTCGTATTTTTTATCCAATCTGGAAATTTAGGTGAGTTTTTTTTAAATACACTATTAGGACCTCCTGAAAGTATAAAACCCTTAATATTTCTGTCTTTAAAAAAACTTTTGTCGATATCTGGGTTTACTAAATCACAAAAAATGTTTAAATCTCTTAGCCTTCTTGAAATTAACCTTGTATATTGGGACCCATAATCAAAAATTACTATAGTATCTTGCTTCAAATTATATCCAGAATTATTTTTATCTATTAAGATTTAAGCATAATATTATTTTTTAAAAATTTGAAGATTAAAAACCAAAATATATTAATAGATAAAGTTTTATTAGACTTAAAAGAAGAGAAAGTTTGTATTCTTCCTACTGATACTTTTTATTCGCTATCAGTAGTTGCGGACAGCATTAAATCTATAGAAAATCTTTTTAGAATAAAAAAAAGAGAAATAAATAAACCTATACCATTATTAATATCAGGCTTAAAAGATATAGAAAAGTTTTGTGATATTTCTTCTATTAAATTAAAAAAAATAACTGAAAAATTTTGGCCTGGCCCACTTACAATTGTTTTACCAGCAAATAATTTATTACCAACAAAGTTAAATAATGGATCAGGATTTATAGGAGTTAGAGTACCTAACCACTCGTTTACAAAACAAGTTATTAAGAAATTAGGAAAACCTATTACTGGAACTTCAGCAAATATAAGTAATATTCCGCCTTCCAAAAATATACAAGAAATAATATCTACTTTTGGCCGATCTGTGTCTACAATAGTAAACATAGATTGTGGAAAAGAAAATCTTTCTTCAACAGTAATAAAGATCGACAAAAATGAATCCATTGATATCTTAAGAGAAGGTCCAATAACATTGGCTAATATTAACAAAATTATAAATGATTAAATAAATGAAAAATTTTTTAGAAAATTTAGAAATTGTCTTATCTAAGGATAATTTAGGTTTATATAAAATGATGCAATATCATTTTGGGATAGGTGACTATCAAGACCAAACTTCTAAATATGAATTTTCTTACGGGTCAATATCAGAAATATTTTCTAACCATTTTAGTATAAATCAAAAAATTTCAGTACAAATTTCAACTGCTATTGAATTATTAAATGCCTCTTTAGAAGTTCATGAAGATGTAAGAAATGGTAATACAGAAAGACTAAACAAGGAATCTCTTTGGTGGAAATTTGGTCCTGCTCAAGCTATAAATGTAGGAGATGGGTTCCAAGCCCTTTCTAGGTCAGTTTTGTTAAACGTTTCTAATTATTTTGATGATCACAAAATTTTACTAGATTTAATATCTAACTTTGATGACAGGATAATTGAAATATGTGAGACAGAAAACTTTGAGTTATCACTCCAAGAGTTACCAATAACTAAAGTAGAAGATTATTTTTCAATAATAAGAAATAAATATGGATCTTTATTGTCTAATTCATTTGTCTTACCTGCAAAATTAATTAAAACTTTCCCATTCTTAAACAGTAATAAAGAAACAAATAATTTTAGAACTTTAGCTGATAATTTAATGATTTATGAAAAAATAAGAAAAGATGTTGAATTCTTAAATGAAGAATCTCCAAAGGATTCAGCTCAATTTGGAGGGATATTATCTAAAAATAAACCTTTACCTGTTATATATATATTTGAAAATGGTAACCCAACTCAAAAAAGAAAAATTGGAGAGATTTATCTTGATAGAGTTATCGATCCAAAAAAAATAATAAAAATCAAGGAATTATGTATTGAATTGGATACAATTTCTCAATCTTTAGATACAGCTGAAGAATATAAAAATAAAAGTTATTTTATGCTTAATCAAATTGGTTTTTCAGAACAGGAAATAATTGATATTTTTGAAAAAATTAAGAATATTTAGTTATGATAAATATAAATACCATTATTTCAGAAAATTTTAAAAATAAAAATTGTTTATTACGTTTAGATCTTAATATACCACTTTCTAAAGATGGTTATATTTTAGATGACACAAGAATTATGGAAAGTATTCCAACTATAGATTTCTTATTAAATCAATCAGCTAAAGTTATAATAATTTCACATATAGGTAGACCTTTAGGAAGATATGATGAAAAATTATCTTTTAAAAAATTAATCAAAATAATTGAAGAGAAAATAAAAAGAAAAATATTTTTTATTAAATTTGAAGATCAAGATAATATAAAAAATATTATAGATTCTCTACCTTTTGGAACTTTATTTATGATAGATAATTTGAGATTTAATCCGGGAGAAGAACAAAGCAACACAGATTTTATAAATTTTTTATCAAGTTTTTCTGATGTTTATATTAATGATGGATTTGGTACTATTCATAGAAACCATGCTTCTATAACTGGTATAGCAAAAAAAATGCCTTCTTATGGAGGAATTCTTGTTGAAAAAGAAATTATTAATATTATTGGATGCTTAGGATTTAATTCTTTAAAATCAGTTGCTATTTTAGGTGGAGCAAAAATTAAAGATAAGATTCCAATTATTAAAAATTTATCAGAATCCTTTGAAGATATTATTATTACAGGAGGAATGATTAGGCCATTTCTTATAGCTTCAAATAAAATGACTCAAAAAAACAACTCAAACTATAAAGAAGAAATTAAATTTGCTGAAAATATTTTGAAAACAAACAATAAAATTTATGTTCCAGATCATTTGATTTGTAGTAGATCATTAAACTCTGAAGCTATATTACTTCACTCTAGTCAAATTACAGATCAAGATAATATATATGACATAAGCGCTAATTCTATGAATGATATATCAATAAAAATTTTAAATTCTGACAAGATAATCTGGAATGGACCACCAGGAGTTTATGAAAATGAAAAATTTCAAAGTGGTACTAAAAATTTAATCCAATCAATAGTTACTTCAAATTCAAAAATTAAATTAGCTGGTGGAGGCTCAACTGTTGCTGCTATAAACTATTTTAAATCTTATGATTTCTTTTCTCACATATCTACAGGAGGTGGAGCTTTTCTTAGATTGCTTGAAGGTAAATTTATGGAAGGGATTGAAGTCTTAAAAAAATGAATAAATTTTACATAATTGCAAATTTAAAAATGAATAAATCTTTTGATGAGAGTAAATTATATTTAAAATCTCTTCAAAATAAAATTATCAATTCAAAAAATAAAATTATTATTTGTCCATCAAATATTTCACTTGAGTACTTTTATAAAAATATTATTGGAATGGAAGTAGGTACTCAAGATATAGATCACAGAAAAGAAGGACAAGGAACTGGCTCAATATCAGCATCACAACTAAAAGACATCTGTGATTATGTAATAATAGGCCATTCAGAACGAAGAGAAACATTTTCAGAAAATCATAAAATATTATCTGAAAAATTAAAATTATCTTGGACATATAATATAAAACCAATATTTTGTGTTGGTGAAAATATAAATATTAGAAACAAAGGATCTAAAGCTGTTGAAGATTTTATTGTTCAACAATTAAAGGAATCTTTATTGCCTGATAGTAATTGGGATAATCTTTTAGTAGCTTATGAACCTATTTGGGCTATAGGCACAGGCAAAGCTGCAGATTTTAAGGAAATTACAAATGTGTTAGACGTTATTAGAAAAACTTTATATCAATTATCTAATAGTACAAATATTCCAATTTTATATGGAGGAAGTATAAACGAAAAAAACTTTAAAGATTATAAAAATAAAAAAAATATTAATGGATTTTTAATTGGTAGCGCTAGTCTTGACCCTGATATTCTTTCTAAAATAATAAATAATACTTAAATGAAAAATAATAGAGTAATATCTATAGTAGGTACAACTGCATCAGGAAAATCAGATTTAGCTTTAAATTTAGCTTCTAAATATAAATTACCAATTTTAAATTCTGACTCTAAACTTTTATATAAAGAATTTAATATTGGTACAGCTAAACCATCAAAAGAAGATTTGAAAAAAGTAAAACATTATATGGTTGATGTATTAAATCACAAAGAAAAAAGCAATCTTAAATGGTTTCTAGACCAATCAAGAAAAATAATAAGCGATATAAATAAATCAAATTCTGTTCCTTTAATTGTTGGTGGAACGGGACAATATACTTGGGGCATTATTGAAGGTTGGGATCCTCCAGAAATAAAACCTAATGAAGAATTAAGAGAAATTATCCAAAATGAAATTTTGGAAATTGGAATAAGTTCAGTAGTTAAAAAATATTCTAAAAAATTTGATTTATTAGGAATTTCTGATTTAGAAAACCCAAGAAGGTTAATAAGAGCAATTGAAAGATTAGAATCAGGTTATTCAGGAAATAGTAAAAATAAATTAAATGATCATAAACTAGAAGCATTAATTTTAGGAATTAGAATAGATAGAAAAACAAATGATAAATTAATTCAACTACGAATAAAAAAAATGTTAAATTCGGGTTGGATAGATGAAGTAAAAACACTTTTAAAGCTTGGTATAAAAGTTGATTCACCTCCTATGCTGTCAATTGGTTATAGAGAAGTAAATGAATTTATTAATAATAAAATAAACGAAACTCAATTAGAGGAAAAAATATTTTTTTCTACAAGAAAGTTAATGAGGCATCAAGATAATTGGTTTAAGAAATCTGATAAAAGAATTAAATGGATTGATTTTGAAAACTCTTATATTGAAGCAGATAATATAATATCAGAATGGCTATCTAAAAGAGAGGATGTGTGATGTTACCGTTTGTAAAACTACAAGGCGCAGGCAATGACTATATTGCAATAGATGGAAGAAATTTAAACTACGATTGGAACCAACTTTCAATAGATATGAGCAAACCTGCTTTTGGAGTAGGATCTGATGGAATAGTTGTAGTTTTTGAAAGTGATAAATCTGATATTCGTAT